>Ga0335076_10000868_pt1 | contig 28701 bp, 25 predicted proteins | sample Lox_Sample_25_FD_206717 | JGI IMG/M metagenome (GOLD analysis project Ga0335076, IMG submission 206717) | Soil microbial communities from Loxahatchee National Wildlife Refuge, Florida, United States - Lox_Sample_2.5 | ecosystem: Environmental > Terrestrial > Soil > Wetlands | place: USA... | reverse complement strand
ATGGACGTGATCGACCGGGTGCCCGGGCTGTCCTCCTCGGCCGGGCACGTCCGCCAGCTGATGACGGACAAGAGGATTACCGCCCGCGCCTACACCCGCGAGCAGGGCGAGGACGCCCCGGAGATCAGGGACTGGGCGTGGCGGTACTGAGCGTTCTTGTCGTGAACGCGGGTCGGGCGGCCGGAAACTCCGGCTGCCCGACTGCGGCGCCTACGGCGCGTGTTGCCGCACGGGCGAGCGGGACCACGGGACGGCGGGCGGGGGGACCACCGGGGCGGCTACCGCCCGCGGCAGGATGAACTCCTCGATCGCCTTGGCGAAGCCCTCGTCTTCGTTGGAGGCCGTCACGAAGGTGGCCCGCCGCCGCACCTCGGGGCTCGCGTTGCCCATCGCGATGCTCGTGCCGCTCCGCTGGAACATCAGCACGTCGTTCGGCTGGTCGCCGAGCGTGGCGATCTGCGCCAGCGGGATCTGGTAGAAGTACGACATACGCTCGACCACGATGCCCTTGTTCGCCAGCGGGTGCGTCACGTCGACGTAATGCAGCTGCGACCGGGCCGCCGAGACGTGCGTCCCGTACTGCTGCTGCAACGCGGACTCGCACCGCGCGACCCGGTCGTGGTCGTCGCTGACCCCGACGATCTTGACCAGCCGGTCAAGCAGCCCGTCGTAGCTGGCCACCACGGTCGGCGGGAACTGGACGGTCGATGATTCCCGCGCCGCGTGCGGCGCTTCAGGATCGGTGACATACCACTCCGTGCCGCGGTAGATCCAGGGATACAGGCCGTGTGCGCGGATCACCTCGATGACCGCCGGCGCAGCCTCGGCCGGGACGGCCCGCTCGTCAACGACGGTCATGTCGGGCATCACGATGATGCCGCCGTTGAAGGCGGCCATCGGCCCGCGCATCTCCAGCGGATGGACCAGCATCCGCATACCCCGCGGCGGGCGCCCGCTGGTGATCGCGAAGATCACGCCACGCTCGTGCAGCTCGTCGATCGCCTCGATCGCGCGCGAAGTGAGCGCCTTGCTCTTGGTGACCAAGGTGCCGTCCACGTCCGCCAGCACCCCGGCGATCGGCTGGGCCACCGGGTCATGAGCATCAGCCATTTCTTCACCCTCCCTTTTCGCGACCCACCACTTCCGTGACTTCCGCGACTTTCGCGGCCGACCACGGCGCCGGCGCAGCCGACCCGGCCGGGGGGTCATATCTGCCGGTACCGGGACTGCCCGGCCAGATAACGATTCCAACCTGACCTGTCGTTATACTTAGGTGACAGTGAAATCCCTATTAACTTGCACGCCCGCGGAAAATCACGGCAAAACGCGTCAAAAGGGCACGAAAGCCCTGCGTAACGCCGGGACCGGCCGGACCATCTGCCGGGCGCTTTAGCGTAGGTCGCGGTCGCCGGGGGCGACCAGGCCGCTTTGGTGGGCGATGACGACGAGCTGGGCGCGGACGGCCTGGTGATGACCGGCGCACGGTAACGGCTGCTCACCTCGCCCTCGCCGGGTCAGGCGGTGCCGTCCGCCTGACCCGGCCTTACCGCTGCCGGGCTGCGGCGGACGGTACCTGATCAGCTCACTCGTTCGGCCCGAGGTAGCTCCAGGCAGGCGGGAACCGGCCGACGCCGATGGCGCGGCAGACCTTCTGCGCGGCCATGCTGACGGCTTCGGTGAACGTCGGGAAGGCGAATTGCACCTCGGCGAGTTGCTCGACGTTCATGCCCGCGCGCATCGCGGTCGCGACGACCTGGACGATTTCGGCCGAGTAGTTGCCGAGCACGTGAGCGCCGAGGATGGCGTGGCTGTGCCGGTCGGCGATCAGCTTGCAGAAGCCGTCGGGATGGCCGTCGGCCACCGCCCGGAGAAGGTCGTCGTACCAGGCAATTCCCACGGCTATGTCGTGCTCGCCGGCGGCCTGGTCCTCGGTCATGCCGACCGATCCGTACTCCGGGTCGGTGAAGCTTCCGGTGGCCACCACGTCGTGACCGGGCTGGCGGGTGGGGCCGTGGACGGCGTTCCAGGCCGCGACGCGCCCCTCGATCCTGGCGCTCTGGACAAGCTTGGAGCGGCCGTTGACGTCGCCGACGGCGAAGATGTGCCCGACGTTCGTCCGCAGGTAATCATCGACCGGGATGGCTCGCGGGTTGCTGACGACCCCGGCGGCGTCAAGATCGAGGTCTTGGATGTTGGCGGGCCAGCCGACGGCCGCGAATACGGCGCCGGACTCAGCTCGTTCAGCCGGGCCGCCGCGGGTGAAATGGACGATGACCTGTTCGCCGCCGCGTTCCAGGGCCTGGACGCTGGCGCCGGTGATGACCTCCATCCCCTTGGCCTCGAACGCCTGGCCCAGCGCGGCGGAAATGCTGGGGTCGGCGCCGGGCACCAGCCGGGGGCCGGCTTCGATGAGCCGGACACGGCAGCCGAGGTCGGCGAAGATCGAGGCCATCTGGCAGCCGGTGTCCGCGCCGCCGATGACCGTGACGTGTCCTGGCAGGGCCTTGAGAGTCCAGATGTCTTCGTAACTCAGCGCGAACTCCCCGCCCGGGACGGGGAGCGCGGCGGCGCGGCAGCCCACCGCGATCAGGACCCGGTCCCCGTGCCAGCTGCGGCCGTCGCCGGCGCGCACGGTATGCGGGCCGGTGAACCGGACCGGGCCCAGATGCTCGACCAAGTCGATCCCCTGGTGGCGGAGGAGGCCGGCCATGTCCTTCTTGTCGTGGGCGTACCGGGCGACCCGGGCGCAGTTGGCCAGGATGGCGTCCAGCTTGGGCACCGGCCGGGCGCCGTCCAGGCCGAACTCCTCCCACGAGGACCACTCCCGGGCCAGCCGGGCAGCGCGGGCCAGGGTGCGGACCGGCGCCGGTCCGCGGTTCAGGTTGGTCCCCCCGACCTGCTCGGCTTCCAGCAGCGTGACATCGGCGTCCAGTTCCCGCGCCTGCAGGCCGGCCGCGACGCCGGCCGGCCCGCCGCCGATGATCAGCAGTCTCATGACCGCATTTTGTCCGCCAGGGGCAACTATCGCCTGGCGGACGGGTAAATAGCCGACGGCCGGCAGGTGACCAGATCAACATCCCTCGCTGCGATAGTCCGGTCGGGCGGGCTGCTGGCCATGGAGTACCCGCTGCACCGCCAGCTGGCCGAGGCCGTCCAGGCCGTCCGGGACCTGCCGGATAACTGGATCTGGATAAGGTGCCTGCCGGCCAGGCGCAGGTGACCGGGGAAAAGGCGCGGCTTAATCCGGCTGGCGACCGGCGGGCATGCCGAGCGGGAGGGGGACCCTGGCGGCCGGGGAGGCGGCGGAAGCGACCGCGGCGGCTTCCCAGGCGTCGCCGGCCCGGGTGCGGCGGACGGACAGCGGGGCGGCGTCGGACAGCAGGTAGTGCGGGGCACCGCGGGTGATCGTCACGGTGACGATGTCGCCGGGGCGCGGCACGGCCGGGCCGGGCGGCGACGGCGCGACCGGGCGGGGGGCGCCGCCCCGCGGCGTGAAGTGCACCAGGCGGTTATCGCGGGCGCGGCCCGACATCCGGTGGGTGGCGGCGTCCTTGCGGCCCTCGCCCTCGGCCACCAGGACCTCCACGCACGTCCCGGCCAGCTTCTGGTTCTCCGCGTAGGTGGTCTCCTCGACCAGGGCGGTGAGCCGCTCGTAGCGCTCCTGCACGACGTCCGCGGGAACCTGGTCGTCCATGGTGGCCGCGGGGGTGCCAGGGCGGACGGAGTACCGGAAGGTGAAGGCGCCGGCGAACCTGGCCCGGCGCACCAGGTCCAGGGTGTCGGTGAAGTCCTGCTCGGTCTCGCCGGGGAAGCCGACGATGATGTCGGTGGTGATGGCGGCGTCCGGGACGCCGGCCCGGACCCGGTCCAGGATGGCCAGGTACCGGTCCCGGCGGTAGGCCCGGCGCATGGCCTTCAGGATGCGGTCGGAGCCGGACTGCAGCGGCATGTGCAGGCTGGGCATGACGTTGGGGGTCTGCGCCATGGCGTCGATGACGTCGTCGGTGAAATCCCTGGGATGGGGCGAGGTGAAGCGGACGCGTTCCAGGCCCTCGATCTCACCGCACCCGCGCAGCAGTTTGCCGAACGCGCCGCGGTCCCCGAACTCCGCCCCGTAGGAGTTGACATTCTGGCCGAGCAGGGTGACCTCGAGCACTCCGTCGGCGACCAGCGCGCGGATCTCGCCCAGGATGTCGCCGGGGCGGCGGTCCTTCTCCTTACCGCGCAGGCTTGGCACGATGCAGAACGTGCAGGTGTTGTTGCAGCCCACCGAGATCGCGACCCAGGCCGAGTAGGCCGACTCGCGCCGGGCCGGCAGCAGCGACGGGAACATCTCCAGCGTCTCGGCGAACTCGGCCTGCGCCTCGTTCCTGACCCGGGCCCGCTCGAGCAGCGCGGGCAGCGAGCCCATGTTGTGCGTGCCGTAGACCACGTCGACCCAGGGCGCGCGCTGGATGATCCGGGTGCGTTCCATCTGGGCCAGGCAGCCGCCCACCGCGATCTGCATGCCGTTCTTCTTCTGCGGCAGCAGGTGACCGAGGTTGCCGTACAGCCGGTCGGCCGCGTTCTCCCGGACCGCGCAGGTGTTGAACACCACCACATCCGGGGTTTCGCCGTCGGCGGCAGGCAGGTAGCCCGCCTCGTCGAGCAGGCCGGCCAGGCGCTCGGAGTCGTGCGCGTTCATCTGGCACCCGTAGGTGCGGATCTGGTAGGTCCTGCCGCCTGCTGTCACAGCACCAGGATAGGGGGGACGACGCGGCGAGCAAGCAGGTTAGCCTGGCCTTCCCGGTCACCGACGCCGCGGGCGTGTGGTGGCAGGAGTCGCGGCCGGCCGGTGCCGCTCGTCGGCGGCTGACCGGCGGGTACCCGGGTCGTTCGGTAAAAAAGCCTGCTAGCGGGCGAACTCCGTGGCGCGGGACTCGCGTACCACGGTGATGCGGATCTGGCCCGGGTAGGTGAGCTCCTCCTCGACCTGCTTGGCGATGTCGCGCGCGATCACCTGGGCCTGGATGTCGTCGATCCGGTCGGGCTTGACCATGACCCGGATCTCGCGGCCGGCCTGCATGGCGAAGACCTTCTCCACGCCGTCGCGCCCGGCTGCTATCTGCTCCAGGCGCTCGAGCCGCTTCACGTACATCTCCAGCGACTCGCGGCGGGCGCCCGGGCGGCCGCCGCTGATCGCGTCCGCGGCCTGGGTGAGCACGGCCTCGACGGTGCGGACCTCGACCTCGTTGTGGTGCGCCTCGATGGCGTGCACCACGTCCTCCGGCTCGCCGTACCGGCGGGCGATCTCCGCGCCGATCAGCGCGTGGCTGCCCTCGACCTCGTGGGTGAGCGCCTTGCCGATGTCGTGCAGCACCGTGCAGCGCTTGAGCAGCGCCGGATCGATCCGCAGCTCGCTGGCCATCATGCCGGCGATGTGCGCCGACTCGACCAGGTGCCGCAGCACGTTCTGCCCGTAGGACGTGCGGTACCGCAGGCGGCCGAGGAGACCGACGAGTTCGGAGTGCATGTCGGTGATCCCCAGCTCGACCAGGGCGTCCTCGCCGGCCCGCTGGCACAGCTGCTCGATCTCCGCCTTGCCGCGCTCGTAGGCGTCCTCGATCCGCTGCGGGTGAATGCGGCCGTCCAGGATGAGCCGTTCCAAGGTGAGCCGGGCGATCTCGCGGCGGACCGGGTCGAAGCAGGACAGCAGCACGGCCTCGGGCGTGTCGTCGATGATGAGGTTGACGCCGGTCACCGACTCGAAGGCCCGGATATTTCGGCCCTCGCGGCCGATGATGCGGCCCTTCATCTCGTCCCCGGGCAGGTGCAGCACCGAGACCACGGACTCGCTGGTCTGCTCGACGGCGACCCGCTGGATGGCCAGCGTGACGATCTTGCGGGCCCGCTTCTCGCCCTCCGACCTGGCCGCGTGCTCGATGTCCCGGACGACGAGGGCCGCTTCCCGCTTGGCCTGGTTCTCGATCGCGGCGACGAGTTCGGCCTTGGCCTGCTCGCCGGTCAGGCCGGCCACCCGCTCGAGTTCCTTGCTCCGGCCGGCCGCCAGCTTGTCCAGTTCGGCGGCACGCCGGTCGAGGTCGCCCTTGCGCTGGTCGAGGACCTGGGCACGGTCCTCGATGCGCTCGAGTTCCTGGTCGAGGCGCTGCTCACGGTCGGCAAGCCGGGTCTCCCGGCGCTCGAGGTCGCCACGCAGCTCACGGACCTCGTCCTTGACCGCGCGGATCTCCTCCTCGACCTCACGGCGGCCCTGCGCGGCCTGTTCGGCCTCCTCGCGAGCGCGGGCCAGGATCCCGGTGGCCTCGGTCTGGGCGCGGGCGCGGATGTGCCCGGCTTCCTGGGTGACGCTGTCCAGCTGGGTTTTGTCCGCCGTTACCGGGGCCTTGGCCGGTCCCGGGGTCCGGCGCCACACGACGACGAGCGCGAATACCACCGCGAGCAACCCGATCACCATGAACGCGAGCGACAATCCGCTGCTCACGGTCACCCCTTTCCGTCCATAGCCCTCGGGGCAGCCTCTGTTGTAGCGCTGGTTTTCGTGGCGCCGCGAGTGACGCCATCCCAGGGTTATGCCCTGGTCCGGGCGCTCCCACGCCGCGACCGCCCGACGCTGACCCAAGCGTCAGCTTTGGCTACATAAGGTATCCGGCCGGTTATCCTCCGTTGAGTTTCGGTGCAGGATGAAACAACACCTCGCTGCCGTGAGGTTAAGGCTTGATAACCTTTTTATCAAGCAAAGCGTCACGGACCGCCATGAACGGCGCGTTACCCAGATGAAGGCGCGCAAACGCGACCGCGTCGGGGGGCGCGGTCGCTGGCGCGGGCGGTCCGGGCGGGCCTCACGCCGGCCCGGGTGCCGGGTAACGGCCTAGGCGGGCGCGGATCCGGCCTCGCCGGGCGCGGAGCCGGCCTAGGCGGGCGCGGATCCGGCCTGGCCGGGCGCGGAGCCGGCCAGGTAGACCACCCGGCGCGCGATGTTGACGGCGTGGTCGCCGAGACGCTCGTAGAAGCGCGCCACCAGCGTCATCGCCATCGTCACCGGCAGCGCCATCCGACCCGAGGCGAGTTCGGCGATCAGGCTGGCGTAGAGCTCGTCCATCTCGTCGTCGCGCTCCTTGATGGCGTCCACCGCGGAACGGTCACGCTGGTACCAGGAGTCCACCGCCTGGCGCCACATGTCGGCGGCGAGGCCGCCCATCCGGTCCACGATTCCCCGGCAGCGCGGCGAGAGGTCCTCGCTGAGGATGTGGTCGGCCCGGGAGGCGATATCCACGACGAGGTCGTGAGACCGCTCGAGCTCGGGCACGATCCGCAGCACGGAGAGCAAGAAGCGAAGATCCGAGGCGACGGGCGCCTGCAGCAGGATCTCCCGGTTGACGACCTGCTCGATCTCCAGGTAGAGGGCGTCGATGACCTTATCGCGCTCGGCCAGCTGCCTGAGCACCTCGTTATTGCCGGTCAGCAGGGCCTGGGTCGCCTCGGGCAGGTCCTCGGCGACCATGGCGAACAGCTCGATGACCTTGGCTTCGATGCCCTCGAGCTCACGCTCGAATTCCTGCCGTTCCTGGACCATGGCTAACCCCTTTGCGATGCCTGGACGTGGCGATTCCCCGGGACGACCACGGTCGGGCAGGCCGAGTGGTGCATCACCTTGCTGCTCACCGAACCCAGCAGGAGCTTGGCGAAACTGCCGTTGCCGCGGGCTCCCACGATGAGCATGTCGGCGTCGTGCGAGGCCCGGATGAGTTCTTCCGCCGGATCCCCGGTGACTACGGTCACGGTGACGTCGGGCACCGGCTCGCCGACTTCGTGCGCGACCTTGTCCACGAACTCCTGGACCGCCGCCCGCGCCTGGTCCAGAGCGTGGCTGTCCTCAGGGAGGATGGGAATGTTCCAGAAAATGTGGGTAGCCGGGCGGGGCGGGGCCGGGCGGACGCTCATCACCGTCAACGGGAGATGGTGCCGCGCCGCCTCGCGCATGGCCCAGCCGAGGGCCTGCCGGGAATGGTCCGAGCCGTCAACGCCCATGAGGATTCCGGGCATCTGCGCTCCTCAGCTTTCCTGGGGTTTTCCTGCGCTTTTCCTGGGCTGCCGCCCGGCTCAGCCCATCCGGCCGGTGACGTAGGCCTGGGTGCGGCTGTCCTTCGGATCCTCGAAGATCTGCTCGGTCCTGCCGTACTCGACAAGCACGCCGGTCCGGGTGTCGCTCTTCTCGTCGCGGAGTACGGAGTAGAACGCGGTGCGGTCGCTGACCCGGGTGGCCTGCTGCATGTTGTGCGTGACGATCACGATGGTGTACCGCGACTTGATCTCCCGCATCAGGTCCTCGATCGCGCCGGTCGCGATCGGGTCCAGCGCCGAACACGGCTCGTCCATCAGGACGACGTCCGGTTCGACGGCGAGCGTACGGGCGATGCACAGCCGCTGCGCCTGCCCGCCGGACAGGCCCAGGCCCGACTTGTTCAGCCGGTCCTTGACCTCGTCCCACAGCGCGGCCCCGCGCAGCGACCGCTCGACGATCTCGTCCAGCTTCTTCTTGTTGTGCTGGCCGTTGATACGCGGCCCGTAGGCGACGTTGTCGTAGATCGACTTGGGGAACGGGTTCGGCTTCTGGAAGACCATGCCGATCCGGCGGCGCACCGCGATCGGGGAAACGCCCTTGCCGTACAGCGAGGCCCCGCGGTAGTGCACGTCACCCTCGACGCGAGCGGTCGGGATGAGGTCGTTCATCCGGTTCAGCGTCCGCAGCACCGTCGTCTTGCCGCAGCCGGACGGGCCGATGAACGCGGTGATCTCGTTCTCATAGATGGTCAGCGACACATCGGTGACGGCGCGGAAGGAGCCGTAGTAGATCGAGACGTTCTTCGTATCGAAGACCTGCGCGCCGGTCGGGCTGGATACCGACTGGGTATCACGCAGGCCGGCCGGCTTGGGCATCGAGGTGGTGGCGGCGGGCTCTTGCTCTGACTGTTCCATGACGTTCCTAGGGTTATCTGTCCTGCTGGAACCATTGCTGGCGGGAATATCGACCTAACGTGAATACCGGGCGAATCGCGAGGTAACCAGGCGTGCGACGATCATGAGGATGAAGCAGATGGCGATGAGCGTGAGCGCCGCACCCCAGCCGCGGTCCTGCGCGCCGGTGTACGGCTGGTTCGCGTTCGCGAAGATCTGCGAGGGCAGCGCGGTATTGGCACCGCTGAACACGTTCGGGTTCGCCGAGGCCGCTGCGCCGATGCAGAAGAGCAGCGGCGCCGTCTCGCCCGCGGCCCGGGCGACGGCCAGCAGCGCGCCGCTGACGATCCCGCCGATCGCCGCGGGCAGCACCACGGTCACCGTCACGCGGGCCTTGGTGGCGCCGAGGGCGTAACTGCCCTCGCGCAGCGAGTTCGGCACCAGCCGCAGCATCTCGTAGCTGGAGCGGATCACGATCGGCAGCATCAGGCAGGCCAGCGCGAAGGCGCCGGCCAGGCCGGACAAGCCGAAGTGCAGCACCCAGATCGTGAAGATGAACAGGCCCATGATGATCGACGGCACGCCGGTCATCACGTCGCTCATGAACCCGATGAGCGCCGCGAGCCAGTTCCTGCCGCCGTACTCGTTGAGGTAGATCGCGCCCAGTATGCCGAGCGGCACGGCCATGACCGTGGCCAGCGCGGTGATCTCGATCGTGCCGAGCACCGCGGGCCCCATCCCGCCCACGCCCGCGGGCACGACGATCGGCGGGATCGGACCGCCGGTCAGGAAGGACCAGCTGATGACCGAGGCGCCCTTGGCGATCACGGTGACCAGGACGAACCCCAGTGGGACGAGCACGACCACGAACGCGATCACCATCAAGGTGGTCATGATGCGGTTCTTGGTACGTCGCCAGCCCTTCGCCTCGTGCAGGTCGACCTGCTGCGGCTCAGCGGTGGCAGTAGTCATCAGGCCCCCCGCTTCCGCCGGGCGTTGCGTTCTACGATCCCCCGGGCTATCACGTTGATGATGATGGTGAAGACGAACAGGAGCACGCCTATGCCCATCAGCCCGGCGCGGAACACGCCGGTGGCTTCCCCGAACTGGTTCGCGATGACCGCGGGCATGTTGTAGCCGGGGGCGAACAGGTGCGACGTGATCACGGGCGACGAGCCGATGACCAGCGCGACCGCGATCGTCTCGCCCATGGCCCGGCCCAGCCCGAGCAGCACGGCGCCGACGATGCCGCCCTGGCTGTGCGGCAGGACGGCACCGCGGATCATCTCCCACCGGGTGGCGCCCAGCGCGTACGCGCCCTCCCTGTCGATGGCCGGCACGGTCGCGATGACCTCCCGCGACAGCGAGGTCACGATCGGCGTGATCATGAAGGCCAGGATGATGCCCGCGGTGAAGAACGAGGCGCCGCTGGTCGGCGGGCCGAACAGGGAGCCGAGCACCGGGATGCCGGTGACGGCCGAGCCGATGTGGGCGTAGATGTGGTTGAGCCAGGGCGCGAATACCAGGATGCCCCACAGGCCCCAGACCACCGACGGGACCACGGCCAGCAGGTCGACCACGTACACGATCGGCCGCGACCACCGGTACGGTACGACCTCGGTCAGCAGCAGGGCGATGCCCACGCTGACCGGAACGGCCATGATCAGCGCGATCACGCCCGTGATCGCCGTACCGTAGATAAAGGCCAGCGCGCCGAACTGGTTGGCCGAGGGATCCCAGTTGTTGGTGAAGATCTTGAGGCCCTCGGCGGAGAACCACGACGCAGATTGCTGCGTGGTCGTGACCGCGATCAGGACCAGGATTACCAGCACCAGCAGGCCGGACGCGAGGGCGATGATCGCGAAGGTGCGGTCGCCGAGCGGCCGCCGCCGCTCCAGGGGATGGGTGGATCCGGCCGGGACGGCCGGATCCACCTGCGTGATCGTGCTCACGACGGCGAGTCCATCTGATAAACCTTCGCCACGTGTAAACCCTTCGCTAGCCGGTGATCTTGCTCAGCTGTGCCTGAGTCTTCTGCTGGAGGCTGGACGGCAACGGGGCGTAGCCCAGGTTACCCAGCAGCGACTGGCCGTCCCCGACCAGGTAGCCGATGTAGGCCTTGAGCATCGCCGCGTCGTTCGCGTTCGGCTGCTTCTCATAGACCAGGACCCAGGACTGGTAGGTGATCGGGTACGCGGTCGGCTCCGGGGAATCGACCGCGTGGAAGGTGAGGTTCGAATCGACGGTGATCCCGTTCCCGGCCGCCGACGCCGCCTGGGGCGAGGGGGCGACGTAGCTGCCCGAGGAGTTCTTGACCGAGGCGAAGCTCAGCCCGGAGGCCTTGGCGTCGGCGTAGTCCACGTAGCCGATAGCCCCTGGGGTGGTCTTGATGATCTGCGCGACCCCGGGGTTGCCGTTGCCGGCCCGGGCGGTGGACGGCCACTTGATGGTCGAGCTGCTGCCGAGCGTCCAGTCGCTCTTCGCGGCCGTCTCCAGGTACAAGGAGAAGTTCTGCGTGGTACCCGAGGAGTCGGAGCGGACGGCGGTCGTGATCGCGGTGCTGGGCAGCTTGACGCCCGAGTTGAGCGCGGCGATCGCCGAGTTGTTCCAGGTGGTGATCTTGCCGCTGAAGATTTCCGCGAGGACCGTCGAGTCGAGCTTCAGGCCGGTGACGCCGGACAGGTTGTACGACACCGTGATCGGGCCGAGGAAGACGGGGAAGTACAGGACGGTCTTGCCCTTGAAGTTCGCCATCTCGGAGCTCGGGATCGGGGAGTCCGAGCCGGCGAAGTTGACCACCCCGGAGGACAGGTCCGTGCGCCCCTTGCCCGAGCCGCCGCTGCCGTAGTTGACCGTCATGTTGGGCTGGACCGACTTGAAGCTCGAGATCGCGGTCTGCTGGTAGACGGTCTGGAACGTCGATCCGCTCCCGTTGAGCGTGCCGCTGAGCTTGGCCGCGCTGCTCGACGTGGAGCCTGCGGCCGGCGACGAGGTGCTGCTGCTGGCCGTGGTGGTGCTCGACGAGGAGCACGCGGCGAGGGTGAGCGCCATAGCGACGACGGCGACCCCTGCCGCCGTGATCCGCTGTCTGCGCTGTCTGAATCGAAGCTGCATATTCGGTACTCCTCAATATCTCCCCCGGCCGCGAACGAGCGCAGCCTCGGACGGCCGGTCTCCCTGTAAACCGTGTTGTGCCAGTACAGTCTGTCCGCGCGGCCGGTACCGGCGGGTAAACGCGGGGAGTACAGATGAAGGACGGCAGGTAAATTTGTGATGTCGGACCCACGGCGCGCGGGGATGTTTCGTTACCTGCCCTAACGGATTCGGCGCCGGTCTCCGGTCCGTACCGCCACGATGAAGCCTAGCTGCGACGATGCTCCATCGTTTGTCGATCTGGCGCGTCAATCTCCATAGCCGGCGGCCTCGTCGGAGCCTGGATCGTAGTTGACGGCCTCGTCGGGGGCTGGATCTACGTACTGGTCCGCGTCCAGCTCGAACCCGATCGGCTCGCCCGGGTCTTCCTGTTCCATGACTTCCCTGATCAGCCTGAAGACCAGGCCGGGCGAGTAGCCCTTCCTGGCGAGCATGCCCGCCGCCTGCCGGGCGCGGGCTTCCGGCGGCCGGCCGCGGCTACTCGCCATCTTCTGCTCGACCAGGCGCCGGGCGGTGGCGACTTCCTGTTCGGGGCCGAGCGCGTCGACCGCCGCGCGGATCTCCTCGTTCCGGACGCCGTGCCGCATCAGCTCGGCGGACAGGGACCGCTTGGACAGACCGCGGCTGTGATGCCGGGACTCGACCCAGGCCCGGGCGAACGCTGCGTCGTCAATCAGGCCCGCGTCGGTGAAGCGGACCAGGACAGCCTCGGCGGATTCGGCCAGGACGCCGTTACGGTGCATCGCCCGGGCCAGCTCGGACCGGGTCCGGGGCGCAGCCGTCAGCAGGCGCAGGCAGATCTGCCGGGCACGGGCTTCAGGGTCCTGGGCGTCGCGGGCCGCGGCTCCGGACGCCCCTGCTTCCCCGGACCCTGAAGCCCGGCCGTCGCGGGGCATGGGCTAGACCGAGACACCCGGGACGGTGACGGCGGCCCGGGACTGCGCTGCCGGGGCGGCCCCGTTGCCGCCGGGACGACCGCTGGCGGGCGGGCGGCCACCGGCGGGCGGCCGGGCGCTGGCGCCGGTATTGCCGTTGCTGGCGCTGACGTCGGCGTCGACGCGCGGGCCCACGCCCAGCTTCTCCTTGATCCGCTTCTCGATCTCGTTGGCTACGTCCGGGTTGTCGCGCAGGAAGTTGCGGGCGTTCTCCTTGCCCTGGCCGAGCTGGTCGCCCTCGTAGGTGTACCAGGCCCCGGACTTGCGCACGATCCCCTGCTCCACGCCGAGGTCGATAAGGCTGCCCTCCCGACTGATCCCGACGCCGTAGAGGATGTCGAATTCCGCGCTGCGGAACGGCGGGGCGCAGTTCTGGATAATGACATCCTCCGCGACGAGAGTGTGCAGGTCCGCCGCTTCCACGTCGAAGGTGCGGGCGCGGCGGGCGGGCAGGACCTCGCGGATCCTCGAGAACCAGAGCTGGTCGGCCAGGGTCTGGTCGAGGAACGGATCGTCGAGCGCGTCGGCCAGCCGCTGCAGCCGATCCCGACGCACGCGCGGGCTGCCGAGGACGACTTTCATGCCTCCTCGCGGGTCCCCCGCGCTCCCGCCGATCATCTGGGCCGCGAGCAGCGCAGTCACGCCTCGCTGCGCCAGATGGGCGAGCACGGGCTCGACGACGTCCCCGGACATGTAGATCCGCTGCGATCCCCGGTACCTGCCGTCAAGGGCGGCGAGCTCGCGTGTCACCATCTGGCCACGCGGTCCCCACATCGGGATGGCGGCAGCGAATGCCGTGATATTCTCCGCCCCGGAGACCCGTACTTCCCATACGGGAAGCTTCCCGGATATACGGCGCCCCTTTACCAGGCCCCCACGCTGCTTTACCAGGCCCCCACGCTGCGCGCGTGGGTCGCGCCGCTGAACACTGCTACCGATGCCCCAGCGCAGCAGCAGCCAGTGAATCTGCTGGGCGAGCTGCTCCGATGTTGTTGTGAAGCCGATCCTGATCCCGCCGGTCCGTTCGCGGGAGACATAGCCATCGGATTCGAAATAGCCGAAAACGAAGTTGCTTAGAACCTCCGCCGAGACCTCGGGGGCAAAGAATTCCGGCGGTACTTTCTTCGCCGGTGCCAGGCACCCGTAGATCCCGGCCCAGCGGCAGAGGTCCAAGACGCCGTTCTTTTCTCCCGGACGGTGCGAGAGCGCTACATCACCGGTTCCCGTCGGCTTGACCGCGCAGCCCAGGGTGGCTGCGATCCTCGCCGCGTCCTGCTGCAGGAATTCCGCCAGATCGATGAAGTGAACGGGAGTCTTCCCACCCACATAACCGTCGCCGATGAGGTAGCCCAGGAGCCTGGCGTGATCCGGCGGCACGGGCTCGTACGAGCCGGAGCCCAGGAAGCTGCGCGGCCGCGCCACCCGGTCGCCGCGGGCGAGTTCGCCCGCGAGGCGCCAGCCGCGCTCGGTCAGGATCTTGTGGTCCGGCGTGACCCACAGCTCGGTGCTGTCACGCAGCCTGAGGCCGATGACCTCCTGCTCGCCCTGGTCGAACCAGGACAGGACCTCGCGAACGCTCAGCTCGCCGTTCTTGTCCGCGGACACGACATGGACCGGAAGTCGTCCGTCGACGATTTCTTCGATCCGGTGGGTTATCCCGGTCGCCGGGTCGAAGACCCGCGTCCCCTCGGCGAGGCACTTGTTCTTCACCACCTTGACGCGGGTGCGGTTGCCGACAGATTCGGTACCGTCCTTCAGGGTCTCGATCCGGCGCACGTCCAGTCGGACCGAGGCATAGAACTTAAGCGCCTTGCCGCCGCTAGTGGTCTCAGGACTGCCGAACAGAACTCCGACCTTTTCCCGCAATTGATTGATAAAGATCGCGGTGGTCTTGGTCTGGTTCAGCGCGCCGGTGATCTTGCGGAGGGCCTGGGACATGAGCCGGGCCTGGAGCCCGACGTGGCTGTCTCCCATCTCGCCCTCGATCTCGGCCTTCGGCACGAGCGCGGCAACCGAGTCGATGACGACGATTGAGATGGCGCCGGACCGGATCAGCATGTCCGCGATCTCGAGGGCCTGCTCACCGGTGTCCGGCTGGGACACAAGCAGCGCGTCGGTGTCCACGCCGAGCTTCTTGGCGTAGTCCGGGTCCAGCGCGTGCTCGGCGTCGATGTACGCGGCGATGCCGCCTGCCTTCTGCGCGTTGGCCACGGCATGCAACGCCAAGGTCGACTTGCCGCTGCTCTCTGGGCCGTATACCTCGATGATGCGGCCGCGGGGCAGGCCGCCGAGGCCCAGCGCGACGTCCAGCGCGATCGAACCGGTCGGGATCACCTCCACCGGTACGCGCGTCTCCTCGCCGAGGCGCATGACCGAGCCCTTGCCGAACTGCCGCTCGATCTGCAGCAGCGCGGCCTCCAGGGATTTCTCCCGGTCGCCCGCCCGCTCGACGCTCGGCCTGCTGTTTGCTGCCATGGGGACTCCCTGCCGGGTTTAGGGGCCTGCGGGCACCTCCCGCACCGCCCAGGTCGTCTGAGTTTCGGTCCCGCCGGACATCCCCGGCGGTTATCGGTTGACACGCTACGGGGCGCCACCGACATTTCCGCCCGGCGCCACGGGGTGCCTGGTCCGAATGGGTTTTCACGGTCGTTTTCCCGGGCCTTGGAAGTCGGCGATCACCACCATCCGACCACTATAGGACGAACGTGTATTCGACCATGAGCGACACGCCGAAAGCGATCCAGAATTCCGGAAAATGCAGGCCCGGGCGGGGTCGCGGGCCGGGTGACGCACACGGGACCGGCGGCGCCGGGGACCGGCGGCGGCCAGGACCTGACCCCGGCCCGGGACCGGCGGCGGCCAGGACCTGACCCCGGCCCGGGACCGGCGGCGGCCAGGACCTGACCCCGGCCCAGGACCGGCGCCGGGCTAACAGCGGTTGACCTGCGCAAACTTGCCGGTCATCGGGTACCGATCCAGGCTCGCGGCGGTTACTGTGGCCGGGTGTCCGGCGCTGGGTGGACGGAGGCCGTGGCCCTGGCGGCTGCGTTCGCCGTCTCGGCCGTGGCTACCCCGGCGGGTATTTCGGGGGCGGTCCTGCTGCTCCCGTTCCAGGTCAGCGTCCTGGGCACGCCCAGCCCCGCCGTCACCCCTACCAACCTGCTGTATAACGTGGTCGCCACCCCGGGCGCGCTGTACCGGTACTGGCGGCAGCACCAGGCCGGCGGGCGCCTGGCGCTGATCCTCATCGCCGGGACCCTGCCCGGAGTGGTCGCCGGATCCGTTATCCGGGTCGAACTGGTCCCCGGGCCCGGTGTCTTCGACCTGATGATCTCCGCCCTGCTGCTGCCGCTCGGCGTGTGGCTGGCCGTGACCCGGCCCGTCCGCGACCGCGCCCCGGCCCGGGCGGCCCGCCGGATCCCGGCCCCCGTCCTTACCTTCCTGGCGTGCCTGACCGGCTGCGCCGGCGGCATCTACGGCATCGGCGGCGGCGCGATCTTGTCTCCGCTGCTGATCGGATCGGGCCGGCCCGCCTCAGAGGTCGCCCCGGCCACCTTGGCCTCGACCTTCGTGACGTCGCTCGGCGGCGTGGTCACGTTTATCGTCTTGTCCGCTGGCGAGAGCCCGGTGGGCCCGAACTGGCCGACCGGCATCGCGCTGGGCATCGGCGGCATCCTCGGCGGCTACACCGGAGCCCGGATGCAGTCCCGGCTGCCCGACGCGCTGATCCGCCGGGTGGTCGGCATCCTCGCCGTCGCCATCGCCACCCGGTACCTGTGGTCCGGGCTGACCTGAGCCCACGGCGGGTCAGCGCAGGCTTTCCGGCACCTTGAAGGTGTCGCAGACCGCCCGCCACACGACCTTGACGTCCAGCCCGTCCGCGAGCGCGCGCTCGACGGTACGCCCGCCGAGCTTGTCGAACACGAAGTCTTTGGCCACGCTCTGCGCGTATACCTCGCCGAACTGCGCATTCATCCGGGACCAGAATTCCGTCAGCCGCACGTCGCCCAGGGTACTTGCCGCCCGGGACGGCCCGGCGCGCCGTACGAACCGGCGCTCGCCGACCCGCCGCGGCGCGGGCGACGCAGGAGAGTTTTCGCCCGATGTGTCGTTTTTGAATACGTGGGAAATAGTGGAGCAGGGCGCACTTCATGATCATGGTCGTGCGTCATCCCACCAGCGTGCCGGCGCAGCGGGACCGACCGTGGCGGGCGTTGCGCACGATGGAGGGCGGATGGTCGCGCCGACGGGGGTCAGCGAGGGAGCTCCTCAGGATCCGGCAGAGGCCGCAGCGGCGGGCGTCGAGCCGACGGGGGCCACAGCGGCGGGCGTCGAGCCGGCAGAGGCGGACGCGACCGAGGCCGAGCCGGCCCAGAGCAAGCCGACAGCGAGCGAACCGGCTGAGGCGAAGCCCGCGGCGGACGAAACCGGGCAGGCTGAGCCCGCGCTGGACGAAACTGCGGACACGGGGCCCGCGCCGGGCGACGGTGCCGAGGCCGCGGAGCCGACCGGAGGCGACCTGGCCGGGGCCGGAACGGACGGCCCGGCCGAGGACGCCGCGGAAGGAAGCCGGGATCTCAGCCCGCTCGCGCTGGCGGGCATCATCCTGGTGGTCCTCGTCCTGGTCGGGGTGGCGGTGGGCGTGCTGGACACGGTCACGCATGGGTTCCGGCCCAAGACCGTGGTCATGTACCGGCCGGCGGCCGTGTTCGGCCTGCGGCCGGGCGAGTGCATCAATTCAGGGGCGAGCGCCCTGGACGTCACCGTGGTGTCCTGCTCTACGCCGCACGACGCCGAGGTGTTCGCCACCTTCAGCTTGCCGGAGACGGGCTGGCCAGGTGCCTCGGTGGCGCGACTGGACGCGAGCGACGGTTGCGTGAACCGGCTCGACGGCTACCTGAACCCGCAGCTCGCGACCGCCGACCTGACGCAGGAGTACGTCTACCCGAACGAGGCCGCCTGGCAGGCCGGCGAGCACACCGTGGTGTGCGAGGTCCGCGCGGTCAGCGGGCAGCTCACGGGTTCGGTGCGGGCGCGGAGCTGATCCCGGCCGGGACAGCGCGCCCCTGCAGTCACCTCCAGGCCGTCGGCGGTGGATGATCGGTCAGCGCTCCGGCTCGGCGGCTGGCTGTGCCGCGATCCGGGCCGGCGGCAGCAGGCCGAGCTCGGAGTCAGTGACCGGCCAGGAAGATCTCCCGCGCCTCCCGGAGCGCGTAGAACACGATGACCATCGCGGCCAGCGGGTCAGCCCACCACCAGCCCGCCGCCGCGTTCAGCACCAGCCCGGCCAGCACCGCGATCGCCAGGATCCCGTCCACCAAGGTGACGCGGCCCTCGGTCGTCAGCACCGGGTTACCGAGCGCCTTCCCCGTCCGTGCTTTGCCCGCCGCCAGCGCGAACATCATCACGGCGGTCACGGCGGTCCAGGTGATCCCCAGTACACTGTGCCCGGGCCGGTACCCGGTCACCAGGACCAGGGCCGACTGGACTGCCAGGTAGGCTGCGAGCGCGACGAACGCGCCGCCGATCAGCCGCAGCGCCCGCCGCTGACGGTCCTCCCCCGATCCGGAAAGCTCCCACAGCACCACCATGCTCGCGCCGATCTCGATCAGCGAATCTAGGCCGAACCCGGCCAGCGCCACCGACCGTGCCGCCACCGCCGCCACCGTCAGCACCACGATCCCGGCCACGTTCCAGCCCAGGGTGATACCCTCCAGCACCCGCCCGCGGCGCAGCAGCACGGCCGACTGCTCCGGCGTGCTTAGCGCAGGCTCGTCGACCGCCACGGGCGCTCCCATCGGCCACCGTTCAGCCCGTTGTATTCTCGCCAGCACAGCATGGCATTTGCTTCGTAAACAGAACAACACGGATGCTGCTCCGTACGCGAAGTTCATCAGCCGTTCCCCCGCGGTCCGCATGATGGGCGCGGGCAACAACGCCCTTGACGCCGAGAGGGGCACATGGCAGGCCGTGCCACACTAGTGGTGCGGGCTTGTACGCGGACCAGATCCTTCCCCGCGGGATCAACCTGGTCCTGCGCCAGGGTGAGTTCGCGGGCCCGCGGGCCAGGGTCGCGGCCCGACTCGACGGCGAGGTGCTGGAGATCGGCTTCGGGCGCGTTCCGCTTCGTCGAGCACGGCCTGGCGCCCGATCCCAGGGTCGCCCGCTTCCAGCGGCGGCTCACTCCAGTGCAGCGCTGCGCGTTCGGCGGCTGTCACCTCGACCGCCGGATCGATCAGCTCGTGACCGCGGCCGGCCTCGAGCTGACCCGGCTGCGCACCTATTGCATGAAGGGCCCGCGGGCGCTCGGGTTCACCTTCGAGGGCGTCGCGGTCCGACCCTGACGGCCAACGGCCGCGGCGCCGGTGAGCAGGGAGCGGGAAGCGGGGTCTGCTACTTCAGGGGCAGGTACACCGCTTCTCCTCCGGCACGCCCGTCATGACCTGATCAGCGTGGGCACCGCAACCGGTCCAGGTGATCTTCTTGCATCGAGCACACACGGCAGGACTGCACATGGGTTCTCCTCATCTCATGGGGTACAGCCAGGAGTCCCCCGGCCAGCTGGGAAACTCCTCGTCGAACGCGCCCGCGTCCAGCCGCCGCAGCAGGTCCGTGCGTGCTGCGCGGCCGCGCCTGGGCCGGGCCTCGGCTGACGCGCCCGGGTTACTCCGCGGCCGCGTGCGCCAGCTGACCGTCTGTGGGCAGGCCCGCAGCAGCGGCCCTGGCGTACTCGTCGTCCACGGCGACGACCGTGCGGCCCGCCGCGTCCAGGAAAGACGCGGCGACCGAGGCGCGGTATCCGGTCTCGCAGTGCACCCATACCTCGCCGGCGGGCACCTCGGCCAGCCGGGTGGGCAGCTGATGGATGGGGATGTGCCCGGCGCCGACGATGTGTGAGGTGTCCCATTCCTGGTCGCGGCGGACGTCCAGGATGACGACGCCGCGATGGTGGCGGACCGCAGCCAGGTCGGCGAAGTCGGCGACAGGGTAGCTGCGCAGAGCCCGGCCGTCGGCCCAGTCGGCCGGGTTCCCGGTGGCAGCCGCAGCCGGGCGGTCGATGCCGATCCGGACCAGCTCCCGCTGGGCCTCGGCGACCTGTTCGGGGGTATGGCCGAGCACGGTCAGGGGCGTGCCCCAGGGGATCAGCCAGCCCAGGTAGGTGGCGAAGGTGCCGTCCAGGTCGAAGCTGAGCGTGCCGGCCACATGCCCGGTGGCGAACGCCCGGCGGGCCCGCAGGTCCACCACCCACTCTCCCGCCTCGATCCGCCGCCGCAGTTCGGCGGCATCGGCCCGGCGCGGCGGGGACAAGTCGGCGCCAGACGGTCCGGCGGCGTTGGCCGGGCCCATGTGTGCGTAATAGGCCGGGTAGGCGTCCAGCCCGGCCAGCAGCTCGCGCACGTACCTGTCCTCATCCAGCATCAGCGCCGGGTTGACCCGCCGCTCCTGCCCGATGGTCGAGGAACTGCCCTCGGACTGGGTGGCCGAGCAGAAGCTGCCGAACCCGTGCGTGGGATACACGTCGGCGTCCTCTGGCAGCGCGGCGGCCAGCCGCCGCGCCGAGGCGAACTGGGCATGCGCCAGTTCGCAGGCCCGGGCGCGCCCGAGTAGGTCCGGCCGGCCGGTCGAGCCGTACAGCAGCGACCCGCCGGTGAACACGGCGCGGGGATGACCGGCGGCCTGGAGCACGTACGCCAGGTGCGTGAAGGTGTGCCCCGGCGTGGCCAGCACCCGTATCCGCATCACCGGGCTGACCTCGATCAAGTCACCGTCGCGGACGGGCACCCGGTCGAAGGCCACCTCATCGGCCGCGTTGATGTGGTAGGCCGCCCCGGTGGCCAGCGCCAACGACAGCCCGCCGGTCACGTAATCGTTGTGCAGATGGGTCTCGAACACGTGGGTGATCCGCACGCCCCGCGCCGCGGCCAGGGCCAGCACCCGGTCGATATCCCGCTGCGGGTCGACGACCACCGCGACCTCCCCGTCGTGCGCGAGGTAGCTCCGGTCGCCGAGCGTCGGCGTGTCTATCGCCACCACCTCGACGCCGGACCCTGCCGTAGCACCCACAGGAGCTCTCCTTTGCACCGTCGGCCTATACCCATGGGGGTATCCAACGAGCTCCAATGTACGCGGCGGCGGCCGTCAGCGCAACTTACGAACGTCGCTTGTCACGGATAAACGTCGCTTGTCACGGATACAAGAGCGTGCACGCTAGGCCGGTGCGGTCGGGCGTCTTACCGTCGGCGTATGGCCGTGCCGGACCTGCTGTCGCGACGTTCACGCTGCCCAACGTGATACCCTACCCCCGAGGGTATGTTTCCTGATCTGGCCACTACCCGGCGGACGCCCGGACTTAGGAGCTTGGCATGGATGTGGACAGCCAGACGATGGCCGACGTGATCAAGCGGCTCCGCCGGGCCCAGGGCCAGATCGGCGGGGTCATCAAGATGATCGAGGAGGGCCGTGACTGCGCCGATGTGGTGACCCAGCTCGCTGCGGCCTCCCGGGCGCTGGACCGGGCAGGCTTCAAGATCATCGCGACCGGCCTGCAGCAATGCGCCGTCCACGGCGGCGACGGCGCCGCCGATGCCGACCGCGCCCAGCTCGAACGGCTATTCCTCTCCCTCGCCTGACCCTTCTGGCGCGCAGGGACGACCTTGGTCACCCAGAAATACCCCACCGAGCTCAACGCCAGCCCGCTGGAGCTCCTCCTCCCGCGCAGTGCAGATCACGTGCTCGCTGGCAGCGACCGCCACGGCGTGCGTGTACCTGCCCGATCACAAGTACTGCCCGGCCACGAAGCAGGGAGCTCAGTCCGGGTGCGGCCCACCCCGAGCCGTGCGGAATATCATCCGGCACTGCCGGTTATACGGACGGGGGTATGTCAGCCCGAATCGGAAGCGAGGAAGAACATGGGCACCATCGCACTCACCAAGGACACGTTCCAGGAGACCGTCACGAAGCCGGGGATAACGCTGGTAGACTGGTGGGCCTCATGGTGCGGGCCGTGCCGGATGTTCGCGCCGGTCTTCCAGGCTACGAGCGAGCAGCATCCGGACATCACGTTCGGCAAGATCGACACCGAAGACCAGCCCGAACTCTCCGCCGCCGCGCGGATCACCTCCATCCCCACGCTGATGGCCTTCCGCGACGGCATCCTGGTGTTCTCCCAGCCCGGCGCGCTGCCAGCCGCCGCGCTCCAGCAGGTCATCCAGGCTGTCCGTGACCTGGACATGGACGAGGTCCGCGCCGACCTGCCACGGCAGCAGGCCGAGGAGACAGCACGATGAGCTACGGCACCAGCGTCACCGTGGACGTCCCCTTCGCCGACGCCGTCGGCCGCGTCCGCGCGGCCCTGCAGGAGCAGGGGTTCGGCGTGCTCACCGAGATCGACGTCACCGCCACCCTGCGCTCCAGGCTGGGTGAGCAGATCGAGGACTATCTAATCCTGGGAGCCTGCAATCCGCCGTTTGCCTATCAGGCGCTGGGCATCGACCGCAGCATCGGGCTGCTACTTCCGTGCAACGTCGTCGTCCGCGCCGCCGGGGACGGCACCGTGGTGGAGGCACTCGACCCGCAGGTCATGGTCACCCTGACCGGGCGGCCCGAGCTCAAGCCGATCGCTGACCAGGTGGCCCGCCGGCTCACCGACGCCCTCGCCGGGCTCACGTCATGACGTCGCCGGGCCTGGCTCCGGCCCGGCGGGTAATACCAATGCGCGGAGGTATGCCATGGACACCAGGGCTTCTGGCGCCGACCATCACATCAGCTTCCGGACCACCTGCGGCCGGCAGATCCAGGTAGGGCACCTCGTTCTCGGCGGGCCGCCCCACCCGGCGCGGCGGGTCAGCCTCGGCATCAGCGCCTCCTCAGGCACGGGAGACGGCACCTGGGCCGGGCTCACCGCCGGCGAGGCACGACACCTCGCCGCAGCCCTGCTCGTGCAGGCCACCGAGTGCGACACCCTCCCGCCGTCGGCCTGAGCAAGCTCTCGACACGGCACAGCCACGGACCGACTGCCCGGCGGCAGGCTCGCGGTCGCCGCCGAACTGGCCGCCGCGCACGGCGGCACCCTGACCGCGGCCAGCCCGCCCGGTGGCGGCGCGTTCACCCTCACCGTGCCCGCCGCCTGACATGCCGCGGCCCCCTTGCTGTCACTGGTCTGCGTGGTCAGCGCAGCTGCCGTCCTGACCCGCGTGCGCCGCCGTCATCGTTGCCTGTCCCCCGGACGCGCGGTCGCCGCGGCAGGTCCCGCAGTCACGGTCACGATCCCGGTCCTGCTGCGCCGTCCCGGTCGGGCACGGCCGGGTGGTGACCGTCACGCCGTGCTCCGGGCACGGGCCCGTGGTGCCGTGGGTGGCCGAGCGCGACCGTGCAGATCGGCCTGAACGTGCACGGGGATGGCGTCGCCGGTCCCCGGTCTCCCGAGCCAGGCCGCTATGTGGCTGTCCAGAACAGATCCTTCTGTGATAGAACTACCAATAGTTCTTCTACAGAAGTAAAGGGGCATAGGGTCTGGTGTTCTGGCTGTGCACCATCGCAGGGCGGAGGGCTGGTAGCGGTGCTGCTGCGCGAGCCGGCCCGGCTGTGATCCCGGCGGCTGTTCGCACCCGGCCCACTCGGTTGACTACCTGGCGACTCTGGAGCTACCCGGATGACCAGTCCTGACAGCGAGGCACGCCGCCACGGCCCATCCCGCTGGGTTAGCGATGGGCGCGGCCGACGGCAGGCCAGGGCTAATGAGCGCCGGCGGCGCCCGCGGCCGCTGCTGAAACAGCGCATGCCGTCCGGCCGCGGGGCGATGGAGCAGCCGAACATGACCAGCGGCGGAGCCGGCGTCCTGACGCCCCGGTTCTGGGTGATGGTGGTGCTGGCCGGCATCGCCGCCGGGCTGCTCGGCGCGCTGATGATGGCGATCTTGTTCAACGTGCAGTACGCCGCATTCGGCTACCACGAAGGCAGCCTCCAGTACGGCACAGAGCATGCGCCGGCCGCGCGGCGGGTCGCCTCGTTGCTGATCGCGGGCGTATTCGGCGGCGTCGCGTGGTTCTTGCTGCGCCGGTACACCAGGGGCGAGCCGTCCGAGCTCGACGAGGCGCTGTGGAACGGCGACGGGCGGCTGTCGTTCCGCCGCTGCCTGGGCTCCTCGGTGATCTCCGAGGTCGTCATCGGGATGGGCGCGTCGATCGGCCGGGAGGCCGCGCCCGAGCTGCTCGGCGGCGCATCCGGCAGCGTGCTGGCCGGCCGGGGCGGCCTGTCGGTGCAGCAGCGGCGGCTGCTGGTGGCGTGCGGCGGCGGCGCCGGGCTCGCCGCCGTGTACAACGTCCCGCTGGCCGGCGCGCTGTTCACCGCGGAGATCCTCATCGGCAGCATCTCCTTGCCGGTGATGCTGCCGGCCATCGCCTGCTCGGCGATCGCCACCGCCACGGCCTGGGTGTACCTGCCGAACCGGGCCGTTTACCCCGGCATCCCGGACTACCGGTTCACCTGGTCGGTGATGACCTGGGCGGTGCTGGCCGGGCCGGTCATCGGGCTGGTCTCGGCCGGCTACATCCGGTGACCCGTTTCGGCTCGGGTCCCGCGGGTAGCGCAGTCGGGCGGGCTGTAGGCTGCGCCGCCGCATTAGCGGTCCCGCCCCTGGATATGGTGATAGCGACCTGGCTGGGTCTGCCCGGCGCCGGGCACCTATATCCCGGCCAGCAACATGGCGATCATGACGGTGATCCCTCCCGGACGGGCGGCCGCCGACGCCGCGGCCGCGGCAGTCGCCGAACTGTCCCGCTGACCGGCGGCAGCACCCGAGACGTCAGCCGCGCCGCCAGGCGAGGCGGCCGGCGCGCACGGCCCGCCCGCCGCGAGCCGGCGCTGGCCGGGCTCGACACCCGGTCCGTTCGGCCCGAAGATCTTCCCGAACGGCCGGACTGACAGCGTCAGGAAAAGGGCGACGCGCCGAAGCGGTCTTTACGCGGCGGCAGCGGTGAGGTGGAAGGTGGTACCGACGCTGTTCTGGATGAACGCGCCGGGCAGGCGGCGGGCGATCGCGTGGGTGGCCTTCCAGCCGGTGCAGTGAGCGGGCACGATCACGTCGGGGGCGAGCTGCTCCAGGGCGCTGACCGTGTCCCCGATGACCGGCTCGAACAGCGGGCCGGCCAGGTGGAAGCCGCCGATGACGGCGTGCAGCTTGTCCACGCCGGTCAGCCGCCGGGCGTAGCGGCAGATGTTGATGACGCCCGCATGCCCGCAGCCGGTGAGCACGACCAGCCCGCGCCCCGCGACGTGGGCGATCAGCGCCTGGTCGTCCAGGATCAGCGGGTCGGGCTCCCAGCCTTCGCTGCGCCAGGCCTGGTGGATCGGGAAACCCTTCTCGAATCCGGTGACCCGGTCGACCTCGCCGGTGATCAGCACCGACCGGTCGTACAGGAACGATGGCTGCCGCTGCTCGATGACGTCGAAGCCGGCGCCTTCCAGCGCGCGGCGGCTGGTGGCGGGCAGCTCGAACGGCTCGCCGGGAATGGCCAGGCGCCGCCGGGCCCAGAACTCGGGGTGGATGAGCACCGGCATCCCCGCCCGGCCGAGGCGGCCGAGAAGACCGGACAGCCCGGTAGTGTGGTCGAAGTGGCCGTGGCTGCAGACGATCGCCTCGATGCCGGCCGGGTCCTGGCCCAGGCGGCGCAGGTTGCCGGCGCACCCGCCGGGGGTGATCCCGGTGTCGAACAGCAGCCGGCGCACCCGGCTGCCCTTGCGGACCTCGACCAGCGCGGAGAACCCGTGCTGGGCCAGCGGCACGTCGGCCGCCTTGCCGCCGGCTATCGTCGGGGCCTCCAGCAGCGGCGCGAGCCGGGCCATCGCGGCCAGCGGGAGCCGCTTCGCCGGGCCCTCGTCCGGCAGCAGGATGTCGGTGACGTTGTCGCAGACGGTCAGCACCGACAGCTCATCGACCGGCTCCAGCGGAAGCACCTCGCCCTTCCACTCCAGGCTGGCCGGCAATGCCTCGGCCGACGTGACTTTGGCGCGGTCATCGGTGTCGCACATCGGCTGCTCCTCACTGACCCCGCACAGGCGGATCGGCCGGCGACCCGGGAAGACGCTCATCGGCGGGCCGGACTCCCGGCCTGCCGATCAGCCCACGGACATGAGCAGAAGGCTATTCCGGCAGCGCCAGACGCTCAAGCAGCCAGAGCGTGAAAACGCGCGTCTCAGGGCCGGCGAGCGGGGTGCTCGCGTGGCGTCGGGCCGGTTTCAAGATCATCGCGACTGGCCTGCAGCAGTGCTCCCTCACTGGCGACGGCGGGACCGAGGCCGACCGGATCCAGCTGGAGAAACTCTTTCTCGCCTGACCCCGGCCCTCAGGCCGGCGGTGGTGCCGTGATTGCTTCGTGGGGCGGTACGAGCCAGCGCAGGTGCTCGAATTCGCCGAGCAGCTGAAGTCGGCGCCACAGCACGGCGCCGGGCGAGATCTGGCTAGCGTGCAGCAGCGCAGCCCGTCGCTGCCGCTGCCTGCTGACGCGAACGCACAGGTCGATCCAGCCCGGCGGCTGCCCGGAAAAGCCCTGGCCGGTTTCGGCCGAAAGCCGGGCTGCCACGGCCTCGGGTAGCGTCCAAGCCAGCACCGGACGCCCGGCCTGTCGTCCGGCTAGCACCGCGGCGCCCGTGGCGGCCCGGTGATCCGGGTGCCCGGTAATCCCGGTGTCGTCGAAGACGAGCACGCCGCTCGCGCCGACGCGGGTGGCGGCGTCCGCGACGTGGGCCGCAAGCTCGGCCGCCGTGATGCCGACCAGGCCGCCGTCGGGGTAGTCGAGCAACGTGATGCCGACTGCCCCGAGTTCGGCGGCCGCCTGGCGCAGTTCGGTTTCGCGTGCGCGATGCAGATCGGCCTGCGTCTGATTCAGTGTCGATGCCCCACCGTGGGTGAAGCACAGGATATGCACGGCCGCGCCAGCCGCCGCGAGCTGATCGATCACCGCACCCAGCCCGAAACTCTCATCGTCCGGGTGGGCGATCACCACCAGCGTGCTCGGCCAGGCCGGCAGCATCGTCCCGGCCCGGCCGGGACGCGAATCCGCAGGCCTCGAAACTTTCATGACCCCACCTCTCATATACCCATAGGGGTACGCATCAGCGCCTGTCCAGGGACCTTCGTCACCCAGATATACCCCCACCGGTATTTGCGCAGCCGGATGCCGGGCAGATAGCCTTGCCTTGTATACCCAGGGGGGTATATCAGACAGGAGGTTCGCATGCTGGCCATCGCCATTCCGGCCGGGCTGCTGATCGGCCTTTCGCTCGGCGCTCTCGGCGGCGGCGGCTCCATCCTCACCGTCCCCGTGCTGGTCTACCTGCTACACCAGTCACCGCATGCCGCCACGGCCGGCTCACTGCTCATCGTCGGGATCACGGCGGCCGCCGGGATGATCGCCCACCACCGGGCCGGCCGGGTCCGGCCCGCGCCGGGCATCGTCTTCGGTGTCCTGGGCGTGGCCGGCGCCTATGCCGGTTCCCGGCTGTCCTCCAATATCCAGCCCGACCTGCTGCTCAGCCTGTTCGCAGGGCTCATGCTCGTCGCCGCCGCGGCCATGTTGCGCCGTCGGCGCACGGTGGCCGGCCAGCGCGTGCCCGCTGCTGCGAGCCCGCCTATGCGGCGCGGAGCGGCCGTTCCTGATGGCCTCGGTGTTTCCCCAGCCGGTGGCGGGGCCGTCACCGCCACCCTGGACAGGCAGGTCGCCACGGTACGGACGCCGCCCCGGTCCCGGCGGCGATCTGGCGGAACCGCGGCTGTCCGGCAGGGTCTCAAGATCGTCGTCGCGGCCACGGGAGTCGGCCTGCTCACCGGCTTCTTCGGCGTAGGCGGCGGGTTTGTCATCGTCCCCGCGCTCGTACTGGCCCTCGGCTTCGAGATGCCCGTCGCCGTGGGAACCTCGCTGCTCGTGATCGCGATCAACAGCGCCGCCGCGCTCGCCACCCGCCTCGGCAGCCACACCCACCTCCCCTGGCCGATGCTCGGCGTGTTCACGCTCGCCGCACTGGCCGGGGCCCTGGCCGGCAGCCGCCTCGCCTCCCGCGTCGACGCCTCCCGGCTCACCGGCGCTTTCACCGTCCTGCTCGTCGCCGTGGCCGTCTACTCGCTTACCCGTAGCCTGCCCGGGCTGGTGTAACCGCGGAGCTACCGCGCGCCGGGGCACGCACGCCGGCCGCGGCTGGACGCCGCCCGAGGACCGCCTTATAGCGGCTTGCCCGGCTTGCGAGGCATCATCTCGCAAGCCGGGCAAGGCAAGCCTGCTAAGCCAGCCGGGCTCATCCGGCCTGTGGTGACGGTACCGGTCTTGTCCAGCATGACCGCGTCGGTGGCCCGGGTCGACTCAAGCACTTCCGCGCCCTGGATCAGGATGCCGAGCTGCGCGCCCCGGACAGCGCCGAGGCTGTACGGTCTTATACCCCCGCGGGTATGATTAGGACTGAAACCGGAGAAGGAGGCGGCGATGGCCGCTGAGCAGATGTGGGTCCCGACGGGTCCCAAGGAGCTGTCGGAAGCGGCAACGTCGCCGCTGGTGGAGCGGATCCGGGAAGGGATCATCGGCGAGGGGGAGATGATGGAGGGCCCGTTCGGCCCGCGCCGGGTCACCTATGCCGACTACACCGCCTCGGGCCGGTCGCTGGACTTCAT
>Ga0335076_10000867_pt1 | contig 28750 bp, 21 predicted proteins | sample Lox_Sample_25_FD_206717 | JGI IMG/M metagenome (GOLD analysis project Ga0335076, IMG submission 206717) | Soil microbial communities from Loxahatchee National Wildlife Refuge, Florida, United States - Lox_Sample_2.5 | ecosystem: Environmental > Terrestrial > Soil > Wetlands | place: USA... | reverse complement strand
AGTTTCTAACATTCAATCTTCAACCTTCAAATACGCATACAATGAAAAAAATCATTAACATAAATTTTCACGGCAGGGTGATTCCTATTGAAGAAACTGCTTATGACATACTGAAACAGTATGTGGATAGTCTTCGAAAACATTTTGCCAATGAAGAAGGACGTGATGAAATCATTAATGATATTGAAAATCGTTTTGCCGAACTTTTTTCTGAGCGCATTCAAAAAGGGTCTACCTGTATTACTGATGATGACGTGAACGCTATCATTGTAAGTATGGGTCGCCCGGAAGATTTCGAGCAGGAAGACGTCACGACGAACAATCATAGCAGTAGTAGCCATGCAGGTAGCAGCACCGGCGGCAGCCAAAGCGCATCCCAACAGGCATATGTAGCCGAAGAACCTCACCGGCTTTATCGTTCTGAAAATGATAAAATCCTCGGTGGCGTTTGCGGAGGCCTGGCTGCATACCTCAGAATAGATCCTGCCATTGTCAGAATAATATTCACCATTATTACGTTTGGCGGCTTTGGTTCGGGCATCCTGTTATATATTGTTCTCTGGGTCGTTGTTCCTTCAAGAACACTTTCTGTCAATATCCGTAAGCGCCTGTACAGAAATCCGGAAAACAAAGTGATTGCCGGTGTGGCAGGCGGCCTGGCAGCTTATTTTCACATCGAAGTATGGATTCCGCGTTTAATCTTTGCTTTTCCCCTGATCCTCGGAATCATCACTTCCATTTTCAGGCATACCTGGTGGCATGATTTTGATCCTACTCCGGCTGTATTAACCGGCGGTTTTGGCGGAACCCTCTTTATTACTTATATCATTTTATGGATTGTTTTGCCGGAAGCCACCACCGCTTCAGAAAAATTGGAAATGCGTGGTGAAAAAGTAGACCTTGAATCAATTAAAAATACAATTAAGAGTGACCTGGAGGGATTCAAAGGCCGTGCGGGTCAGATGGGTACAGAAATGAAAGAAAAAGCGCAACAGTTCGGGCAGGAAGTCAAAAAAGCAACTCAAAACTTTGCCTATGAAACAGGAACTACTGCAAAAAGATCAGGAAGCGGTTTGGGGCATGCGATTGGGGTGTTATTTAAAGCCTTCTTTTTATTCATCGCCGGTATTACGGCTTTTGCATTGATCATGGTTCTGATTGGTTTTGTATTCAGCGGAGTGGGCGTGTTTCCTTTTAAAGATTATATTCTCACCGGGTTCTGGCAAAATTTTCTTGCCTGGACAAGCCTTATCCTTTTTCTTGCCATTCCTGTTATCGCTTTACTAACGTGGTTGATCAGACGCATTATGGGCGTGCGCTCCCGTAGTAATTACCTTGGCTATGCTTTCGGCAGCCTGTGGACAATCGGCCTGATCTGTTTTATCATTTTTGTAAGTATGCTCGTAAATAATTTCAGAACCAGGGCGAGTGTGGAAGATGAAGTGCCGATGACCCAGCCAGCCAATGGTAAAATGATAGTAAAAGTGGCAGAAGAAAAAACGAGTTATTACGGAAGCGACTGGTTTGGTTTTAACTGGGATAATGATCCTCCGTTTTACAGCCTCAACGAAGACAGTGTAATGATGAATACAGTGCGGGTGAACCTTATTAAAAGTAAGGATCAGGATTATCATATTCATCGGATCAAATTCAGCCACGGAAATAATCCCGGCGTGGCAAAGGATCTGGCCAACCAAATTCAATTCAACATCAGCCAGACGGATAGTGTGTTGTATCTGGCAGAAGGATTTGCCATCACGCCACGTCAGAAATTCCGCAATCAGCAGGTATTGGTTGTCATCGAAGTCCCGGTAGGAAAAAGAATTATGATGGAGAGAAACGTTGACGATTACCGCTGGTTTAACATCGAGATCAACAGACGTCACAGGGGAGGATGGGAACTCGACTGGAACGATGATTGGAATAATTCTTATTCGTGGGACAGCAATGTGGAATACGTGATGACAGACCATGGATTGGAAAGAACAGATAAGAAAAAGGACAATTCTGACGAAGAAGGCGACAATCAGGAAAAAAACAATGGATATCGTTATAAAAACAAAACAGATTCTTTCAAACAAAAATCAAAGAAAGATACCGTTCAGGTAAAATCAGTATCGGAGGCAATGAATACAGTTCCCGAAAAAGAAAAGGCCGGATTAATTGCAGAAAAGCAAACCATTAAACCGATACCGCAAAATAATCCCCGGCAGAAAGAGGGGGCCGATCATGAGTTGTCAGCTTTTTATATTTTATCGAAAATGATGTAGCAGGAAAAACTGCCCGCCGCCTTGTCAACCGCAAGGTTGGCAGGCAGGGTTGAAGTTGGAACAAGGGGCTTCTTATCGCAAGATAGGAGCCCTTTTTATTGGGGTCAATAGGTCATTAGTCAGGAGTCCTTGGTCATTAGTTATTTAGTCAGTGGGTCACTAGTCATTTGTCAATATGTTGAAATAAAAACTGCTGACTACCGGCATTGACTCCCTGACTATTTTATTGGTGGCCTGAATAGCAAGCTTTATTTTCGTTCATCGATCAATTTTTGTAAACGTATACGGCAAATGAAAAGTACTCCTTTTACACAAAAGCACTTAGCCCTGGGCGCAAAAATGGCTGAATTTGCAGGATACAATATGCCGATCAGTTACAGTGGGATCAATGATGAACATGCTGCTGTTCGCACCAACGCAGGGGTGTTTGATGTGAGTCATATGGGAGAATTTATTTTTAAGGGCCCGCATGCATTAGACCTGATCCAACGGGTAACAACAAACGATGCTTCCATTTTGACTGCCGGTAAGGCACAGTATAGCTGTATTATGAATGAACATGGCGGCATTGTGGATGATCTGATCGTTTATTGCATTGAAGAAAATAAAGTGTATATGCTTGTGGTCAATGCGGCCAATATTGAAAAAGACTGGAACTGGATTTCGAAATTCAACAGAGACGGGGCAGAGATGCATAATATATCTGCAAAGACCTGCCTGCTTGCGATTCAGGGCCCCAATGCAACCAAAATGCTGCAGCCACTAACGGAAATGGATATCCTGAACCTGAAGTATTACACGTTTGTGAAAGGAAAATTTGCAGGGGTCGACAATGTACTGATAAGCGCTACAGGGTACACCGGCGCCGGTGGCGTTGAGATATATTTTGAAGATAAGAATGGAGATGCAGATAAAATATGGGATGCAATTTTTGAAGCAGGCAAACAGGGAGGCATTAAACCTATCGGGCTTGGTGCGAGAGACACTCTTCGGCTTGAAATGGGCTATTGTTTGTATGGCAATGATATTGATGACAACACCTCTCCGCTGGAAGCGGGCCTGGGCTGGATTACCAAATTCACCAAAGAGTTTACCGCAAAAAAAATCATTGAAAAACAGAAGAAAGAAGGGGTCGGTAGGAAACTCGTGGGTTTTGAAATGATTGATAGAGGTATTCCCAGACATGGCTACGAGATCAAAGACTTTTCCGGAATGGCTATTGGTCATGTAACTTCCGGTACGCAATCGCCAAGTTTGGGTAAGGCTATCGGTCTTGGATATGTGAATACCGCTTTTTCGAATATTGATTCAAGGATTTTTGTCAAAGTCAGGGATAAACTTTTGCAGGCTAAAGTGGTTAAATTGCCATTTAGCTGAGAAAGAAAGTCCTGTAGAAAATAATTCGTTGATTTTTCTGTTCTATAGCTGAGCCGATAAGCCATTTAAAACCATGCCTACGATTCACCTCACCACATTCATTGAAGCACCTGCCGAAAGAGTGTTTGATTTGTGCAGGAGCATTGATCTGCATAAAAAAACAATGGCAGAAACCAATGAACAGGCTGTAGCGGGAACCCGGTTCGGACTGATTGAATTGAATGATACCGTGACCTGGAAAGCAAAACACCTGATAAAAACAAGGATTTTGAAGGTAAAAATTACAGCGATGGACAGGCCTCAGGCTTTCACTGATGAAATGTTGGAAGGCGACTTTAAAAGCATGAAACACGAGCATCATTTTAAGCAAATTAATAATGGTACTTTCCTGATCGATCTGCTCTCATTCGAAATACCTTATGGCCGCTTTGGACAAATGGCATCGCGGCTGTTCCTGAACCGGTATATGAAAAATCTTCTCGAACGCCGTAACCGGATGATTAAGGATTATGCTGAATCCGAAAAATGGAAATTTATTTTAGAAAAATAATTAACGGATCATTTCATTTTTACAATCAGAGCTGCAACCAAAATAATTTTCTATCAACTACTTTTGCTGATTATTGTTGAGTATGTCAAATTCCAAGCCCAGTCTGTTCACCTGTTTATCTCCTGCTATGCTGCATTTGTATGATGCATCCAACACGATTGTTGTGATTATTGATGTGCTTAGAGCGACCTCTACAATAGCAACTGCATTAAACAATGGAGCCAAATATGTGATCCCCGTTGATAGTGTAGCTAAATGTATTGAGCTTGGAAAACAGATCAATTGTATTACTGCAGGCGAGCGGGATGGAAAAATAGCTGAGGGCTTGTCATATGGCAATTCACCATTTGAATATTCAAGGAAATTTATTGAAGGAAAAATTCTTGTTCTTACAACCACCAATGGAACGAAATTATTGCATATGGCACTCGATAAGGGGGCACGTAATATTGTAACCGGTTCCTTTGTCAATCTGAGCGCTGTTTGCGAATACCTGATCTCTCAAAATCTGAATGTCATTCTGGGCTGTGCGGCATGGAAAGATAAAGTGAATATTGAGGATGTATTATTTGCCGGCGCTGTGATAAATCGAATGAGAGATCATTTTTCCATTAACTGTGATTCTTCTGCGATAGCTGAAACTATTTATCTGGATGCCAAGAAGGATTTGTATGAGTTCATAAAGAAACATAATGCTTCACACTATGTACGGCTTAAAGGGTATGGACTCGAAAAAGATATCCGTTACTGTCTCACTCCAGATATTGCAGGCGTTCTGCCTTTTTACGAGGATGGAAAACTATGCAGGATAGAAGATATCGGGAAGAATATGTTTTAAACTAAGCAGATTTTCGATTTTCATTTTTGAGTTTGTTCCCACTTGTCCATTTTTCTTTCAGCAACATCCAGCGGCATGCAGCCGTCCTTTAATAATTCGTCATGAAATGCAGCAAGGCTGAATTTGTCACCCAGCTCCTGAGTATATTTGGTCCTTAGTTCACGAATTTTCATGGCTCCTATTTTGTAACTCAAAGCCTGTCCGGGAATGGCCATATACCGTTCGATCTCAGCAGTGGCGCCCTGTTCACTAATCGCTTCGTTATCCATCATGTATTTTATCGCCTCTTCTCTTGTCATGCCCTTTTCATGCATACCAACGTCTACCACTAAGCGAATTGCGCGGTGGATTTCATCTCCCAACGCGCCCATGTGCTGATAGGGATCTGTATACAGACCCAGTTCTTTTCCCAGTGATTCACAATAGAGCGCCCAGCCTTCGCCAAAAGCGCCATACCAGGCAAAGCGCCTGAATTCCGGCAGCAAAGTGTCTTCCTGTTGCAATGAGATCTGGTAATGATGCCCTGGGATGGCTTCATGCAGGAACAGGGATTCCATGCCCGAAGTAATATTGAATTTTGTAGCATCCAGGATCGGAATATAAAATATCCCCGGCCGGCTGCCATCTGGCGATCCCTGGTTGTATTCTGCACTGGCGCTGGCTGCGCGAAAAGCTTCTGTCTGGCGAATTTCGAAGCCTGTTTTTGGAACTCGCCCAAACATTTTTTTCAGATTTGGGTCTATTTTTTTTTGGATTGAAGCGAAAGCATTCAATACTTCTTGGGGTGTTTTGTAGGGCATAAATTTCTTATCCGTCTTCATATATTCGAAAAACGCTTTCAGATCCCCGTTAAAACCGGTTTCGTTTTTAATGGATTCCATTTCTTCGCGAATCCGCTTTACTTCAACAAGACCTGTATTGTAAATCTCATCCGGTGATTTATTCGTGGTTGTCCAGTAGCGGACTAGAAAATCATATTGTTTTTTTCCATCCGGCAAACTATCGAAGCCTGTCGATGATCTGGCATTTTGCAGGTATTCGTTAGTGAGAAAATCAGAAAGTTTTTTATAAGACGGCATCAGTTGTTCATTGATGAGTTTGATATATGCTGCAGCAAGCCTTTTTTTGTCAGCGCTGTCAAACGATGCGGGCATAGAAAGAATAGGACCATAAAATAAGTTTTTGGTAGGATCGTCTGTGAGCATGGATTGCATCTCGGGAATCATCTTTATAACAAGAGCTTTTGGAAGTACATAATGTGCAGCGATCCCTTTTCTGAAATAGATTATAGCGCTGTCGGCCCAGGCGCTGAATGCAGATGCACGTTTTATCCAATTATCATAATCTTCAACTGTTTTAAAAGGCTGAAAGCCGGTTCCGCTTCCCAGCTCGCCCATCGTTAGCGGCAATCCCCAGAATTGATTGAAAGGAACATAATAGATATCCGGCCCAAAACTGGGGCTCAACGAATAATGAAGTGAGAGGCCTTCCAAGCTGGTTTCCATTTCATACTTAAAAATATCATAGCTTATTTTGTCATTATCGTTTAACCGGTCTCTGTTAAATGCATTAATCCGGTTAAGATAGCTACCGTAAAAATCGTTTAGCTGTACCTGATAACTTTGCGTAAAATCGGCCGGAAGCTGATCATTGTACCTGTTATCTCCATTTTGAGTAGCTTCAAGAGGAAATAGTCTCATCCTTGCCTCATAATAGTCGTGAAAAAGCCTTGCCAGTCTTCTGTTATTTCTTATGGGTTGGTCGCGGTTCATCAATTTGCATGAGGTAACCAGCAATAATGAAGAAAGAATGAAGAAAAGAAGTTTCATAAAACTGATTTATACAAGCTAAAAATAAATCTATTTTGTTTCTCTGAATCTATCTATTTTAACCACTCAACTACGAACTTTTTCATAAGCGTTTTTCGTATATTAAGGGATATAAAATGAATTTTATTGATTTTGTTTTTTTTCATAGTTTCGTGCAGGATTTCACCCGCCGCCTTATTCTCCCTATTAAAATCAGCTCTGGAACTTTAAGAAATTGAGGTAAAATCGAGGAGAAGAAAATAATTAGAATTGGTTCCCGGCTTGCAACCTTAGTTGGTATGACAATTGCTATGCTGAGTATTAAATGGGTATAATAACTTCTAACATATACAAGACTATCATTATTTAACTAAAAACTTAAAACAATTCTTATGAAGTTTAGGTACATTCTACTATTTGGTGTTTGTTCTGCATTGCTTTTTTCCTGCGTAAGTACAAAAAAATTTAAAGCAGCCCAGGCAGCGGCCCAAGCCAGATTCGATTCTCTGATGAATGAATATTCTAAATTACAAGGTGCTCTAAAGACCTGCAACGACCAGACGGCCGATCTTACCAAGCAAAAAGCGGCTTTACAGGGTCAGGTCGATGATCTCAACAAACAGGTCGCATTCCTGAAAGAAAATAATACTATGGCTCTTCAGCAACTTCAGGATCTTTCTGTGATTTCCAGCGCACAGGCAGAAAGCATCAAAAAGTCCCTCGAAAATATAGGCGCTAAAGATGCTTATATCCGCGACTTACAGGCCACAATCGCACGTAAGGATTCAATGAATATGCAATTGGTTATGAACCTGAAGGGAGCAATGGGCAATATCAGCGATTCTGATGTAAACATCAAGATCGACAAAGGAGTTGTATTCATTGACATCTCTGATAAAATGTTGTTCAAGAGCGGAAGTTTTGTAGTCAACAAATCCGCACAGGAAGTATTGGGAAAAGTTGCCCAGGTATTGAAAGGCCAGCCTGATATAGAATTTATGGTTGAAGGGCATACTGATAATAAAGTGCTCAGAAACCGGGATGGGATGGAAGACAACTGGGATTTGAGTGTAAAGCGCGCTACCTCAGTCGTAAGAATCCTTCAGAAGAAATATGGAATTCCTCCAGCCCACATGACCGCAGCAGGAAGAAGCGAATATGTACCTGTCACTACAAATGACACTCCGGAAGGCCGTGCAGCTAACCGTCGTACAAGGATTGTTATTCTGCCACAGCTTGACCAGTTCTTCAACCTGTTGGAGAAAAAATCATAATCTTACTTAGTCAAAGTCGACATATTAAAGAGCCATTCACCCCGGATGAATGGCTCTTTGTTTTTCTTTAATCAAAATAAAAATATTAATTAATAGCCTCTGATATTTTTTCCTTCCATGTAGTTCATGAAAGCCTTGTTGACAACCCTGTTGCCGCCTGGGGTGGGGTAGTTCCCCGTAAAATACCAGTCCCCGGTATTTGTAGGACATGCAGCATGCAAAGATTCTATGGTTTGATAAATGACCTGTACGGGTTCCTTTACTTCAGGAGGTGTGATAAGCTGTGCGATTTTATCAGAAATCTCTTCTGTGGTAAAAGATTTATAGACCTGTCTGACCACATTTTCCGTATGCAATTGCCCGGTACGGTTTAATTCTTTGCAGCGCTCGTATAATTCCTGCAGACAGGCTTCTTTACCCCGTTCTTTCATCAATGCGATGGCAGCACGAAAGGCAATAAAATCCCCCAGTTTGCTCATGTCTATGCCGTAGCAATCAGGATAACGGATCTGCGGAGCAGAAGAAACAATAATAATTTTTTTGGGTTCCAGCCTGGCCAGCATCCGCACAATACTTTCCCGGAGCGTAGTTCCCCTTACAATAGAATCATCAATAACCACCAGGGTATCAATTTTTTTCTGCACTGTGCCGTACGTGATATCGTAAACGTGCTGAACCATTTCGTTGCGGCTTACATCCTCGGTTATGAATGTGCGCATTTTTACATCCTTAATGGCAATTTTTTCAACCCTGATTTTTCGGTTAACCATTTCCGAAAGCTTTTCTTCATTGATCACATTGCCCCAGGAGAGAATGCGCTGAATGATTATTTTTTTCAGGTAATCATCCATTCCTTTCCATAAGCCGTAAAAAGCCACTTCAGCCGTATTGGGAATAAATGAAAAAATCGTGTTCTTTAAATCGTAATTGACAGCGCTCAAAATCTGTTCCGTCAGGTTATATCCAAGCGCAATGCGTTCGCGATAAATTTTTTCATCACTTCCCCTGGAAAAATAAATGCGTTCAAAACTGCAGGCTCTTCGTTCTTTTGGTTCAAGTATTTTTTCAATGGATACTTTTCCATTGGGCTTTACGATCAAAGACGTGCCAGGCATGAGTTCCATGACTTCATTCTCACCTACATTAAATACTGTTCTGATTGCTGACCGTTCCGATGCGGCTACAACAACATCTTCATTAATATAATAATAAGCCGGCCTTATTCCGTTGGCATCCCGGAAAACAAAAGCATCGCCGTTGCCAATTAAACCGCCTACTGTAAATCCTCCATCAAAGAGGGGTAATGCTTTTTTTAATATACCAGTGACATCAAGGTTATTCGGAGCAGCTTCATCCGCTTTTACAATAAAGTGATGAATGACTTCCATCATCGCGGCGAGGTCGCTTTGTTTCTGGAACTCCCCTGGCTCGATATTAACCAATGCAAATAATTCATCTGTGTTCACCAAATTGAAATTTCCTGCGAGCGCAAGGTTTCTTGCGGGAATGGTGTGGCGCTTTATGAATGGATGGCAGAATTCAACATTATTTCTTCCCTGTGTTCCATAGCGCAAATGCCCCAGTAAAAGCTCGCCCATAAATGGCAGATGCCCCTTCATCAGGCCGGGATGTTTGGAAATATCCGGCTGGTATTTTTCAAGGTCTTTTATTTCACCGAGAATTTTGGAAAAGATATCCGAAATAGGCTGGTTATCGTTACTGCGTATGCGCTGAAGAAAAGGGTGACCGGGTTCAATGTCCAGTTTCACTGCAGCTACACCTGCACCATCCTGGCCACGGTTGTGTTGCTTTTCCATGAGCAGGTACAGCTTGTTCAAGCCATAAAGTACTGTTCCATATTTTTGGAGATAATAAGAAAATGGCTTGCGGAGCCGGATGAATGCCAAGCCACATTCATGTCTTATTTCATCGCTCATGGAAAAAAATGAAGCGCAAAGTTACATGAAATAAGGCAAACGGCGAAGTTCAATTATTTTAGATATAGGTAGAACTATTATTGATGAAGTTGACCAATGAGGCCGAATTTTTAAGTTTTAACTTTTTCAAAATATTATGCCTGTGCACTTCCACTGTTTTGAGTGAAATTTCCAGGTTGGCTGCGATTTCTTTTGATGAAAATCCCTGCTTGATCAGGTTAATAATCTGCATTTCACGTTCGGTCAGCGTATTGATATTTTGTGAATCCTCATTTTCATTCAGTGACTGATCGGAAAGGATATTTCTGATTTCTTCACAGATATATTTATTCCCTTCGTAAACTTCAAGAATGGCCTTAATCATTTCTTCCTTGGACGAATTCTTTGTCACATAACCACGGGCTCCTATTTGCAGCATTTTTTTTGCATAAGCAGGCTGTGAATGCATGGTTACGCCGATAATTTTGGAATCAGGAATTATTTTCCTGATTTGTTTGGTGGCTTCCATGCCTGAAAAAGGAGACATATTAATGTCCATCAGGATGACACCCGGATGTTTCTCCTTGGCGAGTTCAACCGCTTCCTCACCATTTCCACACGAAGCAATGACTTTGAAACGCGGATCACTATTCAGAATATATGCCCATGTTTCTCTTATCAGTTTATGATCATCCGCTATTAGTATGCTGATTTTATTCATAATAATTTATTTAATGTTAATTGTGTATGGGAATCCGGACATTCAACCGGCAACCCCGTTCAGGCGCTGATTGAATAGAAATTTTGCCGTCAAATAAATCGGCCCGGCTGATAATGTTCGAAAATCCGAGGCTCTTTTTTGCCTTGATTTTTTCCGGGTCAAAGCCTTTACCATCATCAGCAATATTTAATTTAATGATATTTTCATATTCATCCATTTCTAATTCTATAATGAGGTTGCTTGCTCCCGAATGCTTGATCACATTGCTCACCTGTTCCTGTATAATCCTGAACAGGGTCAACTTTTGCGCTTTTTCAATATTTTCGTCTGACCAGTCGATACTATAAAATTCCACATTCATTTTCTTTGTGGCTTTAATATTTTCGACGAGATCATTAATAGAATCAAGCAACCCAAGATCCTCAATGCTTGCAGGGACCAGCGCTCTTGTTAGTTTTCGAATTTCATTTATCGCATGGTTAATATTTTGAGAACAGGATTCAAGCAGACTCAGTCTTTCTTCATCATTTGTTTTGGCCAGTTCTGCATATAATTTACCGGTGGAAAGAATCTGGTTTACGTTATCGTGCAATTCCTGCCCTATCTCTGCTCTTTCTTTTTCCTGTGCATTGATCATTGCCTGCCCGATTAATTTTTGTTTGCTCAATTCCTGTTGCAATATTTTTCTTTCCAGGTTCTTCTTTTCGGTGATGTCCTGCATCGATCCGATTACCCGGGTGAGATTTTTGTTTTCATCAAATACAAGAAATCCACGATCAGATACGATAACATATTTCCCGTCAGCTTTTTGAAACCTGTATTCTTCGGACCATAGTCCATTGTCTTTTTTCCTGATAAAATTTTCCTTGCTCTGAATGACACGCTCGCTGTCAGCCGGGTGTATATGATTTTCCCAAAATGTTTTGTTGTAAGTGTTTGAAAAAGGTTTAAATCCGAATTGGGTGTAAAATCCTTCCCCCCAGAAATAAAGGCCAGACTTCATATCCCAGTCCCAAATGGCATCATTAGTAGCCTTGGTGGCAAGTGTATATCGCTGGTTTGAAAGTTTGATTTTTTCTTCCGCTTGTTTTTTTTCTATAATTATCTTCACCAGGTCGGCCGTACGGTCAATAACAGCCAGTTCTTCCTTGGAAGGTTTTCCCGGAAGTTTGTAAAAAATGGTAAAACCGGCGATGATTTCACCATCTGCATTCATTACCGGGAGCGAACAACAGGCTCGCAAATCAAATGCTAAGGCAAGGTCTTTAAAACTTTTCCATACAGGATCTTTTGCTATTTCAGTTGTTATTATTCTTTTTTTGAGATGCATCGCTGCGCCAAAACTTCCAGCCTCCGGACCAATCGGCAAGCCATTGATATGTTCAGAAAATGCTGTCGGCAGACCGGGGGCTGAAAGCGTCCGGATCGACAGGCCGTCCTCATCCAGGGTGAGCACGGCACATCTCATATCTGGGAATATTTTTTCAATGCCCAGCAGAAAACAATCCATGGTACCAGCCAAAGAAGCATTCTGATCAGAATTTATCTTCAGCACTTTCTTTTCAAGTGCAAGCAATTGTTCCGCTTTGCGCAATTCAGAAATGTCGATGCCTACACCAATGAGACAGGGTTTCCTGTCAAATGTGATCAGCTGACCTGTAAAATAATGTGGTATTTCAGTACCATTCCTGGTAACCAGGTTAGCCTCCGCATCACTGATTCCATCAGTAAATACTTTTTCAATTCCGTTTGAGATATAGTTTTTTTCTTTTGTTGAAAAAAAATCAACAGGGCTCATGTTACTTATTTCCTCGTTGCTGAATCCCGAGATAGTTTCAAACCGTTTATTCCATCTCAAAAACTTTCCGTTCTGGTCAAACAAATAAAAAATTCCAGGCATGCTGTTGATGATTGAGTCGGAAAGAGATTTTTCTTTTTGAGCGAGGCCGTTGTGAGAGTCGTTATAAAAACCGGGGCGGGTTTTTTCTGGAGGAGTTTCCATCCCCGTCAACTGCCAGCCTTTTTGCCGGGGCCGGATTGTTACGGGACTTGCGATCCACTGTATGTTTAGGCATTTGGTCTTTTTCAGACTTACCTGCAAATCGAAAATTCTTGGAAAATCGTCTTTGGCCAGGTCATGATTAAAAAGACCGGGCTCAATACTTATTTCAGAAAAAATTGAAAAAATGTTTTTGTACTGATAATTGCGGATACCCTTGTCCGAAAGCATGGATATGACCTTTTCACATGCTGTAATAATCATTCCTGCTGAGTCTGTTTGAATAAAATAGGGCTCAATGAAGTGATTAGTTATATGCTTGGATTTTGTTGCACTAATTAGCATACTAACCGTTAAAAGACTTTCGGGGAAGAAAAAACATTGGGATTCGGATTTATATTAATCAAGCGATTACAATTTAATCAGAATGAGAATACAAAAGACCAAATGGAAGTGAAATTTTGGGTTACTAAGTGTTTACCCGTAGATTATTTGCTTACTGTCGAAGCGGGCTTGATCCATTTTGCCATATTGGAACAACCCTTGAACTCATCATCAACCATGATGTAATAAGTAGAGATCTTTGTCTGGAACCATTTTTGCAAAGCTTCATTTTTCTTTTCGTTCAGTGCCCTTTGGGAAATTTTATTGTAGTCGTCCTTTAAATTTTCCTGGTGGGGGTCTGATTTTGAAATCAGCTTGATAAGCCGGACTCCTTTTTTCCCCCTTTCATCGGTAAAAACGGCTGGTTGTGAATATTCGCCAGGTTTCAGATTTGAATTTTTTAATAACAGCACGAGGTCTTTGTCCATATCCTCGATTGTCAAATATGAAGAGCCGGTTCTTCCCAATAATAAGCCTGCTGTCATTTTCGCATACTCGTCATCGCTATATTTGGCAACAGCTTCGCCAAAGCTGATATTGCCGCTCACCAGTTGCGCACGAATGGAATCCAGTTTAACAACAGCCTCATCGGATTCAGTCGCGGTGATTTGGGGAATGCGCAAAATATGTCTTACGGTCGCATCGTCTCCTTCGCGCTTTACCATTTGAATAATATGATATCCCATTTTGGATTTGATCACCGGGGATATTTGCCCTTCCTTTAGTCTCCAGGCTGCGGCAAACCAGGTAGGATCCCACTGTTTATCATTCCGGTTGATTTCGTATTGGCCCCCCTTATCCTTGCTGCCCGGATCGTCTGAATAAAGAGCGGCAAGTGTTTCAAATTTTTTTGTCCCGCTTTCCACTTCTTTTTTGAATTCATTCAATTCATCAATTGCCAATGCTTCGATGTCCCGGCTGGCCTTGGGGTAGACCACAATTTGTCCGATTTGAAACTCCGATTCGTAGTACAGTAATTTATCCTTGGGTATTTTGTCGTAGTATTCCTTAACTTCTGTGGGAGTGATTTTTATCCCCTCAATTATTTTGTTGGTCATTCCGTCTGCAAGCTTCTGTTCACGAATCGCTTCACGGAAATCATCTTTCAACTGGTAAACGGTACGCCCGGATATTTGCTCGAGGGCTTCTTTACTCCCGTATTGTGCGATAAAATACCGGATTCTCTGGTCAAGTGTTGCGTCGATTTCTTCGTCTGTAATTGGGATAGAATCTTTTTCCGCCTGTAGTACCAGGGCTTTTGACGTCATCATTCTTTCTAAAATGTCGCAATTGTCCATTTGCGGTAAACCCTGGCGCACATTATCGTCATTAGCAATAATGAGTTCGGATTTAAGAATAATCTTGTCCCCCACGATGCCGACAATTTTATCTGCAACAACTTTTTGCTGTGCAAAACAAAATGTCAGAGGCAGCAAAAACGCAATTCCCAGGAATGTCTTTTTCATAATCATATCCGATCCGAATTCAAAAGTAATTTCATCGGCGAGAATTGGGGAGCACTAACAAGAATTTAACAAAAGTTTGAATGATCAAAAAATGATCATCAGATGGGATTCTTTTATAAAGTTCTTTTTACTTCTTCTTCTTCATAAGCTTCCACAATATCTCCCACTTTGATATCATTGTAGTTTTTGATTGTTAATCCGCATTCCATACCTGAAGCTACTTCTTTCACATCATCCTTAAAGCGTTTCAGGGATCCTAATTCTGCAGTTGCACCTTCTCCTGTGGGATAAATTACAATGCCGTCACGCACCAGCCTGATTTTCGCATTACGCTGAATTTTGCCATCCAGCACATAGCAGCCGGCCACTGTTGCTTTATCAAATTTGAAAACATTTCGCACTTCCACATTGGCTGTAATTTTTTCCTGTATTTTCGGTTCCAGCATACCTTCCATCGCACTCTTCACCTCCTCAATAGCATTGTAGATGATCGAATACGTTTTGATTTCAACTCCTTCGTTCTCGGCCAATTTTGATGCCTGGATCGAAGGGCGAACATTAAAACCAACTATTACTGCATCCGAAGCAGTTGCCAGCAGCACATCACTTTCGGTAATTGCGCCAACGCCTTTATGTACAACCCGGACGGCAATTTCTTCTGTCGATAATTTTTGGAGCGAATCGCTCAAAGCTTCGACAGATCCGTCAACATCTCCTTTAATAATCAGGTTTAGTTCCTTGAAATTACCCAGGGCCAACCGGCGCCCGATTTCATCGAGTGTAATATGTTTTTTGGTTCTTATTCCCTGTTCACGCAGGATCTGCGCTCTTTTATTGGCCACATCCTTCGCTTCACCTTCATCCTCATAGACCTTAAATTTTTCACCCGCCTGTGGCGCACCGTTCAGGCCCAGCAGCAGAACCGGCGTCGAAGGAGGCGCATCATCTACCCGTTTATTACGCTCATTGAACATTGCTTTTACTCTTCCGAAATGCTGGCCCGAAACCACAATATCACTCATTGTAAGGGTTCCTCCCTGTACAAGTACAGTAGCGACATAACCCCTGCCTTTATCGAGAGAAGCTTCAATGACGGTTCCCGAAGCTTCGCGATTTGGGTTCGCTTTGAGTTCGAGGATTTCGGCCTCCAATAAAATTTTTTCAAGAAGAAGGTCAATATTCAATCCTTTTTTAGCAGAAATTTCCTGCGACTGATATTTTCCACCCCAGTCTTCCACCAACAGGTTCATCGCTGCCAGTTGCTCTTTTATTTTTTCCGGATTGGCTCCGTCCTTATCGATTTTGTTAATAGCAAATACCATCGGCAGGCCTGCCGCCTGAGCATGTGAAATGGCTTCTTTGGTCTGCGGCATGATCGCATCATCTGCTGCAATAACAATTACAGCTACATCGGCTGCTTTGGCACCACGGGCACGCATAGCCGTAAATGCTTCATGGCCCGGAGTATCAAGGAAGGTTATTTTTTTGCCACTGGAGGTAGTTACCTGGTAGGCCCCGATATGTTGTGTGATCCCTCCTGCTTCACCGGCCACCACATTTGCGCTGCGGATATAATCGAGCAGCGAAGTTTTACCATGGTCGACATGGCCCATGATGGTAACCACGGGCGAACGAGGCTGCATATCTTCCGGGTCGTCTTCAATTTCTTCTTCTTCCATTTCCGCCGCATCGTCAATGCCTATGAATTCCACAGTATAGCCGAATTCGCCAGCCACTAATTCTATCACATCTGCTTCCAGGCGTTGATTGATGGATACCATCATGCCCAGGCTCATACACTTGCTGATGACATCGGCATAGCTTACGTCAAGCAGGTTGGCCAATTCACTAACGCTGACGAATTCAGTAACCTGCAACTTATTGCCTGTTTGCTGTTCCGCATCTGCTGTTTGTTCGGCCATTTCTTCTCTTTTGGCTCTGCGGTATTTTGCCTTCAGGCTTTTACCACGGCCACCCGTACCCGCGAGTTTGGCCTGCGTTTCACGGATTTTTTCCTGTATTTCTTTTTTGTCAATTTCCTTGACTTCTCTTTGCGGCCTGTTATCCGGTCTTCGGTTCCTGTTATCGCCACCTGCCCTGTTATCACGACGGGGTATAAATTTGGGGGGACCACTTCTTCCATCTCTCTGAAATCCCTCTCTTGACACCCCGCCTCCATCTCTTTTTTCGATGGGAATCCTTTTTCTTTTCCTTTTTTCTTCGACCTGTTTTGGCCTGGTATCACTGTTAGCAGGGAGATCAATTTTGCCAACGATTTTCGGCCCTTCTATTTTTTCGGCCCTGATGTTTTCAACGACATTGTTTTCGCCCTCTTCGCGCTCAGCTTTGATCGCCTCAGTTTTTTCTTCCACATCGGGAGCAGCTTCTTCAGGAGATTCTTTTTTCTGGGATTTATTTTCGATTTCCTCTTTTTGGCCCTTCTTTTTTAAAGGTTTTTTTGGTCTGGTTGAAGAATCGATGGAAGAAAGATCTATTTTGTCCAATACCTTGGGTCCTTCAATATCCGGAGCTTCTATCTTTACCACTTCGGGTTCTTTCTTCTTCTCTTCTATTACCGGAGCCTTGGGAACTTCTTCCACAACGGGCTCTTCCTTAGCTGGTTTTTTTATTTCTTTTTTGAAGAGAACAGTTTCTTCCTCTTTTTTCTTTTTTGCTTCAATACTGCCCTTGGGTAAATCAATCTGGTCGCTTTTAATCTTAGCTACCTTGTCGCTTTGAAACTCCTGTTGCAGGGATCGGTACATATCCTCAGTCAATTTGGAAGTTGGCTTCAGCTCATCTTTACTAAATCCTTTGCCGACTAAAAAATCCACCAGCGTATCCTTGCCGATGTTGAATTCTTTAGCAGCAGCCATTAATCGTGGTGTGGTTGTTTCTGCCATATGTATTTCACCCAAAATCCGCTATAGCGGCTTTTTAATTTGATTGTGCTTTATTATTCCTTATTCGAATAAATTATTCTTTTTGGAATTCCTCTTTTAAAATACGACGAACATCTTCAATGGTTTCTCTTTCCAGATCTGTTCTTCTTTCAAGCTCTTCAGCCGTAAGATCCAACACACTGTGAGCTGTATCGCAGCCAATTCGTTTTAACTCGTCAATAATCCAGGTCTCAATTTCATCACTGAATTCATCCAGATCGATATCAAATTCTTCGGATTCACCTTCGTTATCACGAAAGACATCTATCGAATATCCGGTCAGTTCCTGTGCCAGTTTGATATTTACTCCCTTTCTTCCGATAGCCAGTGAAACTTGGTCGGGTTTCAGATAGACATTCGCATGGAGCTTTTCGCTGTCTATCTCCATACTTGTAATTTTAGAAGGGGTCAGGGAGCGCTGGATCAGTAATTGAATGTTGTTGGTCCAGTTGATCACATCAATATTTTCATTCTTTAATTCACGAACAATTCCATGAATGCGGCTGCCTTTCATGCCCACACAGGCACCTACAGGATCAATTCGATCATCATAAGACTCAACAGCTACCTTAGCCCTTTCACCGGGTTCACGGACAATCTTTTTAATTACAATCAATCCATCAAAGATTTCCGGCACCTCAATTTCGAGCAATTTAGCCAGAAAGGACGGACTTGTGCGGGAAAGAATGATTACCGGTGAATTATTTTTCATATCCACTTTTTTCACAACGGCACGAATGGTTTCGCCTTTTTTGAAATAATCCTGAGGAATTTGTTCCGATTTTGGCAATATCAATTCATTTCCTTCTTCATCGAGCAAAAGGATTTCTTTTTTCCATACCTGGTATACTTCCGCACTGATGATTTCTCCCACCCGTTCATTGTATTTTTTTACCAGGACATTTTTTTTCAGATCACCGATGCGGCTTGCAAGGGTTTGCTTGGCAGCTAAAATTGCCCGACGACCGAAATCGAGGATTTCTATTTCCTCATATATTTCCTCTCCCACTTCATAGTCGGGTTCGATTTTTATCGCCTCATTGTACGCAATCTGCGCGAGCGGATCAGTTACTTCACCGTTTTCAACGATGGTTCGGCGGCGAACGATTTCCAAATCGCCTTTTTCTGCATTTACAATGACGTCGAAATTTTCATCACTGCCATATTTTTTGCGAAGCAATGTTTTGAACACATCTTCCACTACCTTCATCATGGTGGGGCGGTCAATGTTTTCAGCTTCCTTGAAATCCTGGAAGGCTTCAATCAAGTTGATACTTGCCATAACTCGTAAGTTTAATATTCTTTGTTCAGGCTCCGTCTCTTAAAAAACCGCCTGAACTTTGGTTGTTTTTATATTAGTGAATAAAAATGTTTGATTAATCAGCTGCTTGTTCTTGTTCTTTCCTTTTGCCTCCTCCAGAATAATGCCATCTTCGCTTACCTCCATCAGTTTGCCTTCCTTTTTACTTCCGTCAACCAGCACAATTTCTACTTTTCGCCCGATATTTTTTTTATACTGACGGATAAGTTTCAATGGTTCATCCAGGCCTGGCGAAGATATTTCAAGAGAAAAATCTCCTGCCGGGAAGATAGATTCCGCATCTATTTTTTTATATAATGCCCTGTTGACCTGAACACATTTTTCAATAGTAATCCCGTGATCTCCATCAAGGAAAACCTTGATATTATTAACTGGCTTAATTCGTATGTCAACCAGAAAATAAGACGGGTCTGCCGACAAAAGTTCCCGGATCATGGATTCAATCGTCCCGGTTCTTGCTTCGTTATCCATAGTAAATGAAGAAGGGAACGATTGCGTTCCCTTCTGTTGTTTCTTTTTGACCTCTGCAAAGGTAAGATAAATACTTTATTACTTCCAAACCCATATAAATTCTAAGATTTGAGTGATCCGATTATAACCCCGGATTTAATCCGGGGCTATAATCCCTGCGTGACCCATCCCGAAAATTCCAGGGTAATAATTTTTGTTCAGAAATATTAACAAAGTAATTTTAAGAAAGTCCTTGATATGAGTCAAACTGATAACCTCGGTTCATTTTTTAAAGAAAGCAAGCCGCTGCTCAGGGAATACATCGAAACCAGGCTGGAATTGTACAGGTTGCAGGCAATCCGGCTTATATCCCAATCAGCCGGCTATTTGATCTGGATCCTGATTTCTCTTTTTCTCCTATTGCTGATCATGATTTTTTCAGGTGTCGCCCTTGGGTTTTGGATTTCAAATCTTACCCACAGTTATGTGCGTGGATTCGGCCTGACTACCTTATTGTTGATCCTGGTGTTTGTCCTGCTGGCTGTTTTCAGGAATGCGCTTTTTGTGCATCCGGTTATTCAATCCATCATACGTAGAATCAATGAGTCATTTGAAAAGGATGAGGAATTATCCGACTTGTCCTGATAAAATTCAATAATCATGGCATCCGTAAAACATATCAGTAATCTGACGGAACTAAATCGGGAAATTCACCGGCTTCAGTCGCATGCCAGGGAACTGGAGAAAAAACTCGATGACAAGCTGGACTATCTGCAGGATAATTATTCATCTATGATGGTAAAATCATTCATTCCTTCAATCATACAAAAAGGCGGCATTATTGGCGGCCTGGCAGGTCTTGTTTTTCAAAACCGCCGTCTGCAGGATTCTTTATCCCGGCTTGCAGATCAGCTGTTTAACAGGGTGTCGGACGGAGTTGAGTTTATTGCTGATAAGCTGGATAAAAAGAAATTGGAAGACTGAAATCGTGCAACTTTTTTTTCTCCTGATTGTAATCTGAGAGTAAATTGCGAAAGAGCCGGCTCCATATAAACCATTCCGGCACTTTAACAGATTTTTGTTAAGAGATATCCTAACTTCGAATGTATTATGGCAAGAATATTTTTATTGGGAATAGCTTTTTACCTTGTCTACAGACTTGTATTTGATCTCATCATACCGGTTTTCAAAACAACTATGCACGTAAAACGACAGTTCAGCAATATGCGTGATCAGATGCAGGGACAGGCGAACCAGGCTTCATCCGAACAGCGAAATACAACTACTAATACACGCTCCGCAACTTCAAAATCCAAAGTGGGAGATTATATTGATTTTGAAGAATTGAAATAAAACCGGAGGAATTTTACCACATGATGTCAGTGATTTCCATTTTTGGTTCCAGATAGAATCCTTTTAATCCAGTGGCGTTAGCTCCTTCCACATTGATTTTTGCATCGTCCACAAAAAGAGTCAATGCAGGGTCCAGTTTATTTTCCCGGATAATAAATTCGTAAGATTCTTTATCAGGTTTTCGCATGCCGAGCAGGTGAGAATAATAAGCTTTTTCAAAATGATCATCCAGGTCGGCACCTGCAAATTCGCTGCTGTAAATGAGTCGCAGGGCCTGAAGATGCAATGCATTGGTATTGCTAAAAAGGAATAGCCGGTACTTTGTCCGGAGCTCATTTAATAAGGCGATTCGTTTTATCGGGAAATCGAGGAGCAGCGCGTTCCATGCATCCACAATCATCTTATCAGAAACCGGAGTGCCGATCATTTTTTTCAGTTCATTGATGAATTGCTGATCACTTATCTTGCCAATTTCGTAGTCCCTGAAAAAGGAAGCAGCAAACCCATGCCCGAAATATTGGTTGAAATGTTTCGCACCCAGCTTACTGAATGCCTCTTCGGTTTTTTTGTTGTCTATATTAAGGATAACACCGCCGAGGTCAAAGATGATATTTTCTATGTGTAACATTGGGACTAATGTGGAAATGTGCAAATTCTTTCAAGGTGACAATATCAACTATTTATACATTTCCACACTCTCACATTTTTACATTTATCTGGTCAAAGTAAAATCAGCTTCTTTAACCTCATTTGAACTTGTTCCGACGAAGACTTTAAAATCGCCGGGTTCATACACGTATTTCAAATCACTGTTGAAAAACCTGAGATCATCTGCAGTCAGAGAGAATACCAGCGTTTTGCTTTCTCCTTTTTTCAGGAAAACTTTTTGAAATTTTTTCAGCTCTTTCACAGGTTGCGTAACGCTTCCTACGAGGTCATGGATATATAATTGGGCCGTTTCTTCCCCGTCATAATTCCCGGTATTGGTAACGGTGATGCTTATATGCAGTTTATCGCCAGGCTTGATTTGTTTTTTGTCCAGCGAAATATCGCTGTAGGAAAAACGGGTATAACTTAACCCATAACCAAAGGGATACAGCGGATCATTCGACTCATCGAGGTAATTGGACTTGAATTTCGGGAACTCGGATCCGCCGTGGTAAGGCCGGCCTGTATTTTTATGATTATAATACACGGGGATCTGGCCCACACTCCGGGGAAAAGAAACTGATAATTTTCCTGAGGGATTGTAGTTGCCGAATAATACGTCAGCAATAGCATTGCCGGCTTCGGTGCCCCCAAACCAGACATCAAGAACAGCGTTGGCGTGCTCGTTCTCCCAGTTCAATGTCATCGGCCTTCCGTTGAACAGAACTACCACCACGGGTTTCCCGGTTTTTGCGAGGGCCTTCAGCAGGTTTTCCTGGCTCTCCTGGAGGTTGATATTAGCCATGCTCGAAGATTCACCCGTCATATCAGCAGCTTCTCCCACAATGGCCACAACGACATCAGATTTGTTGGCTGCATCAATGGCTTCGTTGATCATTTCATCCGCAGAACGTTTGTCCACCTCGATCTCGGGACCAAAAACATTCACCCGCCTGACAAAATCAGGATCATCAGAAATGTTTGCGCCTTTTGCATAGATGATATTCACGTTGCTGCCCACAAGATTTTTTATCCCGTCCAACACGGTAACTGATTTTGTAAAATCACCAGATACGCTCCAGGTACCAAGCATGTTTCTCTGGCTGTTTGCCAGTGGCCCAACGAGTGCAATCGTGCCAGTTCTTTTCAAAGGAAGTGTTTGATTTGCGTTTTTGAGTAATACGAAACTATGGGCCGCAATTTCCCGGGCTGCCTTCCTGTTTTCAACTGAAAGAATTTCTTTGGCTGCACGGTCATCATTCATTCTTCGATAAGGATCATCAAACAGACCCAGTTTATATTTCGCTTCAAGAATTCTTCTGCAGGCAAGATCGATTTGCTGCTGCGTGACTTTTCCTTGTTGCAAAGATTTTTTGACCGTGGTTAAAAAGCCTTCAGCTACCATATCCATATCGAGCCCTGCGCGCAGAGCGAGCGCAGAAACGGTTTGCAGGTCGCCCATACCATGAGCTATCATTTCACTCACTGCAGTATAATCAGAAACAACAAATCCTTTAAAACCCCATTGTTTGCGAAGAAGATCAGTCAGCAGCCATTTATTGCCTGTAGCCGGAATGCCATCAATTTCATTAAAAGAACTCATCACACTTCCGACACCAGCATCCACAGCAGCTTTATACGGAGGAAGATAATATTGATACATTTTAATCCGGCTCATATCGACTGTATTATAATCTCTACCCCCTTCGGCTGCACCATACAAAGCAAAATGCTTTACACAGGCCATCACTGTATTTTCTTTTGAAAGATCATTTCCCTGGTAACCTTTCACCATCGCCCTGGCCACCAGTGAACCGAGGTAAGGATCTTCTCCTGCACCTTCGGCAATCCTTCCCCAGCGCGGATCTCGGGCGATATCAACCATCGGTGAAAATGCCCAGTCGAGCCCGTCAGCGCTGGCTTCCGTGGCTGCAATGCGTGCACTTTTTTCGATCAATACAGTATCCCAGGAGCAGGATAATCCCAGCGGAATAGGAAAAATTGTTTTATGTCCATGAATGACATCCAGACCAAAAATGAGTGGTATATGCAGTCGTGAATTTTTGACCGCGATATCCTGGGCCTGGCGAACTTTGCCGGGACCTGTGATTCCGAACAACCCGCCCACCGATCCTTTGCGGATCTTTTCATCCACATCCTTACTCACCACCGATCCGGTGACAGCGCCGCCCGGCGTGACCAGGTTGAGCTGACCGATCTTTTCATCCAATGTCATTTTGCTCATCAGGTTGCTGATGAATGCATTCATTTTGCTATCCTGCGCATATAGTTCACCGATAGCGAACATGAATAAAAAAACAATTACCGAGACCTTTTTCATTTTATTTTTTTTAATCGTAATAAAGATATTTTATTTTGAAAGATAAGGTTTGATGGCCTTTTGCCAGATAGCATATCCTTTTGCATTCATATGTAAACTGTCTTCTTTAAAGATCTCTGGAATCGGCCTCCCTTCCGCATTAAGCATACTATGATACACATCGACAAAAGAAATATTTTTTTGTGTGGAAATGAACTGGCTAATAAGATTATTAGCGATCTCATCCTTTGGCATTAGTTTGATCCGGGAAGGGCTCGGCTTTAATGAAATGAATACGATGTTTTCACCGGGCATTTTTTTTCTGATGAGATAAAATAAGGTTTTGAAGCGATTGAGTACAGTTACACCCGTTATTGTATCAGCACTCGCCAGGTCATTATCTCCACAATAAATCACAATTTGCCGGGGCTGATAAGGAAAAATGATATCATTGGCATAGTAGATCAGATCCGGGAGAGAAGAGCCGCCGAACCCCCGGTTAATAATGGGATAACCCGGAAAATAATCGTATACATCGGTCCAGAACCGGAATGACGAACTTCCTACAAAAAGGATTGCATTTTTTGGAGGGAACAAGAGGCTATCCTGTTTTTTAAAAGCCTTTATTTCTTCAGCAAATGGTTGCGCATAGGCAAGAACGTAGGTAACAGAAAAGATGCCGGGCAGCCAGAATCGTTTGAAGAAGATGAGCGTAAACTTCATTGAGAATTATTCAGATTTAATAACTGTAGTCCTGTGTGATATTCCGTTTTCGTTGATGGCTTCGATGCAAAAATAGTAGGTCCGGTCTTTATCCATCGCTTTAAAATAATATTCATTGTCGCCATATACCATAATACAATTGTACAGTTTATCCGGCGCAATACCGTAGTAAATATTATAGCCGTACGCGTTGTTTACGGCAAACCATTTGATCACTGCATCTCGTTTATCATTTTCACTGCGGAGGACCATGAACTTTTTTACGGTATCGGGCGCAGGACCATGGCCCTTGCCGAAAACACGCAGCCCGCTGATGGCGAATTTACCTGTAGGCATGTGAATGTTTTCGAGTTTGATAAATCGCGCCTCTACAGGCTGCTGCAGTTCGACGTATTCATGTGGGATATCCGTTGCGTTTTTGCTTTTATCAACCAGTATCTGCCAATGGGTTCCGTCATTTGACTGCCACAATCTATATTGATGATAAAGGCCCTTGATTTTGCCAAGAAAACCCGTATCCACATCCTGATCGGCATAATTGATCTGAATTGCACGGACTGTGGAGATGTTGCCAAGATCAGTTTCTATCCACTCACCGGCTTTGCCTGAGGCGGCGCTCCAATAGGTCCGGATATTTTCATCTACCGCAAAATTTGGTTCATAACCCCCATATGTAGACGAAACCCGAACGGGCTTATTGTAGTTGAGCAGCATCCATCCCGTAAAGTTACCGTTCAGGTGATTCTTTTTTTCTTCAGGAAGATATTGCGGATAGTCTCCAAACGCGGTATTGGCATAAAGGATGCCATCTTCGTCAAAGCCTGCAGGCCATATGCCCAGCCGGCGTTCAAAATTATTTTTCATATTCACAACCATCGTAGAAATATGCCACCAGTTGCCATAGATATCCTGGTAGGTTGAACCGTGGCCGGCTCCTCTTGCAAATCCCCCCGGCTTGTAAGAAAAAGGATTATGTGCCTGGTAAGTAAAAGGACCGAGCGGATGATCGCTTGTGTAAACTCCATCACCATAACCACTGATTTCAGTTCCCGGAGCTCCGTATTGAAGATAATATTTGCCCCGGTACTTGTTCATCCAGGCGCCTTCAATAAAAGGATTCAAAAAATTATTGTCATTGTACTCGCCATAACGCTCCCATCCATGAATATCATCGTGAAGCTTTATCAATTCTTTGTGTTCTCCGATAGGCTGCAATGTTTTCCGGTCAATTTCCCAGCCATAAATCGGATAGAGGTTGCTGGAACCGTGATACAGATAAATTCTTCCATCAGCATCAAGAAACAGGGCGGGATCCCAGGCGCCTGCCTGAAATGAATCAACAGCTTCCTTCCATTCGTTTTGCCTCGGACGTGTACTCATCCATAAAGGAAAATTTTTGGTATAGGTTGAACCGATGACCAACAAAGTATCGCCCAACACCAATGTTGCGGGAGCGCAGAGGTCATCGTACACATGATGATAGGGTTTCAGAAAAGAACGGCTGATAAAATTCCAGTGCAACATATCGCTGCTCCACCAGTATCCCCATTGATTGGTTGAAAACAAATAATAATCCCCCTTGAATAACGTGATGACAGGATCAGCCGTGGCCCGATGTCTTCCCGCCTCCGAAAAATCGGGAATCGGCGTATAACCATAGTCGATATTAATCGGGTTGCAATACGTGTGCTGTACCGGCTGGGCGGAAACAAAGGACAGGCACAGGAAGCAGACAGGAATAAGTGTCAGTTTTTTCATTCAGATTTTCCGGCGTTTATACAGTTGACTGTATTTTATTTTTTTTATTCAATATCAGGTTGTCGACACTCCAGTTGCAGGGGCCGGTAAAAAAGAAAACCAGGGCCAGCAATACAAACAGGTAGGGGTACTGATCGTCGTACCATATCTTTCCATTTCCCACAAAAAAAGATATAAATGACATGGTTAGTATTAAGATAAGAGATCCTATTCGTGTAAAACACCCCGTGGCAAGCAATATGCCACCAATTAATTCCGCACTTTTCCCCAGATAGATGATAAAAGACGGAGAGGAAAATTTTTTGAAAATATCCCAGGTCGCGTAGACCTGGATTTTGGATGCATCGAATACTTCCGAGCCATGGTAAATCATAAATACACCGACAATAATTCTTATCACTGCAAGCCCATCACGCTGCACAATGGGCGAAGGTGAAAAATTTTTTTTCATATCATATTTTTGGATGTTTGAAGAATTTTCCAAATTCAATCGTTATTCCGTTGCCAGCCTGACCATTATTTTTCTTTTAGCCAGGGACTTTCAAATCCCAGTTTCCTTAACCCGTTTTGAATTTCCGGGCAGCTCATGAATAATTTCCACATCAGCCCCGATCGATAATTTTCAATCATTACTACGATCGGGCCTTCATCGATGGCGAGATAGGAATTGGCATACCAACTTTTGGTTTCATTAAAAGCATCCCTGAAACCATATTCCCCCCAGATTTTATTTCCCAAATCAAAATAAAAATGCTTTAGCGCTTTCATGGAATAGGCCGGCGTGTAAGGAAATGCTGATAATGCTGCGGTTGGTGTGATCGTGCCCAGGTCATTATCCGGTGAATGAGCATTGTATCCGTCATAGGTATCGCTTGCTGTCAGTCCCCAGCAGTTTTCACCATAACCTTTAAATTTTTTTGGGTTGATGACACAGTGTTTATAGTTAATCAAGGTATGATTATAATTTTGTTCCCAGTAGTCGGCATATTGATCTTTCAATCCATGTGGATCAAGTCCCATGAAACTGTAATGCGTAAAGAATAACGGTCCTCCATAGTCGAAGCCCAGGGGTAAGGTGACGCCATAATAGGTCCTTCCATTTTTAAAATGATTGCTTTCAGCCCAACAATGATGGTACACTTCTGCACTGATGGGATAGGTGGGAGAAGATGCGGCCAGCACATAAGTGATCAGGCATTCATTCCATCCGCGGATTTCAAAATTCATACTCCATCCATTGTTAGGGCTCCAGTGCCAGTAAAGCAGGTCCAGCCCACCCCGCGTATGCCAGTTCCATTCCGCACCTTCCCATAGAAAGTTGATCCGGTTACGCAATTCATTTTCATGTCTTGTGTCCTGGTTGAAGTATTGTCGCGCACACAATAGTCCTTCAAAAAGATAAGATGTTTCTACAATGTCAGCCCCATCATCTTTTCTGCTGAATGGAATGGTTACTCCGGTGGAACCATTCATCCAGTGGGGGAAGATGCCGTGGTAGCTGTTTGCTTTAGATAAAAAGCGTACTATTTTTAAAAGCCTGTTTACTGCACTGTCTCTCGGGATCCATTTTCTTTCTGCTGCAACAATGATTGCCATTACTCCAAACCCACTGCCACCAATCGTTACCACTTCATTCCCGTAATCGTATGCAATATTGCTTCGTTCCCTGGCAAGCCCGCTCACCGGGTGTGCAAAATCCCAGAAATATTTAAAGGTTTGTTTTTGCGCCAGTTCAACAAGTCCGCTGTCACTCAAATTTTGCTGAACCGGGGAGGTCTGCGGTGATTGTGCGAAGAGAACAGAAGAAAAAATGTTCAATACAAAGAGAAACGGGAGAAATCGTCTGGCTGGAATACCTTTCATGATAAATTATTTTGAAACCCTGCAATAGCCTGGCAGGGCAAATTTCCGCGCCGGGTGAAATTATAAATTCGGGCTTTGAAATCCCAGACTGGTCATTCCACTTTTTATTTCAGGACAACTCATGAACAAATTCCACAATAAACCGGTTCTGAAGTTCTCAATCATAATAATTTGCGGCCCCTGGTCAATGGCCAGAAAAGAACTGGCGAACCAGACATTGGAAAGATTGAATGCATCATTGAATCCGTATTGGCCCCATATTTTGTCACCCAATTTATAATAAAAAAACCTGAGCGCATTCATAGATTCCGCGGGCGTGTAAGGAATGGAAGAAATAGCAGCGCTCGGAGTAATCACACCGTCATCATTGTCGGGCGCATGCGCTGAATATCCGTTGTTGTCATCGCTTGCCGTAAGCCCCCAGCAGGAACTGCTATAGCCGTTAAATCCGCCGGGATTAGCTACACAATAGCTGAAATTAATTTCTGTGTGATTCACATTTTGTGTCCAGTAGTTCGCATAGGCATCACTGAGATTATTCGGGTTGATGCCCAGGAAAGAATAGTGGGCAAAGAAAAGTGGTCCGCCCAGATTTGGACCGAGAGGCAATTGAAAGCCATAATAAGAATTACCATTTTTCATATTTCCATTGAGCGCCCAGCCATTGTCGTACACGATTTTGGGAATCCTGTTGGAATCAACAGTAGAAGATGCGGCAAGAACATACGTGATCAGGGCTTCATTCCAGCCATTAATTTGCTGGTTGGTT
>Ga0335076_10000866_pt1 | contig 28774 bp, 26 predicted proteins | sample Lox_Sample_25_FD_206717 | JGI IMG/M metagenome (GOLD analysis project Ga0335076, IMG submission 206717) | Soil microbial communities from Loxahatchee National Wildlife Refuge, Florida, United States - Lox_Sample_2.5 | ecosystem: Environmental > Terrestrial > Soil > Wetlands | place: USA... | reverse complement strand
AGGGTTCGAGGCCATCATCGCGTCAAACAACAGGCAAATCAGCCATCGCCACACCCCGACTTTTTCAGGTCGAAGTAGCTAGTGAGCGTGGCCGTGATGGTGGCCGTGGTCGTCCGCGTCGGCCGGCTTCTCGACGATCGCCGTCTCGGTGGTGAGCACCATCCGGGCCACCGAGGCCGCGTTGACGACCGCCGATCGGGTCACCTTGACCGGGTCGATGACGCCGGCGCCGATTAGGTCGCCATAACTGAGCGTCTCCGCGTTCAGTCCCTGCCCGACGGGCAGCTCACTAACCTTGTTGACCGCGACCGAGCCGTCCAGCCCGGCGTTGGCGGCGATCCAGTACAGCGGCGCCGACAACGCCTCGGAGAACACGTCGACCCCGATCGCCTCGTCGCCGCTCAGCGTCCCGCGCAGTTCCTTCAGGGCCTTGCGGGCGTGGATGAGCGCCGTTCCGCCGCCTGCGACGGTGCCCTCCTCCACGGCGGCCTTGGCGGCCGCGACGGCATCCTCGACGCTTTCCTTGCGCTCCTTGAGCGCCGTCTCGGTGGCGGCGCCCACCTTGATGACGGCCACGCCGCCGGCCAGCTTGGCCAGCCGCTCCTGCAGCTTCTCGCGGTCCCAGTCCGAGTCGCTCTTCTCGATCTCGGCGCGCAGCTGCTTGATGCGGTCGGCGACCGCCTCCTTGGAGCCGCCGCCGTCGACGATGATGGTGTCGTCCTTGTCGACCACGACGCGGCGGGCCGAGCCCAGCACCTCGGTGCCGACCTCGCGCAGCACCAGGCCGGCGTCGGGATTGATCACCTGACCGCCCGTGACGACCGCCAGGTCCTCGAGGAACGCCTTGCGCCGGTCACCGAAGAACGGCGCCTTGACCGCGACGGCTTTCAGCGTCTTGCGAATCGAGTTGACGACCAACGTCGCCAAGGCTTCGCCCTCGATGTCCTCGGCGACGATCAACAGCGGCTTGCCCGACTCGGCGATCTTTTCCAGCATCGGCAGCAGGTCGGGCAGCGAGGTGATCTTCTCCTGGTGCAGCAGGATCAACGGGTCGTCGAGCACGGCCTCCTGGGAGTCGAAGTCGGTCACGAAATACGCCGACAGGAAGCCCTTGTCGAAGCCGACACCCTCGGTGAACTCCAGCTCGGTGCTCAGTGTCGAGGATTCCTCGACGCTCACCACGCCGTCGGCGCCGACCTTGGTCATCGCCTCGCCCACCAGCTCGCCGATCTGCTGGTCGCGCGACGACACCGTGGCCACCTGCGCGATCCCCTCCTTGCCGGACACCGGGGTGGCCTCCGCAAGCAGCGCCTCGGACACCGCGTCACCGGCCTTGCCGATCCCGACGCCCAGCGCGATGGGGTTCACGCCGGCGGCGACCATGCGCAGGCCGTCTTTGACCAACGCCTGCGCCAGCACGGTCGCGGTGGTGGTGCCGTCACCGGCGACGTCGTTGGTCTTGGTGGCCACCGACTTCACCAACTGGGCGCCCAGGTTCTCGAACGGGTCCTCCAGGTCGATCTCACGGGCGACGGTGACGCCGTCGTTGGTCACCGCCGGTCCGCCGAATGCCTTGGCCAGCACCACGTGCCGGCCGCGCGGCCCCAGCGTCACCCGTACCGTGTCGGCGAGCTTGTTGACGCCGGCCTCCATGGCGCGGCGCGCGGTTTCGTCGTACTCAATGATTTTGCTCATCAGGCTCCTTCACCCGAACGCATACCGCCCCGGAAATCACCCGCGCGGTTGTGCACGGGGATCGCCGGGGCGGAACACGGTCCTTACTTGGATACGACTGCCAGCACGTCGCGGGCGGACAGGATCAGGTACTCCTCGCCGTTGTACTTGATCTCGGTGCCGCCGTACTTGCTGTAGATGACGGTGTCACCCTCCGACACGTCCAGCGGGATCCGCTTTTCGCCGTCCTCGTCCCACCGGCCGGGGCCGACTGCGACGACGGTGCCTTCTTGCGGCTTCTCCTTGGCGGTGTCAGGAATGACCAGACCGGACGCGGTCGTGGTCTCGGCCTCGTTGGCCTGCACGAGAATCTTGTCCTCGAGTGGCTTGATGTTCACCTTCGCCACGATTGGAGCCCTCCACTAGTTAAATCGGGTCCGGGGGCCAGCCCCGAAACCGTCCGAATAATCAGTTGATCCGGCATCCATCCGTGCCCTCGCGCCGTCGTCGCGGGTGCCGACACAGGGCTTGGCCGATTGCCACCTAGCACTCTATACATGCGAGTGCTAGCACTCAAGGCCGCCCCGGTGCTTCTTGCGTGTTGGCGTTTCCGCGCTGAGCGAACGTCAGCTCACCTGGCCTTTCACCACGGGCAGACCCGGGTCGCTGGGCACGTCGAGCGTCGACGGCGCCGCCCCGGCGGCCACCAGGTGCGCGGCGAAGGCCGCGATCATCGCTCCGTTGTCGGTGCACAGCCCCGGCCTCGGGATGCGTAGCATCAGGCCCGCCGCCGCGCAGCGCTGCTCGGCCAGCTCCCGCAACCGCGAGTTCGCGGCCACTCCCCCCGCGATCAGCAGCGTCGAGACACCGAGCGCGGTCGCCGCGCGCACCGCCTTCCGGGTCAGTACGTCGGCGACGGCCTCCTGGAAGCCGGCGGCGATGTCGGCGGTCGCGGCGTCGGGATGGCTCTCCACGTATCGCGCGACGGCGGTTTTCAGCCCGGAGAAGCTGAACGCGTACGGGTCGTCGGCCGGGCCCGTCATGCCGCGGGGGAATGCGATGGCGTCCGGGTCGCCGGTGTGAGCCAGGTCGTCGAGCACCTTGCCGCCCGGATAGCCCAGCCCCAGCAGCCGCGCCACCTTGTCGTAGGCCTCGCCGGCGGCGTCGTCGACCGTGCTGCCCAGCTCGACGATCGGTTCGCCGAGGGACCGCACATGCAACAGGTGGGTATGTCCCCCCGACACCAGCAGCGCCACGCACTCGGGCAGCGGTCCGTGCTCGTAAACGTCGGCGGCCAGGTGTCCGCCCAAGTGGTTCACGGCGTAGAACGGCACGTCCCAGGCGGCCGAGTACGCCTTGGCCGCGGCGACTCCCACCAGCAGGGCGCCGGCGAGCCCGGGCCCGATGGTGGCCGCGACGACATCGGGTTTGGCGGGCCTTTCAAGGCCCGCCGTCGCCAGCGCGCGGCGCATGGTGGGGCCAAGCGCCTCCAGGTGCGCCCGGGAGGCGATCTCGGGGACGACGCCGCCGAAGCGGACGTGTTCGTCGACGCTGGATGCCACCTCGTCGGCCAGCAGGGTCACGGTGGCCTCAACGCCGGTGTAGTCCAGGCGCGCGATGCCGACTCCCGTTTCGTCGCAGGAGGTTTCGATGGCCAAGATGATCGTCACGAGGGATCCCTGCGCATGGTGTACGCATCGGCGCCGCTGACCCGGTAGTAGCGCCGGCGCAGTCCGATCCGCTCGAATCCCGTGCTGCGGTACAGCGCGAGGGCCGCCTCGTTGTCGGTGCGGACCTCCAGGTAGACGACACCGCCGTCGGCGAAAACGAGCAGCTCGTCGAGGAGCCGGCGGCCGATGCCCCGGCCCTGATAGGCCGGGTCCACCCCGATGGTGTGCACCTCGTACTCGAAGGGCGGGGTGCGGCCCAACCGCGAGATGCCGGCGTAACCGACCAGCATGCCGGTGATGCGCGCGCCCAGGTAGTGGTTGTGCTTGCCGGCCAGTTCCCGATTGAACGCCACCGCGGGCCAGGGGTCGTCGCCGGGGAACAGCTGGGCCTCCAGCTCGGCGCACCGCTCGGCATCGGCGGGCGTCAACGCGCCGACGGTCACGGGCTCGCTGCACGCGGTCATCGGGGAGCCGTCAGGGGCTTGGCGTCGGGCCGGCGCAGGTAGAGCGCGACCAACTGCGGCGGGCCGTCCGACCAGTCCGAGACCGCGGCTACCAGGCCGGCCGGGGTCGGGCAGGCGGGCTCGCACCGCGGCAGGCCGAACAATCCTGCGTGCTCGGGCGAGCCGGCGACCGCCCGCGCCGGGCCGGGGTCGACGTCGGCCGGGGCATCAACGGCAGGCCCGTCGGTGCGGACCCCGTGGCGGTAGCGCGCCCAGTAGACCTCGCGCCGGCGCGCGTCGGTGACCACCAGGACGTCGCCGGTGGTCCGCACCCCGATGGCGTCCAGGCTGCATACACCGTGCACCGGGATGCCCAGCGCGTGCCCGTACGCGGCGGCGGTGGCCATGCCGGCCCGCAGACCGGTGAACGGGCCGGGTCCGCAGCCCACCACGACGGCGTCGAGGTCGGCCATCGTCAGCCCGGCGTCGGCGAGGGCGGCCAGCACGTTGGGAGTGAGCCGCTCGGCGTGCGCCCGGGCGTCGAGGGTGACCCGCTCGGCCAGCACCGTGTGATCGGGGAGCCGCACGATGCCCGCCGTTACGGCCGGTGTGGCGGTGTCGAGGGCGAGCACGACGCTCATGAACCCACCCTGTTACAGGCCCACTGCCAGGTCGCGATCCGCACATCGGAGTGGCTGACCCGCTCCAGGCGGATGTCGAGGTGCCGCTCCGAGAGGCGCTCGGCGAGGCCCTCGCCCCACTCGACGACGACGACCGCGTCGTCGAGATCGGTGTCCAGATCGAGTGAGTCGAGCTCACCCAGCAGGTCGGCGCCGCCATGATCCAGCAACCGGTACATGTCGACGTGAATCATCGCCGGCGCGCCGGGCCGCCGCGGCGGGTGCACCCGCGCCAGCACGTACGACGGCGACGTGACCGGACCGTCAACGTCCATGGCCGCGGCGATTCCCTTGGCCAGCAAGGTCTTTCCCGCACCGAGCGGACCGGAGAGCACCACGACGTCGCCCGCCCGCAGCTGCCGGCCCAACCGCGAGCCCAGCGCGACGGTGTCCTCGACGCGTTCGCAGGTGGCCGTGCCCTGTCCCCGCGGCGATCGCGAGCGTGGCGAAGCCGGGCGCGGCGGGTCGACGCCATCAGCCTCAGCCACTGTGCCGGAGCCTTTCCCGAAATCGCCGGTACCGCAGGGCGGCCCTGCCCGGAACGGCCCGGTGGATTAGCCGGACCAGCCCGTCGTTGATGGCTTCGGGCTTGTCCAGCAGCGCCAGGTGACTGGCCCCGGTGACGATGACGAGCTCGGACATCGGCAGCGAGGCCGCCATCTTTCGCGAGTATTCGTCCGGGGTGAGCAGGTCGTGGTCACCGCTTGCGATCAGGGTGGGGACCCTGAGCAACGTCCACAGCCCGCCGGTCTCGTCGTGTTTTTCCAGGGCTTCCAGGAAGCCGACCATGGTGGGGATCGGCGTGCCGTTCATCATCCGCTGGGAGAACGCGTCCAGGCTCCGGCTTACCTGCAGGTCACTGTAGGACGCGGCGCGCAGGATCGGGCCGATCAGGGAACGAGACACGTTGCGGCCACGATGCATCAGCCTGGGCGCGGAGCGCGCGGTGAAGCGGATGGCTTCCAGCGCTGGGTTTTTCAAGATCTCGCCCAGTGGCGATCGCGTAACCCCTTCGGCTGCAGAGGAAATCAGCGCAGCGCCCACGATCCGGCTGCCGTACTGGTCGGGGAACTGGCGGGCATGCGACAGCACGGTCATGCCGCCCATCGAGTGGCCGACCAGCACGACCACCCCGCGCGGCGCGGCGGCCTTCAGCACGCTCTGAAGGTCCTCGCCCAATTGGTTCAGCGTGTAGGTCTCGGGCGCGCCTTCACCGGACCGCCCGTGCCCGCGCTGGTCGTAGAAGACCATGCGGACGCGCAGACCCAATCGATCGGGCAGGCGGGTCCGCTGGAAATGGAAGGCGCCCATGCGCAGACAGAATCCGTGGACGAAGACCAGCGTCACCTGCGCATCCACCGGGCCGGCTTCGCGGACCGCCAACGGTACCCCGTCGGGGGTGGTCACCACGTAACTGCGGTCGCGCTCCAGCGTGTCGAAGTCCTCGTCGGCATAGGGGTCTTCCAAAGTGGTGGCGCGCTGCGTCATCGATCGGCGGGCGGAGGCTCCGACGATGGTGGCGACGGCGGTCACCCCGGCGCCTCCCGCAAGCCAAGCCCTGCCCCTCTGGCGCCTGCGGGTTTTGTCAGGGCTCAACGGTTTCGGCCTCGCGATAGGTTCTGGTGATCCGCCCCCGGGGGCTGGTGACCACTTCGTAGTGGATGGTGCCGAGCAGGTCGGCCCAGTCCTGCGCGGTGGGCTCGCCCGTGGCACCCGGCCCGAACAGGATCGCCTCGTCACCCTCGGCCACGTCGGGCTGCCCGGGACCCAGGTCGACGACGAACTGGTCCATGCAGATCCGACCGACACCGGGCCGGCGTCTGCCGTTGATCAGGACCTCCAGGCGCCCGCCCAGCGAGCGGAACACGCCGTCCGCGTAGCCGATAGGCAGCAGCGCCAGGTTGGTGTCCCGTTGCGCGGTCCAGGTGTGTCCGTACGACACGCTTTCGCCCGTCCGGATCGACTTTACCAGCGCGACAGCGCATTTCACCGTCATCGCCGGTATCAGCCCCATGTCACCCAGTGGCGGCACGGGGCTCAGACCGTACACGGCGATACCGGGCCGCACCAGGTCGAAGGCCAGGTCTGGGCGCGACATCGTGGCCGACGAATTCGCCAGGTGCACAACCTCGAACCGCAGCCCCTCGTCGCGCGCCTGCGCGAGCATGTCGCGGAAGCGTCGGGCCTGAACGTCGTTGACGGGGTTGTCGGGTTGGTCGGCAAACACCATGTGCGACATGAGCCCCCGCAGCCTGATGGCGTCCTCGGCGACGGCCCGGCGCAGTGCGGCCAGCATGGCGGGGTAGTGCGCCGGGGCGACGCCGTTGCGGTTCAGCCCCGTGTCGACCTTGACGGTCAGCGTAGCCGTCCGCCCGGTGCGGCGCACCGCGTCCAACACCTCGTCGAGCTGGCGCACCGCGGACACGGCGATCTCCACATCGGCCAGCAGCGCCGGCCCGAAGTCGATGCCCGGCGGGTGCAGCCACGCCAGCACCGGCGCGGCGATTCCGTCGGCGCGCAACGCCAGCGCCTCGTCGACGGTGGCGACACCCAGCTCGGCCGCTCCGGCGGCCAACGCCGCGCGAGCGACCTGAGTGGCGCCGTGGCCGTAGCCGTCGGCCTTGACGACGGCCATCACCTGCGCGCCACCGGCGTGCTCGCGCAGCACCCGAACGTTGTGCGCGATGGCGCCCAGCTCCACCACGGCCTCGGCGAGGACGCCGGGCGTCAGGGATATCGGCGTAACGGCCACGGCCGACATTCTCCCAGAATCGGCGACAGGTCAGCCGCTCGCTGTGTCGGTAGACACACAATTTGCTGTTCCGATCGCCGAACGTCGAGTCGTTGTCGCGATTTCGCGTGATTGCCGCAATAAGCCGACGTTCGGCGACGTCGGACCTAGTGCGCGAAGTGCTGGGCGTCGTAATGCCCGCCGGGCTTGAGCTTGTCCAGCGAGGCCAGCGCGGTGCGGGCATCGTCGTGCAGCGCCCGGGCCAGGTCGGCGGAGAGCCCCTCACGCACCACGATGCGCAGCACGGAGATGTGGGTGGCGTTGTCGGGCATGGTGTAGGCGGGCACCTGCCAGCCGTAGCCCCTCAGCTCGTGGGAGACGTCGAACTCGGTGTAGCCGCGGTCCTTCGCCAGCCGGAAGCTGACCACGGGGATCGCCGAACCGTCCGAGATCAGCTCGCAGTGCTCCCCGACGCGCAGCTGCTCACCCAGCCACCGCGCGGTCGACGACAGGCTCCCCATGACCTTGGTGTATCCCTCGCGGCCCAGCCGCAGGAAGTTGTAGTACTGGCCGACCACCTGGTTGCCGGGCCGGGAGAAGTTCAGCGTGAAGGTCGGCATGTCGCCGCCCAGGTAGTTGACCCGGAAAACGAGCTCGTCGGGCAGATACCCGGGACTGCGCCACACGACGAACCCGATACCGGGGTAGGTCAGCCCGTACTTGTGCCCACTGACGTTGATCGAGACCACCCGGGGCAGCCGGAAATCCCATATCAGCTCCGGATGCAGGAAGGGCACCACGAAGCCGCCGCTGGCGGCGTCGACGTGCACCGGCACGTCCACACCGCCGCCGGCCGCCAGTTTGTCCAGCGCCGCGCAGATCTCGGCGACGGGCTCGAGCTCGCCGGTGTAGGTGGTGCCAAGTATCGCCACCACGCCGATGGTGTCCTCGTCGACGGCCTCGGTGACCTGTTCGGGGGTGATGACGTAGCGCCCCTCCTCCATCGGCAGGTAGACCGGTTCGACGTCGAAGTAGCGGCAGAACTTTTCCCACACGACCTGGACGTTGGAGCCCATCACCAGTTTGGGGGTGCGCTTCTCCCAGCCCTTGCCCACCTTCGCTCGCCAGCGCCACTTCAGCGCCAGCCCGCCCAGCATCACCGCCTCGCTGGAGCCGATGGTGGACACCCCGATCGCGCTTGAGGGGTCATCGTCCCGCAGGTCTTCGGCGTGAAACAGGTCGGCCACCATGCAGACGCAGCGCTGTTCGATCGCCGCGGTCGCCGGGTATTCGTCCTTGTCGATCATGTTCTTGTCGAACGTCTCGGCCATCAGCTTCCCGGCCTCGGGGTCCATCCATGTGGTAACGAAGGTGGCCAGGTTCAGCCGCGAACTGCCGTCGAGCATGAGCTCGTCGTGGATGAACCGGTAGGCGGCCTCCGGATCCATCGACTCCTCGGGCAGCCGCAGCGCGGGGACCGGCGCGGTGAACATGCGGCCTGTGTAGGCGGGGGCGATTGCGTGCGCAGGCACGGACGGATGGCTGCGGGACACGGCGGGATCCTTTCTCTCGGGGGCTAAAGGGCGGCGAGGGCGGCCCGGATGTGCGGGACCATCCGCGACGATGACGTCGGCGCCTCACCCGGGCCCGGGTCGGCTGCCGACAGCGCCGCCGCGCGCGCGTGCACGAAGGCCGCGGCTGCGGCCGCCTCGACGGCCGGCAGCCCGGACGCCAGCAGCGCGCCGATCATCCCGGACAGCACGTCGCCGGATCCGGCGGTGGCCGCCCAGGACTGCCCGGCCGGATTGAGATAAACCGGGCCGCCGGGGTCGGCGATGATCGTGACGTTCCCCTTGAGCAGCACGGTGGCGCCGAACGTGTCGGCCAGCTTGCGGCACGCGCCGACCCGGTCGTCGCCGGGCGGACTCCCGGCCAGGCGGGCGAATTCACCGGCGTGCGGGGTCAGCACCGTCGGCGCGTCGCGGTTGGCCACGATCTCGGGGTGGGCGGCCAGGATGGTCAGCGCGTCGGCATCCACGATCACCGGAAGGCCGGTCTCCAGCGCGAACCACAATGCCGCGGCCCCGGTTTCGTCGGTGCCCAATCCCGGCCCGACGACCCAGGCCTGCACCCGGCCGGCCGCCGCCGGGGTGGGCGCCGCGATCACCTCGGGCCACCGCGCGAGGACCTCCTTGTGCGCGCTGCCGGCGTAGCGGACCATGCCGGAGGTGGCCGCGACGGCGGCGCCGGTGCTCAGGACGGCCGCGCCCGGGTACGTCGACGAGCCGGCCATCACCCCCGTCACGCCCTGGGTGTACTTGTCGTCGTGGGGGCCGGGCACCGGCCAGCGCGCCGCGACGTCGGCGGCCTCGAAACCCAGCACGTCGGTATCCGGCAGGTCCAGGCCGATATCGATCAGCTCGACACGGCCGCAGTCGGCGAGCGCGTGCACGGGCTTGAGCCCGCCGAACGTGACGGTGAGCGCGGCGTGCACCGCGGGGCCGGTGATCGCGCCGGTCGCCACGTCGATGCCGCTGGGGATGTCGACGGCGACGACCGGGATGTCTTCGGCACCCTTGAACACCTCGGCCGCCGCGGGACGCAGCGGGCCCGAGCCCGAGATCCCCACTACGCCATCGATGACGAGATCGGTTGTCGGCGAAACACTTTCCACGACGCGACCGCCGGCCTTTCGGAACGCGGCCAGCCCCTTGGGGTGGGTGTGCTCCGGACTGAGCAGCACCGCGTCGGCGGCCGCGCCGCGACGGCGCGCGAAAGTCGCGGCCCACAGCGCGTCGCCGCCGTTGTCGCCCGAGCCGACGACCGCGCACACCCGGCGGCCGGCGACCCCGCCCGTGCGGGCGGTCACCTCGGCGATGATTTCCGTGGCCAGCCCGAAGGCCGCGCGTCGCATCAAAGCGCCGTCGGGAAGGCTGGCCAGCAGCGGCGCTTCGGCGTCGCGGATCGCGTCTACAGAGTAGTAATGCCGCATCAACGCAAGCATTCCATGCCGAGGCGATCGGTCGCGCCCGGCCGCGCCTAGACGCGCTCGGCGAACGCGGTGGCGTCGGGTGACAGCGACGCGCCGTAGAGCGCGCGCACCTGCTGCCCCATCGCCTATCCCTCGCGTGAACCGATTCTTCGGAAAGCCGTTTTGAGTCTCGCCGGATTCAACGGCGGGCGCCTGCGCTCTCGGGCCATCGGATAGAAGCAAAGACCGATGAGGATCGAGGCGAAGTGACCGATCGCGGTGAAGTTCACCCCGTGGCGGGTCATCGTCAGCAACGGAAAACCGAAGATGACGAGCAGCACCCCGAGGTAGCCCCAGCGCCAGGGCGGCGCGATGTGATAGGTCAGCACGGCCATCACGCCGACGAGGAAATAGCTGACCCCGATGTCGCGGGCGTGCACCAACCGTTCCGGCGCCGCGCGTTCCTCGATCGCGAAATACAGGATGCCCTCGCTGATATAGGTGGCGAGGATGTGGGAGCTCAATCCGACGGTGAGCCAACGCAGGTGGCCCAGCCAGTGTTCGGCCGGCGCGAGGAAAAGGGTGAACAGCAGCAGGTACGGTTCCAGGTTCTTGCCGTCGATCCACAGCAGGCTGGAGAACAGCACATCGAGCGGATCCGTGCCCAGGGAGTGAATGTTGGTGGAACGGTGCAGCAGCACCGAATGCAGTTGCCGCCCGGGCAGTTCGTTCTGGATGATCGTCGTGATCAGCAGCGCGAACAGCCACGTGTAGGTCAACGGCGCGGTGATGACGAAACGCCACACCGACAGCCAGATGCGCCGCAGCCGTGTCCCCACCGATGCGTCCGCCACGACGTCCACCCTCTATTCGACGGTGACGGACTTCGCCAGGTTGCGCGGCTTGTCGACGTCGTAGCCGCGGGCCTGCGCGACCGACGCGGCGAACACCTGCAGCGGGATCGTCGACAGCAACGGCTGCAGAAGGGTTGACACCGAAGGGATTTCGATCAAGTGATCGGCGTAGGGACGCACGGTGTCGTCGCCCTCCTCGGCGATCACGATGGTCACCGCGCCACGACTCTGGATCTCCCGGATGTTGGACAGCAGCTTGGCGTGCAGCGTGGCCGACCCCTTGGGCGAGGGCATGACGACGATGACCGGCAGGCCGTCCTCGATCAACGCGATCGGGCCGTGCTTGAGCTCCCCGGCGGCGAAACCCTCGGCGTGCATGTAGGCCAGTTCCTTGAGCTTCAGCGCGCCCTCCAGCGCCACCGGGTAGCCGACGTGGCGGCCCAGGAACAGCACGCACGTCGACTGGGCGAAGCGGTAGGCAAGGTCGGCCACCGGCTCGATCGCCGCGATTACCCGCGCCACCAGGTCCGGCATCGCCTCCAGCTCGCGATACTCCCGCTCGACCTCGTCGGGGTACTTGGTGCCGCGGGCCTGCGCCAGCGCCAGGCCGACCAGATAGTTGGCGGCTATCTGCGCCAGGAACGTCTTGGTCGAGGCCACGCCGATCTCCGGGCCGGCACGGGTGTACAGCACCGCATCGCACTCGCGCGGAATCTGCGAGCCGTTGGTGTTGCAGATCGCCAGCACCTTGGCCTTCTGCTCCTTGGCGTGCCGGACCGCTTCCAGGGTGTCCGCGGTTTCACCCGACTGCGAGATGGCGACCACCAGCGTGCTGCGGTCCAGCACCGGGTCGCGGTACCGGAATTCGCTGGCCAGCTCCACCTCCACCGGTAGCCGGGTCCAGTGCTCGATCGCGTACTTCGCGAGCAGCCCGGAGTGGAAAGCGGTGCCGCAGGCGACCACGAACACCTTGTCGATCTCGCGGAGTTCCTGATCGGACAAGCGCTGCTCGTCGAGGACGATCCGGCCGTTGACGAAGTGTCCGAGCAGGGTGTCGGCGACCGCGGTGGGCTGCTCGGCGATCTCCTTGAGCATGAAGTAGGGGTAGCCACCCTTTTCGGCGGCGGCCAGGTCCCAGTCGATGTGAAACTCGCGGTACGCCCCGGGTTCCAAGTCTTCGTTGCCGTCGAAGTCGGTGATTCGATAGCCGTCCGCCGTGATCACCACGGCCTGGTCCTGCCCGAGTTCGACCGCGTTGCGAGTATGTTCGATGAACGCCGCCACGTCGGACCCGACGAACATCTCGCCGTCGCCGATCCCGAGCACCAGCGGCGTCGAGCGACGGGCGGCCACGATGGTGCCCGGCTCGTCGGCGTTGGCGAACACCAGGGTGAAGTGGCCCTCCAGCCGGCGCAGCACCGAGAGCACCGAGGCCGCGAAATCGCCCGCGGTCTCGCCCTCGCGGTACGCCTGCGCCACCAGGTGCACCGCCACCTCGGTGTCGGTGTCGCTGGCAAACTCGACGCCGGCCGATTCCAGCTCGTGGCGCAGGGCCGGGAAGTTCTCGATGATGCCGTTGTGGACGACGGCGATCTTGCCGGCGGCGTCGCAGTGCGGGTGCGCGTTGCGGTCGGTGGGACGACCGTGGGTGGCCCAGCGGGTGTGGCCCAGGCCGGTAGTGCCGGCCAGCGACGCCTTGGAAGCCGAACCCATCTCGGCCACCGCCCCTTCCAGGTTGGCCAGCCTGCCGGCGCGACGCCGCACGGTGAGTTTGCCGTGGCCGTCGACCAGTGCGATTCCCGATGAGTCGTAGCCGCGGTACTCCATCCGGCGCAGCGCGTCCATGACGACCTCGCAGGCCGGGCGCTGCCCGACGTAGCCGACAATTCCGCACATTCTGACCAGGGTACGGCAGCCGTCCCGCCGCGCCGGTTGCACGCTGCTGACCTGGGCCTGAGCTGGACAAGCCGTCGCGAGGCCCGCGACCCGCGTGCCGCGGCGGGTTCCATCTCAATTCATTTCATATTCATACACCGGAAGCTCTTTTCACCTGAAGTATTTCTGACGTTTTCGATTGCGTCATTGCCGCAGCAAGATATGCATTTAAACTTCGCGGCATCGGCTAGTGCTGGCAACCACCGGGGAGTAATGCGAACTGCAAAATCGGCCAACATCGATGCGTAGTACAGCAAGCGACGAGACTGCACCGGGAGCCAGCAGAAAGGAACGGTGTTGACGCCCGCCTGATCACGACCACACAAGTTTTGGAGCAACCGCTAAATGCGAATAGTACTGCAGTGCAATGGGTTCGCCGTGGCGCGGATCGCCGCAAAACTGTGCATCTGTTCTTTTGCCATCAGTTCTTTCAGTAGAAAATCAACGCCGATAGTCCAGCTGCCCCGCAAGCGCGCCGGGGGTGTGCGCCACAGATCCCAGTGGTGCAGATTTTTCAGGACGCGCAAATTCAAAACCTGAATCGAGAATCCGGCAGCGGGCCGCATTCGAATCGTAACGGCTTTTGACCCCGCCGCCCGCGCACCATCTACCAGGAGGGAAATCATGACCGCTGTTTTGTACGACGACGTGGTGACGAACCCACGCGCGGCACGGCTGACGGTAACGCACACGCCTAAGCAGGCATCGAAGCACCCCCGCCAATCGCCAATCGGCGCCGGGGGCGACCCGATGGTGGACGCGGCCGCTCGTTTGCTGAGCATCCCGCTGCGCCAGCTGTACGCGGTGCTCTGGCGGGTGGGTCTGATAGAGGTCACGGCCTGACGAAAGCCATGCGCTAACGTCGACGCGTGGCCCGCATCCGCAAGCTCGTCGCAGCCCTCAGCCGCCGTGGTCCGCATCGAGTTTTGCGTGGTGACCTGGCCTTCGCCGGTTTGCCAGGCGTCGTGTACACCCCGGAATCCGGGTTCAATCTGCCCGGCGTGGCGTTCGGGCACGACTGGCTCGCCGGCGCCGGTCGCTATTCGGGCCTGCTGGAGCATCTGGCGTCGTGGGGGATCGTCGCCGGCGCCCCCGACACCCAGCGCGGGCTGGCGCCCTCGGTGCTGAACTTCGCCTTCGACATCGGGACCGCCCTCGACATCGTGGCGGGTGTCCGCCTCGGGCCCGGCAACATCAGCGTGCATCCCGCCAAGCTCGGCGTGGTCGGCCACGGTTTCGGCGGCTCGGCCGCCGTGTTCGCCGCGGCCGGCATGCCCGACAAGCCCGCGGCGGCGGCGGCGATCTTCCCGTCGGTCACCAGTCCCCCGGCCGAGCAGCCCGCCGCTTCGCTGAAGGTTCCGGGTTTGATCCTGACCTCGCCGGGAGATCCGAAATCGCTGAATTCCAACGCGCTCGCCCTGGCCGCCGCTTGGGACACGGCGACGCTGCGCATCGTCAGCAAAGCCCGATCCGGCGGCCTGGTCGAGGGCCGTCGCCTGACGAAGGTGGTCGGACTGGCCGGCCCGCACCGACGCACCCAGCGATCGGTCCGGGCGCTGCTGACCGGCTACCTGCTCCACGCGCTCGGTGGTGACAAAACGTACCGTGATTTCGCCGATCCGGAAGCGAAGCTGCCCGGGACGGATCATGTGGACCACGGGGCCCCGCCGGTCGCCTTGGAAGAGAAGATCGTCGCGCTGCTGAAGTAACACGCACCGCGGTGCCGTGCGCCATTGGGGGCGTGATATCTGTCGTTGGTGCGAATCGGGATTGCTCTGGATTACTCGGGCGGCTTTCATGAAGGCGTCGACCGCATCGTCGAACTCGAGAAAGCCGGCATCGACATAGCGGTGGTGGCCGAGGCGTATTCCTTCGACGCCGTCAGCCAACTCGGATATCTGGCCGCCAAAACCAACACCGTCGAGCTGGCATCGGGGGTGTTTCCCATCTACATCCGCACGCCGTCGCTGCTGGCGATGACCGCCGCGGGCCTGGACTTCGTGTCCGACGGGCGATTCCGCCTCGGGATCGGCACGTCCGGACCCCAGGTGATGGAGGGGTTTCACGGCGTCGAGTTCGACGCGCCGCTGGGCCGCACCCGCGAGATCGTGGAGATCTGTCGGCAGGTGTGGCGCCGCGAGCGGGTGCAATACGCCGGCAAGCACTATCAGATCCCGTTGCCCGCGGACCGCGGGACGGGTCTGGGTAAGGCCCTCCAGCTCATCAATCACCCTGTGCGCGAACGCATTCCGATCACCATCGCGGCGCTCGGCCCGAAGAACGTCGAGCTCACCGCCGAGATCGCCGAAGGCTGGCAGCCGGTCTTCTACCTTCCGGAGAAAGCTCACTTGGTGTGGGGCGAGGCGCTGGCCGCCGGCATGGCCAAACGGGACCCTTCGCTGGGGCCGCTCGACGTCATGGTGCACGCGTCGCTGGCCATCGGCGATTACGTCGAGGAGCGGCTGGCCTGGGTCAAGCCGCAGCTGGCCCTCTACCTCGGCGGGATGGGCGCCAAGGGCCGCAACTTCTATCACGACCTGGCGACGCGCTACGGGTTCGGCGAAGTCGCGGACCGGATCCAGGAACTGTACCTGTCGGGCCGCAAGGGTGAGGCCATCGCCTTGGTGCCCGACGAATTGGTGCGCGCGATGTCGCTTGTCGGCCCCCGCGGCTACGTTGCCGAACGCCTGGCGGCCTTCGCCGAGGCCGGCGTGACGACGCTGTTGGTGAGCCCCCTGGCCGCCGACTCCGGCGAAGCCGTGCGCTTCGTCGAAGACGCGCTGCAGCTGCGGCCCGCCTGAGGCCATCACTGCCCCGCCTGCGGAACCTGGTCTGTGGCGATCCCGCACGGCGTTGATCCCTCGTTTACCGGCGGCGCGGGTCCGGGGGCCGGTGGTGCGGCAACCGACGCTGGCGCGTCAACCGGTTGCGGCGGCCCCTCCACCGGTGACGCGTCGACCGGCGGCGGCGCGTCAACCGGTCGAGCTTCATCGGCGGGCTTGGCCGCCCCGGTGTCCGGGGCCTTTTCGACCTCCTTCGCCTCTTCGGGTTCATCGGGTTTGCCATCGGCGTCGTTGGCGTGAAATGGATCCTCGTCGTCGAAGGCATCCTCGGCGTCCACCTGATCGGCCGCCGTACCCAGCAGGGAACCCATCGCGTCGACGATCCGGCTGGCCAGCCCGCCGAGCCCACCCAGTCCACCGCCCGGGTCCCCGGCGGGCATGGCCGCGGCGGTCCCCAGGTCCGGTAGCGGCGGCGGCGCCGGGATCGCAGCGGGCACAGCCGGCGCGGCGGCCGACAGGTCCGGCGGCGGCACAGGCTCCGCCGACAGGCTCGGAACCGCGGCGGGCGGCGCTGGCGCGGCCAGCGTCGCGGCGTTGGGCGCAGGCGGCTGATAGCCGGGGCCGAGATCGCCGGGAACCTCGAAGCGCGCCGCCGGCGCGGCGGCCATCCGGTCGATGACCATGTCGTAGGACGTGTCCACCCCTTCCACCGTCGAGCGCATCGTCGTCAACCAGTCGTCGCGAATTTCGTTGTCCACGTATGGGGTTATCTGCTGACGGACGACCTCCTCGGCACTCGACCGATCCCCCACCCCGGCGGTGACCGCGGCGGCCGCGGCCAACCACGCCGGCCGCTGCGCCCGCGTGCCCTCGTCGATCGCGATGGCGGTCGCCACCTTCGAGTCGACCAGATACCACAGGTTGTCGCGCAGAGACTCGCACCGCTGGGCCGCCGCGCGGACCTCGGTCGCCAGCGCGTTCGCGGTGTCGCACTGACGTTCCAGGAACCGAACCGCCGAGTCCCCGCCCGGCCCCGTCCATACCGCGGCCAGCTCGGCCACCTGGTCGCGCTGGATCCGCAACGCGTCCGAGACCGCCGCGCCCGCCGCCCGCAGTTCCGCGCAGTCGCGATCGAGCGCGCGAAGGTCGAGGCCATCCTCGGCCTCGTACCAGTCGCGGATCTGGGAGGGATGCGACGTCAGGTCGGGATGCCCGTAGCCCAGCAGGTGGCAGGCCCACACATAGGTTCGGATGTGCTCGACGGCGGGCCGACCCTCGGCAAGGCGCTCGGCGACATCCAACCGGTCGGCCACGTCAGGCGATCCGCGCCGCGGCGTACAGTTCGGCGTCGATGTAGCGGTCGGCGCCGGCCCGCAGCGCGGCGGCGGTCTCGACGGCCGCCCGCGACCACTGCGTCACCTCGGCCGTCAGTCGGTCTAGCTGGGCGCGCAGCGCGTCGCCACGCGCGTTGTGTGCCCGACCGGCGCCGGACGCGCCGAAAGCCAACCGCGCCAGGTGATCTCCCACGGCGCGGTCGAGGATTTCGGCGGCCGCGCTCAGCTGGTCGGCGACCCTGTGCACCCTCGCGACATCGAATCTCATGCCTTATCCGACGCGGAACTTCGCGTCGGGGTTCCAGCCGCTAGACGATCAGCCCGCGTCGCCCACCGCTTCGGCGACCCGATTGGCGACCCGCTGCGCGACGCCCTCTTCGGGCGCCTCCACCATGACCCGGATCATGGGCTCAGTTCCCGAGGGGCGCAACAGGATTCGGCCGGTGTCGCCCAGCTCCGCCTCGGCCTTCTCGACCGCGGTCTGCACCGAGGGCGCGGCGGCGGCGGTGGCCTTGTCGGCGACCTTGACGTTGATCAGCACCTGCGGCAGCACCCGCATAGCAGAGGCGAGGTCGGCCAGTGCCGAGCCGGTCTGCACCATGCGGGTCATCAATCGCAGCCCGGTGACGATGCCGTCGCCGGTGGAGCCCACCGCGGGCATCACGATGTGCCCGGACTGCTCACCGCCGAGGCTGTAGTCGCCGGCCCGCAACTCCTCCAGGACGTAGCGATCGCCGACGCCGGTCGTGCGCACGGCGATGCCGGCCGAGCGCATGGCCAGGTGCAGCCCGAGGTTGCTCATCACGGTGGTCACCAGCGTGTTGGCGGCCAGCTCGCCGGCCTCCCGCATCGCCAGCGCGAGCACCACCATGATCGCGTCGCCGTCGACGAGTTGCCCGTCGGCGTCGATGGCCAGGCAGCGGTCGGCGTCCCCGTCGTGCGCCAGGCCCAGGTCGGCCCCGTGCTCGACGACGGCTGACCGCAGCGAATCCAGGTGCGTCGAGCCGCAGCCGTCGTTGATGTTGAGGCCGTTGGGTTCGGCGTTGATCGGGATCACCCGCGCCCCGGCCGCGCGGTAGGCACGCGGGGCAACCGACGACGCCGCGCCGTGGGCGCAGTCGACCACCACGGTCAGGCCTTCCAGCCGCAGCGTGCAGGCCTTGCTCAGGTGGCGCAGGTAGCGGTCGGCCGCATCCACGGCGTCGATGACGCGGCCGATCCCGGCGCCGGCCGGGCGCAACCCCGGTCCGGCAGAGACATCGAGGACCAGTTCCTCGATCTGGTCCTCGGTGTCGTCGTCCAGCTTGTGGCCACCGGGGCCGAAGATCTTGATGCCGTTGTCGGGCATCGGGTTGTGCGACGCGGAGATCATCACCCCGAAGTCGGCGTCGTAGGCGCCGGTCAGGTAAGCGACCGCTGGGGTGGGGAGGACCCCGACCCGCAGCGCGTCGACACCCTGGCTGGTCAGCCCGGCGATCACCGCGGCCTCCAGCATTTCGCCGCTGGCCCGGGGATCGCGGCCGATCACGGCGACCCGCCGGCCCGGTCCGCCGGGATTCGCCAGGCGCCGGGCCGCCGCGGCCCCCAGGGCTAGCGCCAGCTCGGCGGTCAACTCGCGATTGGCGACCCCGCGAACACCGTCGGTGCCGAATAGTCGACCCATGCGGACAAACCTCTCACAGTTGACGGTCTGACACATAACGTGCCCGTTCTTTTCTGACCGAAACCCCTCGCTATCGTGCGCAGACACGCCGAAGACGGCGCATAACGATGCACTGTTGCGGCCAGAAAGTGATCGGTGATCAGCGCTTGCTGTACTGCGGCGCCTTGCGCGCCTTCTTCAGCCCGTACTTCTTGCGTTCGGTGGCACGCGGGTCCCGGGTGAGGAAGCCGGCCTTCTTCAGCGCCGGCCGGTCCTCCGGGGAGGCCAGGATCAGCGCCCGGGCGATGCCCAGGCGCAGCGCGCCGGCCTGACCCGACGGCCCGCCGCCGTGCAGCAGGGCGAAGATGTCGAAGCTTTCCACCCGGTCGACAGTGACCAGCGGGGCCTTGATCAGCTGCTGGTGCACCTTGTTGGGGAAGTAGTCCTCCAGGCTGCGGCCGTTGAGGTCGAACTTGCCGGTGCCGGGCACGATGCGCACCCGCACCACGGCCTCCTTGCGGCGGCCCACGGTCTGGATCGCGCGTTCGAACACGAACGCTTCGGCGGGCCGGGGGGCCGGAGCCTCGGTCGGGGCCTCAGGGGTCTCCGGGGCTTCAGAGGTCTCCGGGGTCTCCGGGGTCTCCGGGGTCTGTAGGGCCTCGGTTGTTTCGGTCACTGGGCCACCTGCTTGATCTCGTACGGAATCGGCTGCTGAGCGGTGTGGGGATGCTCCGGGCCGGCGTAGACGCGAAGCTTGCGCTGGATCTGACGGCTGAGCTTGTTCTTGGGCAGCATGCCGACGATCGCCTTTTCCACGACACGGGTCGGGTGCTTTTCCATCAGCTCGCCGATCGTGCGCTTGTGCAGCCCGCCGGGATACCCCGAGTGGCGGTAGGCCAGCTTGCTTTGCAGCTTGTCGCCGCTGAGGGCGACCTTGTCGGCGTTGATGACGATGACGAAGTCACCGCCGTCGACATTGGGGGCGAACGTCGGCTTGTGCTTGCCGCGCAGCAGGTTGGCTGCCGCGACGGCAAGGCGGCCAAGCACCACGTCCGTGGCGTCGATGACGTACCACGACCGCGTGGTGTCACCCGCCTTGGGCGCGTATGTGGGCACAGCGCTTACCTTCTTCTTCTCGAGGTGGATCCCGGGTCGAGCCGGGTGCCGGTCAGGCGGCCCTAGTTAGGTCTGCGGTGGGGTTTGATCTCGGCGACCGACATTGACCCGAGGCCCCGGCGTACCGCACGCCAACCGAGCAGCTTACCGACCGTCATCCCCGCAGGTCAAAATGACTGTGTGGTCCCGGCGGCTCTCCTCCGCCGGGACCACACAGGGGCCAGAAGCAGCTACCGTGCCCAGACGCCGGCCGCCCGCCGATCCGCGTTCGCCACCTCGTCCGCACCGTCGCGCACCGCATGCCCCAGGTCGATCAGTATTTCGTTGAGCGCGGTGGCCGCCTGATGCCACTTCAGCTGCTCGACCTGGTAGGCGGCCGCCGCTTCGCTGGTCCACAGTTGTTGCAACGGGGCGATCTGCGACCTCAGCTCGTCCAGCGCCGCATTGAGGCGGGCCGCCGTGGTGTGGATCTCCTGGCGCACGGAGTATTCGAGTTCGCCGAAGTTGTAGGACAAGACCGGGTCCACGGATGGTCCCCGATCACAGGTTTCCGCCGACGGCGGCGATGTGCTGGGCGTGGTTCTGCCCGGCCTCCCGCAGCGCGGCCTCGTTGTGCCGGATGGTCTCCGCGATCGTGTGCAGGACGTGGTAAAGCCGCGTCGACTCGGCGTTCCAGCGATCCATCACCCCTTTGAATCGCACAGCCGCCAGCCCACCCCACACCGGGGACGGCACGCTGCTCATGCGCCCGATGAAGGCCTGCAGCATCGCCCGGATCTCCTCGTTGCGCTCGTCCGTCGTACCCGCGACCGAACGCATGAGATCGAAGTCCGTGCTCAATGTGTTCGCCATATCAATTTGGACCGCGCTCACCTCGGTTTGGTTCCGCCCGATTCGTCGACTCATCCGACCGCGTGGGCGGACCCCACCGCCTGCTCACATGCATCGCGGACGGCGTCCTCATCGCCGGGACGGCTCTGGCATCCGACGCTGATCCGGACCGGCCCGTCCAGCAGCACCGTCCACCGCACGTGGTGGCCGGCGCGCACTTCGCGATAGGTCACCGCGGGCCGGCCGACGCTGATTCCGGAGGGATTGAAATCGACGAACACCCCTGCGGGCTCCGCATCGATCGCGCGTTTCAATCGCTCGGCGGTGCCGCTCAGCGTCTCGCCCGCCACCGGCGATTGCGTGATGTGTAACGCCACTTCGGGATCCGACGGCGACGTGACCTGCACCCGCGCCGATCCGGGCCCGGTGACCACCCGCTGCGTGGCCCAGTTGGCGGGCACCGTCAGCGCCACCCGGCCTTCCACCAGAAATGTTGTCGGCGCCGTCCGCACTTGTGCCGGCGGCGGCCCGCCGGGACGGCCGGCGGGAGCCACCGCCGAGATCGCCACTGGCAACATCGTCAGCACGACGGCGGCCCCCGCGAGCCCGCTCATAACCGGTGCGCGAGATCGGCCGCCACCCGCACCGACCGTGACGCGCGGACCGGACGGCTCGCGCGGGTCCGGCACCGCCGACTGGGCCAGCCGGGGCAGCCGAGCGTCACCGATTTCCACCACTGCCCGGCCGCTTGGGCGCACCGCCTCGGCGATCAACGCCGCAAGGACCAACGCCCCGGCAACCGTGCTGGGCGCGTCGATCAGAACGACCGCCGACGGATGTCGCGTCATCCCGGCGATGGCCGTCAAGGCGTCCTCGACAACGGAAGGCAGTTCGGCCCTGCGGGGTATCGCGACGACCTCGGCACCGGTGATCACCACCAACCGCTCGGCGATCTCCACCACCACCGATGCCTCACACCCGGCACCGGATGCCTGCGTCAGCAGCCACGACCGCGGACGCACCAGCACATCATCGGCCAAGGTCTTGGCAGCAGCGGTGACCACGCCGACACGCCCCGACGGCCACGACGACGGATGCACGATGACCAGGCCGTCGCAGTTCGCGCATCTCAGTGACCGCAGCGCGGCGCACCACAGCGAATCGACGGCGACGGGGCGCCCACCGACCAGCGCCACCCGATCGTCTATCGCGCCCAGCGCCTCCCTGACGATCTCGGACATGTGCCCATCGGCGGCCTCGCCCGTGCCACAACATAATCGGCGGATCGTCCCCGGTCCGGCCTCGATGACGGCTCGGTGTGGGTTCGCGGTCGGGATCACGGGCACGGACTCCAGGCCACCTGGACAACCCGTTCGTCACCAGCACGCGTGGTCAGGACGCCACGGCCCGGCGGCAACCGGGCCGGCCGGCCGGAACCCCACGCTGCGCCCTCGTCGGGGCGCCTGCTCATCATCAATGTGGCGCAGCCGAGGTCACGCAGGGCCGCCAGCAATGGCTCGAACAGGACGCGCTCGGCGCCCCCGCTGCGCCGTGCCACGACCAGGTGCAGCCCCAGATCCCGTGCATAGGGCAAGTATTCGAGGATTGCCCCAAGCGGATTGCCCGCCGCGGCGGCGACCAAATCGTAGTCATCGACTAGGACGTAGATATCCGGCCCGGACCACCAGGACCTGTGTCGCAGCTGTGCCTGGCTCGCATCCATCGGTGGCATCCGCCGCTTCAAGACCTCGAACACATCCGGCAGCAAGGTACCCAGCGCAGCCGGCGACATGGCATAGCCGCCAAGGTGTTCGGACTCGACGACGCCGAGCAGAGAGCGGCGAAAGTCGACGATCAGCAGTTGAGCATCCGTGGCGGTATTGGTACGAACGATCTCGCGGCACAGGGTCCGCAGCGTGGCGGACTTTCCGCACTCGCTTTCTCCGATGATGAGTAGGTGCGAATGTTGCTCGAAATCGACTGCGACCGGTCGCAAGCGGTGCCCCTCGAGACCGAGCAGGATCCGCGCGCGAAGTTGCCCGGTCACCCTGTTCACGACGGCGTCGTGGTCCACGTGCGCGGGAAGTAGTGGTATCGGCGGCGCGACCGGCTCACCATACGGGATCTCGTCAATGGGTCGAGCAATTACCATGTGCAGACCCTCGCGAGAAAGGCCGCGACCCGGTCTGTCATGGGGTACCTGCTGGGCCTGTTTGCGGTCAATCTCCGAGTCCGCGGGATCGCCCAGCCGCAGCTCGATGCGGGTGCCGATCTGATCCTTGAGCGACGGTCTGATCTCCGCCCAGCGCGATGCCGACAGCACCACATGCACGCCGAACGAAAGTCCCTGGGCCGCAAGAGCAGTGATCGACGCCTCGAGCGCCCCGAACTCATGACACAGACTCGCCCAGCCGTCGATCACGAGGAACACCTCCCCGAACGGGTCGTCGTCTCGCGCCGCATCGGCTCGATGGGCCTCCCGAGATCGGATGATTGATTCCATCTCGGCGACCGCGCGCCGGACCAGCTCCGGCTCGGCTCGGCCGGCGACGGCACCCACATGCGACAAGGCCCGCACCGAGCTCAGCTCTCCGCCGCCGAAGTCCAGGCAGTAGAACTGCACCTCAAGCGGATCATGGGTGGCCGCCAATGCCGTGATCAGAGTGCGCAGCGCCGTCGACTTGCCCGACCGGGGTGCGCCGACGATCGCCACATTGCCTGCGGCTCCGGACAAGTCGACGATCAGCGGCGTGCGGCATTGCTCGTAAGGGCGGTCGATGATGCCGATGGGTGCGGTCAGGCCGCCCCGCGCATGGATGGCATCGCCGAGTAGGGTGTCCAGTGCGGGTGCCGCGCCCAGCGGGGGCAGCCAGACTTGGTGCGCCGGCGGTCCGTGTCCGGCCAGCCGGTCGAGGACCGCTTGCAGGACGGTTCGAGTGGGCGTGTCGAGCGTCTGGGCGTGGGTAACCGAGCCGACCGCCCGCGCGCTGAAAGCCCGCACCGCTGCCACCGTCCGCACGCAAGCCGTCTTATCCGCCTGCAGCGGTCCCGAAGCGAATGCGGTCTGAAAGCGAATAGGCTCGCCGTTGCTCACCCGCAGGAAACCCGCACCGGGTGTGCTCGGCAAATGGTATGCATCCTCCGTTCCCAACACCGCTCGTGATTCGGCGGCAGCCAGGGTCTTCAGGCAGATCCGATAGGAAAGGTGCGCTTCCAGTCCCCGCAGCCGGCCCTCGTCGAGCCGCTGACTGGCCAGCAACAGGTGCATGCCCAGCGACCGGCCGAGCCGGCCGATCACAACGAACACGTCGGCGAATTCGGGATGCCGGCTGAGCAATTCGGAGAACTCGTCGATGATGATCAACAACGTCGGCATGGCGGTCAACTGGCTGCCGGCCCGGCGCTCGCGTTCGTAGGCCGCGACGCTGGCACATCGCGCCGATCGCAGCAGCCGTTGCCGACGGTCCATCTCGCCGGCCAGTGCGTCGCGCATCCGGGCCACCAGCGGTGCCTCGTCTGAGAGATTGGTGACGACCGCGGCCACATGCGGTGCCCGCGCCAAGTCGAGAAACGTTGCACCACCCTTGAAGTCGATGAGCAGCAGGTTCAGCACCTCTGGCGAATTCCGCGCGATCATCCCCAGCGCGATCGTGCGCAACAGCTCCGACTTGCCCGACCCGGTGGCGCCCACGCACAGCCCGTGCGGTCCCATGCCGCTTTCCGCGGCCTCTTTGATATCCAGCTCGAGCGGTGCGCCGTCCGACATGGCCCCGATGGGAACGCAGAGTCGAGCGTGGTGGTCTTGGCTGCGCCACAGCGTGATCGGGTCCAAAGCGGCCACATCGGCGAGAACGTCGTCTTGAGTGGGAGCCGCACCGACCCGGTACATAGCGAGCCGGCGGGCACACACCAGCGCGTCCACTGGGCTCATCCTGTCGAGACCCGGCAACGGTTCAGCGCCGGCCCGCCTGATCATCACCGGCGTGCCGTCGCCGTAGGCACCGACCTCGAGGATGGTGGCACCCGTGATTGCACCGGCCGCGGCCGCACCCTCCTCGTCCAGGTCGGCAACCACGATCACATGCGGCATTCGTGCACCGGCGAGCGCAAGCTGCGCCTCCACCAGGTTTTGATACACCATGCGGGCGGACCCCACCGCGTCCGCGGTAGTTGGATGTTGATTGTGCGGCAACCACTTCAGCCAATCCCAGTGCGCTCGATTTCGTTCGCTGATCGCGCCGGCAACCAGCAACTGGTCGGGATGGTGCAGCACGGCGAGTTGGCAGATCATCGCGCGCAGCAGTCCGCGCACCGAGGTCAAATCGCCGTCGATCTGCACCGTCCCAACGCCACACAAGGCCACCATGATTGGGGCGTCGACGATCGAATGTGTGTCAAGGAAGCGACGCAACGCCGTTGCGGTGACCGGATCGCAGGGCTCATGGGATCGCGACTCCGGGGCCACCAGGCGGGTAGCGAGCGGCTGGGTTCCGACGCCGACACGGACGAGGCAGAAGTCGGGATCGGATGCCCGCCGCTCCCACATCCGCGGACCGCCGATCAACGTCCACAGCGTATCGGGGTCGGGATGGCTCCACGTTAGGGAGGAGCGCTGTGCCGCAGCGATTTCAGTCACCGTCGCGCGGAGCCGACTAAGGTATCCGAGGTAGTCGACCCGGTCGGCATCGACGCCGCGGCCCTGTCGTTGCCCACGCCCGGCAGCCACCGTCACCGCCGTTGAAATCAGTGTCATCATCGGAAATGCCACATACAGGGGATTGCGGGTCACGGCCGACCCCGAAAAGTAAGCCACCCCCATGACCCCGAGGGTCGCGACCGACACGATAACCGGCAGTAGCCTGGGTGGTCTTGGCGGCGGCGGGCCGGGCGGCGCCTCAACGAGGATGTCCGCGGTAGCGACCGCCGGCGGCAACCGCCGCGCCGCGGGCACGAAACACATGGTCATCTCGGCCCCTCCCACCATTTGGGGACGGTAAGTAGCGCCAGAACCGGCTGCAAGTCACCTGTGGATAGCCGGATGCCGGTGCATCGGAATCTCGCTACGGTGCGGCTAATCCGACTGAAGGGGTAACGATTGCCTGGATGCGATACGGGGCTTCGCCGCGTGTCAGTTCATGTCGGCACCGCCGTCGCCGACCTGGCCCTGCCCGCCGGCGTTCCCGTCGCCGTGCTGATTCCATCTATCCTCGACATCCTGGCGGGCCACGGCGTCGACCGTTCCGGCCAGCTCGAGGCGAGACGCTACCAACTATCCCGTCCCGGTGCGGCTGCTCTGAGCACATCGGCAACCTTGGCGCAGAACGGCATCCGAGATGGCTCCGTCCTGGTTCTGACCCAGTCCCCTGCGCCGCCGCCCGCTCCACGTAACGACGACGTGGCGGAGGCCGTTTCGGCGACGCTGGACGCAAAGGGCCGGCCTTGGACCCGGAACCGGCAAGTGACCCGGTTCACGGGCGCGGTCGGGGCGAGCGGCCTGGCCGGGATCGGCGCGCTGGCGTTGATCCGAAACGCGTTCAGCGTCAGCGTCACCGGCACCACCGCGGGTGCCGCGGCGCTGGCCGGCTTCGTGGCCCTGCTATTTGCGGCGATTGCACACCGCGCGTATGGGGAGGCGATCGCCGGGCTCGCGCTGAGCGTGATCGGCACCGCATTCGCGGCGGTCGCAGGCTTCCTGGCCGTCCCTGGCTCCCCCGGCGCCCCCAACGTATTGCTGGCTGCGGCGGCGGCGGTCGTCACCTCGGCGCTGGCGATGCACGTATCGGGCTGCGGTGTCGTTACTTTGACCGCGATCTCGTGCGTCGCGATGATCGGTGCCGTCGCCGCGTTGGCGGGCACGGTGACCGCGGCACCTCTGCGCGTTCTCGGCTCGGTATCCGCGCTGGTGTCCCTCGGAATGCTCGGGGTGGCGGCACGGCTGTCGATCGTGCTCGCGGGGTTATCGCCTCGCTTGCCCCCCGAACCGGACCTAGACACCAAGGCGATCCGTGCCGACAACTGGTTGACCAGCCTTCTCATCGCATTCTCGTCCACGACCGCGGTGGGCGCCGTCGTCGCCGTGCTCGCCGGCGCACCACGGTTGTGCTGCATCGCTTTTGGAGCTCTCACCGGCGCGCTGCTGCTGCTGCGCGCCCGTTCGGATGAAGGGAGAAGGAGGCTGGCGTTTTCCGCTTGCGGACTCGTCATCACCGCAACAACCTTCGGAGTCGTCGCCCTGAGCGCGCCGGAGCACGGAGCATGGGTCGCTGCGTCGACGGCAACGTTGGCCGCCGGGGCGATTTACCTCGGCTTCGTGGCTCCGGCGATGTCGCTCTCACCCGTGATACGCCGCGGCGTCGAGGTGCTGGAGTGCCTCGCGCTCGTCGCGGTGGTGCCGATGACCTGCTGGATATGCGGCGTCTACAGCGCCGTTCGCGGACTGAATTTCAGGTGAGCGCGTCAGGCGTCGTCCGCCTGCTGGCGGTGGCGGCGCTGGCGGCGCTATCCCAACTGGGAATGCCTTCGGCACAAGCGGTTTCGCCGCCGGAGATCGACGACAAGTGGTTGCCTGAGCCCGCCTTACCCGCACCGCCATGGCCGACCCTGCAACGCGAAGTCTGCGCGGCGATGACGGCGGACCCGAAACCTGGCCGTGACCGGCTCCCAGACCTCGTGGACCTGCCGCGGGTCTGGCAGCTGACTCGCGGAGCGGGACAACGGGTTGCGGTCATTGACACCGGTGTCGCGCGGCACCCCCGGCTGCCCGATGTGGTTCCGGGAGGGGACTACGTGTCCACCGGCGACGGCGCCCAGGACTGTGACGCTCACGGCACCCTGGTAGCCGGAATCGTCGCCGCCGCATCCGATCCCAAGGCAGATAGCTTCAGCGGGGTGGCGCCCGAGGTTACGGTGATCAGTATCCGCCAGTCCAGTGCGAAGTTCGCTCCGGCTGGCGATCGATCCCGCACCGGCGTGGGTGACGTCGACACCATGGCGAAAGCCATCCGGACCGCCGCCGATCTCGGCGCATCGGTGATCAACATTTCGTCCGTTGCATGCGTTCCGGTCGCCTCGGCGCTCGACGACCGAGCGCTGGGTGCCGCGCTGGCGTACGCGGTCGACGTCAAGAATGCCGTCGTCGTGGCCGCCGCGGGCAACACCGGCGGCGCCGGGCAGTGTCCGCCCCAGCGGTCCGACGCAAACTGGCAGACAGTCACGGTAGTGGTCAGTCCGGCGTGGTACGACGACTACGTGCTGACCGTCGGTTCGGTCAACGCCGACGGGATGCCGTCGGCCTTCACGCTTGCCGGACCGTGGGTGGACGTCGCGGCCACCGGCGAGGCGGTGACCGCGCTCGGTTCGGAACCGGTCTCGGGTACGAGTTACGCCGCGCCGTTGGTCAGTGGGTTGGCCGCGCTGATCCGGGCCCGCTTCCCGGCGTTAACCGCGCGGCAGGTGATGCGGCGCATCGAGTCGACCGCGCACCACCCAACCGGCGGGTGGGATCCGCTCGTCGGCAACGGCACCATCGATGCCCTGGCCGCGGTCAGCACCGACTCCGGTCCGTCGACGACCACCGCCAAGCCAACACCGGCACCCGTGCCGATCACCACACCACCGCCACCCAAACCGCCCAATTCTCATGCCCGGGACACCGCATTGCGTGGCGCGGCCATCTGCCTCCTTGGCCTGGTGGGCGTCCTCGCATTCCTCCGGTTACGGGGTTCTCGTAACCGCGTCGCGGGCGACTGACGCGTTCTGCCTGCTCAGTTCCGGTCCAGACGGAAGGGTCGCCAGCACCGGCCAGGGCGCCGCAACGGGTGCCGGAAGACCAAGATCATGTGCCGCGTCGTCGTCGTGGATCGCGTACCGCACCCCGGTGTCGGCGACGAGGTATCGAGCGCCGCCTCGGTCAGTCCCCCGCACGTAGGCGCTCCGGCCGGGCGGCAGGTAGGCCGCGTCCAGCGTGGGACCGCGGCCATCGGCTTGGGACAGGGTCACCGGCACCCGATCGGTGGGCACCGGCAGGACGCTCCCGGTCAAGAAAGCGATGTCGAACCGTCCGGGCGACGCGGGCTTCGAGGTGACGCACAAGGCGCTGCCGCCATCCAAG
>Ga0335076_10000865_pt1 | contig 28812 bp, 26 predicted proteins | sample Lox_Sample_25_FD_206717 | JGI IMG/M metagenome (GOLD analysis project Ga0335076, IMG submission 206717) | Soil microbial communities from Loxahatchee National Wildlife Refuge, Florida, United States - Lox_Sample_2.5 | ecosystem: Environmental > Terrestrial > Soil > Wetlands | place: USA... | reverse complement strand
CTACCACCTCGAACAAGAACACCAGCGCATCTACCAGGCCAACTGCGACCTCATCGCCTAACCGGACGTCTCACTCACTTCAGAAGAGCTGCACCCTTCGGGATTCCCGATGATATGTAGAGAACTTGCCGGTCGTTCTCGTCAGACGTACTCATTATCTGATACCAGATCCTCTGCTTTGAGTATTGCTATCAGGCGATTAATCGAGTTCGCGTCCGAGACCAGGGGAAGCCTCAGTTCACTGGAAAGTTCACCCGCCGTTGTACCATGGGTCAAGAGCTCTTATTGCCAGCCCTGCCTGAGGGTTAGCTCTTCCACCTCTCAGGCAGGGTTTACCAAGCAAACTATCAAGCAATACCGTCAAAATCACCAAGCTTGGCGCCGACCAGGAAGTGCCGCCATTCATCAGCCGTGAATTGGTTGAACGGCCCTTCGGGCTTGGTAGTATTGCCGATAACTACGCCCTCGCCCATGCGGGCGACCTTAATGCATGCCCCAGCGTCACAAGTCCGCGAGACACGCCATTCGAGATCCCCGTTGGCCGACACATCTATAGACATCACGAGTACCCTTCGATTAACCGTCCTGGAGGCTGCCAAGGGAGGGTTCGTCGTTCCCTGTCATACGATTCCTGCACCTTGGCGATGAGTTCAACTGAGTCGCTTGGTTCCAATGACCTACCCCGAAGGTAATCGAGAGTCTCGCGGTAGCGAGCTATATCGGCCCTGTTTTGCAGGTATTGGTTGACGGACAAACCTTCGACGAAGACGACGGGCCACAGATCTGAGTCGTCGCGGAACTCTAGCAGCGTAAAGTATCCATCCATAGCCGCGTATGCGCCAGCGGTGAAAGGGATGACCCGGATGGTCACCTTGCCGTCGCGCGCGGCTTGCAGGACTTTATCAAGTTGCGCAGCCATTAGCGCCGCCCCGCCGACACCGCGATGCAGGACGGCCTCGTCCAGCACGACATGAAAGCTCGGCGGGTCATTTTTTTCTAGCAATTGCTGGCGGCGCAACCTTGCCTCGGTACGTTGGCCAACTATCTGCGAATCCATTTTCGGCGCCACAGCCAGAATAATACTTCGAGCGTATTCTTCCGTTTGCAGCAAACCTGGCATATAACTCATCGAGTAGCAGGTGATAACGGCAGCTTCCTGCTCCAGTCCGATGAGCAGGTCCAGGTCGAGGTCGTCGTACTGTGTCCACCAGCCTTGCTCTCTGGCCTCTCGGGCGAGGCTCATGAACTCATCGGTAGTGGACTCGTCCAGTTCGTAGAGTGCACACAAGTCGCGGACATCGCGTAGGCTCGGGCGGCGTGCCCCGGTCTCCAGCCGGCTGACCTTGGTGGCCGAGCAGAGAAGCCTTTCCGCGACTTCCTCTACGGTCATGCCATGTTCGGTGCGAAGCCCGCGCAGTCGCGCGCCAAGCTCACGCTGACGCGCCATCGGACTCCCTCCGGCCATGACTCGCCGCTCCTCATCAAGAACTCAGGTGGCACCCGGCCGACCCTTGGGGTGGTTCCCCTGGAGTGACACCGGGCTTCGCGGGCCAGGGTTTGGCCATTGGCATGTGCCAACCTTAGGGGGTCCCGGGAATCTTGCAAAGAAAAGATGACTCCCAGCCCAGGCTGGTCTGGCCGATATCGCCACGTGACCGGTTCGCAGCCGTTAGCACACCGTCGCCAGGGAAGTAGCAGCTGAGCTGGACTGATCACAGAAGGTGAATGACGAAGTCGGGCAACCCGGCACACCAGCGATTCCAGGCCGTGCTGCTCAGCCGGGCGGATCACACGGACTCCCGCTGCCGAGTGGCCTGAGGGGGGCCGAGGCGGCATGGTAGGGAGATGATCACTCCTCCTGGACTGCCTGCGGGGTGCCCGCCGTGGTACGCACGGGCCGGTGCCCGGGCCTGGACCTGCGCGCCCGCGCCTACCGCCGAGGTACGGGCCTTCCACGCCGGGCTGCCCGGCTATGCGCCTACTCCCCTGGCGGAGGTGCCGGCCATCGCCGCCGAACTCGGCGTGGGGCGGGCGTTCGTCAAGGACGAGTCGGCCCGGATGGGCCTGCCCGCGTTCAAGGTGCTCGGCGCGTCCTGGGCGGTGCACCAGGTGCTGCTGTCCCGGCGGCCTGCCGCCGGCTCGCTGACGCTGGTGACCGCCACCGACGGGAACCACGGGCGGGCGGTAGCGAGAATGGCCCGGCTATTCGGGCAGTGTGCGCACGTGTTCGTGCCCGGTAGCGTGCATCCCGTCGCGGTGGCGGCCATCAGGACCGAGGGCGCGCGGGTCACCGAGATCGCCGGTAGCTACGACGAGGCGGTGCGGCTCGCTGCCGAGGCGGCCGGCGAACCGGGAGCCGCGCTCGTCCAGGACGCCGGCTGGCCGGGCTACGAGCGGATCCCCGGCTGGATCGTGGAGGGCTACTCGACCTTGTTCGCCGAGGTCGACGCGCAGCTCGCGGAGGCCGCAGCGGCCGGCCCCGCGCTGGTGGTCATGCCGGCGGGCGTCGGGTCGCTGACGCAGGCCGGCGTCATCCACTACCGCAGCCGGCCGGCCCCGGGCGCGACGGCACTGATGACGGTGGAGCCCGGCACCGCCGCCTGCGTCCTGGCCAGCCTGGTCCGCGGGGAGTTCGGCACCATCCCGACCGGCGAGACGATCATGGCCGGGCTGAACTGCGGTACCCCTTCCCTGCTCGCCTGGCCGTACTTGCGTGACGGCCTGGATGCGGCGGTCGCGATCGGCGATCCGGACAGCGCCGCGGCGGCCCGCGACCTGGCGGGTGACGGGATACCGGCCGGACCGTGCGGCGCGGCCGCGCTGGCCGGTGCCCGCGCCGCGCTGACCGGGGACGGCGCTGGGCCGCGGCGGACCGCGCTGGGTCTGCGCCCGGACGCCACGGTGGTGCTGCTTTGCACCGAAGGGTCGGCGGCCAACCCTGCGGCAATACCGTGAAGGCATCCCGGACGATGAGCAGGCTCCACCACTCCCCCACGACGTCCAGGCACCGGCGACTCCCCCACGACGTCCAGGCACCGGCGACTCCCCCACGACGTCCAGGCACCGGCGACTCCCCCACGACGTCCAGGCACCGGCGACCGAACAGGTCATGTCCTCGAAGCTGGTCCGCTGCACGGGCTCCGGCATAGAGGGTTGCGTAATAGAACGCACTCGCCTTAAGCTGAGTTCCATGACAAGATGCACCCTGGCGGCCGCCCGATGACCCAGGCAACCCATGATGTGGCGTCGCCGGCCCGGCAGCGCGCCGTCACCTGGCAAGACCCCCTCGCAGGCGCGGCGCTGGCCGGTGACCTCAGCGGGCTGGACTTCCTGCTCGCCATCGCCGAGGGGCGCATCGCGCCCCCGCCCATCGCGGTCCTGCTCGGGATGAGCATCGTCAGCGTCGCCCCGGGCAAGGTCACCTTCGGCCTCGACGTCGCCGAGCACCTGTACAACCCCATCGGCTCGGTGCACGGCGGGGTGTTCTGCACCCTGCTCGACTCCGCCATGGGCTGCGCCGTCCATAGCTCGCTGGACCGCGGCCAGGCGTACACGACGCTGGAGCTGAAGGTGAACATCGTCAAGGCGCTGACCCTTGATACGCCGAACGTGGTTGCCGCCGGGCGGGTGGTGAGCGCCGGGCGACGGGTCGTCACCGCCTCCGGCCAGATCGCCGGGCCCGACGGTACCCTCTATGCGCACGCCACCACGACCTGCCTGGTCTTCGAACCCAGGCGGGCGCAGCCAGCGGGGAACGGCCATGGCCGCTGACGCCAGGCCGGGGGCCACCCGGGCCGCGGGCCCGATACTGGAGCCCGGATCGCTCGACGACACCAGCGCTTTCCTGCGCGCCGCGGGCTTCGTCGTGGACGAGGTCACCGCCGGCCGGGTCACCGGCCACCTGCAGCTCGGCCCGGAGCACCACACGCCGTGGGGCGTCGTGCACGGCGGCGTCTACACCAGCGCGGTGGAAAGCGCCGCGAGCGTCGGCGCGAGCGCGGCCGTGCGCGACCGGGGCCAGGTCGCGGTCGGGCTGACCAACACCAGCCATTTCCTGCGCTCGCTCACCGCGGGTCGGGTGGACGTCGAGGCGACCGCCCTCAGCCAGGGCCGCACCCAGCAGCTGTGGCGGGTGGACATCACCGACGAGGCGGGCCGGCTCGTCGCCCATGGCGAGGTCCGCCTGCAGAACGTGGCCGGCGCCTAGCACCCCTCGCGCCGCGGACCGCGAGGCCCGCCAGGGCCGCGACGCCGGCGAGCGCCGGCTCCGGGGTGCTCGTCCTGAGCTCGAACGTCAGACGCGTCACCGGGATCCCCGGGACCCGATCGCGCCGCGGCGCAGGTCGCGCTGGATGTCCCGGCCGAGTTTCCTGGTCTCCCGGCGGTTGAACATGGCCCCCGCGGCGGCACCGGTGAGCAGCGGCCCCAGGGAGACCGCGCTGCGGCCCGCCCGGGCAATGAGGCGCCGACGCAGCAGCCGGGCCAGCGGCGACCCGGCGGCGAGGACCAGCCCGCCCTCGATCATGAACACGCCCCGGCGGTGCGCCCAGGCCGCGAGGTAGTTGCTCATCCGCTCGGCGAGCTTCCCGCGGGCCTGCGCGCCGTAGGCCTCGTGCAGCTCGGCCACGAGCTTGATCTCGATTCCCACGACCACCAGGGTCTCCGCGGCCACCTCGACCGGGAAGGCGGGCAGCACCGGCAGGATGGCGGCCATGCCCGCGGCCCCGCCCGCCGCCGCCGCGGCGTGCGCCGCGTGCTCGATGAGCGTATCGGCGATCTCGTCGGCAGACAGGCCCGGGAACTGGGCCTGCAGCGTCGCCTGGTCCCGGACCCGCAGCCGCGGCGCCATCGCGATAACCTGGCTGACCAGCCATTCGCTGCCCGAACCCGCGCGCCGCCGTACCGCCCGCGTGCCGCGTCCCGCCACCCGGGCACTCGCGGTCGCGGCCCGGTTGAAGGCGCTCAGCAGCCGGCGCTGCTCCTGCGGCCGGTCGGTCTCGCTGACGTCGGCCGCGACCTCGGCGGCGCGGAGCGAGAGGTCGGTTGCCTCGGTTTCCGGTTCAGCCATGGCCTACCCCTACCCGTGATCCCCCGTGACCCACCTTGTCCTCCGGTGGCGGTGCAGCCGATCCCGTACAGCGAGCGCACGCCGTCGACGCCGGCCTCACGGCCCTCGCGCATCGCGGTCACGCCGAACCGGCGCGGCTCGCTCCCGTCCGCCAGGTCCCGGACGAGCTGCCGGTATCTCTGTTCGAAGATGTGCAGCGGCAAGAGCATGGCCGGATAGAGCACCGCGCCGAGCGGGAACAACGGCAGCATCTCGCTCATAAGGCCGACACTACGCGCCGGCCGGCCAGGCTCAGACCAACAGGACGATCTTCCCGCGGACGTGGCCGCTCGCCAGCCGCCGGTAGGCGTCCTGGACCTGGCTGAGCGGGTACGTCGCGGCGATCGGCACCTCCAGCTCGCCGGCCGCGATCAGCCCGGCCAGTTCGGCCAGCGTGGCCGCGCTGGCGCCGACCGCGTTGCCCTCGGCCTTGACGCCGTACCCGGCCACCGCGTCGAACCTGACGACGGTGTCGATGCGGGAGGGCTCCACGCCGAGCTCCAGCGCCAGCTCTACGTAATCCGCGCCGAACGTGTCGATGAACGCGTCGACCTTGCCTGCCGCCTGCCTGATCCGGTCGGCTACGCCGCCGCCGTAGGCCACCGGGATGACCCCGTGCCCAGCCAGCCATGCATGGTTGTCCGGGCCGGCCAGCCCGATCACCGTGGCCCCGGCCCGCCGGGCCAGCTGGACGGCCAGCGACCCGACCCCGCCGGCCGCTCCGGAAACCACCACGGTGTCGCCCTCGGTCAGGCCGACGGCCCGGACAGCGGCGTAGGCCGTGGCCCCGGCGACGAACAGTGCCCCGGCCACCTCCCACGGCACGCCGGCCGGCTTCGCGGTCAGGTGCTGCTCCTCGACCACGACGTACTCGGCCTGGCTGGCCCGGTTGTCGGTGTAGCCGATGACCTCATCCCCGGCGGCGAAGCCAGTCACCCCGGGGCCAGTCCCGGCCACCACCCCGGCCAGGTCGCTGCCCTGCCCGGACGGGAACGTGGCCGGCCACCTGGCGTGCAGCATGCCCGCCCGGATCTTGGCCTCGCCCGGGTTGATGCCGGCCGCCTTGACCTGCACCAGCACCTGGCCAGGCCGCGGCGCCGGCGTCGGCATGTCGACCACCTTCAAGACGTCGACGTCACCGTACTCGTCGAACCGCACTGCCTTCATCTGCCTGCCTCCGTTTCTCCAAGTACCCCTTAACTCCGGGCCGCCGCCTGCTATGCCCGCTTCCCGTGCTGAGGTCGATGGCGCATCGCTGAGGTCGATGGCGCATCGGGTCGGTAGGAGCCGGACTAACGGCACACCGACCCACTCGGCTCACCGAAGGGGGCGAGACCGGCCCGGGCGGCCGCGATAACCAGATCGGTGGTCGTGGGGCCGCCGGCCGTCGGCGCCACCATGATGCGGCGCTCCAGCAGGTCCTGGACCGACGTCGGTGAAGGCTGTAGCATCGGATCCCGAGCTTACCGTGCGGGGTCCTTCGAATGTCAGTGCCACCCGCTAGGGTTTCGGTTGTGGCCGAACGATGGGATCGCGAGCGAGTCCTTGCCCTGGCGCCCGACGCGCCGTCGCAGCGTGCCGCCCAGTCGCTGGCGTCCGGCCGCGGCGCCTGGGCGGCCGACGGCGCTGCGGCCGGCGCGGCCGGGCCGGGCGTGTTGTGGGGTGAGTGCCGGGGCGGTGCCGCCACGCCGTACCGCACCGTGATCGACCTGTCCGGCCCGGCGTACCGGTGCTCGTGCCCGAGCCGGAAGTTCCCGTGCAAGCACGTGCTGGCCCTGCTGCTGCGCTGGGCCGACGGGGCGGTGCAGCACGACGACGCCGCCGGGGCGCCCGGCTGGGCGGCAACCTGGCTCGCCGCCCGGGCCACCAGGGCGGGCCGCCCGCCGCCCGGCCAGGCGGGCAAGCCCAAGGATCCCGAGGCGGCCGCCAGGCGCGCCGCCGTGCGCGAGGCCCGGGTGGCCTCCGGGCTGGCCGAGCTCGACCGGTGGCTCGGCGACCAGGCGCGTCAGGGCCTCGCGGCCAGCCAGCAGGCTGGCTACGGCCACTGGGACGACATCGCCGCCAGGATGATCGACGCGCAGGCCCCCGGCCTGGCCGAGCGCCTGCGCGCCCTCGCCGCCGTGCCGCATTCGGGCGCCGGCTGGGGGGGCCGGCTGCTCGAGGAGTACGCGCTGCTGCACCTGCTCGCCGTCGCATGCCAGCGGCAGGCTGGGCTGCCGCCGCCGCTGCGGGAAACCGTCCGGTCCCGGGTCGGCTTCGCGCTCCGCCAGGCCGACGTGCTGGCGGCCGGCCCGCCGGTCAGGGACCAGTGGCGGGTACTGGCCCGCCGGGACCTTGAGCAGGACCGGATCAGGGTCCGCCGGACATGGCTGCGAGGCGGCCAGACCGGCCGGGATGCGCTGGTGCTCAGCTTCGCCCCGGCCGGCCAGGGGCTCGACGACTCGCTGGCCGTCGGCGCCGAGGCCGACGCCGACCTGGTTTTCTATCCCGGCGCCGTACCACTGCGCGCCGTGGTGCTGGCCAGGTACGGCCCTGCTGACGGCGGGGCTGACGGGGGGGCTGACGGCGGGCCGCCGGCCGGCGGCACCATCGCCGGGCTGCTGGCCTGCTACGCGGCGGCGCTCGCCGCGGACCCCTGGCTGGACAGCTGGCCGGCCGTTCTTGACGTGACCCCGGCCCGGGCCCCGGTCCCGGCCGTCCGCGACCCGGACGGCGACGCAGCGCCGCTGCATCCGGCCGCGGGCGACTGCTGGCCGCTATTCGCGCTCTCCGGCGGACGGCCGGTGACGGTGGCCGGCGAGTGGACACCGCGCGGCCTGTGGCCGCTGACCGCCTGGGACGAGGGCGGGCGGGCGGTGCGGCTATGAGCACATGGCAGGACCTGGTCACCGCGGCCCTCATCGGTACCGAACGGAGCACGGTTCCCGCGGTCGCCGTCCCCGGTTCGCCAATCCAGGCCGGACCAGATGATCCGGCGGTGCTGCTGCTCGACCGGGCCGCGCTGCTGACGGTCGCGCGGCGGGGCGGCCGCCCGGCCGACCACGCGCAGCCGCCGCCCGCGGCCGAACCGGATTCAGCGCCCGTGGTGAGCGCGGCGGCCGCGGGCCGGCTTGCCCGGATGCTCGGCGGGCAGCATCCCGAACTGCTGACCGAATGGCTGGCGGCGGCCGTGGCCCGCGGTCGCCGGGTCCCGGCCCAGCTGCTGCCCGCGCTGCTCGACCGGGCCCGGCGGATGGTGCCGGCCGACACCGAACTGCGCCGCCTGGCGGCCGAAGCGGGCGGGTCGCGAGCGCGCTGGCTGGCCGGGCTCAATCCGGACTGGAAGTTCGTGCTGGCGGACACTCTCGGCGACGACGCCTGGCGGCGCGGCACCGCCGTCCAGCGGCGGGGCTACCTTACCGCGCTGCGCGGCCGCGATCCGGGGGCGGCCAGGGAGCTGATCGCGGACGGCTGGGCCGCGGCCGGGCCGCAGGAGCGCGTCATGTTCGTCAGCGCGATGGCACGGGGCCTGAGCCTGGCCGACGAGCCGCTGCTCGAAGCCGCGCTCGACGACGGGAACACCTCGGTGCGCACGATGGCGGCCGACGTGCTCGCCGCGCTGCCCGAGTCGGCCCTGGCCCGGCGGATGACGGTGCGCGCCGCTGGCTGCCTGAGCCTGCAGCAGGGTCACCGCGGCGCCCGGCTGGTCGCCTGCCCGCCGATCCAGTGCGACGCCGGCCTGCGGCGGGACGGAATCACACCCGGCCCGGGCGCAGCCGGCGGGCGGCCGGCCGGCCAGGCCAATCTCCTATTCGAGGTGCTGGCCAGGACCCCGCTGAGCACGTGGACCGCGCAGTTCGGCCGCCCGGCGGAGCAGATCCTCGCCCTGCCGTCGGGCCACTGGGCGGCGGCGCTGTTCACCGGCTGGGCGCGGGCGGCCATCGCCCAGCGCGACCAGGCCTGGATGGCCGCCCTGATCAACTGGGCCCTGGCGGGCGGACTGCCCGGCACGCCCGCGGGCGAGCAGGCGCTGCGGGACCTGGTCCGGCGGGCCGACCCGGCGGTGCTTGCCGCTCCCGGGATCACCGTCGGCACCGTTCCGGCCGAGCGGCCGGCCGCCCGCGACGCGCTCACCGTGCTGCGCTTTCGTTGCCACATGTTGAAGGAGCTGACCGATGACGACAGTGCTCGCTGAGCCCGGGGACGCCGTCCTGCGGCCGCACGCGGAGCAGGAGTACCGGGCCGAGCTGGCCGCGCTGGCCGCCGCCGACGACCGGCCGCGGCCGCCGGGCTGGCGGCTGTCCCCCTGGGCGGTGACCACCTACCTGCTGGGCGGCACGGCCGCGGACGGCACCGTGATCATCCCGAAGTACGTCGGTTCCCGCCGCCTCGTCGAGGTGGCGGTGGCCACGCTGGCCACCGACCGGGCGCTGCTGCTGCTCGGCGTGCCGGGCACGGCGAAGACGTGGCTGTCCGAGCACCTGGCCGCCGCCGTGTCCGGCGACTCGACGCTGATGGTGCAGGGCACCGCGGGGACCGCCGAGGAGGCGGTCAGGTACGGCTGGAACTACGCCAGGCTGATCGCCGAGGGCCCGTCCCGGGGCGCGCTGGTGCCGAGCCCGGTGATGCGGGCCATGGCGGGCGGCCAGGTCGGCCGGGTCGAGGAGCTGACCCGGATGCCGTCGGACGTGCAGGATGCGCTGATCACCATTTTGTCCGAGAAGACCCTGCCGATCCCGGAGCTCGGCACCGAGCTGCAGGCGGTCCGCGGCTTCAACGTCATCGCCACCGCCAACGACCGGGACCGCGGCGTGAACGACCTGTCCAGCGCGCTGCGCCGACGGTTCAACACCGTGGTGCTCCCGGTACCCGCCTCGGCCGAGCAGGAGGTGGACATCGTCACCCGCCGGGTGGCGCAGCTCGGCCGCTCGATCGGCCTGCCCGACGCACCGGACGGGGCGGCTGAGATCAGGCGGGTGGTCACGGTCTTCCGCGAGCTCCGCCAGGGGGTCACCGAGGACGGCCGGGCCAAGGTCAAGTCGCCCAGCGGCACGCTGTCCGCCGCCGAGGCGATCTCCGTCGTCACCAGCGGCCTGGCGCTGGCCGCGCACTTCGGCGACGGCGTGCTCCGCCCGGCCGACGTGGCGGGCGGCATCACCGGCGCCGTGATCCAGGACCCGGTGGCGGACCGGGTGGTGTGGCAGGAATACCTGGAAACGGTCGCCAGGGAGCGCGAGGACTGGAGCGACTTCTACCGCGCCTGCCGCGACGTCGCCGGATGAGCAGCGGGACAGCGGCGCCGGGGCTCGCAGCCCGGCCCGTTCGGCACAAAGATCTTGCGTCGATCACCACCGTGTACGGGATCCGGCACCACGGACCCGGATCGGCGCGGTCGGTGCGGGCCGCCCTGGCCGGGCAGCGCCCCGACATCGTGCTCATCGAGGGGCCGCCGGAGGCGGACGAGCTGGTCGCGCTGGCCGCGGACGAGCAGATGCGGCCGCCGGTGGCGCTGCTCGGGTACGTGCCGGGGGAGCCGCGGCAGGCGGCGTTCTGGCCGTTCGCGGTGTTCTCGCCGGAATGGCAGGCCATCCGGTACGCGCTGGAGACGGGTGTTCCGGTCCGGTTCTGCGACCTGCCGGCCGCTCACCAGCTCGCCCGGCAGGCGGACGGGGACGCCGGGCCGCGGCCGCGCGCCGACCCGGTCAGCGATCTGGCCGCCGCGGCCGGGTACGACGACCCGGAGCGCTGGTGGGAGGACGTGGTTGAGCACGTCCCCGGGCCCGCGGTCTTCGCCGCGCTGGCCGAGGCAATCTCGGTGCTGCGGGCCCGCGCCGGGGAAGCCGGCCCGCGGGACGCGGTCCGCGAGGCGCACATGCGCCGGGCATTGCGCCGGACGGCCAGGGAGGGCTTCGAGCGGGTCGCGGTGGTGTGCGGCGCCTGGCATGTGCCGGCCCTGACGGACCTGCCTCCCGCGGCGGCGGACGACCGGCTGCTGCGCGGCCTGCCGAAGGTCAAGGCTGCCGTGACCTGGGTGCCGTGGACCTACGGGCGGCTGTCCTACGCCTCGGGCTACGGGGCCGGCATCCGCTCCCCCGGCTGGTACGACCACCTGTTCTCCTCGCCCGGCCAGCCGGTCGAGCGATGGCTGGCCCGGGCCGCGGCGGTGCTGCGCGACGAGGGCGTGCCGGCGTCGCCGGCGCACGTCATCGAGTCCGTCCGGCTGGCCGGGGCGCTCGCCGCGCTGCGCGGACGACCCCTGGCCGGCCTGGAAGAGGTGACCGAGGCAGCCCTCTCGGTGCTGTGCGAGGGCAGCGACGTGCTGATGGCGCTCATCCAGCGCAAGCTCGTGGTCGGCGAGCGGCTCGGCGCGGTGCCGCCCGCCACGCCCATGGTGCCGCTGCGGCGCGACCTGCAGGACCAGCAGCGCCGCCTGAAATTGCGGGCCGAAGCCGGGCCCCGGGATTACGACCTGGACCTGCGCAAGCCGAACGACCTGGCCCGCAGCCGCCTGCTGCACCGGCTTGCCCTGCTCGGGGTTGGCTGGGGCACGCCGCAGCAGGGCCGGACACCGAACATCGGGACGTTCCGGGAGAGCTGGCAGCTGACCTGGCGGCCCGAGCTCGACCTGGCCCTGGTCGGGGCGGGCATGTGGGGCAGCACGGTCGAGGCCGCCGCCGCGCAGCGGGCCCGGTCCATCGCGGCCGGCCCGGCCGACCTCGGCCGGCTGACCGCGCTGACCGAGCAGTGCCTGCTCGCCGACCTCGGCGACGCCTGGTCGGCCGTACTCGCGGCGGTGCGGGACCGCGCCGCGCTGGAGGGCGACGTGACCCACCTGATGGCCGCACTGCCTGCGCTGGCCCGCGCGGCCAGGTACGGCGACGTGCGCGGCACCGACCCGGCCCGGCTCGGTGAGGTCGCCGCCGAGATGATCACCCGGATCTGCGCCGGCCTGCCGGCCGCCGTCACCTCCCTGGACGAGACGGCCGAGCAGGCCATGCGGGACCGCATCGACGCGGCGCACTCGGCCACCGGGTTGCTGGCGGACGGCGCCAGCCGGGACCGCTGGCTGGGCACGCTTGGGGAGCTGGCCCCGCGATGCCCCCCGCTGATCGCCGGGCGGCTCACCCGGCTGCTCCTCGACGCCGGGCGGATCAGCCCGGACGCGGTCGGCCTGCGGATGTCGCGCCCGCTGTCCGCCGCCGCCCCGGCGCCGGCCGCCGCAGGCTGGGCCGAGGGCTTCCTGGCCGGCAGCGGCCTGCTGCTCACCCGGGACGGCACGCTGCTCGCGCTGGTGGACGGCTGGCTGGCCGGGCTGACCGCGGACGCGTTCAGCGCGGTGCTGCCGGCGCTGCGCCGGACGTTCGGCGGGTTCGCGCCGCCGGAACGGCGGGCGATCGGCCAGCAGGCGGCCCGGCTCGACGGCACCGGCCGCGGGCCCGCTGCCGCTGGCCCCGGCGACGACCTCGACCAGGAACGGGCGGCGCTCGCGATCGGGGCCGCCGCGTCGATCCTCGCAACGGCGCTGCCGGCATCATGACCGCGGACCACGACGAGCGGATGCGGCGCTGGCGCCTGGTCCTCGGCGAGGCGGCGGGCACGATGGCGCTGGGCGGCGGCGATGCACGGATCGACGCGGCCCTCGCGGCACTGTACGACTCCGGCGACGGCACCGGGACTGACGCTGGTGTGCCGGGCCCCGGCCAGCCGGGCGCCACCCGGCGGCGGGCTCTGCGGGGCGGGTTCGGCGCGTCCGCGCCGCGCGTCGCCCGCTGGCTCGGTGACATCCGCGCGTTCTTCCCGGTCAGCGTGGTGCAGGTGATGCAGAAGGACGCCATCGAGCGGCTCGGCCTGACCCGGCTGCTGCTCGAGCCCGAGATGCTGGACGCGGTCGAGCCGGACGTGCACCTGGTCGGCACGCTGCTGTCGCTGAGCCGGGTGATGCCCGATCAGGCGCGGGAATCGGCCCGGGCGGTGGTGCGCGCGGTGACCAGGGACCTGGAACGGCGGCTGACCCAGCGGACCCGTTCGGCCGTGACCGGGGCGCTGAACCGGGCCAGCCGGGCGAGCAGGCCGCGGCGGCCCGCCGACATCGACTGGAACCGGACGATCCGCGCCAACCTGCGGAATTACCTGCCGGAGCAGGGCACGGTGGTGCCGGAGCGGCTGGTCGGCTACGCAAGGAAGCAGCAGGCCGTGGCCCGCGACGTCATCCTCTGCCTGGACCAGAGCGGCTCGATGGCCGCCTCGGTGGTGTACGCCGGGGTGTTCGGCGCCGTGCTGGCGTCCATCAGGTCGCTGCGCACCTCGGTGGTGGCCTTCGACGCCTCGGTCGTGGACCTGACCGAGCTGGCCAGCGATCCGGTGGAGCTGTTGTTCGGCACCCAGCTCGGCGGCGGCACCGACATCAACCAGGCCGTGGCCTACTGCCAGCAGCTGATCACCCGCCCGGCCAGCACGATCCTCGTCCTGGTCAGTGACCTGTTCGAGGGCGGCGACCGGGACGCGATGCTGCGCCGTATCGCGGACCTGACCGCCGCGGGCACGCAGGTGATAGCCCTGCTCGCGCTGTCCGACGACGGCGCGCCCGGGTACGACCACGAGAACGCCGCCGCCCTGGCCGGGCTCGGCGTCACGGCCTTCGCGTGCACCCCCGACGCCTTTGCCGACCTGATGGCCGCCGCCATCGAGCGCCGCGACGTCGCCGACTGGGCACACCGCCACCAGCCGTCCCCCATGTAACACGGCTCGTCTCGCCCTTCCGCCTCACCGCCCGATTTGCCCCGTATATCCCTTTCACGAGTAGCGAGGTAATCAATGAATGTGGCGCTCTACCCCATAGAGGCGCTAGAGAGTGACATTCACTGAATCGCGGAGGCCCGCCGGGCCAGCAGAAGGCGCTGGTCGCGGCCGGGCAGGTCGCTTTGGTCCAGGACACCGAAGCCGGGCGGGAGGAGCGACGCGGGCTCGCCGGGGGCCAGGCACCATTCCGGTTGCAGGCCGGGGCGCGCGCGGCGGGCCCCGGCGGTGAAGGCCTCCCAGGCCAGCAGGCCGCCATCCGCCACGGCGCCGGCCGCCGCGGCGAAGACCCCGGCCAGCCAGAAGCCGGTGCACAGCACCAGGGCGTACGAGCACGGTTCCGGCGACCAGGCGGACAGGTCCGCGTGGACCAGCGTGATCAAGCCGTCCACGCCCGCCGCCGGGCCTGGTCACCGAGCAGCCGCAGGGCCACCTCCGAGACGTCCACCGCGGTGACGCGGCGCCCGTTCGCCGCCGCCAGCAGCGCGGCGCCGGACGGACCGCAGGCCAGATCGGCCACCGGGCCGCCGGGCAGGCCCAGCGCCAGCGCCCGGGCCGCCAGCGGATTGGGGCTAAAAGACGGCGCCGGACCAGACCCGTACCGGGTGTTCCACCTGATCCGGTCGGGATGGTCGCCTGGCACGGGCCTGGCGCCGTCGGCCGGCGAGCGCCCGGCCCCCTCGGAAGGCATGAACCTGGATACTACGGGCCTGTCGACGTCCTGCGCAGATAAAGGCCGGCTGGCCGGGTCACGGCCGCGCAGCACAGGCAGCAGGGGCCGAACGGTCCGGCGTTCCCCGCATCCCTGCCAGACCCCCAGGCTGTACCCGGCGTCGTCCAGCAGCCGGGCGACCACGTACCGCGGCGGGTCGAGCGGCGGTCGGCGGTCCAGCCAGTCCAGCAGCGGCGGCACGAGGACCAGCGCGGCCAGCGGCCAGCGTAGCCGGCGCACCGCGGCTGCCGCCGGCAGTGCCACCGGCCACCACGTCCGCGAGATCGCGCTGCCCAGCGGCCGGGCCGCGGCGAGCGTCCCGCCGGCGGCTTGGCTGGCCGCCATCCGCCACGCGGCGGAGCCGGCCGGGCGGGGCCAGCCCTCGCCGGTAACCCGGGCCAGCCGCCGGGCGAGCAGGGCGGTGCCGGTCCCGGTAACCAGCGCTCCCGCGCCCGGGCGGCCGAGCGCCGCGGCCAGCCACGCCGCCGCGGTCCATATGGACGCGTAGAGCGGGCGGACCGCGCCGGGGTGGCGCAGTTCGAGCGTGGCCGCGGAGGTCCCGTAGTCCTGCCGCCTGCCGAACCACTCGCGCAGCCGCACCCGGTGCTGGTGCCCCATGGTGGCGGCGGGCTCGTAGCGCACCCGCCAGCCGGACGCGCCCAGCCGCCAGACGAAGTCGACGTCCTCCCCCACCTGCATGTCCTCGACGAAACCCGTTCCGGCGGCCTGCTTGCGCACCACGAGGGCGGCGCCTGGCACGTAGGGCACGCGCGACCCGGGCCTGACGATGCTGGGCCGCCAGCCCATGTCGAGGGTCGAGCTCGCCCCCTCGTACCGGGCCAGCCAGGTGCGTCCGGCCTCGTGCGGCACGATGCGCGGCGCGACCGCGCCCACCGCCGGGTCGGCGAAGTGCGGCAGCAGCGCATCCAGCCAGCCGGGCCCGGGCACGCAGTCCGAGTCGAGGAACGCCACCAGCGACGAGTCGGCCGCCGCCAGCCCGCTGTTCCTGGCCGCCGCTGGCCCGCCGTTCACCGGCCGCCGCAGCACGCTGGCCCCGGCCCGTTCCGCGACGCTCCTGAGGGCCGCCGGGTCACCGGAACCGTCGTCCACCACGATCACCCGTAGCGCCCGCGCCAGCCCAGGGCCATCGAGCCCCGCGTCGGCCAGCCCCGCGTCGGCCAGCCCCGCGTCGGCCAGCCCCGCGTCGGCCAGCCCCGCGTCGGCCAGCCCCGCGTCGGCCAGCCCCGCATCGGCCAGCCCCGCATCGGCCAGCCCCGCATCGGCCAGCCCGGCCAGGCAGCGGGCCAGTTCGGCGTGCCGGTCGCGGACCGGGATAACCACCGTCACCTCCGGCTGGCCTGCCACCGGGAGACCGTCCACCACGGGATGGGCGATCCCGGTGTCGAGGAGCCGTCGGGCCAGCGCGCGGGCCCTGGGGTTGCCGGGCACTGGCATGCCCGACCACCAGCCGGTCACGTGCCGGGCTCCGGCCGGACTGAGCCGGAGCACCCGCGTGGGGTACCCGCCGGTGATGACCGTCCCGCCTGCCAGCGTGCGCGTCCCCGGATCCGGACGCAGCCGGAATCCCGCCGGGACCAGTTCGTCATCCGGTCGGTGCCCGGCCAACGCCGCCGCGCCGCCTGCACCCCCTTGGCTAGTTCCCTCCGGCACGCGCCTAGGCTATTACGAGCAGTACCGCCCAGGCCGACGCCGCCCGTGTCCGGTCACCCGGATCTTTGTGAACAACGAGACTGCCGTGACCTTGGTGAGAATTAGTGCGGAAGATCCGGCCTCCGCGGAAGATCTGGGCCCCTAGGGGGTACCGGATGTTCCACGTAAGCCCAATTTTCCAAGATCTTTTTCGAAACTGGCGGATGGCGGCGGTGCCCTCAGCGCTGCGGTGCACGCCACGGTTTCCCGCGCCGACGGCCTAACATGGCGGCATGGCTTCGTCGCCGCAGGGGGAGGCCGGGTCAGAAACAGGCGCCCGGGAACAGACCGAAGCGGACGTGTTCGAGCTGGCGGGGGCGCGGTGGCCGGAAGTGGAACACGGCCCTCGGCGGCTGCTGGTAGTGCCAGTGGGGTCGCTGGAGCAGCATGGGCCGCACCTGCCGCTTGATACCGACACCAGGATCGCCGTGGCGGTGGCGCGGCGGGCCTGCGCGGGCCGGGCGGGTGTGGCGCTGGCGCCGGCGTTCTGCGTCGGCGCCAGCGGCGAGCACGCGGACTTCCCCGGCACGTTGTCGATCGGCACCGAGGCGCTGACGGGCTGCCTGGTGGAGTTCGGTCGCCACGCCGGCTTGCACTGGCCCGCGGTGCTGCTGGTCAACGGGCACGGCGGGAACGCCGCCGCGGTCGAGGCGGCCGTCGGCCGACTGCGCTACGAGGGCCGGCCCGCACATGCCTGGCACGGCGGGCTGCCGGAGGGCGACGCGCACGCCGGCCGGTTCGAGACCTCGGTCATGCTCGCGCTCGCCCCGCACGAGGTCCGGCTGGATCACGCCGCGGCCGGCGACACCAGGCCGATCGGGCAAATCATGCCGGAGGTGCGCGAGCGGGGGGTGCGGGCGGTGAGCGGCAACGGCGTCCTCGGCGACCCGGCCGGGGCGTCGGCGGCCGAGGGCGAGCGCCTGCTCGCCCGGCTCACCCAGGGGCTGGGCGACGCGATGGACCGACTGCCCGGCCGCTGACGCTGACACGATCGGCCGGCTGCCCGGCCGCTGACGCGATGGGCCGGCTGCCCGGCCGCTGACGCTGACGCGATCGGCCGGCTGCCCGGCCGCTGACGCTGACGCGATGGGCCGGCTGCCCGGGCGGCTGACGCTGACGCGATGGGCCGGCTGCCAGGGCGCTGACGCTACTGCAGGCTGGCGGGATTGCCGATGGGGTCGCCCGAGTATTCGTGCATGGCATCGAGGTTGTCGCGAGCGGGGTACCGGGCCGCGGCGGGTCCGTCGGCGAACGCGCGCAGCACGTTCATCGTCACCCGGCGGACGAAGCCGGACGCCGCCGCCGAAATGCCGTGCGGGCGGTCGCCGAAGATGGCCTCCACCCAGCGCATGGTGCCCGCGTTGAAGACCCCGGCCCCGCTCGCGTGCGTGTAGTAGGCCGAATCGCCGAAGCTCGCCGACCCCTGGCACACCAGCGGCGAGTGCGACAGGACCTGGATCGGGCGTGGCACCGGGTAGCCGGGGTTGACCCGGTCGTACTCCACGCCGACCAGGTTGCCGAACCGCGCGCCCGCGGCGACCCCGGTACCGGCGAACACCCAGCTGTCCGGGGCCGCCACCACGTAGGCGGCGACGGCCGGATACCCCTCGTAGAGGGTGCCGATGAGCGAGGATTCCGGCATCGGGTCAGGCGGCTCCCGCCAGTCGCTGGTGACCAGCGCGTTGTCCTTCCCGTACAGCGGGTCCTCGGGATAACTGGTCTTGTAGCAGATGACCAGCCGGCCGCCGGCGTCCAGCCTGGTCCGCCGGAACATCGCGTTAGCGCCGAGGAACGCCAGGTTGACGCCCTCGTCACGGGCCGCGGTCACGTGCGCGCGTTCGGCCGGGGTCCAGTACTCGTCGTGGCCCGGCGAGACCAGCGCGCTGGCCCCGTCGAGCAGGTGCGGGTCGGCGGCGATGTCCATGCCCGTCGCGTAGGCCAGCGGCAGCCCCATCCGCTCGGCGAGCTTGACCACGTTCCGTTCGTAGGTGAGGAACATGGCGGCGCCGTTGACGTCGTACGGCCGGTCCAGGCTCACCGCCAGCGACCGCGTGGCGTAGCCGGAGCCGGGCCCGGCGTACAGGTCGTAGCCGCCCCACGTGTTGTACGCCTGCCAGGTGGCGACGCAGTTCTTGATCACTACGCGGCCCGCGGTGCGGGCCGAGCGGATCGTCACCGGCACATAACGCTGCGCACCGGAGTCCGCGTCCAGCCGGAGCAGGTACGCACCCGGCGGCCAGTCGTCGGTGGGCACCTCGGCGGACGGGCCCCAGTCGGCCCGTACCGTGTTGGTGACGCCGACCGGGCCGGCCCGGCGCTGCCGGAGCCCGCGCAGCGGGCCCGACCGCCACACCGGCCGGGCGCCGTCGCCCGCGTACCACCCGAGCCGGAACGCGGTGACCCGGAAGCCCGCGGCGGTCGTCGACACGAACAGCGGGAAGGATTCCCCGGTGAGCACGCTGGACGCGCCCGCGAACCCCTCGATCGCGTCCGGCGCGCCGAGATGCCTGATCTCCCAGTGCGGGTCCCCCGGACGCGCGTTCTCGGCCAGCACCCGGCGCGGCCGGCCCGGCGGTGCCGACGGGGGCGGTGCCGGCGCGGACGGAGCCGGGCGATCACCGCTGCAAGCGGCGACCGCCGCCGCAACGCCGGCCGCCCCCAGGCCGAGGAACGCCCGCCTGCCGGTCCGGTCATCACCGCTCGGACGAGTCATGGGGAGGAATTATGCACCGCGAGCGTCAACGCCGGGAAAACAGGCGGTGACGCCGAGGTGTCAGCCCGGTCCGTTCGGGATGAAAACCGGACCCGGCCCGGTGACGGGGGGAACCGGCGGGCGCGCTGGCACCGGCCGAACAGCGCTAGGTTGTCCCTACATTGTCGATGCCAAGCCCGCGGGAAGCTGATTGGACCGGTCCAGGCTCGAGGCGTTCAGCGACGGCGTCTTCGCCGTGGCGATCACGCTGCTCGCGCTCAACCTCACCGTGGCCGGGCCTGCGGGGCAGGGTTCCCTGGCCCATCAGCTCTACGGGAAGTGGCCGGCCTTCGCCGGCTACCTGATCAGCTTCCTCACCATCGGCATCATCTGGGTCAACCACCACGCGCTGGTCAGGCAGATCACGACGGTGGACCGGGTGCTGCTCTTCGTCAACCTGATGCTGCTCCTGTTCGTGGTGCTGATCCCGTTCGGCACCGCCACGGCAGCCGATTACCTGCCCCACAACACGGCGGACGCGCGGCTCGCGATGGTGCTCTACGTGGGGATATTCCTCGGCATGTCGATCGGCTTCGGCGCGATCTTCGAGTGGACGCTGCACGGCCAGCGGGTCGCCAGCCCCCTGCCGCCCGGGCAGCACTGGGCGGCGCGCCGGCGGTTCGTCGGCGGCGGGCTCGTCTACGCGGCCGCCATGGTGATCGCGGCATTCAACGCCCTGGCCGCGTTCGCGCTCACCGGCCTGGTCGCCGTGTACTACATCTTCGAGCGCACCCCCGCTTCGCCCGGGTCCGGCGGCGTCGGCGGGGATGAGCCGACCGCCTGAGAAGGCCGCCCGAGAAGGCCGGGATAAATAGTTGCCATCAAGCAAGTGATTCGCGGTAGACTGAGTTTACGTGCGGCGAAGCGTGGACTCAGGGCGTGTGAACGGGACAGCGGCAACCACGGCCAACGGCGGGCGGCGTGACCGCTACCGGTGGATCGCCCTGTCCAACACCACGCTGAGCATGACGATGGCGACAATCGACGCGTCGATCGTGATCGTCGCGATGCCGGCCATCTTCCGCGGCATCCACCTGAACCCGCTCACCCCGGGCAACGTGACCTACCTGCTCTGGATGATCCTCGGCTACCTGCTGGTCCAGTCGGTGCTCGTGGTCACGCTGGGCCGGCTCGGCGACATGTTCGGCCGGGTGAGGATCTACAACCTGGGCTTCGTGGTCTTCACGCTGGCCTCGATCGCGCTGTCGCTGGATCCGCTGACCGGCAGCAGCGGGGCCATGTGGCTGATCATGTGGCGCTTCGTGCAGGCCTTCGGCGGGGCGATGCTGATGGCGAACTCGGCCGCGATCCTGACTGACGCGTTCCCGGCCAACAAGCGCGGCATGGCGCTGGGCGTCAACCAGATCGCCGGGATCTCCGGGCAGTTCGTCGGCCTGCTGCTCGGCGGTCTGCTGGCCGCGTGGAACTGGCGCCTGGTGTTCTGGGTGAACGTGCCGATCGGAGTGTTCGGCACCATCTGGGCGTACAAGAGCCTGCGCGAGATCGCCACGACCAGGCGGGCCAGGGTCGACTGGCTCGGGAACATCTTGTTCGCGCTGGGCCTGGGGACGCTGCTGGTCGCCATCACCAACGGCATCCGGCCCTACGGCGGGCACCCGACCGGGTGGACCAATCCGTGGATCATCGCCGGGCTCGTCGGCGGCACGGTGGTGCTGATCGCGTTCTGCGTCATCGAGACCAAGATCGCCGAACCGATGTTCCAGATGAGCCTGTTCAAGATCCGGGCGTTCGCGGCCGGCAACCTGGCCAGCCTGCTCGGCTCGATCGCCCGCGGCGGCCTGCAGTTCATGCTGGTCATCTGGCTGGCAGGCATCTGGCTCCCGCTGCACGGCTACGACTTCGCGGTCACCCCGCTGTGGGCCGGCATCTACATGCTGCCGCTCACCGCGGGCTTCCTGGTCGCCGGGCCCATCTCGGGCACGCTGTCGGACCGCTACGGCCCGCGCCCGTTCGCCACCGCCGGGCTGCTGCTGGCCGCGGTCTGCTTCGTCGGGCTCATGCTGCTCCCGGTGGATTTCCCCTATCCGCTTTTCGCCCTGCTCATCTTCGGTAACGGGGTCGGCTCCGGCCTGTTCGCCTCGCCCAACACCTCCGCGATCATGAGCGCGGTGCCGGCCAGGCACCGAGGTTCGGCGTCCGGCATGCGATCCACCTTCCAGAACTCCGGCATGGCCCTGTCCATCGGCATCTTCTTCTCGCTGATGATCGCCGGGCTAGCCTCGAGCCTGCCCAAGACGCTGACCAGCGGGCTGACCGCGCAGGGCGTGCCGGCCGGAGTGGCCAGCCAGGTCAGCCACCTGCCGCCGGTCAGCACGTTGTTCGCCGCGCTGCTCGGCTACAATCCGGTGCAGAACCTGCTGGCGCCGTCCGGCATGCTGTCCCGGCTGCCGGCGCACAACGCCGCGGTGCTCACCGGCAGGGAGTTCTTCCCGCACCTGATCGCGGACGCGTTCCACCACGGCCTGGTCATCGTGTTCACCGCGGCCGCGATCATGTCGGTCACCGGCGCGCTGGTCTCCCTGCTGCGCGGCAAGCAGTTCTACTACGACGACCAGAACCCGCAGGCCACGGCGCGGACCGCGGTCAGAGCGCCGTCCGTGCCCGGTCCCGGTGCCATGGGGCCGAACGGGTCGGGTACCTCCTCTCCGGCCGGCGACAGCACTCCCGCGGCCGGGAGCGGCGGCGGGTAGACTTGCGGATGTGCCCCGCTATGAGTACCGCTGCCGCGCCTGCGGCGATACGTTCGAGCTGAACCGCCCGATGGCCGAGTCCTCGGCCCCGTGCACCTGCCCGCAGGGCCACGACGACACGGTGAAACTGCTGTCCACGGTGTCGGTGGGCGGCCTCGCGTCCGGTTCGCGGGGGTCCTCCTCGGGCGGCGGCTGCTGCGGCGGAGCCTGCGGCTGCGGCTGACCTTCCCGGTGTATCAGATGAGACAGCGAAGCTGTCTCGCCTGGCACAGTGCGCCGCCATCTCGCCTGCTTGGCTTGTCCCGAAGGTTCTGAGGGGTAACCGCACGTACGGAGGCGAGAACGATGGCCGTGACCCTGGCTGTACCGGCGAAAGCAATGAGAGGGCGACACAGCTTCGGTGACGACCAGCACGGCGCGGATCGCGAGGCGCCAGATCGGGGGCCCGCCCAGGACGTCATCGAAGAGATGGCCGGGCTGCTGCGCGACACGCGGGGCAGCATGCTCCTGGGCGGAAGCGTGCTGAGCGCGCTGACGATCGGCATCGCCCTGGAGGCCGCGCTCTCGCCCTCCGTGCTGCGCCCCGGGCCGGCCGGCGTGATGTGCGTCAGCCTGCTCGGCTGCGTGATCATCTGCTGGCTGCGGGCGGCCGCGCTGCTGCTGCTGGCCAACCGCCCGATCCTCGACCAGCTCAACGACCACCGCTGGCGGACGGGCGCTCCGCTCGACCCCCGGGTCCGCTGGCTGGGGCTGCCGTCGCCGGAGGACAGCGAGGCGGCCTGGGACTGGACCCGGGTCAACCTCATGCTCGGCGCGACACGCGTCCGTCAAGAGCGGATGCACCTGGCCGACACCTGGACGTTCATCACCGTCGCGTGCTTCCTGGTGTGGACCGTAACGGTCCTCCTCGGGGCGTGAGGCACGGTTAGCGCGCCGTCTCTCTGACCTGCAACCTGGGAGTTTGTCAACCACCTCCGGATGGCTCATCGTAGAACCAGTGCCGGCCTGAACCCGCCAGCCGGCATCTGAGCGCTCCTACGGTGATATGAACCAACACGGGATGGGACCGGCCCAGGGCTTCTGGGCTTGCCTCACAGACGAGGAGCGGGCCGTCCTGACCGACCTCGGCCGGGTCACCGTCTTCCCGGCGGGAGCGATGATGTGCGTGGAAGGCGACCCGGCGACCCACGTGTACGTCCTGCTCGACGGCTGGGTCAAGATCCGCTCGGTGACCAGCGACGGCCGCGAACTCGTGCTCGCGCTGCGCGGCCAGGGCGAGGTCGTCGGGGAACTCGCCGGGGAGACCAGCGGATACCGGACGGCCAGCGTGCAGGCTGTCGGCTCGGTGCGCACGCTGATCGTGGGCTACGAGAAGTTCAGCTCCTTCCTCGACTCCCATCTCGGCGCCGGCCACGCCTACCGGCGCATGTTCGCTCAGCGCTGGAACGACTCCGACGCGCTGCTGCGGATCCGTTCGGTGACCAGCGGGGCGCAGCGGCTGGCCAGGCTGCTGCTCGACCTGGCCGCCCGGCACGGCACCGGGACCGGCCGCGAGATCCACGTCGCCATGCCGCTGACCCAGGTGGAACTGGCCAGCATGGCGGGCACGTCGCGAGCGACGGTGACGCGCGCCCTGGCCAACTGGCGGCGCCGCGGCATCATCCGCACCGGCCAGCGCGACCTCACCGTCACCGACCCAGCGACCCTGCGGAAGATCGCGGGGCAGCAGCCGTAGCGGTCCGGAGGATCGCCGCTCGGCGGTGCCGTGCGGGCCGCGGTTTTCCAGGCCCGGTGGCTGGCCGCGACCGGGCCCAGGACGAAGATGACGCCGCCCATGGCGGCCAGCAGCAGCCAGGCGGCGTGGCTGGCCGCCCCAACCCGGCGGCGGCCCGGCGTGCGGCCGAGCGGGCCGGCCGGTCAGGTGGGCAGCCTCGACGCGGTGGCCTTGGCCCACCGCGTCGTGCAGACCAGGCCGAGCAGGAGCACGATGTAGCCGCAGCCCGCGAGGATCCACCAGCCCGCGTGGGCAGCCGGGACGAGGCCGGCCTGCATCGACCCGCGCATGCTGGCGGCCAGCACCGAGCCCACGATGGCCACCCCCAGTGACTGGCCGAGCTGCCGGCTGGAGGAGTTCATGCCGGAGGCCATGCCTGCCTGGCTCTTCGGCACCCCGGACATGACCCCGATGGCGCGACCTGTTCACGAGGCTGCGGTCGAGCCGGGATCGGGCGCTACTCGCGCTTGCGGTCAGCAACGGAGCGAGGGCGGGCGAGCTGCTCGCGATCCGGGCCGGTCCCCTGGACCAGGCGACCGCCGAGGAGATCATCGCAGCGATTTCCCGGCTGCCCATGATGGCCGAGGCCTCCGAGCCGCAGGACAAGTACCGCCGCACGCAGCGGCTGCGGGCGGTCGAGGCCGTCCTCGCCTGGCTGCAGGAGCAGCCCGGCGACGGCTGGCAGCAATGCTGGCTGGCCGCCGGGGCGGACCAGGGCACCCGGTGGCTGGACCACATCGCTTCCCGCGACCAGCAGTGGACGCGGGCGAAGCGCGGATATCTCACCTACGCAGTCTCCCTCCTGATGGTGGCCCGGGTCGTGCTGCGAGGCTACGGCTACTTTTCCCACTTCCGGTCGAAGGAGCTGTTCACGTGGTTCCGCCGACAGCATCAGCCGGAGGTGTTCGCCTGGCTGGAGCAAGCTGCGGCCGAGCTCGGCATGCAGCCGCAGACGTCCCGCGAGGCGCTTGATGCCATCACCAGGGTCGTGCTGCACACCGGCCGCGGCGCCGACCAGGTCACCGCCGAGGATATCAACGAGCAGCGTGAATGGTTCTACAGCAAGAGGATGTACATGCGCGCTGGCGTCAGCGGCGCCTCGGAGCTGCTAGCGCTTACCGGGATAATCCCCGACCAGCCCAGCCCGCACGGCGGCCGCGACCGCCTCGGACAGATCCCCGTCGAGGCCATGGTCGACCGCTGGCAGATCCGGAGCCAGCCGGTCCGAGATGCCCTGGTACGTTACCTCCGCGAGCGCGCCCCGTCCTTGGCCTGCGGCTCGTTTCATGGGGGGTTGTGTCATCAGCCCGGCGGTGGGCTGCCCTGGAATGCTCCCGCACTCGGAGAGGGGTAGGGGATCAGGGCTGGGTCGTGCTGCCGGGGTCGGCGAGTCCGTGCTGGTAGGCGTAGTGGACGGCGTGGGCACGGTCGCTGATGCCGGTCTTGGCGAAGATGTTGTTGATGTGGGTTTTGACCGTTGATGGGCTGACGACGAGAACCTTGGCGATCTGGGTGTTGGTGCGTCCGGTCGCGATCAGGGCCAGGACCTCGGCTTCGCGGGCGGTCAGCTTGTCGGGTAGCGGCCGGGAGGGATGGACGTCACCCGGGGCGGGAGCGGCGGTGGCGATGAGGCGGGCCTGGACGGCGGGGTCGAGGATGGCCTGGCCGCCGGCGGCGGCGTGGATGGCGCGGGCGATCTGGTCCCGGCCGGCGTCCTTGGTGAGGTAGCCGAGGGCGCCGGCCTGCAGGGCGGCCAGGATGGAGTCGTCGTCGGCGTAGGTGGTGAGCACGACGACGGCGGTGGCGGGGTGTGCCGCCAGGATGCGGCGGGTGGCTTCGGCCCCGTCGAGACGGGGCATCCGCAGGTCCATCAGCACGACCTGGGGCCGGTGCGCCTTGACCAGGGCCAGGGCCTGCTCGCCGTCGGCGGCGGCCCCCACCACCTCGATGCCGGGCAGGACGCCCAGCACGGTCACCAGGCCGTCGCGGACCACCCGCTGGTCATCGGCGACCACGACACGTATCCGGGTGGCCTCGCCGGTCATGCCGGGATCCGCAGCTCGATGGTCCAGCCGCCTTGCTGGTCTGGTCCTGCCCGCAGGGTTCCGCCGAGGAGTTCGGCGCGTTCGGTGAGCCCGTCTAGTCCGTAGCCGCCGCCAGTGGCCGCCAGGGGTCCGGTCGGCGTGCCGCCGGAATGGCCCGGCGGCTGGTCGTTGGTGACGTCCAGCACGGTTTGGTGCGGGTCGAAGGACAAGGTCATGGTTACCGGGGCGCCGGGGGCATGCTTGCGTGCGTTGGCCAGGGCTTCCTGGGCGGTGCGGTAGACGGCCAGGCTCGCCTGCGGTGGGAGCTGGCGGGGGCTGCCGTGCACCTGGTGGGTCACCTGGGTGCCGCGCGCGGCGGCGGCCAGGGCGGCCAGCGCGTCGGGCAGGGACACCGGGTCGGTGCGCAGTGCGGTGATGGCCTGGCGGGTCTCGTCCAGGCCCTCGACGGCCAGCCGCCTGGCGCCCGCCACCAAGTTGCGGCCCCCTGCGGGGTCGGCGCCGTCGCCGAGCAGGGCGTCGGCGGCGTCGAGCTGGACGACCAGGCCGCCCAGGGTGTGGGCCAGCACGTCGTGAATCTCCCGGGCGATCCGGGTGCGCTCCTCGAGCACCTGAGCCCGGACGTGTTCGGCTTCGGCCCGCCGCGTCTGCGCGGCGGCCAGCTCGGCCTGCTCGGCCCGGACCAGGTACTGGCGCCGCCACAGGCCGGCGAGCAAGCCCCCGATCACCACCAGGCACGCGCCGGGCAGGGAAAACCCCCCCGCGGCGGCGCCGGCCAGGGAACCGGCCACAAAAGTCGCCAGGCCGCAGGCCGCGACCCCCGCAGCTTCCGGCAGGGACAGCGAGCTGCCGGCCAGCAGCCCGATCACCCCCGGAAGCGCCAGGGCGGCACTGCCGGGGCTGGCCAGAGCGACGAGGCCGCCCCCGGTCATCCCGGCAGCCAGCACCAGCACCATGGTGCGGTGGTCGCTTGCCCCGGCCGGGCCATGGCCAAGCCACGCCAGGCTGGCGAGGATGATCCCGGTCAGCACGACCAGATGCGCGCCGGACAGCCCCGGCGTCGGCCGGCCATGGCAGATGTCGGCCAGCACCAGCCCCAGGCCGCAGACCCCCGCCGCCCGGAGCCACGCGTTCCCGTGCCCCTCGAACCACCGCGGCAGCCTGTCCATGATTACCATTTTCGTCCCGTCGGCTGCCCGCCGCGGCCACCCGCCCGGGCCGGGCCCACCACGCCAGGAAGGCGCCCATCCCCTGGCGCCGGTGGCGGCCTGCCGGTGGCGGGTGCCAGTGGTGCTGGCATCTGGACGGGCAGGTGCCGTGCGGGTGCCCGGCCCCTGCCCGCCGCTGGCCCCGGTGACTCCGGCCATGGTGTCAGCGATACCCACGGGGACGCATTTGCCCGCGATCGCCACGCGCCGATTTTTTCTTCCCGCCCAGGGCCCCCTTGGCGAGCATGCCGACGATGCCCAGGGCGGTGGCCACCCCGGCGGGCACACCCAGGTTCTGCAGCAGGTGGGTCAGAAACATGATCAGTTCCCCCTCGCGACTCGGCTGGCGGTGCTGCCTTGATCAAGGACGCCCCCCAGGTCGGCGGGTGCGGCCGCGGCGCGGCGGGTGGCTGCCCGCCCGCGGACGGCCAGCAGCGCGCTGCGGGCCAGCGCCATCGCGATGGCCATGAACAGCAGCGCGTCGGTCAGCCCGGCGCCGCTGAGCTGGTGGGCGGCAAGCCACTGGCCCAGGGGGCCAGCGAACCAGTGCCCGCTGCCGTAGATGAACACCAGCCGGGCGGCGAAGACCGCCACCCAGAACGCGGCGTAGCCGAACCCGGCCCAGCTGACCGGCCGGCCGCCGGTCCTGGTGCCGCCCTTCTCACCCATTGCGGGGTCGAAGCCCACCGTGAGGAACAGGTGGGCGGCCAGGCCCAGCAGCACCCCGGCGCCGGCGCCGGCGGCCTCCAGGGCCAGGTTGTGGCCGGAGACCGGGACGCTGGTCGTGAACAGCGCGATGGCCGCGGCGGAGGCGATCAGCGGGCGCAGCACCCGGAACCAGCCGATCTTCCGCCGCCCGAGATCTGCTTCCAGCAGGACCGCCAACACGATCAGGTTGAACAACCAGACCTTCTCTGGCATGACGCCTCCCTTGAGATAAGAACTCCAGACGTCTTCCAGCCTCGCCATCCGGGCCCGGTTCCGCCTCGGCCACCGGGTGGGTCCCCGGATGGAGCCGGGTGGAGGACCAGCAAACCGCCTCCACCCCTGCCTCCACCCCTGCACTGCGGGGATCCACCCGGGTCTCCACCAGCCAGCCGATGACTCCTCCGTGCGTGTTTCGCATGCTGGTCAGCGAACCGATCCGAACGGCATGAAGGGAACCGACAGCCATGATCCTGATCACCCCTGCTGATCCGCCTGTGGACGGCGTTCTCCGACCGCAACCGCCAGGCAGGCGACGGCGGCCGCGGCACTCTCCCGGCCGGCCGGTAACACACACCAATTCCCTCATTATGAGAAAGACGCAGGCCATGATCGCCGTCTGCATCTCGGTGACCACAGGGGTGCGGGTGCTTGCATTCGCACCCCTGGCCACCCTTATCCGCGGCACCGGCGGCGCAGGGGGCAGCCGTGCGCACCGGCGGGCGGCTGACCGGCAGCGCGGTGGCTAGGGGTGCTAGCCGTCCCGCCGTGATGTACCAACACGTCGAGCAGCGCCGGTCAGCCGGCCGCATCTGCGCCTGGCTGGATGCCTCCATCTGGCCCCGCGGGCGACGACCAGTAGGCCCTCACCATCCCGTTTGACCAACCCGGCCACAATCAGCCCAGGCCGACTGCGACTAGTGCGTCTGGTGGCCGTTGCGCAGCAGCGGACACCAGCGAACCGCTGGTCTGTCAGCAGGCACCGACAGGAGAAAGCAGGCCATGCCGACGGGCATCACGGCTCGCCCGGGCGGTCGCCGCTGCCGTCAGCGGCCCGCCCCGCCTGCCCCCCAGCCGGCGGCACCGGCAGCGTCAGCTGAAAGGCCGGCGCCGGGACGGCCTTTGCGGTCAGAAGGACCAGACGGTGATGTCCAGCCCGGTGAACCGGACCGCCTAATAAGAGCTACCGGGCCCGCCCCGCCCAGCCAGCAGCACAATGCCAGCGCGGTGGCCGGCCCGACGCCGTACAGCCGGGCGTGCAGCTCCCTGGCCCCGGTCAGCTGCCGGGCCGCCTCGATCAGCCGGCGGCGCAGCGC
>Ga0335076_10000864_pt1 | contig 28820 bp, 25 predicted proteins | sample Lox_Sample_25_FD_206717 | JGI IMG/M metagenome (GOLD analysis project Ga0335076, IMG submission 206717) | Soil microbial communities from Loxahatchee National Wildlife Refuge, Florida, United States - Lox_Sample_2.5 | ecosystem: Environmental > Terrestrial > Soil > Wetlands | place: USA... | reverse complement strand
CTCGGGCCTCGCTCGAGCTGTGGGCGGGCCGTCCGCAGGCGGCGGCCGCCGTCGTGTCCGATTGTCTTCAGCGGGTGGGTGACGGAGAGCACGTGTTCTTCACGGCGAGGCTGTACGAGCTCGGCGCGCGCGCCTGCGCAGACATCGCCGCTCGCGCGCCTGGTGACGACGTAACCAAGAAGCGCCAGGCGGTCACGGCGGAGAGGCTGCTCGAGCGACTGGACGGGCTGATCGCGCGGATAACCGGCGTCATCCCGCCCGTCGTCCTCGCAAGCCGGGCTGCCTGCGCAGCTGAGTATTCACGGATCGGGGGCGCCGGCGACGCTGCTCTGTGGGCCGATGCCCGGCGGCACCGGGAAACTTGCACGAACCCCTACCAAGCCGCCTACGCGCGCTGGCGGGAAGCAGAGGCGCTACTCGCCTCCGGCGGCGATCGCGCGAAGGTTGAAGCGCTCGTCCGCGACGCCCATGCGGTAGCGGACGAACTGGACGCCCGGCCGCTACGCGTGGAGCTCGAAACGCTTGCCCGCCGTGCTCGCATCCAGCTTGCGCACGACGGCCGTCCCGAGTCGGCGCCGAATGCCGCCGTAGAGCGGCTCGAGCTCACGCCGCGCGAACTAGATGTTCTGGGCTTGCTCGCCGGCGGGCTGACCAACCGTGAGATCGGCGCTGAGCTGTTCATCAGCGATAAGACCGCGAGCGTGCACGTTTCTCGCATCCTGACCAAGCTCTCGGTCCCCAACCGCGCGGCCGCCGCCGCGGCGGCGCACCACCTGGGCCTCACACCCGCCCGGGCCGCCTCCGCCGTCTAGCCGGACCGCCTCTGGCCGCAAAGCGGCGGGATCCCGACCTGGTGCGCCGGCTGCTGTGGGCGTCACTCGCGTCAGCGCCGCCGCGACCAGCTTCCTGACGCCGGGTGAACCGCAGCGGTAAGCGGTTATCAACGCTGGCTAAGACCAAAGATAAGGCACCCGGCCGATGGCAGCGGGGCGGCTTACACCTAGCTTGGACGCATCGACCAACGGATCCCAGGAGCCTCGATGAACGCCCAACTCAATCTCATACTCGCCCGCCAGCGCGCCGCCGAGTTACGACACGCCGGCGCACGAGCACGACTCGCGCGCGAGGTGAGCATGAAGGGGCGCAAACACCCCTGTACACGCCCGGTCATGCTGCGTGGCACGGCCGTGATCGACGGTGTCGCGGGCGCTGACGCGTCCACCTTCACGGGGAAGATCGACGGACGCGCGCTCGTACCGGGGAGCTACAGCCTGCTCGGGACCCCGGCAAGCGATGGGATCGCTGGCCGACAGCAGCAGCCGACGTTCGAGATCACGGGCTGAGTGGGAGGTCTGAGAGATGTTGTCGCAAGTAACGGTCAAGCGGCCAGGGGTTGATGTAAGTCCACTCCGGTGTCGTCGCAGTTTGTCTCGCGAGTGGAAGGTCCTCCTGCTCTCCTCCGTGGCGGTGTTCATGGTGTTCCTCGACGTCACGATCGTGAACATCGCTTTCCCGGCGATCCGGCACACGTTCGCTGACACGTCGCTGTCGGATCTGAGTTGGGTGTTGAACGGTTACAACGTGGTCGTCGCGGCGTTGCTGGTCCCCGCGGGGCGGATCGCGGATCGCCTCGGCCGGCGTCGTGTCTTCTTCGCCGGATTGGCGCTGTTCCTGCTCGGGTCGGTCGTCTGTGGCGCGGCGAGCAGCGCCGCAATGCTGATCGCGGCCCGCGTTGTCCAGGCCCTCGGCGGAGCGGCGCTGATCCCAGCATCGCTCGGACTCGTGCTCGCGGAGGTTCGGGCCGAGAAACGCGCCATGGCGACGAGCGTGTGGGCGGCTACCGGCGCCGTTGCGGCGGCGACCGGGCCATCGCTCGGCGGCGTGCTCGTCGAAACGACCAGTTGGCGCTGGGCATTCTTCGTCAACCTCGTGATCGCGATCGGGATGCTGCGCGCGCCACGTCTGCTGCGCGAAACCCGCGAGGCCGATTCGAGTGGCACGCCGGACCTGCTGGGTGCCGCGATGCTGGCCGTCGCCGTGGGAGCGCTTGCTCTCGGGATCGTGAAGGCACCCGACTGGGGCTGGACCAGCGACCGGGTGCTGGCCGCCTGGTCGATCGCGGCCGCGTTCGCGGTCGTGTTCGTTGCTCGATCGGCTCGCCATCCGGCCCCTGTGCTCGAGCCGGCGATTCTGCGGATACGAACGTTCAGCACAGCAAACGCGGCGTTCTTCCTGTTCTCTATCGGCTTCTACGCGCTGCTGCTCGGGAACATCCTGTTCTTGACCGAGATATGGCGCTACTCGCTGCCCGAGGCGGGATTCGCCGTCACCCCGGCGGCGCTCATGGCCGCGATCGCGGCCGCGGCCGGGGGACGTCTGGTCGAGCGGTTCGGATCCCGCCAGGTGGCCGTGCCAGCGCTGATGCTGTTCTGCGGCGCGTGCCTCGCCTACCACGGTGTCGGGCCGCGACCGGACTACCTCGGTCACTGGCTGCCCGCGCAGCTCGTTTCGGGTAGCGCGGTCGGGTTGACGTTCGCTGGGCTGACCAGCGCCTCGGTTGCTGACCTGCCGCTGCGCAGGTTGGCCACCGGGACCGCGGTGTCCAGCTGCTTTCGCCAGATCGGCGCGGTGGTCGGCATCGCGGGTCTCGTCGCGGTGCTCGGCACGTCCGCAACGCGGAATCCGCTAGCTGCCTTCGAGCACGCCTGGATGTTGATGGCCTGCACCGCTCTGGGCGCGGCGCTGGTGGCGTCCTGGCTCCCCGCACGACGGCACACCGAATCCGAATCCGAATCCGGCTTCGCAGAGCGCCGCCGAGCGCCACGAGCGGCCGAGGTTACGGGCGTCGCACGCAACGAGATGTGGTTGCACGGCCACCGGCTCGTGTACCGGATCGCCGGCAGCGGGCCACCCCTCCTTCTGGTGCACGGCCTGTTCGAGGACTCGCTCACCTGGCGCAAGGTAATTCCCCGTCTCGCCCGCACCCACACCGTTATCGCGCCGGACCTGTTCGGACATGGTGAGTCGGACGCTCCCCGACACGCCGATTACTCGCCTGGCGGCCACGCGGACGTCCTTCGCGACCTGCTGGAGGTTCTCGGACACCATCGCGTGACGATCGTCGGTCACTCACTTGGCGGCGGTATCGCCATGTCGTTCGCGTACTGCTACCCCGCGCGGGTGCATCGATTGGCGCTGATCTCGAGCGGCGGGTTCGGGCGCGAGGTCCATCCGCTGCTCCGCGGGCTCTCGCTTCCGGGAGCGGGCCCTGCGCTTCGGCTAGCGACAATGCGACCGACGCTCGCTCTTCTGACATGGCTTGCCCGGCTCTTGCGGACTTTCGGCGCTCGCGGGCCTGCCCGAGGCGCGCGGCAGCTTCAACTCGTGCTCACAAGGGTGGGCTCTCGCGGGCGACGGGCGGCGATGATCAAGACCCTCCGATCGGTGATCGGATGCCGCGGGCAAACTGTCTCTGCGCTTGACCGGTCGCATGCGCTGCGACGCTTCCCGACGCTCGTGCTATGGGGCACGCGCGATCGCATGATCCCGGCGCAGCACGCGTCGGCGGCCCTCGCGTCAAACCCCGGCGCCGACGTCGCGCTGCTCGACGGCACCGGTCATCTGCCGCACCTGACCCGAGCCGGTCTCGTCGCTGAGCGCCTGAGCTCCTTCATCCATGACTCCCCGGTTCGCGCACCCGTGATGGCCGACCACCGCGTTACCGGTACGAGCTCTGCTACCCGGCCCGCACGGCCGCCCGGGTGCGCTGCCGAGGCGTCGGTTACACCGGCCTGAACTGTCACTCCCGATGGCTTCTCTCGTGTTATTCCAGGCCGCGGAAGGCGGCGACGTGGTGGTGGCCAAGCGCGCGGGCTGGCGCGAGCGGGTCACGGCCCGGTTGCGTGCGAACCGGCTCGACACCGAACTCGCGCGTGGCGCTGCGCCGACTCGCGCGGCGATGGCCCTGCGTGCCCAGAACCTCGGCGAGCGTCGCACCCGCAAGCGGCTGGGCCGAACTGTCCGCCGAATCCTCGACGACGCGCGCACCGACCGTCCGCCTTCGATCGTACGGGTGCCGATCCAGCGGAGCGAGGTCCTGGCGGCCGCCGGGGAGCTCGACCGGATCGCCGAAACGCTGCTCACCCCAGGTCCGGTTGCCGCGAGCGGCGTCGCCCAGGTACGGCTGCTGCTGATCAACGGCGCCGGGCCGCTCTACTCCCGAGACGCGCCCGGCGGGCTGCGCGCAGCAGCCACCCGCGCGCTCGATGCCCTCCAGCCCGCCTTCCACTGGTGAGCCGGTCGCAAGGCTCGCTCGAACCGCTGTTGCATCGGGCGCCGGGGAGCGCGTGGTGGAGTGCCGCTAACTGCGCCCCAGCTGGCCCGGGTGCGCGGAGGCCGCGGCAGCGCGCCGCCATCACGGCTCGTGGCCTGCCTGCTGTCCTCCGCTGGCTTGACGATCACTGGCTGCAGTACGCCGCGCTCACGAATCGAGTCTCCGAGCGCGACCAGGGCTGCGTCGTCGAACCGCCTGCGCGGCTGCCCAGGGTTGGCCCGAATCTGCTCCAGCGGGATGTCGCGCAACCGTGAGTCGGTAGTCGCGTCCGCTGAGGAGCGCGGTCGCGTCGGATGCTCTCCGCCCGCGGCGAGACGGTCGTCGACCCCCAGGCCGCGTCGACCGAGGGCCGTCATCGTGCCCGGACCAGCGCGCGACCTCGATTAGCTTGTCGCCCTGGACTCGACTCAGGACGATCGGCTCGACGGTTCCGCCGCGGCCGGCGCGGCCGCTGAACGGCACGGTGGCGATCGTCGCGCCGCGCCGTTCGAGCTCGTCCCACACGTTGTCGTGCGAGAAGAGCTCGTGTCGACCCGGGCGGAGTCGCGCGTCGTGGATCCGCGATGCCTCGCGGCCAGGGGCGTGCGGCAGGACTCGCCCGGCACCGCCGCGCATTTTTGGACACGGGCGCACCCGCCACCCGCGCGCGATGTGGAGTGCCGACGGCTTCGCGGTTGTTCGACGGCCCCATGGGAGCCGGCATCGCGCGTCCGGCGCCGCCCGACACGTCGGGCACGCGCATCAGCTGAAATCGCCGGCGGCGTGGTGGGAAGGAAGCGGTCGTCGGTTCGAGTCCGACAGAGGGCTTGGACGGTTAGCAGGGATTTCTTGACGCCAGGGGTGACCGTTCCGAGCTGGTCGGCGACGTCCCGGCTCAGCGGTAGACGAAGTCAACCCGATCGGAACGTCGCGCGACCGAGCGCTCGCGCGACGTTAGAGGTTGGCGAGGCTGAGGTGAAGGTTCGCCCCGAGCAAGACCAGCGGCCACAGCGCCGTTGCCACCACCGCCGAGAGCAGCTGGGACAGGCTCGCCAAATGGGCGTAGTAGCTGTGCTGAGAGGCCACGATCACGCCGATCACCACGTAGACGATGGATGGCAGGCGAGGCATCGAATGAGTTTCGGAGGGCGCCGACGCGGTCCTCCCGGTGCGACTGCGAAGACGTCCCCACAGGGATGAAGCGGGTGGCACCAAAGTTTCGATCCGCGCCCCTGGTGCCGCCCTGGCCCCCACGATCCTCCAACGGATACGTTGCCGAAGGGTTGCGGCGCAGCGACTCGAACATCCGTCCACAGGTCGGCAGCCGATCGTGCGCAGCCGTGAGCCGCGGATCCCGGTGAAGAGCGGACAGCTCCCTCGGCACGAGCGTCGGCGGGTCGCCCGGGCGAACGCGCTCTCGCGCCGCTCGGCGACGTCGCCACCGGCACTTCCGGTAAAGCTCATCGCGCGGAACGTCGAGCTGATCGACTGGCTTTTCCGTCCCGACCGCACCGCGGTCTACACCGCACTGCTCGCGATGGCGGGATCGGCGGCGGTGAAGGTGTACCGCGGGCCGTGCTCGCACGGCTCGGTGAGGTTGCGTGCTAGGCCCAAGCCGAGGACGCGATCAAAACCGAGGAGAGCGAGCCGCCCGCCGGCACGTAAGCCGAGCCCTCGGCGGCGCTCAGAGGTTTGTCGAGCAAATGGCGCCGCCGACGTGCGCAGTTATTCGCCGCCCCGGCACGTAACCGCCTGATTTGAAGTAGACATCGGCGTAGCCGGAGCCGTCGGTGTGCCAGCTGTCCGAGTGGCCGTAGTTGTCGGTGACTGTCACCGACTGATCGGGCTGGTTGGAGTGGACGTAGACGTCGTAGTCGTCGTACCGCGAGCTGTAGGACGCGTTCAGTCTGCACTGCGCGCTGCCGGTGGTTGACGGCGCAGAGCTGGACGTGGCGCTGTGAGTGGTGGGTGGGTTTCTCGGCGCTGGGGGCGAGACGGATCCGCTCAGCGCGACCCAGTTGGTCGCGATGGCGCGCTGTGCCTGTGCGAGCGTCATCTCTCCATCGCACACCTTCTCGCGTAGGTCATCCTCGACGGCGTCCTTGGGGTTAGGCGACGCGCCCGGCTCGGGCCACAGGTTGCGGGGATCGTTCGTCGCACCGCCGAGCTCGAGTGGCACGAAATGGTCGTACTCATAGGACTCAGTCGAGCCGGTGTCGCCGTAGGCGGCCATGCTCGCGGCCTTCTCCTGCTCGGAGACGGCCTCGGGCGGGCGGACCGTGTCGGTCCAGCCCTCGACGCAGATCGTTCGGTCGATCGTGGCCTGCGTGACCGCTGGGTTGAGCGCGCCGGGCGTGCAGGCCGGGTCCGGACGGGAGTAGAGGCCCGAGCCGTTCGCGTGGCAGGAGCCCGGGGCGTGCTGCGCCTGCACGACGTCGTTGCTCGCCGTCGAGTACACGAGGGAACCCGAGCCGCGGCTCGTCGCGCTGGCGGGAGGAGGACGATGCGACCGGGAGCGGCGCTGTGGTGGAGGCTTTGCGAGCGAGGTAGTCGTCACGACCGGAGCCGTCTGCGAGGTGCTGGACGTCGCGGTCGACGACATCGTGCCGGCGCCGCTGGCGCAACCCGACAGGACGAGGACGCCGAATACCGCGGACAGGATGCCGAGGCGCGGAGCGATCGAGTCTTGGAGAACGTTGCTCATTCCGAAACGTGTCGCTCAACTGCCGTGAGGCCTGACGTCGTGTGGGTGACCGGACGCGAGGCGTCCGGCGGCGTCACGCACCATCTGCTCGACATCGTTCCGGATTCGTTGGCCGCGGGCCTCCAAGATACCGTGGGCCCGGTGCGTGGGGGACGGTTTGCTGGCTCGGTGGTCTTGGCCGCCGGCGAGCCACCTCAGGTAGGCGATCGCGAATCGGCGCTCGTCGTTGGTCGCCTATCGCAAGTCCGGGGACTTATTCGCCTCGCTGCTCATCGGCGTCCTCCCAGATCGCTTGTCGCCTGGACGTTAGCTGCCGGCGAAGCGCCCTTCACGACGCCCGGGGGGCCTGGCGTCGCGGGCATGGCAGCGCCGGGGAACGGCCCCGATCAGACGCGTCGGTTGGTTTGCGCAGGCAGAGTCGAGCCGGCGCTCGACCCGGATGCTTGACCGTCGATGGAGCCCATTACGGACGATGTCTACGAGATCGCAGACACGGCTGTTGCCAAGCCGGGTTGCCAGTGGTAAACCGGCGTCCAGCAAGCTGCTCGGGTGTATGGGAGGGCACGCGAAGCAGGTCCGACCGGCCGAGAGGAGCCGAGATGTCATTCAGTGAGGATCCGATGGGGACAGGGGGGGCTGATGTGACGCTGGATCCAATGGGGACAAGGCGGGCCGATGTCACGGTTGATCCGACCCAGGGCGCGGAAGCCGGCGAACAACTCTCCGCAGATCCGACCGAGGGAATCGAAGTGGGCGAGCAGGCGCGCGAAGATCCGACTCAGGGGAGCGAGCCCAAGGCGAGCCCGGCCAAGCCGACCCACGACGAGATCTCCTTGCGTGCGTACTTCCTCTATCTCGAGACGCCGGAGTCCGACGAGCTAGGCAACTGGCTGCGCGCCGAGCGCGAGCTGACCCCCGCCTAGTCCATCCACGCGTAACTGGTGATGCGTTTGTCCCACAGCGGTCGCGTTGAGCGGCCGCGGTCGGACACGAGCGACAGCGCGTACTGCTTGCCGGACGCGTGATCGGTGCGTTCGGTGCTACGGACTCGGTCAGATCGTGTCGAGGTCGAACGCGGCATGGATCGCGCGTGTCAGGTCGACCTCATGTTCGTCGAGGAGCCTCCCGATCTGCTGTCGCAGCACGCGTGCGGGGATTGTCGTGATGTGGTCACATGCGATGACGCACCGATCGTCGAGGCCGTTGGCCGGTCCGCAGGGCATCTCCGTTGACAGGCCACGGATCGTGGTGGTGATCGGCGCGATCGTGACCGTGTGGAGGTGTGGCCGAACGAGCTCGCGCGTGAGCACCAGGACGGCGCGCGACTTATCCAGCCGCGCCACGTGGATCGGTCGCATCAGTCTTGATCGGAGAGTCCGGCCGCGTAGTCAGCCAGGCCCTCGAGCTCGGGGTCCGGACCGGTGGCGGCGAAGATTTCCGCATCACGCGCGGCCACCATTCGGCGTTGCTCGCGTTCAAGTGCTCGGGTGACTACGGCGGCGCGGCTGCGCTCCCGCCCGCTCTCGACGATCTTGTCCACGAATGCGACTAACTCGTCTGACAGGCGGATCGCGATTTGTTTGCTCATACCATGATGGCACCGGTTCGGGATGCACACGATCGCACGGGCGAGCTTCGGGCGGCCCGCCCGAGGCAAAGGTTTGGGCGAGCGTGGCGATCAGCGCGGAGCGAGCCGCCCTAATTGGGCGATATTGGGGTTAACAGATCGACGGCGCTATCGAGCTGCCAAAGGGGATTTGGCACATCACCCGTTGTGGTGTGCACCTCGAAGAACCCGTTGACCTCCGGTGGCCCGTCACCGTCGGCGACATAGTGCCCGTCTGGATTGACGTCGAGCTGATAGATGGCGGAGCCGACGGCCGCGGAACCTGGAAGTCGCCATGTCACGACACACCGCCAATCGTTGCCGGCTCCCACCTGCGCCACCAGGGAGCCACCTTTGTCGCAGGAGGCGCTGCTCCGCAATTCCGCCTCCGTGACGGCGGGGCGATGCAGCTGTGCGGTCTGCATGCGGTACAGATGAGCGAACGACGTCGCGAGGGAGCGATCCAACTTGGGTCCGTCGATCCCTGAGGCGGAGGCCGACGTCACGCCGGCGATGACCCCGATAGTGACGGCGAGCAGGGCCACCAGCGGTAGCACCGCTCGCACGAGAGCACGACGGCCGGTACCGTCGTACGCCACGTCGGTGAAGTCGCGGCGCATGAAGAGCTGGTAGGCGAGTGTGGAGGCGGCCAGCGCCAGGACGAGGCTGACGGCCACGCCTACGAGCAGGGGGCCGGTCTGGGCCGGGTCGGTGAACAGCCCGCGCCACGCGATGAAGGCGTAGTTCGGCAGGGCGACTCGAACGACGACGGGCAGCGGAAGCAGCTGCGCGATCTGCAGGAGCAAGGCGAGCAGCGCGGGGATCACCAATCCCATGGGAGAACGACCGAGCGCGACCGAGCCGAGCAGCCCGACGGCCGCGAACGCCAACGTCGGCGCCAGCACGCTGGCCCAGGCGAGGAGCACCGCACCGGCGGCCTGTCCCGGCGCGAGCAGCTGGCCGTCCAGGCCGACCAGCGGCCGGTTGCCGACCGCGGCCAGTCCGCCCACGATGCCCGAGACGGCCAGTCCGACCGCGAGCAGCAAGATGACGGTGAGGCTCGCCAGCACCTTTGCCGCGAAAATCCGTTGCGGTGATCGCACAGCGACGAGTAGGTGTCGCCACGTTCCGAGCCGGTCCTCTCGCGCGAAGATGTCGCCGGCGACGAGAGAGGTCAGCAGCGGCAGTACCCAGCTGCAGGAGAACGCTAGGACCACCAGCGGTCCCGCCCAGCCGGTCTGGCTCATCCAGCGGCCGAAGAGCGTGTCCGCTGGCAGCGAGCTCTGTTGACTGATGGCAGCCACGAACAACGCGGGGCCGAGCCAGCAGCCAGGGAGCGCCAGGCGGATCGGCCACTGGGCCCACGCTTGATCAACTCGAAGCGGTAGCCGCGCCGAACGGGCGCCGGCGGCACGCTGGCCGTCGGCAGCGTGACGGCTGCGGCGGTCACAGGTCCTCATCCTCGCTCGGTGCGTTCGCGGCCGCAGTCAGGGCCAGGAAGGCCGCCTCGAGCGGCGCCACCACAGGCGCCAGTTCGCGCACACCCACACCGGCACCGACCAGGCGCGCGACCAGGTCGTCCAGGACCGGCACCGCAGCACTGACCAGCAGCGCCTCGGCGTCGTGGCGATCTAGCAGGTTGTCGCCCGGCAAAATGCGGAGGTCCGGCGTCTCGCCCGCAACTCTGCGGGCCGTGGCGGGATCGGACGTCCGCAACCGGTAGTCCAGCTTGTTGGTGTCGGCGGCAAGCTCCGAGACCGGGCCCGAGAAAATCACCCGTCCGGTGGCGAGGAGGGTGACCTCGCTGCACAGCGCGGCCAAGTCATCCATCCGGTGACTCGACATAACGATCGAAACGCCACGCGCCGCCAGCGCGGTCAGCACACGATGCACATGACGCGTCCCCGCAGGATCGAGACCGTTCGCCGGTTCGTCGAGCACCAGCAACCGGGGCTTCGTCAGCAGCGCGGCGGCAAGCCCGAGACGCTGTCGCATCCCGAGTGAGAAGCCGCGAACGCGGTCGTCGGCGACATCGCTGAGCCCCACCTGCTCGAGCACGTCGGCGATGCCGTCAGAGCCGTCGCCGCGCAAGCGAGCCAGCGCGGCGAGGTTCTGTCGAGCGGTCAGCGATGGATACAGGCCTGGCCCATCCACGAACCCCGCGACCCCGTGTGGGAGCGCGAGCGCCCTGCGCACCGGGCAGCCGAGGATCTCCAGGTCGCCGCCGTCGGACTGGGCCAGCCCGAGGAGCAAGCCCAGCAGCGTCGTCTTCCCGGCCCCGTTCGGTCCGACCAGGCCATGTACCTGCCCCTCCGCGACGGCGAGGTCGACGCCGTCAAGGGCGACGACCTCGCCGAAGGACTTCGTGATCCCGCGGGCCCGAACCGCAAGCGTTTCATGCATCCGATCTTCGGACGCCGCCTGCGGCAGCCGCGCCAGCTCAACCGGTGGAATCGATGGGCGGCCAGTCGCCGTCACATTGCGATCCGGTTCAGTTGTTGCCCGCGGACTCGTCAGTTCGTTTCCGAGCTAGGGATGTAGCCACCCGGAACCTGCGACGGGGCGTAGATCTGCGAGTCGCCCGGGTAGGGCACCTTCCAGTCGTGGGCCTGGTACCACGTGTACCGGTTCATCTGCTCCGGGTCGGCGAAGTCCGGGATCGCCCCGTTGCCGGTGGTGTGCTGGCCGGCGATCCACGTCCTCCAGGCGGCGGCGGTGGTCTGCTCGTTCGCGGGCACCGCTGTCTTCTGAACCTCCGACTTGTCCAGCGCCGTCGCCGCGGCGCCGGTCTCGCCCAGGGTGTCCAGCCCACAGGCCGGCGGGGTGAAGATGCCCTCGGTGAGCGGGATCTGATTCGGCACCGCATTGAACTGCGTGTAGTTGGGCTTGTTGGTGAACGCGTCGTACATCGGCGTCGCAGCAGCAACCTTCTCGTTCAGCGGCTGGGCGCCGAGGATCTGTTCGATCGTCCTGACGACCGAGATCTGCGAGTAGTAGGTGTTGATCACCTTGTCGTGCTGGGCCCAGGGGCTGATGACCTGGACCGGGGCGCGGTGGCCGTCGACGTGGTCGGCGCCGTCCTGGCTGTCGTCCTCGAGGACGAAGATGACCGAGTTCTTCCAGTACTTGCTGTGCGAGATCGTGTCGACCATCTCCCCGGTGGCGAGATCGTTGTCAGCCACCCCGGCCTCCGAATCCGTCGGCCCACCGGTGTGATCGCTGGAGAACCAGATCATGTTGAAGTTGGCGGGACCGTTCTGCTCGAAGTCCTGCTTCCAGATCTCGTAGCGGTAGATGTCCGGGATCGATAGGTCGAACGGCGGGGACAACCGGTCGGCGATGGCGTTCAGCGACGGGATCGCCGAGCCGTAGTCGCCCTTCAGGTCCGCGGTGGTCAACTGGGAGGGATCACCACCGTTCTCGACGCTCCTGGCCGCGCAGTAGTACTGCTGCCACGTACCGGGCGGCTTGCCCTCCATGTACTCGAACTCGCCGTAGTTTTTGGCCGTGTTGCCGGCGGACTCGACGGCGGTCCACAGGAAGCCCGAGCGCTGGTGGCCCAGCACGTCCTCCTCGGTGTCGTAGCTGCGCTGGTACTCACCCGCTTGCGACTCGCTGTACTCAGGATCGTCAGCCTGCATCAGCCAGTTGTGGCCCTCGGCAGAGTTGGTGCCGATGTCGTACACATTGTCGTACAGACCGAACTGCCTGGCCAACGCATGCTGGTTCGGCGTCGCCTTCTCGCCGAACTGCGTAAGCGACGGGTCGCCATTGCCCTTACCAATGTCGCCGAACAGCTGGTCGTAGGTGCGGTTCTCCTTGACGATCAAGAAGACGTGCTTGATCGTGGACGGGTCACCGATGCGCGTCGGCACCGGGACCGGTGCAGCGTTGTGCCCGTTGGCCTCCAGGACGTCGGTCTTGCCCCAACCGTTCTGTGCGAAGACCGTCGCCGTGTCCTGCGCAATTTGCGCGTCGCTCGGAAGGGTGAAGCGCGTCAGGGATGCGGTCGTGCTGTGCGTGTCGTGGCCGCTCACGGGTTGAGTTCCCTCTCCCTTATAGGTCACGATGTCCGGGCCGCGCGCGTCGATGCCGCGGGTGTTCGTGACCACGATCTGGTTGCCGACCGTCGCCACGTCCGCCGGGTAATAGTCCGTCGGCAACAGACCGATGTAGCTCACCGGGTCCTTTGGCGTGCCGTCATAGCGGTAGACCGCGACCGCGTTCGCCCTCCCCAAAGTGACCAGAAGATGGCCGTCGTTGGCGAGAGCGATGCTGTCGGGCTCGTACCCCACTGCGGACTCCGGCCACGGCTGGGTATCGATCGTCTGGACGACCTGGTCAGTCGTCGTATCGATGACCGAGACCGTGTCACTGTTCGTATTGGCGACGAACAGCGCGTTGCCGCTCGCATACATCGCCGTCGGATGCAGACCGACGGCGATGGAGCCGACCGGGGCCGACGGGTTCGCGGTGTCGATGACACTCACGGCCCCGGTGGTCGACGTGCCGAGGTATCCGTTGGCGGGCACTTGGGTGCCGTAGGAGTCCATTGTCGTGTCGCCGGGCTGCGCCTGACGGCCACCCTCGTCGCTAACGTAGAGCCGGCTGCCGACGAAGCTGAGCTCACGCGGGGCGATGCCGACGTTCCACGTGTGCTCGACCGCACCCGTGTTGGGGTCGAGCGCGACCACCGTGTTCTGCCCGTTGAGCGCGGCGTAAAGGGTAGACCCGTCCGGCGAGTACTTGATCTGTGCCACCAGCGCCGAGTTGGGCACCGGAGTCCGGCCGTTCCCCGAAAGGTGGGTGCCCACCGTCGGGAGCGAGAAGCGGGTCGGCGTACCAAGGATCCCCTGGGCGTTCACCGGGAACCGGGTCAGTCCGTCTTGCTCCGGAAGCCAGAGGAAGCTGCCGTCGGGCGAGTACGTCGGGCCTTCCTGTCCGACGGTGCCGTCCGAGAGGCTCTGGCTAACCCCGGGCGCGGTGCCGACCGTCCAGATGAGCTTGTAGCTCTTCAGATCGAAGATTTGTAGGACGACGGACTTGTCGGTGCTGGTCGCGGCGAGGAATTGCCCGTTCGGGCTCACCGTCGAGCCCATGATCTTGCCGAGCTGGGTGACAAGGCGATCACCGAGCGGCTGGAGGATCTGGTCGTCCGAGACCTGGAGCCCGTTCTTGTACTGGGTGCCGACCTGGTTCTTGCCAAACCCCACCGTCGAGGCGTAAGTGACTCCCGCGCCGGCGAGGAGCAGAGCCGTCGCGCCGACTGCAATGATGCCGCGTCGCCGGCCGGTTCTCCCGAACACGCCAAGAGTGGCTCTCGAGACTCGTCGCCGTCGTCGTGTGACCTGCACACCTGTCGGTTCGACGTGCTTCGTCCTGCCGGACTGGCTGGGCATCGGCGACTCCCCTTTCTCCGCGAAACCTGGACAGTGACACCGTAAGCGCTGCGGCTGGGAGTCCAAGTAACTGACTCGTGAACCAGGCCCTTCGATGCTCGAGGGTGTCTGAACGCTGACCGGCCACGCCCGCGATTCGCCGGTTCGACGAGCACGATGCCTGAGTGGTCTACGGACGGCCCTGCGGATGCCCGAGTCGTTTCAGCTCGCGACTCGCTGCGGCGATGCGGACCTGCAGGTCGGCCTCCGGTCGCTGCTCGAACTCAACCCGGTCGACCTGGCGGCGCCGCGTTCTTGCTGCGGGGCGTTCCGCGGCCGCGTCGATGAGTTCCGATCAAGGCGGCGGCAGCCCCGGAGCGGCGCGGGTGAGGAGTTCTCCCAGATCGTTCGCCTGCGCCAGGCGCACCCCCAAGTAGCGGGGAGCCCCCGGGCTGCCTTCGAGCGACAGGTAGCCGAGCATGTGGTCAAACGAGCGGTTCTCGAGCATGAGGACCACGATGTGATCGACCTTCTCCAGATTGGCGCTACCGCTATCGGTCATCGCACGCCGGCCCCGACGGGAGGTGTTCAGTTCACGCGGTCGAGCCTACTCCCGCGCCGCTGCACTCGCGCAGGCGGCCGCCTTGGACTAGGCTCATCGCCGGACCACGCCGCGCATATTGGTTTGAATACTGGCCCCAGCGATGACCCGGAAAACCGAGAGCTGCCTCGTCCAATGAGCGCGCCGGTCGCGATCATCACCGGCGCGTCGCAGGGCATCGGCGCAGGTCTCGTGGCCGGTTACCGGCGCGCCGGATATGCCGTCGTCGGCGTGGCGCTCTCCAGCCCGCCGACGGGCGACGACGAATACGTCGCGATCGAAGGCGATGTCGCGGACGTCGAGACCGCGCGACGCGCGGTCGCGGAGGCTCGCGATCGGTACGGCCGGATCGACACGCTGGTCAACAACGCGGGCATCTACATCGGGAAGCCGTTCACCGAGTACACGGCCGAGGACTACGCCGCGATCATCTCCGTGAACCTGACCGGGTTCTTCCACATGACCCAACTGGTGATCGAGCAGATGGTCGAGCAAGGCAGCGGGCATGTCGTGAACATCTCCACCTCGCTGGTCGACAAGGCGGACAGCAGTCGGCCCTCGGTGCTTCCCGCCCTCACCAAAGGGGGCCTCGTCGCAGCGACCCGGTCGCTCGCGATCGAATACGCCTCACACGGCATCCGCGCGAACGCGGTCTCGCTCGGCGTCATCAAGACGCCAGCCCACGACGCCGCTTCGTACAAGGGACTCGAGGCCCTGCATCCACTGGGGCGCGTCGGCGAGGTCACCGACGTGGTGGACGCGATCCTCTACCTCGAGCGAGCGACGTTTGTCACCGGCGAAACGCTGCACGTCGACGGCGGCCAGGCGGCCGGGCGCTGAGACGAGTCCCCTGACGGCCGACGGAACGACCTGAGTCATGCACTCCGATCAAGACGCACGGGTCGCGGGCAAATTGGTGTCGGTCAACGTTGGTCTGCCGAAGGACGTGTCCTGGCAAGGGCGGACGGTCTTTACCGGGGTTTTCAAGGATTCGGTAACCGGTCCCTGCCGAGTCGGCAGACTCAACATCGACGGCGATGGCCAGGGCGATCTGGCGGGGCATGGCGGCGAGCAACGTGCGGTGTTCGTCTACCAGATGGGCTCGTATCGCTACTGGGAAAGCGAGCTTGGACGGAACGACTTCGTGTACGGACAGTTCGGCGAGAACTTCACTGTCGAGGGACTCGGCGATGACGAGGTGTGCATAGGCGACCGCTACGAGATTGGCGGCGCGATCTTCGAGGTGACGCAACCTCGCGTCACCTGTTATCGCGTCGGGATCCGCATGAACGATCCGCGGATTCCCGCGCTGCTCGTCTCCCGCCACCGCCCGGGCTTCTACTTCCGCGTGCTCCAAGAGGGCGAGGTACAAGCGGGCGACGACATCATCAAGGTCTCCACGGGACCCGAGCAGATGTCAGTCGCCGACGTCGACGCGCTGCTCTACCTCCCCGGGCACACGCGCCAGGGGCTGCTCCGAGCGCTCCGGATTCCCGCCCTGAGCCCTGGCTGGCAGAGCTCGTTCAAAGCTCTGCTCGATGAGGCACCCGGCAGCGGCAACGCCGGCCTCACGGTCACCAGCCCGCCTCCCGCCTGGGCGGGGTTCCAGCAGCTGACCGTTACGGCAATCGGGCGCGAAAGCGACTCGGTGATCTCGATCCGACTCGAGGACCCGAGCGGCACTCCACTCCCAGCGGCCCTCCCAGGTCAGTACATCACGGTGAGAGTCCAGCCCGACAAGCAGCAGCGGGCGTTGCTGCGCAACTACTCGCTTTCTGGACCGCCCGGCGCGGCCTATTACGAGGTCGCGGTCAAGCGCGAACCCGGCGGCGCCGCCAGCGGATATCTGCACACCCATCTGTCCGTCGGCGACCAACTCGACGTAGCCGCACCTCGCGGCACGTTCATCCTCGACCAGACCGACGCGCCCGCGCTGCTGATCAGCGCCGGGATCGGTGTCACGCCCGTCCTCGCAATGCTTCAGGCGCTGGCGCAGGAGCGCTCTGAGCGAGAGATCTGGTGGCTGCACGGCGCCCGCAACAGCCGCGAGCAGTCGTTCACCGCCGAGGCCCGGGCGCTCCTCGCGTCGCTGCCGAACGTACGCATCCACGTGTACTACAGCCGCCCCGGCCCGGACGACCTCGAGGGCCGCGACTTCGACAGCTCGGGCCATCTGACCGCATCGGTGCTGGCCGAACTGCATCCACCCGACGTGGCCGAGGCCTACGTGTGCGGGCCCACCTCGTTCATGGACGACATCACCGCGGGTCTGGCCGCGCTCGGAATGGATGCCTCGCGGATCCATACCGAGCCGTTCGGGCCGGCACCCGGCTCGACGCCGGGGATCGCCGCGGCGCCGGCGCGGGCGCCCCATCCTCCGGCCGGTCAGCCCGGGAGCGGACCCGTGATCGAGTTCGCCCGCAGTGATCTCACGATCCCGTGGAGCAGCGACTTCGCCAGCCTGCTCGAGCTTGCCGAAGCGTGCGACGTTCCGGTTCGCTGGTCGTGCCGCACCGGTGTCTGCCAAACGTGCGAGACCACGCTGATCGAAGGGGATGTCGACTACAGCCCGGACCCCGTGGAGCCCCCCGCCGCCGGAAGCGTGTTCATCTGCTGCTCGCAGCCCCGAGACCACATAGTGCTGGATCTCTAGTCGCCCGCGGTGAGCGGCGCCGTGCAGGCGTGCTGCAGGGTGGCGCCGAGCGCAGCGACCAGTTCCTCGTTCGGCGCCGAGGAGAGCGCGTCAAAGGCGAGGACGTAACGGCACAGACCAAATCCGAGGAGCTGCGAGGCCAACAACGCAGCCCGGAACTGCGGTCGGTCGGCACCGACGCGTTCGACCATGGGCAGCGTTAGGTTGACCGTGATGAACTCGCGCAGCATCGCGGCGGGCGCGGGGTCCGCGAGCGCGGCATGAATCAGCGAGATGATCGGGTTGCGATGCTCGTCGCGATCCCAGTGGCCGATGAACGTACGCGCCGCGAACTGGCCGACCTGCTCGACGGGGACCTCTCGGATCTGGGCGCCGATCTGGCTCGCGTCAAACGGCCACTGCACGACGGCTCCGAACAAGCCGGCCTTCGATCCGAAGAACTGGACGATCAGTGACGGGTCGACGCCGGCGTCGCGAGCGATTCCGCGCAGCGAGGTCCCGGCGTAGCCGTTGGCGGGGAAGGCAAGGCGGGCGACCTCGAGGATTTTCTGACGGGACGAGCTATTGCCGGGGCGGCGGCCGGCGCGGCGGCGCGCGCCCGGGCCGGGCGGGTCGGGAGGCGGGGCGTTCATGGGTACAGTTTGACATATGTTCACTAAACGCGTAAGCTCAACGCGTGGAGGTCGTCGGGAAATGCCAACCAGATCGAAGCGCTCATGAACACGACACCGCAAGTCCCATCGGATCGCAACGCAGACCTTGCCGCCGCCACGCCGGAAGACCGGGCGCAGCCGCAGGGTCCGAGTCCAGGACGGCTGTTCGCGATCGCGGTCTTCGCCGCCTTGCTGGGCCTGGTAATCACGCTGTCGTTCGGCTACGCCGACCATGACCCCAAGCCACACGCGGTTCCGGTCGCCGTGGCCGCCGCACCGGCGGTACGCGCCAAGGTCGCGGCCGGACTTGAACGCGCCGAACCCGGCGGCTTCGATGTCGTAAGCGTCGCGAGTGCCCGGGCTGCGGCTCAGAGCGTGCGCTCGCAGGCAACCGCCGGGGCATTGGTCGTGCCACCGAGCGGCGCGGTCACGATCGTGACGGCCGGCGCGGAAGGCGTCCTGCAGCAGCAGGCGATCACGGGCGCGCTCTCCGCGGCGGCGCATTCGATGCGTCGTCCCACGAAGCCGCTAGACGTCGCCCCGCTCTCAAGCGGCGACCGCGCCGGGTTGTCGAGCTTCGTCTTCGGCCTCGGCCTGCTCCTTCCGAGCGTCCTCGGCGGCGTTGGCCTGTTCCTGCTCGGCATGCGGCTCCGGTTGTGGTGGCGGGTCGCAGCCGCGACCCTGTTCGCGCTCCTCGTCGCCTGCGCCTGCGTCCTGGCCATGGACACGGTGCTCGGGGCTCTCACCGGCGCCGGCCCCGCGTTGATCGGCATCGGATTCCTCGGCGCGCTCTCATTCGTGCTGTTCGTCGCGGCGCTGCAAGCGGTCGTCGGTCTTCCCGGCACCGCGCTGGCGGCGGTGGCGTTCATCTTCGTCGGCAACGCGATCTCCGGTGGCTCGGTGCCGGTCGGCTTCCTGCCGGGCGGCTTCCGCCAGATTGCGCCGTGGCTACCGAACAACGCGATCGTCCGCGGCGCGCGGGACGTCGTCTACTTCCACGGGCATGATCTCGGCCACACACTGCTCGTGCTCGGCCTGTGGCCACTCGTCGCGCTGAGCGTTCTCGTGGCGGTCGATCTCATACATCTCTCCGAGCGCCGTCGCCGGCCGCGCGATACGCACGAGATCTACGGCACGCCGGCGGTTGCGCACGTGAGCCGACGGCTCAGGACTGGAAGCCCCCGCGCTGCGGAGATCAGCGTCGCCTAGTCCATTTGATCCGGTCTAAGAAGCGTAAGACGATGGCATCGACTGGGGAGAGCGCCTGTTCCATCCGTGGAATGGCGAGTAGTCCCCGGTATCCCACGCTTCGCGCAGCCCGGGCTTGCTCAGATCCCAGTCGGGGCGGATCTCGCTGGTCACGGTCCGCAGGTCGTGCCAGAGATCCACGAACGAGGGACGTCCCCAGAACCAGTAGCCGTTGTAGATGGTGTGGATGACCAGCCCGGGTCTGAGCACGAGGGTGTGAGGGATCATCGGGTCGTGCTCGGGGTCGGTGTACTCCTGGATTTCGAGGTCCTTCTGCACGGTCCGCTCCGGGTCGGAGAGGAAGGGCCACTGGGCGCCGGTAGACGCGCGGAACTCTTGGCTGGAGTGGTGGGTGTCGGTCGAGATCGTGGCCACCTTGGTGTAGGCCACTGCGATCTTGGGGTAATTGCCGGCGAGCTCGAGGTGCTGCTGGTGCTCCTTGGGGCAGTAGTTCCCGCGCGCGAGCGTGAGGATCAGCGGGTCGTCGCCCTGGATCTCGCTGAGCTTCCGAGGGAGGTTCTCGTGATCGGGCAACTCGTAGTCGGGGAATGTGCCGCCGGGGGCGATGTCGCTGCGCATGATCTGCTCCTGTCGATGGTTGAGGAGTGGGGAGAACGGTCCTGTCCACTCGCGCCCGGTGGTCGACGGGTCCGGACCCCTCGGTCCGCGGCACCGGTGTGGATTAGTGTTTAACCCGGGCGCCGTCGGCGCCTGTCGGGTCCATGGTGAGCCTAATCAACCGGCGCGGGGAGCGCCAGAAAGGGGCCGATCTCGATGAGTACCCGCACGCCGGTGTGCGAGTTGCTGGGAATCGAACGCCCGATCGTCGAGGCGCCGCTGGCTGTGGATCCCCGCCTCCCCGCCGCTGTCTCGAATGCCGGAGGCCTCGGCACCCTGGGCTTGGGGTGGGCCGATGATGCCGGAGAAGTGGTTCGGCAAACGGCGGCGCTCACCGACCGGCCTTTTGCCGGCAACTTCGTTCTTGCCTTCGATCAGCACAGTCGAATCGATCAGGCCCTTTCAGCGGGTCTGCGGGTCGTGTCTCTTTTTTGGGGCGATCCCACGAGCTACGTCGACCAGGTGCATCACGCCGGCGGCCTTGTCATGCATACGGTCGGTAGCGTCGACGAAGCGCGGCGCGCAGTTGGAGCCGGGGTCGACATCATCGTCGCGCAGGGGTGGGAGGCCGGCGGGCACGTGTGGAGTGGCGTGGCAACGCTCCCGCTGGTGCCGGCGGTCGTCGACGCGGTGGCGCCGGTACCGGTGATTGCCGCCGGTGGGATTGGCGATGCTCGCGGAGTCGTGGCCGTGCTCGCCCTCGGCGCGCAGGCGGCTTTGCTGGGCACGCGGTTCCTGCTGGCCGACGAGATGCCGATCCACGAGGAGTACCGGCGCCGCCTGATCGCGGCGACCGAGACCGATGCTGAGTGGTACCCCAACCTCTATGAGGTGGGATGGCCGGACGCTTCGCACCGAGCCATCCACAACTCGACGGCCGAGATGTGGGAGGAGGCGGGCCGGCCGGCACCGGGTAGTCGACCGCGAGAGGGCGAGGTGATCGCGCACTTCGCTTCGGGCGAAGCGATCGTTCGATATGAACCTGCGCCGCCGATGGTTGGAACCACCGGCGAGATCGAACCGCTGTCCATGTGGGCCGGGCAGAGCGTCGCGCTCGCAAGACGCTCACAGCCCGCAGCGGAAATCGTGGCCGAACTCGTCTCGCGCCTGTAAAACCCCAGCCGGGTCCAAGGCCCTTCAGCTCGGGCTAGCGCCCTTGTCGTTCCCTCCGCCGTCGGTTATGGGGACATCGCCGCGCCGGAAAACGGTCGTTGCCGCCTTGACGCCGAAGCGGCCCGGCGCCATGACGACGTCCCACACCTGGTTGACGACGCTGCCGGCTGGGAGATCTTCCGTGAGCGCCTCGACGATCTGGTCGGAGGTCTCGAGGATGTCCGATCCGGCGTCGACGACGCCTCCTGCCATATCGCCGGCGACATCGCCGGCGACCGAAACCGAGGCCGACGCGATCTCGATCGTCATCGCCGGCGCCAGCCGCCCGAGGGTCTCGCGGACCGTCTTCTCGGCGTTAGCGCGGGCCTGCTCGAGATCTTCGAGGCTCTCCTCCGGACCGGCCCGGAAGACGCGCCACCACCTCCAGCCCGTGACCTTCCCGGCGCGGACCATCAACGCGAGTGTGACCACAGCCCCCAGCACAAGCCAGGCGACACTCAGCACGAGGGCCGCGACCCAGGCCGATACGTCGGCGGCCCTGAGCCCGCTGAAGGCCGCCACGTTCGCGAAGGCGAACGCGGTCAGGAACGCGAGCGCGGCGATGAGGGCACCGGCTAGGTCGCGGGAAGTCCGCCGGACCTCGGGCAGATTGCGAGATGCCGCGAGCTGCGACTCTAGGAAGACAAGGATGCTGACGTCTCGGCCGAGCTGTACGAGCAGCTCGATGACCGACGGACCCTCGTCCTCCGTCGTCTCCTCGTCCCTGGCTTCGTCGTCCTTCGCTTCCTCGTCCTGAGCCGAAGAAGCGTCGACTTCATCGGCCGTCTCGGCCACGACCTCCCTCCATCACGTCGCGCTTCTCGAGGCCGCTCTGCGGGGCGGAGTCTACTACTGGGCCATGGGGGTCGCGAACGCGCGTCGTGCGGTGACGGCGATGGACCTGGCGAGTTCGCCGGCTCGTTCTACCTGCTCCACGGCGGCGGCGAGCTCGCGGCGACCCGCGCATAGCGCCCAGACCTCGAGCATGACGGGCCGGCCCCGGATCGCCCCCTCGAGCCGGTCAAGCTCGGCCGGCTCGAGCTCGATAGAGCGCCGGTAACGCGAGACGACCAGATCGACGAGCCGCGGGCTGCGAGCGCCCGCAGCCCACAGCAGGAAGCCGATCGACCACAGCCGCGGTCCTCGTCCTGCGCCGGTCCAGTCGACGATCGCGAGCTTTTCATCGGCGGTCGAGATCGCGTTGGCGGGGACGAGGTCCGGGTGTACGAACGCGTGCGGCAGGTCGTGGCAGTCGTCCATCCGGGCGACCTCGTCCCGAAGCTGATCGAACAGCGGCAGCTCTCGGACCGCGACTTCCGGGAGGTGATCATCGAGCAGCTCGGCCGCGGCTGCGATCTCCTCGCGTGGTCCGCCCACGAACGAGAGGTGATGCCAGGCTCCTCCGGGACGTAGATCCGTCGCCGCATGCGTGTGCAGGCGTCCTAAAAGGACTCCCAGGATCGCCGCGACTCGCCCCGGCCGCAGCGGCCCGTGGTTCTCGAGAAAACCGGTCACGAGCACACCCTGGCCGAGAAACTCGGACACGGGCTCAGGAGCCGCGCAACGCTCAGCCGGAAAGCCGGCGCGCTCGAGCGCTTGGAGGATCGCGGCGTCCTCCTGGACGCTGACGAGCGGCCGCTCGGCCGGGAAGAGTCGCGCAAGCCATCGCGAGCCGTCCCGGCGATCGACCCGGAACACCCCGCGGTCGAGTGGAGCCAGGCCCGCGACTTCGACGCCGTAGTGTCCCTCCAGATGCTTCCCCAGTCCATCGACGCGCAGCGGTTCGAGCATCGAGCGCGCACGATAGCCGCCGGCTACCGCCCCCGGCGCCCGAGCAGCGTCAGACTAGCTCGGGCTCGGGGGCGGCCTCGGCGACCACGATCGGCTGGGCGGCGGCGCGAGAGTTGGGGATTCGTGTGGCAATCGCCGCGGCGGCGAGGACGAAGATGCTGCAGACGAGGAGAGCTCGCTGATAGCCGGCGGTCAGTGCGTCGGGTCGCCCCACATGAGTCGCGAGCAGGTCATGGGTGCGGGCGGTGGCGATCGCGGACAGGATCGCCAGTCCGAGCGCCATCCCGAGTTGTTGTGAGGTGCTCAGCAGGCCGGCGGCCAGTCCCGCCTTATTGCTCGGCACGCCTGCGTTTGCGGCGGTGGTGACCCCGACGAACACCGCGCCGAAGCCGACCGCCATGATGATCAATCCTGGGAGCAGGTCGGGCGCGTAGGAGCCGTGCAGAGGGATCCTCGACAGGTAGTAGATGCCGCCGGCGCTCATAAGCGCGCCCGCGACGATTACCGGGCGCGTGCCGATGCGCGAGAACAACTGGGAAGCCACACCCGAGGCGATCGCCAGGCATGCGGTGACCGGCAGGTACGCGGCGCCCGCCTGGATCGGCGAGAAGCCCAGAACCTCCTGCATGTAGAGGGTGAGGAAGAAGAACATCGAGAAGAACCCGGCCATGCCGATCAGCCAGGTCGCGTCGGCCGCCGCGAGCCCCTTGATCCTGAAGATCGAGAGCGGGAAGAGGGGATTGGAGGCGCGACGCTCGTTGGCCAGGAAGCCGAGCAGCATCAGCGTGGCGGCAGCGAGTACCCCTATCGTCCGCGCAGCGCCCCACCCGACCTCCGGAGCCTTGATCAGCCCGTACACGAGCAGCAGCATGCCGCCGGTGCCGAGCAGAGCACCGGGCGTGTCGAAGTCAGCCAGCGGGGCCCGCTTGCGCGCGCCCGAGAGGAGGCGGAATGTGGCCGCGAGCGCGAGCAGGCAGACCGGGACGTTGACGTAGAACACCCACCGCCAGCCGGGGCCTTCGGACAGCACGCCTCCGAGGAACACGCCCGCCGCGGCGGCAAGACCGCTGATCGCCCCCCAAGCCCCGAGGGCCGTGTTGCGGTCGCGGCCCTCGTGGAAGGTGGTGGTCAGGATCGACAGCGCGGCCGGCGCCATCATCGCCGCGCCTACGCCCTGGAGCACTCGCGCGCCGATCAGCACGCCTTCGGTCTGAGCGAGGCCGGCCGCCAGCGAGCAGACCCCGAACACCACGAGTCCCGCGACGAGGATCCGCCGGCGTCCCAGCAGATCCGCGAGCCGGCCGCCGAGCAGCAGGAACCCTCCATAGGTCAGCAGGTACCCGCTGGCGACCCACTGAAGGTTCTGCTGGGAGAAGTGGAGCGCGCGTTGGATCGAGGGGAACGCGACGTTCGTGATCGACGAGTCGACGACGTCCAGGAACTGGACGCCGCATAGCAAGAGGAGCGTCAGCACCCCGATCCGCGTTCGGATGAATGAGGGCTGAGCGGGGGCGGTCTGGATGGATGACATTCGCGACTTCCTTCCTCGCGGTCTGAGTTAGTTAGCTGACTAAGTTGTACCACAAGCTAACATTGGGTTAGATGACTGACTCAGTTAGCCCGCCAAAGCAGGACAAACGCCAACGCCTCGTCGCCGGTGCGCGTGAGGTCATGCACCAGCAGGGCGTCGAGAAGACGACGATCGCCGACATCGCGCAGGCGGCCGATGTCCCGGTCGGGAACGTCTACTACTACTTCAAGACCAAGGACGAGCTCGTCGCCGCGGCAATTGAGAGCCACGCGAGCGACGTGCGGGCGCTGCTCGAGTCGCTTGAGACCGGACGCAGCCCTCGGGCCAGGTTGAAGACGCTCGTCCGCGAGCTAACCGCTCAGCGCGAGCTGGCCGCTCGGTACGGATGCCCGCTCGGGAGCCTGTGCTCGGAGCTGGACAAGCGCACCGACGGGCTCGACCGCACCTGCGCGCAGCTGCTCGAGCTACCGATCGACTGGGCGGAGAATCAGTTCAGGCTGATGGGGCGCCGGGACGCGCGCGACCTCGCGGTGGCGTTGATGGCCTCCTACCAAGGCATCGCGCTGCTCACGAACACGTTCCGCGATCCGGAGCTCATGGCGCGTGAGAGCCGGCGGCTCGATCGGTGGATCGATTCGCTGGCCTGACCAGCCTCGCGAGCGGCGCCAGGTCCGCCCCGGGTTCGGGGCGGACCTGGTCAGCGCTTCCTCACGAGATCGTCACCGTTGACGGTGACGAGGCGATTCCGTTCGCGACAACGACCAGAGTGCTCCGGCCCCTGGGCGTGGACTTCGGGATCGTGAACTGGGTCGAGGAGCCGGTGCCGGGGGCAACCGACACCGAGGTCCAGTCGTGCGTCCGGGCGTAGGTCACCACGCCGGTGGCGTTGTTGGTGATCCGCACCAACGGGAAGTTGGTGTTGTCCTGGACGTCGTCGCCGTAGGTGGCTCCCGGGTCGAGTCCGGCGAGCTGCCTTCCGGACAGGCTGTAGGTGCCGCCTGCGGTGAGGTTGTCGGCGCTGAGCGACGTGATCGAGGGCGCCCACGCCCCCTTAGGCGTGCCACCCGCCGCGTACACCTCCATCTCGCTGCTGCCGTCGTTGTACAGCACCTGTCCGTTGGGCAGCACGAGCATCCGGGTCTGATACGAGGTGTCGTTCTCCGCGTTCGGAGCATCCGGGATCTGCGTCAGCGAGTTCGAGTTGGCGTTGTAAACCCAGAAGTGAGTCGGGATGTTGTACGTGCACGCGCTCGCGTCGAACAGCACGTCTCCATCCGGCAGCGTCGCCCCTGGTCCGTCGGTGGCGGCGTACTGCTCGTTGTCGACCGTCGGGATGTTCGGACCGGCGGTCCAGGTGCCGGCCTTGTAGTCATATAGCGCGGTGTCCGTGGGCGCGTTCGTGGTGCACGGCGACGGATACTCGTCCGTGCTCGTGCCGCCTCCGGCTACGAATGTGTTACCGCCTGGCATCTCGACCTGAGGGCCGAGCTCGACGACCGGCCACGGGTTCAGAGGGTTGCCGCCCGGGGCGGTGGCGCCGGCGAAGCTCCAGGTATCGCTGTGCGGGTCGAACAGCTCCGTGTTGCCGACGCCCCACGTGTCCACGGTCAGAAGCTGGCCGTTCGGTTCGAGCGTCCATCCTTCCTCGTCGTTGGGGTCGCGCTTGCCGGTCGCCGGGATCACCGTCCAGGTCAGGTTCTTCGCGTTCAGCAGCGCATCATCGACGGTCAGATCTGGATTCGTGAGACACGTGTTACAGGGCTGCTGGAGCATGAAGGTGCCGTCGGAAAGGACATCGCTCGCGGCGTCGCCCATGTTCGTCCAGCCGCGTGGCGGCGCGACGGAGCGCCAGCTGTTGGTGACCGGGTCATAGATCGCGCCCTGGTTCGACCACACCGCGTTTTCCCCGATGTACTCGCCACCCTCGACGATCATCCGCCCATCGGGCAGGATCGCCGAGGCGAAATACAGGGGCGTGTAGCTCGCCGGCATCGAAGCGATCTGGCTCCATGTCCCGTCGACGTAATTGCCGTTCGCATCCGGCGTGAGCTTCCACCAGTCGCTCGTGCCTCCGGTGGTGTTGTTGTCCGGCTCATTGTGGACGAGCACGGTCCCGTCGCTCTCCAGCAGCATCGTGCCCGGCGTGCCGAACGGCGGTGGGTTTACAAGCGGCGTCCAGGGTGAGCTCGGCGCCGATGTGTGAGCGATATTGGGTGTCGCCCCCGAGGCCGTCGGGTGCTTGAACGGCGTGAGGATCGGATGACCTGCAGACGCGGCCGGCAAAGCGGCGAGCTGGGCCCGGCTGGCCTTGTGCCCGGAGGCCAGCGGGGCGCTGGCGATGACCAGCGCCGCCGCCGTGGCCAGCCCGAGCAGGCAGGCGGACGCGCCGGCGACGACGACGAATCGACGACGTAATGAACGCAAAGCACCCTCCCAGGGCTAGTGCTGCGACGATGGACCGGCGGACCCTATCAGGGGCCGACGGAGCCCAGTCAAACCTTGCCCGGCACGTCAGCGATCGGACAACGCCGACTGGGAACGCGTCCGCCTGGGCGGGTTGACAAGGGCGGACACGAGACGTATTATCTACCGACCGTTTGGTTGTAAACGAACCTCCGTCGGAGGGGTAATCATGTACCAGAGGACCGCAATTGCCAATCGCACCAGCTTCCTGGATCGGCGGCGTCTGATCGAGGCACGCATCGCTCGCGACTGCGAGCTGCTCCGGCGCGAGATCGTGATGTTGCGGGGTGGCTCGAAGCCGGCTGCCGCCGCCTCGTCTGGTTCTAGCCGCGTCGAGACCCGGTAACGCGGTCACACAGCGTGCGGCCGCCTCTGACGCGGCGGCGACTCAGGTCGTAGCGTCGGGGGCGGCGACGCTCGCCGCCGCAGCGTAGCGATCCCGAAGCAGGCGCTTGTAGAGCTTTCCCGTGGCCTGCCGGGGAAGCTCGTCGGAGAAGTCGATCGTGCGGGGGCACTTGTATTTGGCCAGCCGTCCGTAGCAGTAGGTGAGCAGCTCGTGGGCGGTCTCGGCTGTCGCCGGGATCGTGTCGACGAGCTGGACGACGGCCTTCACCTCTTCGCCGAGTTCGGCGTTCGGGATCCCGAACACGGCCGCGTCGGCGACCGACGGATGGCTGACGAGCACATTCTCGGCCTCTTGCGGGTAGATGTTGACGCCGCCCGAGATGATCATGTCCGCTTTGCGGTCCGTGAGATACAGGTAACCGTCGTCGTCCAGGTAGCCGATGTCACCGACGGTCGTCCACCCCACTGCGTTGCGCGCTTCGGCGGTCTTAGCCGGCGCGTTGTGATAATCGAAGCTCGGCCCGCCCTCTGACCAGATCGTCCCAGCCTGGAGGCTCGGCAGTTCATTGCCGTCATCGTCGAGGATGTGGGGCGTGCCGACGAGTGACTTGCCCACAGATCCGGGGTGCGCCAACCAATCCTCGGAGTCGATCGCGGTCAGCATGTAAATCTCGGTGGCCGAGTAGTACTCGAAGATGACCGGCCCCAGCCACTCGATCATCTGCCGCTTGACATCGACTGGGCAGGGGGCCGCCGCGTGGACCACGGCTCGCAGTGACGACACTTCGTAACGGTTGCGCTCCTCTTCCGGGAGCCGCAACAGCCGCACGAACATCGTGGGGACCATCTGCGTATGTGTCACACGATAGCGGTCGATCAACTCGAGTGCCCAGGCCGCGTCGAACCTATCCATCACGATCGTCGTGCCGCCGAGCCGCTGCACGGCCATGTTGAACCGCAGAGGCGCCGAGTGGTAGAGAGGCGCCGGGGACAAGTACACGGTGTCGTGGCCGAATCCATACAGTCGCTCGAACAGCGGCACGATCGCGGGGGACGTGCCAACCGGATGGAGTGGGAGCTCGGTTTTGATCGCCTTGGGCCGTCCGGTCGTGCCCGACGAGTAGAGAAAATCGACGCCCTCAGCTTCGTCCGCCAGGGGCTCCGCGGGATACCCGCTGATCAGCGCCGCATAGTCCTCTGAGCCGGCCCGTGGCCAGCCGACGGAGATCAGAGCCGACACGCCCGGTACACGCGCGGCCGCGGCGGCGGCCACCTCGGCGGTCGACTCACTGACGAACAGCAGTCGGGCGGCCGAGTCCTCGAGGATGTAGGCAACCTCGTCCTCGGTGAGGCGCGGGGAGATCGTCGTGTACCTGAGCCCGGCGCGCTGAGCTGCCCACGCGATCTCGAGATACCGGAGATGGTTCTCCATCATGATCGCGATGCAGCTGCCCTGCGACGCGCCGAAAGCGCGCATCATGTGAGCGGCCTGCCGAGAGCGATCGGTCAACTCACGGTACGACACGCTCTCACCGGTCCGCGCCATGACGTAGGCAGGCTTATCCGGGTTCGACTCGGCATGTAGATCGATGAACAGCGGGTCGGTCACCGCACGATCCTCCCGCCTACAGTCCCTGGACCTCGGAGGTGATTTCGCTGACGGATTGTTTGGCGTCGCCGAAGAGGAGGGCGGTTTTGGGGTCGTAGAAGAGGGGGTTGTCGATGCCGGCGAAGCCTGAGGCCATGGAGCGTTTGAGGACGACGA
>Ga0335076_10000863_pt1 | contig 28849 bp, 24 predicted proteins | sample Lox_Sample_25_FD_206717 | JGI IMG/M metagenome (GOLD analysis project Ga0335076, IMG submission 206717) | Soil microbial communities from Loxahatchee National Wildlife Refuge, Florida, United States - Lox_Sample_2.5 | ecosystem: Environmental > Terrestrial > Soil > Wetlands | place: USA... | reverse complement strand
CAACTCGATGAGTCGATGGTCGAGCGCCCTGTCCAGGCCGTGGTCTTGCCTCTCGCAGTTGAAGCGCGCCACCTCGGGTCCGACCTTGGGCTGGTAGAAGATGCGGGAGTAGTCCAGACCTTTCGCTTTCCAATGCTCGATACCCTTCTGCATGTCGAGCAGATCGGAGCGGCCGATGAGGTCGTTCACCTTGCGCACGCCCAGCTTCGCCATCAACTCGCGCGCCTCTTCGGCGACAAAAAAGAAAAAGTTGATCACGTGTTCCGGTTGGCCACGGAATTTCTTGCGCAGCACGGGATCCTGGGTGGCAACCCCAACCGGACAGGTATTGAGATGGCACTTGCGCATCATGATGCAGCCGCTGACGACCAGCGGCGCGGTGGCGAATCCGAACTCGTCCGCCCCCAGCATGGCGCCGATCACAACGTCGCGCCCTGTCTTCATCTGTCCATCCACCTGCACGGCGATGCGGCCGCGCAGCCGATTCAGTACCAGCGTCTGCTGCGTCTCCGCCAGACCCAGCTCCCATGGCGTGCCAGCATGCTTGATCGACGACCATGGACTGGCGCCAGTGCCACCGTCGTGACCGGCGATCGTAACGTGATCCGATTTCGCCTTGGATACACCTGCGGCGACGGTACCCACGCCCACCTCCGAGACCAGTTTTACACTGACCGAGGCTTGCGGGTTGGCATTCTTGAGGTCGTGGATGAGCTGGGCGATATCTTCGATCGAGTAGATATCGTGATGCGGTGGCGGAGAGATCAACTCCACGCCGGGGGTCGAATAGCGCAATTCAGCGATGTACTCAGAAACTTTCTTGCCGGGAAGCTGGCCACCCTCGCCGGGCTTCGCGCCCTGGGCAATCTTGATCTGGAGTTGCTCTGCGGAGGCCAGGTATTCCGCGGTGACACCGAACCGTCCCGAGGCAACTTGCTTTATCTTGGACTTGAGCGAATCCCCTTCCTTGAGCGCGATATCCCGCTCGATTCGGTCGCGTCCAATGCGCGACGCCAGCGTCTCGCCAGCTTTGACGGGTGCGTAGCGGCGTCGGTCCTCTCCTCCCTCGCCAGTGTTGGATTTGCCGCCAATGCGATTCATCGCGATCGCAAGATTCGTATGCGCCTCGGTCGAGATGGAGCCCAGCGACATGGCGCCGGTAGCAAAACGCTTGACGATCTCCTTGGCGGACTCGACTTCCTCGATAGGCACCGGCACACATTGATCAAATCTGAATTCGAACAAGCCGCGCAAGGTCATGTGGCGTTGAGATTGATCGTTGATGATCTGCGCATATTCCCGATACGTTGCGTAGCTGTTGTTGCGCGTCGAATGCTGCAGCTTGGCGATCGCGTCGGGAGTCCACATGTGCTCTTCGCCCCGTACGCGAAACGCGTACTCCCCACCCGCATCCAGCTGTCCATCCAGGACAGGGTCGTCGCTGTAGGCCTTCTGGTGAATCCGCAGCGCCTCTTCTGCAAGCTCAAACAGGCCTATCCCTTCCACGTTTGACGTGGTGCCAGTGAAGTATTTGTCGACGAGAACGCGGGATAGCCCGACTGCTTCAAAGATCTGCGAGCCGGTGTAGGACATGTAAGTGGAGATGCCCATTTTCGACATCACTTTGCGCAGGCCTTTGCCGATCGCTTTGACGAAGTTCTTACTTGCCTTCCTGTAGTCTGCCTCGCCGAGTTGACCGCCGCGCGCCAACTCGATCACCGTTTCCAGGGCAAGATATGGATGCACAGCTTCGGCGCCGTAGCCACCGAGCAAGGCGAAGTGGTGCACCTCGCGTGCAGAACCCGTTTCCACCAACAGGCCAGTGCTGGTGCGAAGACCTTTGTTAACCAGATGCTGATGGATGGCGGAAAGCGACAAAAGCGCAGGGATCGCCACGTGCGTGCGATCCATACGGCGATCCGAAATGATCAAGATCGTGTAGCCGCCACGGACGGCATCCTCTGCCTGTGCGCACAAGTTCGCGAGCCGCGCTTCGATCGCCTGCTTGCCCCAAGTAACAGGGTAGGTGATATCCAACTCGCAGGACTTAAATTTCCCCTTGGTGTAGTACTCGATATGGCGGATGGTCTCCATCTGCTCGAAATCGAGCACGGGCTGGCTCACCTCCAGTCTGAGCGGAGGGTTTACTTCGTCGATGCCGAGCAGATTGGGCTTCGGGCCGATGAAACTGACCACGCTGGTCACTAGTTCCTCGCGGATCGGGTCGATCGGCGGGTTGGTCACCTGCGCGAACAACTGCTTGAAGTAGTGATATAGCGTCTTGTCCTTGTCGGACAGCACCGCGAGTGGAGAATCGTTACCCATGGAACCTATCGGTTCCTCACCGTTGAGCGCGACCGGCGTCAGGATGAACTTGATGTCCTCCTGCGTATAACCAAACGCCTGCTGGCGATCCAGGAGGGCTTCGCCCGATTGTCCGCGCCGCTCCTTGGGTTCCGGCAGGTCGTCCAGCTTGATGCGGATGCGTTCGATCCATTCGCGATAAGGCTTGGCGCTGGCGAGGCCATCCTTCAGTTCCTTGTCATCGATGATCCGGCCTGCCTCGAGGTCGACCAGGAACATCTTGCCGGGCTGAAGACGCCACTTCTTGACGATACGCTCCTCGGGAATCGGCAGTACTCCAGTCTCCGAAGCCATGATGACCAAGTCGTCGTCCGTGACAATGTACCGTGCGGGCCGCAGCCCGTTGCGATCCAGTGTCGCCCCGATCTGGCGCCCATCGGTGAAGGCAATTGCGGCGGGGCCGTCCCACGGCTCCATCATCGCCGCGTGGTATTCATAGAACGCCCGACGGGTAGGGTCCATCAGCGTATGGGCTTCCCACGCCTCCGGGATGAGCATCATCATGGCATGGGCGATCGAGTAGCCCCCCATGAGCAACAATTCCAGCGCGTTGTCGAACGAGGCCGAATCCGACTGGCCGTCGTAGATGAGCGGCCACAGCTTCTCGAGATCTTTGCCCAGTATTGGGCTGGAGATAGCCCCTTGCCGCGCCCGGATCCAATTCACATTTCCGCGCAGCGTGTTGATCTCGCCGTTGTGAGCGATGAGGCGGAACGGATGCGCCAGGTCCCAGGTAGGGAAGGTGTTCGTGGAAAAGCGCTGATGTACCAGCGCGAGGGCGGAAACCACTCGCGGGTCCTGCAAGTCCTTGTAGTACATCCCCACTTGCGCAGCGAGCAGCATGCCCTTGTAGACGATGGTGCGCGCCGACATCGAGGGAACGTAGTACTCCTTGCCATGTGCCAGCTTCAGCGCCTGGATCGCGTGGCCTGATGCCTTGCGAATGATGTAGAGCTTGCGTTCGAGCGCGTCGGTAACGGTCACTCCGGCACCACGCCCAACGAAAACCTGCCGAATGACCGGCTCGATACTCCTGACCGAGTCACCCAGGCCAGAGCTGTCGCGCGGCACGTCGCGCCAACCCAGAACTACTTGGCCTTCGTCCTTGATGGCTCGCTCGATCTCGTATTCGCACGCAAGGCGGGAAGCCGGCTCTTGCGGCAAGAACACCATTCCGACGCCGTACTCCCCAAGCGGGGGAAGGGCTACGCCTTGCCGGGCCAGTTCCTCCCGGAAGAACTGGTCCGGGATCTGAATCAAGATTCCCGCGCCATCACCGGCCAAGGGATCCGCGCCGGTAGCACCACGATGGGTCAGATTTTTCAGGATCTGCAGGCCCTGCTCGATAATGGTGTGACTCTTCTGGGCCTTGATATGCGCAATGAAGCCCACGCCGCACGCATCGTGCTCGTGGGCAGGGTCGTACAGCCCTTGGGGCTCGGGCAATTGAGTATGATTCACCTGCGCACCTCCTCCACCGCGGATGACGCGGCGGAACGCTAAATGATCCAACGACCCAGACAAATCCGCCTCAGCTGCAACCTGCCCGGCCTTCGCCCGGCCGGCTGGCTGGGCTTTGCGTCTAGGGCGTCGGGACTGTCACAAATCTGAGGCGCGAGATTTTTAGTTTACCGTCAGGGACATCCGGCTTCAACAGGAAAGCGCTGCAGGGCTTAGCCCACGCTGCTCACTCATCCTCGACTGCGAATAGGCGTCGATGCTCGCGAATAGCATAGCGGTCAGTCATCCCGGCGACGTAGTCAGCAATCGCCCGTAGTCCGTCACGCTGGTGCTGCTCCTGGAATTGGGGTGGGAGAAGGTGTGGTTCCTCGTTAAACGACTGAAATAATTCACGAACAATGCGCCGCGCCTTTGCCGTCGTCCGATTCACGCGGTAGTGCCGGTACAGATTGACCGACAGGAAATCCTTCAATTCCTGCTGTTCGCGTCGAACCTCCGGGCTGAAGTCGATCAACTGCCGAGCTGCCCGGACGTCTTCGACCGTCCGTGGGCGGACCTGGTTGATATTTTCTTCGCTACGGAGAGTGAGATCGGTTACCAGGGCATTGACCATACGCCGAATGGTTTCCGGGACGAGACGGCGCTCCGCAAGTTTGGGGAACCTTCCTCGCACGCCTTCGAGTTCGCGCCGGAAAATGGCAACCGACTGCAATTGGTCGAGCCGCAGCAGCCCCGAGCGCAGGCCGTCATCGACGTCGTGGTTGTTGTAAGCAATCTCATCAGCAAGGTTGGCCAACTGGGCCTCGAGCGACGGCCGATGCTTTCTCAGAAAGCGCTCGCCTACTTCACCAAGTTGCTCAGCCTGCTTCACGGAGCAATGCTTGAGAATACCTTCCCGCGTCTCAAAGCATAGGTTGAGGCCGTCAAAGGCGGCGTAGCGCTGCTCAAGCAGATCGACGACGCGCAGGGACTGTAGGTTGTGCTCGAAGCCGCCGTGGCCGCGCATGCATTCGTTCAGCGCGTCCTGACCAGCATGTCCAAATGGGGTGTGGCCCAGGTCATGCGCCAACGCTATGGCTTCGGTGAGATCCTCGTTGAGCCGCAAACTCCGCGCGACTGAGCGTGCGATCTGTGCCACCTCCAAGCTGTGGGTCAGCCGAGTGCGAAAGTGGTCGCCTTCATGATTCACGAAGACCTGGGTCTTGTACTCGAGGCGACGAAACGCCGTCGAGTGGATAATCCGGTCGCGGTCACGCTGAAATTCGTTGCGCGATCCGGGCGGATCCTCGATTGAGCGACGCCCGCGCGAAGTTTGTGGAGATACAGCATATGGAACCAGATCAAGCATGCCAGGTCGTCCCGACTCGCTAAACGATCCGGAGCATGCGTGTACTTGGTCGTCTCATGAACGGCATCATGCGGTAAGAACGATCGACCCGGCGCGCAGTACTACCCCGGTGCAATTCCGCCCGCCGACGCTCGCTTATCCTCCAGACCTTCTAGCACGCTCCCGAGCCAATCCCGGGGAAAGTCTGCAGTGACAACAGCCGACCCAAGCCGCTCTAACAGTACAAGGCGCAGGCGCCCGTGCTCGACTTTTTTATCGAGCTGCATCAAGTCCAGATAGCGTCCAGCTCCAAAATCCGGCGCCTCGACCGGAAGCTTCGCTCTACGAAACAGCGTCTCGATGCGTTCGACATCGTCTTCGCCTAACCACCCCAAGCGCCGCGACAGCCTCGACGCCAGGACACAACCCGCTGCCACCGCTTCCCCGTGGAGCCAAACACCGAACCCTAGCCCAGTCTCAATAGCGTGGCCGAACGTGTGCCCCAGATTGAGGAGGGCGCGCACCCCCGACTCCCTTTCGTCTGCCGCGACGATTTCTGCCTTCAACTCGCACGAGCGCTTGATTGCGTAGGCTAACGCTTCGGTCCGGCGTGCAAGCAACAGTTCGATGTTGGCCTCGAGCCAGGCAAAGAACGATGCATCGCGTATCAAGCCGTACTTGATCACCTCAGCGAGACCAGCTGAAAGCTCACGATCGGGCAGAGTAACGAGCATGTCCGTATCAGCGACAACCACCCTTGGCTGGTAGAACGCTCCAATCATGTTCTTTCCGAGCGGATGGTTGATACCGGTCTTGCCGCCCACCGAAGAATCGACTTGGGCCAGCAAGGTTGTGGGAAGCTGAATAAAGGGCACTCCCCGCAGGTACACGGCGGCGGCGAATCCCGTCAGGTCACCGATCACCCCACCGCCTAGGGCGATAAGTGTGGTCCTCCGTTCAACTCGACAAGCTAGAAGCCGATCGAAGATCGCGCTGAGCGTCTCCCAAGACTTGGTGCTTTCGCCGTCCGGGACAACGATTGGCAGCACCGAGATTTCAGCCGCGGTAAGCGCCGCGGAGAACTTTGCGAGATAGAGATCGCTGACCAAAGGGTTGGTCACGACAGCCACACGCTTCTGCTCGAGGTGAGGAAGCAACAGTTCGGGCTGCGTCAGCAGACCGCGGCCGATATATATGGAGTAGCTGCGCTCGCCCAATTCCACACGAACTATGTCCGAGGGGTTTGAGGTCATGCGTTGTCCGTCGGAGGCGTCGATGCATGCTGCAGGCGCTCCAGGCGCTGCTCAAGTTTCATGACTAGCGTCTTGAGACTCTGACTTCCCGTCTCCATCGTCAGATCGGCTACCTCACGGTAAAGCGGGTCGCGCTGCGCGTGTAGTTCGCACAGACGAGCATGAGGGTCGGCGGTACGCAATAGAGGTCGGTTTCGGTCGTGCCGCGTGCGGTTCCAAAGTTCGTTGACTGACGCTCGGAGATACACCACGGTGCCGCGCGCCTTGAGCAGTTCACGGTTGCGCGGGTCGAGTACAGCCCCACCCCCGCTTGCCAGAACTACGTTTTCGAGGGCAGTCAGCTCTGCTATCACTGCCGCCTCGCGTGCGCGGAAGCCGGCTTCTCCCTCGAGTTCGAAGATGATGGGAATCTTGACCCCGGTGCGGGTCTCAATGACAAGGTCGGAGTCGTAGAAGGCTTTACCGAGATGCCGGGCCAGAACCTTGCCCACCGAGGTCTTCCCAGCCCCCATCATCCCTACCAGAAAGATATTGCCGGGAACGAGCAAGCTCGCACCATGCGAGTTCTGATCTTGGTCGTCCCGGGCGGCGTGCATGGCCGCATTCTAGCAAATGCGTCTGTGAAAAACGCTCGCGCCGCGGTCTGGCCGCGGCGCGAGCGTTGATTTGATTCGAACTAGGAGGCGGTCAGTCGTTCCTTAGCGAGTGGTCAGGTTGTCGCGCAGGATGCGCGGTGTAACGAAAATCAGAAGCTCCGTCCGGTTGTTGGTACTGGACTCCTGCCTGAAAAACATTCCGATAATCGGGATGTCTCCCAGCAATGGAACCTTATTGATGGTTTTTTCCAGATCCTGGATGTATATCCCGCCGATGCTCACCGTCCCACCGTTTTCCACCAGCACTTGCGTAGTCACTTGCTTTGTGTCGATTGCTGGCCCCGCGACCGTGTCGGCACCTCTAGAGTCCTTGTGCACATCCAAGGTCATGTAAACGTTGTCGTCCGGCGTGATCTGCGGCTTCACTTTCAAGCTCAGCGTCGCCTTCCGGAACGAGATGCTGGTCGCACCGCTGCTGCTGGCTTGCTGATAGGGAATCTCAGTACCCTGCTCGATGTTGGCTTCCACGTTGTCGGCGGTAATCACGCGCGGACTGGAGATGATCTTGCCCTTGCCGTCGGACTGCAGAGCAGTAATTTCCAGATTCAGGAAGCGAGTCGCAGCGGCGTTGAAGATCGTGTAGCCGAACTGGCCAACCGGGGTCCCAGCAATAGGAGACGCCGGGAGGTTAACGCTAAAGGAATCCGGGAAGTAGCTCTGGGGATAATTCTGTGTCTGGCCCGTTTGCACACCCAGGCTGTTCACATTGCCGCCCGGGATGACCTTAACGTTGCCGTTTCCGTATCCGTTCGCCGTACCCGCGGTGGTGACGCCGATCCGCGCCCCGACGTTTTTCTGAAATGTGTCCGAAGCTTCGACAATACGAGATTCGATCATCACCTGCTTTACAGCGATATCGATCTGCTTGATCAGCGCCCTAATCTCCTCCAGCCGGGTTGGAGTGTCTTGCACGAATAGAGTATTGGTGCGGGCATCGACCACCGCGCTGCCGCGTTTGGACAGCATCTTCTGGCTCGCATCGGAGATAAGCTTCTGGACCGATTCTGCCTTCTGATAATTGAGCTGGAAGCTTTCTGTACGCAACGGTTCCAGATCAGAGATCTGCTGCTGTGCTTCGAGAGCCAATTTCTCCTTGGTAGCGATCTCATCTCGCGGCGCGATCCAAACTACGTTCCCAGTTTTGCGCGCGTCCAAACCCTTCGCCTGCAGAATGATGTCCAAAGCCTGATCCCAGGGGACATCTTTAAGCCGTAAAGTCAGATTGCCACTGACTGTGTCGCTCGTAACGATATTCAGACCAGTAAAGTCGGCGATCACCTGCAGCACTGCGCGGACTTCGACGTTCTGGAAGTTAAGCGAGAGCTTTTCGCCCGTGTAACCGGTCTTGGCTTTTGCCTGCGGCTGCTGATCGGAGATTGGCTTAACTTCAACGATCAGGCGGTTATCGGCCTGATACGCTGATTGCTCCCAACGTCCACGCGCCTGGATCACGATCCGGGAGCTGTTGCCCTGGGCAGTGGCTTCCATGAACTCTACCGGGGTGCCGAAGTCGGTCACGTCAAAGCGCCGCTCGAGGGCTACCGGAAGGTCTGTTTGCAGCAATTCAACGATGACGGTCTTACCCTGCTGCTTAAGGTCGATGCCCGTTCCTACGTCGGAGAGATCTATAACCACTTGCCCTTCTCCGTTGCGCCCGCGCTTGAACTCGATATTCCGGACGCTGTGCGGCTGAGGCGCCGGCTTTGCATCCGCAAAGTGCGTCGGCTCGGCGACAGCAGTAGTAGTCCCACCACCCTTCAGAGTAATCACTACCGTCTGCCCTTCCACGGTTGCGTCGTACTTGAGGCTCTTGTTTAGATTGAGCACCAATCGCGTACGTCCAGAGCTCTCGCCGATCCGTAGACTTTTCACATCCCCTTCATTGATGTCCACGGCGGTCTTGCCGAGGGCATTCACGGTGTTTGGAAAATCGAATGCAACTCGCGGCGGGTTAATCAGACTGAAATTGGCAGGCGCGTTAGTAAGCGGTTCCTTGAACTTGAGCTTGATGACGACTTTGCCAGTCTCCGGGCTCACGTCCAACCCCTCGATCGCATTTTGCCCGGGCGCCGCCTCCGGCGCGGGCGATGTCTTGCCGCCGTTTTGCGCCAAGGTAGCGATCGAGACCAACAACAGCGAAACGGCGACTACTGCGGACAGCGCTCGTGGAGACGGTAGTCCCATCATTTCTTCTTCTCCTCTTCCTCTAGCAGCTGAAGGTTGCTGGTGCGCTCGCTCCAGCTGCCGGTGGTGTCCTGGATGAGTTCCTTGAGAGTAATCGACGACTCGGTGATCATCGAGATCATGCCGAAGTTCTGGCCCATGTAGTTGTCGCGCCGGACACGGTAGAGATTGCTGTCAGGGGTTTTAATTAAGGCCCACCGCTGATTTCCTCGCTCCAGCGTCCCTACCATTTTCAGGCTCTCCAGGGGATACGCTTCCAGAGGTTCCTTGCGGCGGGTCATGTCGGGTGACGGGCCACTTCCGGCACTTCGTTCCGGTTCGATTTTGCGCGGTTTGAACGGATCTGGTAGGTCGAACGCGTTGTAGCTCATCGGTTCGTAAGCCTTCATCTGGGGCAGAGGTTCCACGTGCCCGCGCAGGCCTTGTCCCGACTGTTCGACGAACTCCTTCAAATCCGAAAACTCACCTCCGCCACACCCGGTTAGAAGAATGGTACTGACGGCTATGGTAAAGAGTGCGCGTATCATCACTGCCTGCCTTGTTTCGCCTTCTCGGCTTTTTCCCGGGCTGCCCTTCGCTGTGCGGCAATTTCCTCCTCGTCGAGGTAGCGGAAGGTGCGTGCGGTAGCATCCATGACCAAGTTGCCGTCCTTATCCAGGCTAAGGCCGATGTTGTTCAGCGTGACAATGCGAGACAACTGCGACACATCGCTGGCGAACGCGCCCACGTCGTGGTAGTGACCCATTACCTTGATTTCGATCGGGAGCTCAGCGTAGAAGTCGGACGCGATCTCCCCTTGCGCGGGCTTGAACAATTCGAACTGCAGCCCTCGCCCAAGTCCGGCCTGGTTGATATCCGAGAGCAGCGCTTCCATTTCTGAGCGATTGGGGAGCTGCTTGAGCATCGCGCCAAAGGACTGTTCGATATCTGCCAGCTGCTTGCGGTACGCCTCTAGATTGATCGCTTGCTTCTTTTTGTCGAGGAACTGATCGCGCAGCGTGTCCTCTTTGGCACGCGCTGCCTTCAACTCATCCCATTGATTGGACCAGTCGAGGAAAAAGCCACCGGCGAGGATAAGCACCAGCAACAAGAACAACACACCGAGCTTGGGCAACGCGGGCCAGCTGCCGATCTCGCGCGGATTCAGCCGTCTGAGTTCGTCGAGTGTCATGGTGCGCTACCCTTGCTTCGCCGGTTGTGCCGGCGCGCCAGCCTTCTTTTGTTCCTGGGCCGTTTCTTCCTTTGGCCGGGTAACTTTGACGTTAAGGTTGAACTCGTTCAGGTTTGCGTTGTTCAGCTTGACCGCCTTGATCTCGACGAGCTTTGGATCCTCGAGCCAGGGGGAGGCTTCGAAATTGCGCATTAGCGTGGAGACACGGGCATTCGAGGTCGCGTAGCCCTGAACGTTGACCACATCACCCGTCTGCTTGACTTGTTTGAGGTAAAGCCCATCAGGTAGCTGCCGGACCAGTTGATCTAGCAATCGCACGGCTTCAGTACGGTTGGCCTGCAAAGATTCCACCACGCGCTTGCGCGCTAGCAACGACGTGGTTTGTTCCTTGAGCTTTTTGATTTCGTCGATCTGCTTTTCCAGTTTGGCGATCTCGCTGTCCAAGTAGCGGTTGCGAGAGTTTTGAGTATCTATGCGCTCCGCAAAGAAGCCATGCACCAAGACGACTAGGACGACACCCAACCCCACGGTGCCCCCAGCCAAAACCAAGAACTGCCGCTGTTGCGCCTTTCGCCGTGCTTCGCGATGGGGTAATAGGTTAATTGGAATCATGCGTCAAACCTCCGCATCGCTAGGCCCGTCGCTACAACCAGTGCAGGCGCATCCTGCGCCAGTTGGCGTTGCTTGATTTTGGGCGCCACGCCCATATTGGCGAAGGGGTTTGCGACCAGCGTATTCACTTCAGCGCGCTTCGCTACTATCTGGTCCAATCCAGGGATAGTGGCGCAACCGCCTGAGAGGAAGATGTGATTGACTTGATTGAACTGAGTCGAGGTGAAGAAGAACTGAAGCGCTCGAGTGACTTCCAACGCCAAAGTCTCCATGAACGGATTCAAGACTTCACCCTCAAAGGTCTCTGGTAGCCCGCCGTTACGCTTGGCAGCTTCAGCTTCCTCCGGCGATAAGTTGTAGTGTCGTTGGATTTCTTGCGTGAGTTGATTGCCGCCGAAAGGCTGCTCGCGCATGTAAATGGACTGATTGTTCCGTAGCACGTTGATATTCATTAGCGACGCACCGACGTCCACAAGTGCAATGACCTGGTCGCGTCCACCGTCCGGCAGCTGCGTTTCCATCAGTTCAAAGGCTGTCTGGGCCGCGAATGCATCGATATCCATTACCATGGCTTTCAAGCCACTTACCTCTGCCACGGCAACCCGATCCTCAACTTTTTCCTTGCGAGAAGCGGCGATCAACACCTCGACGTCTTCTGGACTGTTGGGTGCGGGCCCCAAGATCTGGAAGTCGAGGTTGACTTCCTCGAGTGCAAACGGGATGTACTGGTTGGCCTCGGTTTCGACCTGTGTTTCGAGCTCGTCCTCGCGCAAGCCAGCCGGCACAGTAATCTTCTTGGTGATGACCTGGGCCGAGGGGAGCGCCATTGCGAGATTCTTGATGCGGGAACCCATCCGCTTCCAACCCCGCCGTAACGAATCGCCGACAGCCTCGAGATTCATGATATTGCCGTCGACCACAGCGTCCTTGGCCAGCGGTTCGATAGCATATCGCTCGAGTCGGATTCGACCCTTACCGCCGTCGCCCAACTCGACCATCTTGACCGACGAGGAGCTGATGTCTACGCCAATCAACGGAGGCGTCTTGGCCTTGAATAGGTCTGACAGCCAATCGCTGCTAAACTGCAATTTTCCTTTGAGCATAGGCTGGTTAGGCAAGATACCAACAATCTACATTAAAGCCTAGCAACAACCCCAAACCAAGTAAAGCTAATTCTCCTGCTGATTCCGGGGTGCGCCGACCGGCCATATAATGGTGTCCCTTCATAAAGCTGTCCCGCCTAAGCAACTTTGATGCCCAAACGTTGGTGGATCTATCCTCTGTTCGCCCTTGGAACAGTGCTTGTCGCCGCGCTGCTTCTCGTCGGCTACGCCGCAGCCATCGTGTACCCCACGCTGCCTTCGCTCGACGCCCTGACCGAGTACAAGCCCAAGATCCCGCTTCGGATCTATAGCAGCGAGGGGGCGCTCATTGGCGAATTCGGAGAAGAACGGCGAGCTGTGGTAAAGATCGCTGACGTCCCAGAGACGCTGAAGGAGGCCATTCTGGCTGCCGAGGACGAGCGCTTCTATGAGCACGGCGGGGTCGATTACATCGGCGTGCTGCGTGCTGTGCTGCACAACTTCACCGCCGGAAGCGCAAGACAAGGCGCTTCGACCATTACCATGCAGGTCGCGCGCAACTTCTTCCTGACCAAGGAGAAGACTCTCACTCGCAAGTTCAACGAAGCGCTGTTAGCCTTCAAGATTGAGCGCAGTCTGACCAAGGACCAGATCCTCGAGATCTACATCAACCAGATCTACCTCGGCCAGCGCGCTTATGGCTTCGCGTCGGCCGCCCAGGTTTATTTCGGAAGAAATCTCCGCGACTTGAATCTAGGTGAAATCGCGATGCTAGCGGGTCTGCCCAAGGCACCCTCACGCTATAACCCTGTCGTTAATATGCAACGTGCCAAAGACCGGCAGTTGTATGTGCTGCGACGAATGCGAGATCTGGACTTCATCAAACCAGCCCAGTTCGAGGAGGCAAGCCATAAGGCGGTGGTCGTGATTCGCGACCAGCCGGCGTTTTCAACCCGCGCCGACTACTTTGTTGAAATGGTGCGACAGTCCATGTACGAGCGCTATCAGGACGAGGCCTACGCGCGCGGCTTCAAGGTCTACACGACCTTGTCCAAAGTACAGCAAGACGCTGCATACGCCGCAGTGCGAAAAGGCGTAATGGAATACGACAAGCGCCACGGTTACCGCGGCGCGGAAGGCTATTTCAATCTGCCGCAGAACGTGTCGGAGGATGCACTGGAAGATGCGCTCCAGGAGCAGGGTGAGACCGACGACATCTATCCGGCGCTAGTGTTGGAGGCAGATGCGAAGGTAGTCAAAGCCTACCGCAGAGGGGGCGATACGATTGATATCACGGGCGAGGGACTGAAGTTCGCACAAGCGATGATCGGTCCGAAGGCGCCAAACAACCGCAAGATCCGGCGCGGGGCGCTAATTCGAGTGCAGCAGGACGAAAGCGGAAAGTGGCAAATCGTGCAGCTACCGCAAGTGGAAGCAGCTCTGGTAGCCATGGACCCCAATGATGGAGCAGTTCGCGCGCTGGTTGGCGGCTTCGACTTCTACCGCAATAAATTCAACCATGCCACACAGGCGTACCGCCAGCCTGGGTCCAGTTTTAAGCCGTTTATCTATTCCGCAGCCCTCGAGAAAGGGTTCACAGCGGCAACAGTAATAAATGACGCGCCGCTGGTAATCGACGCAGCGGAGACTGGCTCCGTTCCTTGGGAGCCGAAGAACTTCGACGCAACATTCGATGGTCCAATCCGACTCCGGACAGCATTGACCAAATCGAAGAACCTAGTTTCGATCCGCATCCTGCAAGCTATCACCCCACAGTACGCTCAGGACTACATCACCCGTTTTGGTTTCGATCCTAAGCAGCATCCTCCCTACCTCACGATGGCCCTCGGAGCGGGTTCGGTTACGCCGCTTGAGATGGCTACGGGCTACTCGGTCTTTGCCAATGGAGGATACAAAGTCGCACCGTATTTCATCACCCGGATCGAGGACGCCACTGGGCGTGTACTGGCGAAAGCGGCGCCGGTGCGAGCCGGCGAAGGCGCTCAACGCAGCATCGATAGTCGCAACGCGTTTGTGATGTATAACATCATGCAAGACGTGATTCGAGGCGGTACGGGGGCGCGGGCGATGTCGCTCGGTCGAACTGACCTGGCGGGAAAGACCGGAACCACCAACGACCAGATGGATGCCTGGTTCGCCGGATTTCAGCGCAATCTCACCTGTGTGGTCTGGGTGGGATTCGATCTACCGCACTCGCTTGGACCGAGCGAGACCGGTGCAGTCGCAGCTTTGCCAATCTGGATCTCTTATATAGGAGCGGTGGTAAAAACCCTCCCCGAAGATTCGCCACCGGTCCCCGAGGGTGTGATCGCCGCGCGGATCAATCCCGAAACTGGATTGCGGGACCCGAGCAGCAAAAATACGATAGTCGAGTACTTCTATCAGGAGAATCTTCCACCGGAAGAGGAGTCGTCAAACGGGCCCGAACTGCAGTCGGAGCCACGTCGTCCGGAAGACGTCAAGAACGAGATCTATTGAGTCCAGGGCAACCGTGAGCAAAGAAACTCCAGCGAACCGAGCACAGATGCGTGGCCGCATCGCACACCTCGCCGCACGTATGATCGCGGTCGACGGCGTCCGGGACTATGGCCTGGCGAAGCGCAAAGCGGCACGGCAAGCAGGCGCTCCCGACTCGCGCAATCTTCCCACGAATGTAGAGATCGAGGACGCGCTACGCGCCTATCAGGCGCTCTATCAGGCAGACGAGCATCCGGAGCAACTCCAGCAGTTGCGTCGCCTGGCTTTGGACATGATGCGCCTCCTGGAGCCGTTCAACCCTCATCTTACGGGACCAGTACTCTCTGGCAGCGCAAGCCGACACGCCGAGATACACCTTCACTTATACACGGACGATGTGAAGGAACTTGAGGTGTTCCTGCTGAATCGTGAGGTCCCTTTTCGCACGCGTGAAACGCGAGTCTGGTCCGGGGACGGAAGTAGCGTGGTGCCGAGCTTCATGATCAGCAGTCGGCACGCGGACTACTGCATCACGGTGCTAGGTACACGACACCGACGCCAGCCGCTACGCATGACTTCCGACGGGCGGCCCTTGGACCGGGCAACTATTGAGTCGGTGGAATCGCTAGTCTCAGGCACCGGAGAGTAGTCGCCGAACACCGCTTGATTTCTGCTCAGTCTTCGCGCAGCCAGCGCCCGACTTGCAAGGCAAAGTAGGTCAGAACTCCGTCGGCGCCAGCGCGCTTGAATGCAAGGAGCGACTCAAGCGTACAGGCACGCTCCTCGAGCCAGCCATTAGCGAACGCCGCCTTCAGCATTGCGTACTCGCCGCTGACCTGGTAGACGTACGTCGGAGCCTTGAACTCGTCCTTCACACGTCTAAGGATGTCGAGGTAGGGCATGCCAGGTTTCACCATTACCATGTCTGCTCCTTCCGCCAAGTCCAACCCCACTTCCCAGAGCGCTTCATTGCTGTTCGCAGGGTCCATTTGGTAGGTGTACTTGTTGCCCTTGCCCAGATTTGCGGCGGACCCGACCGCATCGCGGAATGGTCCGTAGAAAGCGGATGCATACTTTGCGGAATAGGCCATGATGCGGGTATAGATATACCCACCAGCGTCCAGAGCATGCCGCAGCGCCCCGACTCGTCCATCCATCATGTCGGAAGGCGCGACGATGTCTACACCAGCGCGCGCCTGCGTTAGCGCCTGCCGCTCGAGAAGCCGGATGGTTTCGTCGTTCAGAATATACCCACTGCTGTCTATCACACCGTCCTGGCCGTGGCTGGTATAGGGGTCGAGCGCAACGTCGGCCATCACGCCGAGTTCCGGGAAACGCTTCTTTAGGGCCGCCGCTACTCGCGGAATCAGACCCTCTGGATTTCCGGCCTCCTTCCCGTCGGGCGTCTTCAGGGCGGGCTCGATAGCGGGGAAGAGGGCGATCACCGGGATGCTCAGCTTCAAGCATTCTTCCGCGATTGGGAAAAGGCGATCCAGCGTTACGCGCTCGATTCCGGGCATCGATGCGACGGGCTGCTTGGTATCGTTGCCCTCCATCACAAAGACCGGGTAAATGAGATCGTTCGGGCTGAGCCGCGTCTCGCGGACCAGCCGCCGAGAAAAATCATCCCGGCGCAAACGCCGCATGCGTCGTCGTGGATACTCTCCAAGGATTTCCATATCTCCGTCCTCACCTAGGGCAAGCTGAGACCAGTCGAGGGCACCGCAAGTGGCTGCTGCCGCGCAGAAAAATCCCAGCATTCTCGTATCCGCTGCAACGCGGAACTTCCGCGTCATCCCGCCGTCAAATGTTCAGACGGTTTCGTCTCCCGCTTCACCTCCCTGAGCGGGTGCCTTAATCACAATTGAGGCTTCACCCCCGGTTTTATCCCCTTTAACCGGGGGTTTTCTTTTGCCCGCGCCAAAACCTCGGGCGATTCTACCCTCTCTACTCCTCTCCTCTGCCCTGCGCCGGTGCCAGCCCGGCCAACAGGCATGTAAGAGCTTCCTGAGCCTCATCCAAGCCGAGAGATGTCGTACTCGAGAACAGCTGCACGCTGGTACCGGGATATCGGCGCGCCAACGTGTCCATGGTATCGATTCGCTGACGCTCCGCCGCCTGCCGCGACAGCTTATCCGCTTTAGTCAACAGCACGTGGACTGGCCGTCCGGTGACGGAAAACCATTCCAGCATGCGCTGGTCGAGCGCAGTGAGTGGATGCCGCACATCCATTACGAGGAGCAACCCTTGCAGTGCACGTCGTGTTTGGAGATAGGCTCCCAGCAAGGCTTCCCAGCGCATCCGTACTGCAGCAGGCACTTTCGCATAGCCGTAGCCCGGGAGATCAACCAGATGTCGCCCACCGCCGAGATCGAAGAAATTGATCAGCTGTGTGCGTCCAGGTGTGCGGCTCACAAAGGCCAGCTTACGTCTGGCACAGATGGTGTTGATCGCACTCGACTTCCCGGCATTGGAACGCCCGGCCACTGCGACCTCTACACCGCGGTCGGGTGGCAGTTGATTGAGCTCAGCGACACTGAGTACAAACGAGGCGGCGTGCAAACTGGTGGTGCCCGAGGGCCTAGAGGAGGGGCGAGATAGGCTAGAATGCGCGCTTCGTTTTGTTTCAGGTAGCCGACGCACGGATCGGTTGGGCCTCACTATGCCGACTCACCAAACAAGCATACAGGAGTGAAGATGAAGGATCTTGGGGCGAGCGTCTTTCTCGTGTTCCTCACTGCGGCGTCGCTCGCACAAGCGCAGACTGGCGCTCCGCCAGCGACAGCACGTGGAGATGCTGCAAAAGGCAGACCGATTGCCGAGAGCGTCTGCGCAGCGTGTCACGGCGTAGACGGCAACAGCCCGATCCCAGTCAATCCAAACCTGGCCGGTCAGCATCCGAGCTATATCTATAAGGAGTTGGTCGACTTCAAGGCAGGACGGCGCAAGAATGCCGCGATGACCCCAATGGTGGCCAGCCTGTCCGAGGCTGACATGCATAACCTTGCTGCGTACTTTGCCGCGCAAAAACCCGCATCCGCCGCGGCCACCGACCGGGCCCTGGCCACGGCCGGTCAACGTATCTACCGGGGCGGTAATAGCGATACCGGCCTGCCTGCGTGTTCCGGCTGTCACTCACCAGACGGTGCGGGCATTCCGGCTCAGTATCCGCGCCTCGCCGGGCAACACGGCGACTACACTGTGGCTCAACTGCAGGCGTTCCGCAGCGGGGATCGAAGCAACGACGCAAACGCGATGATGCGCACCATCGCGGGCCGTCTCAGCGACAAAGACATGGCGGCTCTCGCTCAGTACATAACCGGGCTAAGGTAGCCCGCCCTCAAGTGCGCGCAGACGCCCGCTCGAATGCGCGCCCTGCTGCCCCGATAGTCTGCTCGATGTCCTCGGAGGAGTGTGCTGCCGACACAAACCCTGCCTCGAATGCAGACGGCGCAAAGTAGATGCCCTCATTCAGCATGGCGTGAAAGAAGCGATTGAAACTCTCCCGATCACAGGCCATGACTTGGGCATACGATTGCGGTGGTTGCGCGCTGAAGTAGAACCCAAACATTCCGCCGATCGATTGCGCCGAGAAACGCAGGTGTGCCGCCTGCGCGGCGCGCGACAAACCCTCGGTGAGAGCCGCTGTGCTCGCCGCAAGTCGCTCGAAGAAACCGGGCGCTTGTACCAGTTCCAGCGTCGCCCTGCCGGCAGCCACGGCCACCGGATTGCCCGACAGTGTCCCGGCCTGATAAACCGGCCCGAGAGGAGCAATGCAATTCATGATCTCGCGCTGGCCGCCGAATGCGCCTAGCGGCATGCCGCCGCCAATGACTTTGCCCAAAGTGGTCAAGTCAGGACGAATTCCGTACAGGCCTTGCGCGCCCTGCGGACCGACGCGGAAGCCAGTCATTACCTCGTCGAATATCAGCACTGCCCCATGATGCGTGCAGAGCTCACGGAGCCCCAGGATGAAATCCTTGCGCGGCAGGACCAAGTTCATGTTACCGGCAACGGGCTCGACGATTACACCGGCGATTTCCTTACCCTCGCGCTCGAAAGCACGCGCCACGCTGTCGATGTCGTTGAAGTTCAATGCGAGCGTATGGGCTACAACTTCCGGAGGAACCCCGGCTGAACTGGGCTGACCCAAGGTCAGAGCACCCGAGCCGGCCTTGACCAAAAGCGCGTCCGCATGGCCATGGTAGCAGCCTTCAAACTTGATGATCTTGCTGCGTCCGGTGAAACCGCGCGCCAGTCGAATCGCTGTCATTGTGGCTTCGGTGCCGGAACTTACCAGCCTCACCAGTTGCATAGACGGCACCAACCTGCAAAGCATCGAGGCCAGTTCGTACTCGGCTTCGGTAGGAGCCCCGAAGCTGAGCCCCTTGGCCGCGACCTCTTGCACCGCTTCCACAACGTCGGGGTGAGCGTGGCCGAGGACGAGCGGACCCCAGGAGCCAACATAGTCGATGTACTCCTTGCCATCGGCATCCCATACCCGCGAGCCGCGCGCACGCTGGAAGAACAGCGGCGTCCCTCCGACCGACCGGAATGCGCGCACGGGCGAGTTGACACCACCGGGAATGACCTTCTGGGATAGTTCGAACAAAGATTGATTTCGCGATTTCATCGATCTGAATCGATCCTCAGCGATTCGTCTTGCATCTGGAACAAACCCGCAAATGCTCGCGCAGCCAAGCGAGTATCAGACGCTTGGAACAGCGCCGAGATGACCGCCAGTGAATCAGCGCCCGCTTCGATCAGATCACGCGCGTTCTCGGGCGTGATACCGCCGATGGCGACCAACGGCAGCTCGATCAGCCGCCGGGCAGAACGAAGCAGTTCGATCGGCGCGTGCACCGCGTCCGGCTTCACGGCCGACGGAAAGAAACTGCCGAAAGCGACGTAATCGGCACCCTCGCCTTGTGCCTGTCGTGCGCGAGCCAGACTGGCATAGCAGGAAACGCCGATCAGCGCCACATCTCCTAATGCGGCGCGCGCGTCGGCGACCGACATGTCATCGCGACCCAGGTGAACGCCATCAGCGCCCAGTCTTCGCGCCAACACCATGTCGTCGTTGATGATCAGAAACGCTTGCTGCTCCCGGCAAAGATCCAATAGTCGACCCGCCTGCTGCTCGCGACGCCGCAAGTCGGTGCTCTTGCTGCGATACTGGACCAAACGCGCTCCCCCTTCCAACACAGCTCGCACGCGCGCGACGAGCCAATCGGTGTCGGATGTCTCGGGAGTCACAGCGTACAATCCGCTAATCCGCTTGCTTCTCATCCTCTACGTCTTCCTCGCGGGCCCAGAACAACCGGTCAGGAATGTGTTGACCCATCCCCGGCCGATAACCCGAACTTAACGCCTGCCAGGTGTATTCCTGGGCGTCGCGCACAGCTTCGGAAACGGGCAAGCCATTCGCGATCGTCGCGGCGATAGCTGAGGCAAGCGTGCACCCGGAGCCGTGATAGGCGCCTGGCAAGCGTTGCCAGCTATCCGTGCGCAGCACACCTTCCTCAGAGTACAGCACGTTCACGACCTGAGCGGTGTTTTCGTGCGTGCCTGTGATCAATACGTATTCGCAACCCATGCTTAGGATGCGACGGGCGCATTCTTCCAGCGAGACGTCGTCGTTGTCGTCGCTATCGTCGGCCGCGAGACGACGCGCCTCCAGGCTATTGGGAGTGATCAGCGTCGTCTGCGGAATAAGCAATTCGCGCATCGCAGCAACCATCTCGTCGGTAGCCAGCTCGTCACCGCGTCCCGAGCTGAGCACCGGGTCCAGCACCAGGGGTACCTCGGGGTAGTCCGACGCAACTTCGGCGATAGCTGCGATAATCTCAACGCTGCCGAGCAGTCCGATCTTGAACACCGCCACGGGCATGTCTTCCAGGACGCAACGTGCCTGGTCCACCACCCACTCCGGATCCAATGCCAGGACGTCTTCCACGCCGACCGTATCCTGCACCGTCACCGCGGTCACCACGGATAGCGCGTGGCAGCCCATGCTCGAGAGGGTGAGTATGTCCGCTTGCAGCCCGGCGCCGCCACTAGGATCTGTAGCAGCGAATGTCAGTACGATCGGAGGTGATTGAGACATTAGTTGTCGCGCAGTGAGAGGTGTCCGAACCGGGATGGTCAGCGCGGAAGGGATTCGATTAGAATCCGAATCTTACTCTAGATTCTGCGCGACAACTCCGCCAAGCCATGGGCGAAGCACGTGTTTACAAGACCTATATGTGCCTGATCTGCGGCTTCATCTACGATGAAGCCGCAGGGCTACCGGAGGAAGGCATTCCGCCGGGAACAAGGTGGGACGACGTCCCGGTCAATTGGGTATGTCCTGAGTGCGGCGCACGCAAGGAGGATTTCGAGTTGATCGAGGTTTGACGCAACGACAGGAGACCGCATGAGAATTCTGCACACCATGCTGCGAGTCGGCAACCTACAACGCTCGTTGGATTTCTACACTCAAGTGCTCAATATGAAGCTGCTACGCAAGAAGGACTATCCGGATGGCCGCTTCACACTCGCCTTTGTTGGATACGGCGATGAATCGGATACGGCGGTGCTGGAGCTGACGCACAATTGGGACACGCCCTCCTACCAGTTGGGAAGCGGCTACGGTCACATCGCGATCGAGGTCGACGACGCCTACAAAGCTTGTGAGGAAGTCGGCAAGCGAGGCGGCAAAGTCACGCGGGCAGCCGGCCCTATGAAGCACGGTACGACAGTGATCGCTTTCGTCGAAGACCCGGACGGCTACAAGATCGAATTCATTCAGAAGGCGCGCGCAACTGCGTGAAGCAGGACCAGGTCGTCGCAAAGAATTGGGGCGGCACTTCAGCTGCTGCGTTGAGCGACAGCGTTTGCGACCCGCACAAAGTCTTCCACGGACAACCCTTCGGGCCGCAGCCGAGCATCGATGCGAAGGGCGGCTAAGTCCTCTCCGCTTGCGTAGTCCGCGACTGCATTGCGCAATGTCTTGCGGCGCTGACTGAACGCCTTCGTGACGATCGCTGCGAACAGTCGTTCGTCTCGGGCTGCTGCTGGCAACACAACATGTGGCGTGAGCCGCACAAAAGCGGAGTCCACCTTCGGGGTGGGACGGAAAGCGCCTGCAGGAACTTCGAATAGCTTTTCTACGAGAAACCGGTATTGGAGCATGACCGACAGCCTCCCGTATACCTTACTGCCGGGGCCCGCCGCCATCCGATCTACAACTTCCCGCTGCAGCATGAAGTGACAGTCTCTGATGGCGAGTCCGAATGCCGCTGCGTGGAACAACATCGGCGAGGATATGTTGTAAGGCAGGTTGCCGATCAGCCGCAGTCGAGGCCCCAGCGCACTGAGGTCGAATTTCAGGACATCCCCCTGGTGGATGATCAGTCGCTCTGGGGGAAACTCGGCCGCCAGTTGTGCGGCGATATCGCGGTCGATTTCGATGACCTGTAAGGCGGTGACACGTTGCGACAATGGAAACGTCAGTGCACCGAGGCCAGGACCGATCTCCACCACGCGATCGTCCGCCTTCGGGTCCATGACCTGTATGATCCGGTTGATATAAGTGCGATCAACCAGAAAGTTCTGACCAAACCGGCGGCGGGGTCTATGTGAGCGCATCGATGCACGTCGACGTTTCGGTAGACGCCAATCCGCCCGGGTGCGTTAGGGCCGAGCAACCCAGGGGCCAAGAGACTGCGGGTGCGTGGACCAACGTCCACGCTTCGGCGGCGGCCAATGTAGACCAGGAAGCGATCGGCAGACCTGAACGTCGTTTGATTGCAGAAATCAACGCGGAGCAGCGAAGCGCAGCCACGCGTTGGTACGCGATTCGGTAGTCAAAGCAATGCGTCCGCGTGGAGCGGCATGTCAGCTCCGCACGTAAGTTCGAGACGTTTTCCGTAGGTGCCTGGCGACTATTTGTCGTCCAAGTGGTATTCCACGTAGGTCTTGTCCCGCTGCTGACGTACCCACTCTTGCCATTGATCGTCCGACTTGCGCTGCCGGATCGCCTGACGCGCCGCAAGCTTCTGGCGGTCCTTGGACATGTCCTGCTCACGCCGCTCCAACACTTGCACGATATGCCAACCAAAGGGGGATTTGAACGGATCACTGATCTGACCTTGCTTCAACGCGTTCATGGCCTGCTCGAACTCGGGCACCACATCGCCCGGGGTGATCCAACCCAAATCTCCGCCCTTGGCCGCCGATCCATCGTCCGAGTGCAGGCGTGCCAGTTCGCCGAAATCGGTGCCGTGTTCGATCCGATCCTTTAGATCGCTCAGACGGTTTTTGGCATCGTTTTCCGACACCACCTCATTCAGCCGCACGAGAATATGCCGGGCGTGCGTCTGCGTCACCATGACCGGCGTGTCGGAGCCTCGTTTGTCGACCAGCAAGAGGATGTGAAAGCCGGCCGGGCTGCGCAGAACATCGCTCGATTGCCCAACCTTGAGCCCTTTGGCTGCTTCGAGGAAGATGCTGGGCAGACGCGCTGCCGGCCGCCATCCCATGGCGCCGCCCTCGAAAGCATCCGGCGCATCGGAGAAACTTGCAGCAACTTGCCGAAAATCGGCGCCTTGTCGGATCTGAGCCAACGCCGTCTCCGCACGGCTGCGACGCGTGTTCACCTGCTCGGGCGTCGCTTGTTCAGGAACCGCCACGAGAATGTGCGCCAGATTGTATTCATCCACCTTTTCGGTCTGACCCTCCTGACCGCGTAAAAAACTCTGGATCTCGGCGTCGCTCACCACTACGCGACTATCTACCTCGCGCTCGCGCAAGCGGGAAATCAACATCTCCGTGCGTATGTCCTCGCGAAAGCGGTTGAAGGGGATGCCGTCGCGCTCGACGGCCTCGCGTAGCGCCGTTGGCGCCATCTTGTTCTGCTCCGCAATCTTGTCGACAGCTCGGTCCAGATCTGCGTCGGACACTCGCAATCCGGTCTGGCGCGTGTACTGGATCAAAGCGCGCTTGGTAATCATCCGCTCGAGCAGCTGTTTTTCCAGTACGTCGCGAGCCGGCGGTGGCGTACCCTGTCGCCGCATCTGATTGCCAGCGACCTGGGCATCGCGTTCCAGTTCGAGTCGGGTGATCACCTCGTCGTTGACGACCGCCACCACGCGATCTACGTCGACAACAGACTTTGACGAGGTGCTCGCGTCCGGCGCCGCAAGCAGGTCCATGGCTATCAGCACCAGCAAACTCAAGACTAGACTTCGCAAGAAGACGCTCATGCCCTCAACGCCCGTTCACTAGCAGCTTTGTCAGCTCGGTTGAGTATTGGTTCGCCCGTGACCAAACCGCTCACTGCTGATCCATTCCAGGGTAGTACTCGTCCTGGACCTTCGGGCGCAGCGTGGGCGTGGTGTAACCGCCGATTCCTTGTCGCAGCAGTTGGAATGGATTGCTGCCCAAGCGCGACAGACCAGTGAGTTCCAGCTGCACGAAAAAAGCGTTTGTGTGCTGGTCCGGTGCTGTTACGAAACGGTGCAGGACAAAACGAACCGCCCAGCAGTCGTGATTGTATTCGAAGCCAGCGAGCGCCTCCAGCAAGGTGCTGGGCTGCAGCGAATAGTCCAAGCGCCCCACCACCGCCCAGCGCCGCGACAGGGGCCATTGACCGGAGACGTCGACTTGGTCTACGTAGTTCTGGGTGTAGCGGTAGCCAAAGTTCACGACCTTGCCAGGTTCGGGCTGATTGCGCAGGGAAACGTCGAATTGCTGCACTTGTGTGGGGTTAACGCCATAGTCCAAAAACGACTCGAGGGACCAAGTCGGGGTAATGTGACCGGAGAAACCCGCCAGGAGATCGGACCGGGACGACGTGGTGATCGCTGTTCCGGGTGGGACGGGCGTAGCCCCAACGGTAAGCGGAGGCGGTGTAGTCGGCAGAGTGCTTGCCAGGGTAACTTCTTGCGGCTCGAAATAGTAGCGTTGACCCAACAGGACGCGAAGTTGCTCCACGCCTGTCGCCGGGTCGACTAGGCGGGAGATCGCGGCGGCGGTGATTTGATTGGCGTTGTTGATGCGATCTCCGCCGCTGAATATGTTCTCGCTGAAGATGCTGGTGAAGTTGAAATCCTTGAGAGAGCTGTCGAACACCGGTAGTTGTGTCTGATCGCGGAACGGAATATAGAGGTAATAGAGCCGCGGCTCCAGCGTTTGCACGAAGTCGCGCCCGCCCATCGAAAGGTTGCGCTCGAAGCTCGTCCCAGCATCCACGCTGAAGATCGGAACCGTGCGCGTCGCCGACGGCACATCGCTGCCAGGATAGGTGTAGTGCGTATAGCTCAAGCCAATCTTAGGGGTGACGTAAAACAGAGGCGTCCGAAATTGATAGTTTAGAGACGGGTAATAAATCTCCCGTATGCCACTGAGCAGGGTCGGGTGCTCGAAGTAGGTCACTTCGCCCGAGAATGCCGGGTCGAACCCCTTCAGGTTCGGCTGAGACGCAACCAGCTTTACCTGGGGCAACTGAGAGTAGGGGGGGAACACCGGAGCCTCTGGGTTCTCCAACGTCTGATAATGTAGCGCCTGCCCGTACAAGTTCCACCAGCCGCCCTCATAGTTCAGCCACACTTGCTGTGGCAGCGTGGCCTGGGAGGTCACTGCAATCTTGTCCGACAGGTCCGTGAAATAGGCGCTGTCGGACACCTTCTGGTAGTTCAAGCCGCCGGTGAGACCGCGGCCTAAGGTTTGATCGTGCAGGAGGAGCAGCGCGTAACGGGTGGTGCCGGTATCGTGATCATCGGGGAGGACATCGACCTGCATTCGACCCCTGAAGTCCGGTTCCAGATAGCGGAATTCGTTGCCCAGCAACAGCCCGCGCTTGGCCATGAAGCGCGGCTCGATCGTGTAGTCGAGATTGGGCTGGATATTCCAGTAGTAGGGCACAGAGAACTCGAGCCCAGTCGAACTAGAGGTGCCAAAAGTCGGCGGTAGAAGGCCGCTCTTGCGCCCGCTCGAGATGGGGAAGTCCATCCAAGGGGTGTATAGAATCGGCACCTCCTCGAAGTAGAGCGTGGCGTCATGCGCCACGCCTACGTCGCGCAAACGGTCGATGTCCAGCTCATGGACCTTCATGTACCAATCGTCGCGACCCAGTTCGCAGTTCGTATAGGTTGCCTTGAGAGCGGCATAATCGTCGCGATCCTTGATAACGAGCTTTTCGGCCTGCCCGCGAGCATGAAACTGGCGGAACTGGTAAGTCGGTTTGTCGACGTAGCCCGATTCCGTCTTTAGATTGAACATCGCCTGGTTGCCGGTGAGGATGTCCCCGAGACGATCGATGCGAACGTTGCCCGTCGCGGTCACATCGCTGGTCTGGAAGGAGTAACGCAGTTGATCTGCAAATACGGCCTCGCCGCGGCGCCGCAGCACAACGTTCCCATCGGCCTCCAGATCGAGCCCCTGGGTGCCCTGGATGCGGTCAGCTTCAAGGAATATCGGCAGGTCTTCGTCCGGGCCTGGGGCCACCGGCGGGAGCAATGACCGCTGCAACCTCAGCTTCAGGCCCAGAGCGGCGTCCGACTGGTCAGGCGCCGCGTCCTGCGCGTGCGCGGCTGCCGCCGCTACCACCAGGACCGCAAACGTCAGCACAGCGCGGCGGCTGAATTGCATCGTGGCTTATTGGTGTGATTTGGCGATAAAATCGCACAAAAGTTTTCCGTGAGCAACGCGACAGCGTGAGCCGCACCCTTAATCTCGACGACTGGCTGCGCGCGCAGCTGCCCGGCGAACCTTATAGTCTCGCTCCTGCCTCCGAGGACGCCAGTTTCCGACGCTATCTCCGAGTCACGACCATGGGCGGCACCCGCATTGTGATGGATGCGCCGCCAGAGCACGAGGACTGTCGGCCGTTCGTAAAGGTTGCGCGTCTATTCGCACAAGCTGGCGTCAATGTGCCGAGAATACTCGGTGAGGACCTGGAAAACGGTTACCTTCTACTGACCGATCTCGGCAGCACCATGTATCTCGACGTGCTGGATGAAGCCTCTGCGCCTCGACTGTACGCTGCGGCAAGCGATGCGCTGGTGCGTATCCAGCTTGCCAGCCGCCCTGGCACGTTGCCGGAATACGATCGCGCGCTGCTGCTGCGCGAACTGCGCCTGTTCCCCGACTGGTACATTGGAAAGCAGTTAGGCATAGCGCTGCCTGGGCCGCAGTCCGACACGCTTGCTGCAGTGTTCGAGCTGATCCTGGCGAACAATCTAGCTCAGCCGCGTGTCTATGTTCATCGCGACTATCACTCTCGGAACCTCATGGTGACCGAACCCAACCCAGGGATCATCGACTTTCAAGATGCCGTCTATGGGCCTGTCACCTACGACCTGGTCTCGCTATTCAAGGACGCCTACGTGCGCTGGGACGAAGAACACGTTATCGACTGGGTCGTCCGTTATTGGGAGAAAGCGGGTGAGGCTGGACTCCCGGTTCACGCTGACTTCGGCACGTTTTATCGCGATTTCGAATGGATGGGAGTGCAGCGGCACCTGAAGGTGTTGGGGATTTTCGCCCGGCTGTTCCATCGCGATGGCAAAGCTCGCTACTTGCAAGACATGCCCCTCGTGATGAGTTGCCTGCGCGCAGCGTGCGAGCGGTATGCCGCGCTCTCCCCGCTGCTCCGCTTGCTGGACGATCTGGACAAGAAGCAAGTGTTCGTGGGATACACCGGCTAGACCCCCGACCTCGCTATGCATGCCATGATCCTGGCTGCTGGTCGCGGCGAGCGCATGCGGCCGTTGACAGACGCGACTCCCAAGGTACTGCTGCTGGCGGGCGGCAAGCCGCTGTTGCAGTGGCATCTCGAGAGGCTGCGCAGCGCCGGCTTCCAGCGTATCGTCATCAATCATGCTTGGTTGGGCGAACAGATCGAACAGGCACTGGGGGATGGCAGCCGGTTTGGGTTGCGTATCGATTATTCGCGCGAGGCTCAGGCGCTCGAAACCGCTGGCGGCATCGTCAACGCGCTTCCTCTTCTCGGGAAGGGGCCGTTCCTTGTCGTCAACGGCGATGTGTACAGCGAATTCGACTTTTCGTCGCTGGTTCAGCGATTGGCAGTAACCGGCGGGACCAATGTTCTTGCTCATCTGGTGCTGGTGGACAACCCCATGCATCATCCAGACGGCGACTTTGCTCTTCTCACCAACGGAAGCGTGGTGGATGATGGGCGCACCCGGCTTACGTTCAGCGGCATCGGCCTCTATCGGCCAGAGCTCTTCGGCGGCCTCAGCACCGGCACACGGGCGCCGCTTGCTCCCCTGTTGCGGGCGGCGATGGCTCGGGGAGCAGTCAGCGGCGAACGCTATGATGGGCTATGGTTTGACGTCGGGACGCCTGCGCGCCTGATGGAACTAAATCGTATGCTTGACCGAGCATGATCTACCTCCCCGACGCATTCCACGAAACTGATCGCCATGCTCTCCACGAGCTGATCGAGTCGTACGGGTTCGCGACTTTGATTTCGCTCGACGAAACAGAGCCGATGATTACCCATCTGCCCCTGTTGCTGGATCGCGGGCGCGGATCGCACGGGACTCTGATCGGGCACTTTGCACGCGCCAATCCCCATTGGCGCAAACTGGAAGAGCGCCCGGAGGCGACGGCCGTGTTTCATGGGCCCCACGCCTATGTATCGCCGTCCTGGTACGGCGTGCAGCCGAGCGTCCCGACCTGGAACTATGCGGTTGTCCACGCCAGCGGACGCGCGCGACTGCTGCACGAGCCGCAAGCGCTGGAGCACATCACGCGGCGGCTAGTGGAAACGTTCGAGAGCCCGCGCCCGGAACCTTGGCGTATGGAGTTACCGAGCGATTTTCACCAACGCATGCTGGCCGGGATCGTTGGCTTCGAAATCGAGATCGCACAGCTCAGAGGTAAATTCAAGCTGAGCCAGAATCGCACCCTGGAGGACCGTCGGCGCGTTGTGACGCAATTGGCGGCGGGTAGCCCGATGGACCAGGAAGTTGCAGAACTGATGCGAGCGCGGGTGCTGCATCAGCGCTGAGCAGAGAGTTCGGGCTTTAAGCATTATACAATCGTCGAGTTCCCAACGGCATAATCTCCGACGTGATCAATCTTGACCTACACCGCGGGCGCCGCTTACGGCTAGCGCAGCGGATGCAGCGCGGCGTTGCTGTCATCGCTACCGCACCAGAGCGGGTGCGTAATCGTGACGCCCACTATCCCTACCGTTTCGACAGTTACTTCTACTATCTGACCGGGTTTCCTGAACCTGAAGCGGTCTGCGT
>Ga0335076_10000862_pt1 | contig 28850 bp, 21 predicted proteins | sample Lox_Sample_25_FD_206717 | JGI IMG/M metagenome (GOLD analysis project Ga0335076, IMG submission 206717) | Soil microbial communities from Loxahatchee National Wildlife Refuge, Florida, United States - Lox_Sample_2.5 | ecosystem: Environmental > Terrestrial > Soil > Wetlands | place: USA... | reverse complement strand
CCCCCTTATCCTATCGCCCGGATCGATTACCATTTTTCTACTTGTATTCATTTTCAGTACAGGGATAAAAGTAATTAATCAATGGCTGCAATCGGAAAGGAGAAGCAAGCAAATTGAAAACGAAAAACTGAACGCGGAACTTTCTTTTCTCAAGGCCCAAATCAATCCGCATTTTTTATTCAACACGTTAAATAATATTTATTCACTTGCTGCTGATAAGTCCGACCTGACAGCCGCTGCCGTAATGAAACTGTCCAACATTATGCGTTATGTGCTGACCGAAGCAAAAAATGATACTGTGCCGCTCGAAAAAGAAATCCAGTTCATCACGGATTATATTGAACTGCAAAAAATGAGAACTACCGATAAAACCTGTATTGATTTTATCATTGCTGGTGAATCCAACGGGAAGCAGATATCGCCTCTCATATTTTTGCCCTTTGTAGAGAATGCCTTCAAATATGGTATCAGCACGAGGGAACTATCACCTATTTCCATCCTGCTTGAGATGCAAAATGGGACAATTCATTTTCAGGTGAAAAACAGCAAACACAAATACACCAATATCAGGCCCGCAGCCAAAACAGGTATTGGCATTTCCAATACAAAAAGAAGACTGGATTTACTATATCAGAATCGTTATACTCTTAATATTGATGAGGATCCAAAGGACTACACAATAAACTTAAATATTCACGTATAATGTTTACCTGTATAGCCATCGATGACGAACCGCTGGCACTCGAAGTGATCAAGAAATATATTGCTAAAATATATTTTCTTGAATTGAAAGGCACTTTCACTGATGCTTTCGAAGCTAAAAAAGCGCTGGATGCATCTCCTGTAGACATTCTTTTTCTTGATATTCAAATGCCCGATATCAACGGCATTGAATTTTCAAAAAGCTTAAGCTCAAAAAATACTGCCGTTATTTTCACTACTGCTTTCGGTGAATATGCCGTGGAAGGTTTTAATGTGGACGCGATTGATTATCTGTTAAAACCCATAGAATATGATCGCTTCCTCAAAGCAGTCTATAAAGCAAAAGAGTATATCGAATACCTGAATAACCAGGAATTGAACCAGGGATATATTTTCGTAAAATCAGATTACCAGATGGTAAAAATCAATCTCAAAGACATCCTTTACATAGAGGGACTGGATGACTATATTAAAATTTACCTCTCACAAAAATCCGTCCTCACACTGATGACTCTTAAAACCATCACTCAAAAATTACCTCCTAAAGAATTCCTTCGCGTTCATCGTTCTTATATTGTACCCATTAGCAAAATAGAAAATGTAAGTAAAAGCAAGATCAGAATCGCAGACAGAGAAATTCCAATCGGCGTCAGTTACAGCGATAGCTTTTTTGCAGCCATGGAAGACAAGATGAGCTGAATTCATCAGCTAAGTCCTAACTTGCAGGACAAGCAATTTTTATGGAATTCCTTTCCCAGCTGAACATTGAAAGCAAAAATAAAGGCGTGTCAACCGGGCAGCAGTGGATCTCTTCTAAAGGAAGGGCTATCGAATCTGTTTCACCGGTCGACGGCAAATTGATTGCAACTGTATCAACAACTGATAAAGAAAGCTATGAAGGCGTAATCAATAAAGCACAAAATGCTTTCCTCGAATGGCGTCAATGGCCTGCACCGCGCCGAGGAGAAATAGTCAGGCAGATCGGGGAAGCACTTCGGGCCGACAAAGAGTTCCTCGGCAAACTGGTCTCTTATGAAATGGGAAAAAGCCTGCAGGAAGGCCTAGGTGAAGTACAGGAAATGATTGATATCTGTGACCTTGCTGTCGGACTCTCGCGGCAATTGCATGGACTTACTATGCACAGCGAAAGGCCCGGGCACCGCATGTATGAGCAGTGGCATCCCCTGGGAATTGTGGGAATCATTTCTGCATTTAATTTTCCCGTAGCTGTCTGGAGCTGGAATAGTATGATTGCGTGGGTATGCGGAAATGTATGCGTATGGAAACCCTCGGAAAAAACACCGCTTTGTGCAATTGCCTGCCAGCATCTTGTTGCCAAGGTCTTTGTAAAGAATAATGCTCCTGAGGGACTGAGTGGATTGATCGTTGGAGAAAGAGAAACAGGAGAATGGCTTGCTAATGATACCCGCATCCCTTTAATCTCAGCTACCGGATCAACGAGGATGGGCAAGGCTGTGGGTACAGCGGTGGCATCGAGATTGGGAAAATCCCTGCTTGAATTGGGAGGCAACAACGCCATCATTATTTCTGCAGATGCCGACCTGGATATGGCTATCCTGGGTGCCGTGTTCGGAGCCGTAGGAACAGCAGGTCAGCGTTGCACTTCTACCCGTCGTTTAATCATACATGAAAGCATATACGAAAAAGTAAAAGAACGCCTGGTGTCGGCATATAAACAACTCCGTATTGGCAATCCGCTGGAGGAAAAAAATCACGTGGGTCCGCTGATCGACAAAGCAGCGGTAAATATGTACCAGCAGGCGATTGACACCGGTAAAAAAGAAGGTTGCCGCTTCCTGGTGGAAGGTGGGGTGTTGCTGGGTGATGGATACGAGAGCGGTTGTTATGTAAGACCCTGTATCGCCGAGGCAGAGCCCCGTTTCAACATTGTACAACAGGAAACTTTCGCGCCGATTCTTTATTTATTAAAGTATGAATCGTTAGAGGAAGCTATCGCCATTCAAAATGGGGTCCCACAGGGATTGTCCTCGTCGATCATGACACTAAATCTGAGGGAAGCGGAATTATTTCTATCCCTTGCGGGAAGTGATTGCGGAATTGCCAATGTCAATATCGGTACTTCGGGAGCCGAGATCGGAGGCGCTTTTGGCGGAGAAAAGGAAACCGGCGGTGGAAGGGAAAGCGGGAGCGACGCCTGGAAAGCCTATATGCGCAGACAAACGAATACCATTAATTTCTCCACCCATCTGCCGCTGGCACAGGGAATCAGGTTCGATATATAAGGTTGTTTGCCAAAATAATAGGTCCTTTCAAGCGTTATGTATCCCATACCAGTCATGATGCTATGAGAACAGCCGCTGTCATCCCTAAATATCTGGCCCTTTTACTTTTATCTTTTTCCGGATTTGTAAAATCTACAGCCCAGATCAGGTTGGCTGCTTATGGTGGAATTCATTCAGCAAACGTGATTGAAAAAAATGATATCCCGGGCTGGGATACCGCAGTTAAAAATTATTACTCTCCAAGAACCGGATTTCATATCGGAGCAATTGCTGAAATTCCTCTCGGCCATAAAGGATTTTATTTTCAACCGGCTGTCGGATATACCTCCAAGGGCCGTCAATTCTACAAAAATTATGACACCACACTGGCTGACAAGGACACGATATATGCGCAGAACACACTCAAGCTGGGTTATATGGAAATACCACTTTATCTCACATATAAAATACCGCTTTCAGCAAACCATAAGAATAGTTTCTTTATCAGCGCCGGTCCTTATTTCGCTTTTTTCTATAATGGATCAATGAATCAACAAAGCAGGACCCTGATCTACGGTTCAGATAAATATCAATACAACGATAATAATGTGGATCTGCTCGTGGGGAATGCTCCAGATAAATACAAAACCTTCGATTTCGGAATAGATGCCAAAGCCGGTTTCGAATTCGGCAATATCATGTTGAGTGGATATTTCAGTCGTGGATTGACAAGCTTTTATACTGCAACATATCCGGGAAGTTTTCATCATCAGTTGATTGGCGCAACACTGGGAATCTGGCTCACTAAAGCAGCTCCCATCCCTCCTAAGATCGTCGATACAGATCATGATGGTATCCCTGACAATGAAGATCTATGTCCAACCCGGCCTGGTTCTGCCAAATGGCATGGGTGCCCAGTTCCTGACTCGGATGGTGATGGTATTGATGATGAACATGATTCCTGCAAAACGGTTCCTGGTATCGCAAAATATAATGGCTGTCCGGTTCCTGACTCGGATGGTGATGGTATTGACGATGAACACGACTCTTGTAAGACTGTTCCAGGTGTGGCAAAATATAATGGTTGTCCTATTCCTGATACAGATGGTGATGGGGTGAATGATGAAGAAGATAAATGCCCGAATGAACCAGGCACTGTAGAAAACCAGGGGTGCCCTGTAATCAAAATAGAAGTACCGGAAAAAATAAGTTATGAAGGTGCGAATGTACTATTCAAATCATCCAGTAGTAAGTTGACAGAATCCTCCTATCAATCGCTGAATGGATTGGTGGATACGCTCAACAGGCATCCTGATCTGCACTTAACCATTGAAGGTTATACTGACAGCACCGGAACGCAAGCTCAGAACCTGGTATTGTCGCAACAAAGAGCAGACGAAGTGAAAAACTATCTTGTGAGCAAAGGAATAGCAGCAGACCGGGTAACAGCGATTGGTTACGGAGAGCAAAAGCCTTTGGGCAGCAATAAGACCCAGGAAGGAAAGGCGCTTAACAGGAGGGTGGAATTCAGGCTGAATGTTAAAAAATGACAGATCGATCAGATCCTTTTTTAACATCTTTGTTATTCTATTTCAATAATAAATCATAATTCTGATTTCTGTTGATGAGTTTAGAATATTATTAAGAAAAAAAATCAGATATTGCAGGCTTTATATACTCAAAAAAGTACATTAATCTTCACAAAATTTTATATCTAAAAAAACAAAAATGAAGCGCAGTTTGAAATGGTGTCTGGTGTTAGCCGCGATGATGCTTGCCTATCCGGCTGTACATGCCCAGGGGAAAACCTCAAAAAATGAACTTCCCAAAGGATGGCATTTGATGGACAAGGACAAGGACGGTGTGTACGGCATCAGCCTGGATAAAGCCTATGAATTCCTCAAAGAAAAAAATCTTAAAAGCAAAACCGTACTCGTAGCCGTTATTGACTCCGGCGTCGACACAGTTCAGGAAGATCTGAAAGATATACTTTGGACTAATCCAAAAGAAATTCCCGGAAACGGGATTGATGATGATCATAATGGTTATGTGGATGATATTCACGGATGGAATTTTATCGGTGGAAAGGATGGAAGCAATGTAAAAGATGATTCGCAGGAAGAAGGAAGAGTGTACTATCAGTATAAACAAAAATTTGAAGACAAGAATTTCAACCCCGCTTCTTTAAGTGGCGATGATTTGGAAACCTATAACATGTGGCTGAAAGCAAAAAAGAAAATCATGGGTGATGGTACGGAAAGCGGCGTGGATCTTGTTATTCTTAAAAGAGTAGTGGCCGCCTGCTTCAAGAGCGACAGCATCCTGCAGTCCTCCATGGGTAAAGCAGAGTACACGGGAAATGACCTGGATACTTTCCAGGCCAATACCACTGATGCCAAGACTGCAAAATCTGTTTTGCTTTACCTGTTCAAAGAAAATCATATCATGGATATGACGAACACAACCTTCCTCACTGATTTCAAGGAACAGGCCGACCGTGAAGAGAAAAAAATGGAGATAAAAGAAACTGCGCCTAAGGATTACCGTAAGGATATTGTGAAGGATGATGAATTCGATATCAATGACAAATACTATGGCAACAGTGATGTCATGGCTGGTGACCCCATGCACGGAACGCATGTGGCAGGAATCATCGGTGCCGAAAGAGGCAATGGAAAAGGAATCGATGGTATTGCAGACAATGTTAGAATCATGATGATTCGTGCGGTGCCCAATGGCGACGAACATGATAAGGACATCTCGCTGGCCATTCGTTATGCCGTCGATAACGGGGCAAAAGTGATTAACATGAGCTTCGGGAAAAATCTTTCTCCGGAAAAAAAATGGGTCGACGATGCTGTGAAATATGCTGAAAGCAAAGGTGTTTTATTGATCCATGCTGCCGGAAATGACGCAGCAGATGTGGATACAGTAGGAAATTTTCCCAATCCTGATTTTAAAGATTCCAAATTAAGAGCTACAAACTGGATAACCGTAGGTGCCAGCAGCGATCCGTTGGCTGAACCGGAATTTAAAAGCGTAACTGCATCTTTTTCCAACTGGGGTAAAACTGAAGTGGATGTATTTGCACCCGGCACAAGGATTTACTCCACACTTCCGGGAGGAAACAAATACGGCAACCTCGATGGTACCAGCATGGCCGCACCTGTTGTAACCGGTGTAGCGGCGCTCATCCTGGAATACTATCCAGCACTCACCCCCGAGCAGATTAAATATTGTATCGAAAAATCGGCTGTGAAACCGGAAATCAAAGTAAAAAAACCAGGTACGGATAGTGAAACAGTTAATTTATCAGATCTCAGTACATCAGGAGGTATTGTCAATGCCTATGGAGCAGTGAAGCTGGCTTACGAAATGACCAATGACATGAAAAAGAAAGATCAGCTGCCTAAGTCAACCCTGAATAATTCAAAAGACTAATCTAACAGGAATATTAATAAATGCCCTGCACTGAGTGTGGGGCATTTAATTTTCTATCAGTCATTATTGTTTACATTTACAAAAAAAAAGATGGCCACCAAAAAAGACATTGTAATCGGAGATTCTTTTCGCCGCTACACCGATTTGGTCAAAGAGGATAATGTGATCAGGGCATTGAAAAAAAACACCAGGGATTTCAAAAAATTTCTTGAAAAAATACCTAAGAAGAAAATTGACTATGCCTATGCCGAAGGCAAATGGACGATCAAACAGGTTCTGCAACATGTTATTGATGCGGAAAGGGTATTCGGTTATAGGTCACTGTGCTTTTCACGTAAGGATACCACTCCACTCCCCGGATTTGATGAAAACAACTGGGCTGTCCATTCAGAATATTCCAGCAGGAAGTGGGATGATTTGGTCAAAGAATTCAAGACTGTTCGGAAAGGAACCGAGATCCTGTTCGAATCATTCACTCCGGATCAATTGGTAGCCGTTGGCAATGCCAGTGGTAATAACTGCAATGCGCTTGGATTCGGATTTGTTTGTTCAGGTCATGCGACCCATCATATGAAAATAATTAAAGAAAGATATTTATAATTGGTTTTGATTGTGGTGGATGCGGTTGCCTTCTTTTTCTGATCACCAGAACCATTGGCAAATAACATCACTATACCTTTTCCCCAAAAAAGAATTTACAGAATAGCTGTAAGCAGTTTCTTCTTTTTAGCTGGATTATGTTTTGCCAGCTGGGCATCACGAATCCCGGATATCCAGACAAAACTTCATTTGAATAATGCAAGACTTGGCGCCGTTCTGCTCAGTTTACCTACAGGATTGCTGACATCACTTCCAATGGCAGGTTGGCTGGTTGCAAAATTCGGTAGTCGTATAATCGTCATCAGCGCTGCATTATTATATGCCCTCACATTACCGCTTCTTGGATTTGTCCATACTATCTGGCAGCTCATGATTTGTCTTTTTATTTTCGGAATGGGAGGCAATATGCTCAATATTTCCATCAACACCCAGGCAGTAGGCACAGAAGCTATTTATGACCGATCCATCATGGCTTCCTATCATGGTCTCTGGAGTCTTGCCGGGTTTTCAGGAGCAGCAATCGGCACACTCCTGATCAGCCTGGGATTATCACCCGGTGAACATTTCCTCATTATATCAGGACTCGCTCTATTGATCATTGCCACAGCTTTTAAATATCTTTTGGCCGAAGACGTAAACAGAAATGAGCAACAGCCCATTTTTGCCCGGCCCGAACGATCGCTGATCAACCTGGGACTCATTGCATTTTGTTGCATGATTTGCGAGGGTTCTATGTTCGACTGGAGTGGAGTCTATTTCCAAAAAGTGATTCAACCTGAAAAAGGTCTTGTCACCATGGGCTATACAGCATTTATGAGTACCATGGCAACCGGTCGGTTTGTCGGGGATTGGATAGCCACCCGATTAGGGAAGAAAAAAACATTACAAATAAGCGGCGCGCTTACTGCTACAGGGCTGCTAACCGCTGTGATTTTCCCATTTTTCCCCACAGCAGTGTTCGGATTCCTGATGGTGGGTGGGGGTGTTTCTTCGGTTGTACCCCTGGTGTATAGTTCAGCCGGAAAGTCAAAAACGCTGTCTCCGGGAGTTGCCATTGCAGCTGTATCAACCATCGGTTACCTTGGATTTCTGTTCGGGCCTCCGTTCATCGGGTTTATCGCGCAGGCAAGCAGTCTTCGTATTTCACTGGGCCTGGTGGCCCTGTTGGGATCAATAATAACGGTAATCGCTACTCGCAATAAGTTTGAATAAATATTCTTATTGATTGCTGAAAACAAGGATTTCAACTCTCATATTTTTCCTCTTTTCTTCGTCATTAACAGGATGAGGGAATACCATTTGGGTATTGCCCATCCCCTGATAGGACATTTTATTGCCCGGAATACCTCTTTCAAGCAGCATCTCATATATAACTTTGGCCCGATCCACCGATAACTCGTTCATTTTTTTCAATTCTCCTGAATCATTTCTGTTCGTTTCATAATTTACATGCCCCCTGATTTCAAAGCGGGCATCGCGATAGTTTTTTAAAACAGGGACAATAGCGTTGAGATAATCAAATGAAAAGCTTTCGAGGATTGCCTTGTCGGGTTCAAAATATAATTTATCCAGTACAATCGTTTTTACCAACACAGTATCCCGATTTTGCTTTGCCTCATTAATGATACCCGGAAACTGTATGGTTATTTCGACCCGACGATTCAAGTCGTTATGATTAGGACTGATGATTTGTGTTTCTCCAAAATATTCCAGTCTTATATTCTCTATGCCGACATTTTTTTTTATCCATGCGGCAACACCTTCGCTCCGTTTACGCGAGAGGGTCATATTCGCCGATTCACTACCAACTGTATCTGTGTGTCCGGCGATCCGTATCATCGTGGCTCTGCTTTTTTGCATGAAAAAACTGGTAAGCTTTTGTTCTTCCCGACGTGGTAAAATATATTTACCCGTCATAAAATAGACGGTTATTGTAGTATCTGTAATTTGCCTCGAATACACATGAACACTTATCAGTAACAGCAGTAGTCCTGAAAATTTTTGCAGCAATCGGAGCATTCCCAAAAATTTGGTGACGTCGGAAACAAAAAATCCGAACCATAAAGTTCGGATTTTACCTTTTCAATCTTTTATTTACTTACTTGTTATAGACCAGGCTCTTTTGGGCGATCATATCATCCATAACGTTGACGGCTTCCTTCAAATAAATATCGGTTTTCTTACTATCCAGCCATTGTTTATATCTTTCTGCCTTGTCTTTATCCGTATCATACTTACTGGCATCCTGGGGCAGCGATTCCATATTCATGGGAGTTGCCAGTTTGCTTAATGTTTCTATTTGTTTTACCGTGTTTCTGATCTCTTTCTGTTCTGCCCTGTATTTTTCCAGGCTGAGTGAGAAAAGTTTATCGTTTTCTTTATCGAGCCACATGGCATTACTCTCGATTTTATTAAATGTAGGATTATTTTTTATTCTTTCATTACTTACATTTTTGATATTGTCGATATCATAAGCATATCGCCAGGTGCTGTAATCAACCTTTGGTATTTCATCCCAGGGTAAAGCATCGGGTTGATCTTTTTCACGAACCTTATAATGCTCATAAAGGTCTGGTAAGACCACATCGGAAGATACTCCCCGTAACTGTGTCGAACCTCCGTTAATGCGATAGAATTTTTCCAGAGTGATTTTAACCGTGCCCAATATACTGTTGGCTTCTGAAAAACCCTGCGATTTATCCAGCCCGATATTTCTTTGCACAGTTCCTTTTCCATAAGTGGACGTACTTCCGATTATCACTCCCCTTTTATAATCCTGGATGGCTGCAGCAAAAATTTCTGAAGCAGATGCACTGAATTCATTTACCATCACTGCCAGCGGACCATCATATAAAACTGATTTGTCGTGATCACTTAGAATGACAGGCTTTCCGTCCCGATCTTTTACCTGAACTACAGGCCCCTGATCAATGAAAAGTCCGACCATCTGCACCACATCATACAAAGAACCTCCTCCGTTGGTACGCAGGTCCAGAACCACCCCATCCACTTTTTGCTCTTTCAGTTTTACCAGTTCACGGGCCACATCAACAGAACAACGACTGCCTTTGGGATTGTCAAAATCAGCGTAAAATTCAGGCAGGAAAATATATCCGATCTTTCCTTTATCACTATTTATTATCACACTTCGCGCAAATTTTTCATCCTGCACAATTTCATCCCGGGTTAAAGAAACTATTTTTATGGAACCATCTGTTTTCTTTAATGTGAGTCTGACCTCTGTACCTTTTGTGCCACGGATTAATTTCACGGCTTCATCAACCAGGTATCCCGAAAGATCAACGGGCTCCTGATTCCCCTGTGCTACTTTGAGAATCACATCTCCCACGTTCACCTGACCTGATTTCCATGCAGGGCTTCCGATGAGCAGTGTCGCGATCTTAATATTTCCATCGTCGTCTTTCAGGGAAGCGCCGATACCATAGAAATGACCGCTCATATCCTCATCAAAAGATCTTTTTTCAACCGGTGGCAAATAATCAGTATGAGGATCCATACACTGCACAATGGTCTCAACAAATTCATTGAACTGATCATCTTCGTCCGTTTTTAATTTCAAATGATCATAAAAACGATCCATCGTTTTCATGGCTTTGTCTCTTGCCTCTTTTTCAAGTTCCTCCCTGCTTTTAGCAACATAGCCGGTTTTATTTTTATTTGCTTCCTGCTGATCAATCAGATCAGAATATTTTTCGAGCGTAAGATATTTCAATCGTTTACGCAACTCTTCTTTTCTGTCTGCTTCATTTTTGGGAAAATCAATCCTGTCAAAATCAAGATTCACCGTCTCATCCCTGGAAAAATCAAAAGGCTGGGAAAGAATTTCTTTGGTGAGGTTTTGAATTTCTGACAATCGCTTTTTGTAAATTTCAGTTACAGCAGGAACGAATTGCAGGGGCGCTTTTCCCAAAATTTCATCGTCAATTTTTGTTTCATACTTACGGAGGGCATCAATGTCAGATTGCATCAGCGCTTTTTTTTCGCCGTCTACTTCAGCAAGATATTTTTTGAACACTTCTCTGGAAAAATTGTCGTCGATATTTTTAGGGCTGTAATGAATCTCCTGGAGCATTTCTCCGACATTCTGCAGAATCCTTTCATATTTTGAAGGGGGAGTCGGATCAAAGGCAAGTGTACGGAATGCAAACACCAGGCCTGTACCCAAAACCAATATCACTACTGGTAAATTTCTTTTTTTGATCATATACTTTAACACTTTTAACATAGCTTATCCAAAAATAACGATAAAACAAACCGTATGTTGTAAAATTGAGAATATTAACTGCCAGTTTGTTATAATTTATATGAATGGAATATAATGCCCGATCACTGGGCGATGTAACATTAAAAACCTCCGCGAAAAAAAGCTTTCGCAGATCCTGAAAAAATTTAATCTGCTGCTCATTTCACAAAATGCCCGGAAACAAAAGACCGCCTTGACAATGTCAGGCGGCCGGGGGTGACTGATGGGTCTCGAACCCACGACCCTCAGAACCACAATCTGATGCTCTAACCAACTGAGCTACAGTCACCGTTTGGCACAAAGCTAATGGAAATAGGTTTTTCCTCAAAAACAATATGATATTGGAAAACAATTTTTTAAATCTTTTTACAAATCAAAATCTGAAATCTGATGTCGTCATAAACATCACTTCTCGTTATTTTCTTTTACTTAATTCTTTAACAATTTTCCCTCAGATTTTTACCCTTCCATGATGTAAATTGCGCCGTTTGTACATTGAGAAAGAAGATTAAAGAAAAATTAGCAAACCTTTGCAGTGCGAATGAAAAAACTATACATGAAAAGACTTTCGATTTTGATTGGTGTGATTATGTGCAGTTATGTTGCAATAGCACAATATCCTGGGGGAACTGCCGGCGGAGCGAGACGGGGTTTTGGCGGCCAGGTTCCCAGCATAGGACATTTTTATGGGAAGATTGTGGATGAAAAAACCAATAAAGGACTCGATGGTGTATCTGTTCAATTGATTCAAACCAAGTTTGACCAGGCTACCAAAAAAACCAAGGATACTGTTGTTTCGGGAATGATTACTGAATCCAAGGGGAACTTCAGCCTGGAGAACCTCCCGATATTCGGAAATTTCCGTTTGAAAATTACAGCGATCGGATACAAGATCCATGAACAAAAAGTAGGGTTCGACATAAAGTTCCAGCAGGGTATGGATATGCAGCAGGCGTTGAATAATGTGGATAAGGATCTCGGGAATATCAAACTGCAGGCAGACGCTCAAATGTTGGGAGAGGTCGTTGTTACAGGATCCAAACCCTTGGTGCAACTCGGAATAGATAGAAAGATATACAATGTAGAGAAGGATATCAGTGCAGCCGGCGGATCAGCGGTGGACATTATGAAAAATGTTCCTTCCGTTGCGGTAGACATTGACGGAAACGTCACGCTTCGCAACAGTACGCCAACTATTTTTGTCGACGGACGACCCACCACACTCACCCTGGATCAGATACCGGCTGATGCTATTCAGAGTATTGAAATCATTACCAACCCCGGTGCTAAATATGATGCTTCAGGCGGGACATCAGGTATTCTGAATATCGTGCTGAAAAAAAATCGCAAAGCCGGATACAATGGGAATCTGAGAGCGGGTATTGATGAACGTGGTAAATTTAATGCCGGTGGTGACATCAATGTCAAACAGGGTAAAGTCAATGTGTTTGCCAATCTGAATTATAATGAACGTAAGTCCATTACGACCGGTACTACTACCAGAAATACTTTCACGAATAATACGCTGCTTACAGAATATGACAACAATGTGAACAATGGAGCATTCTTATTCGGAAGATTGGGATTAGATTATTTTCTTGATAATCGAAACACGATTTCTGTTTCAGGAACTGCTGTTCATGGTCATTTTACTCCTTATATTCAGAGTGATATCTATGTAGATACGCTCAACGCAAATGGCGACACCACATCGAGCTATACCTACAGGCTTTCCAATACTGCTGTAGATTTCAGGAATATGGGAGGCATGCTTAGCTTCAAACATACTTTCCCACATTCCGGTGAGGAATGGACTGCCGATGCAAACTACAGCAAGGGAACAAACAGCAGCACAAATGTGATCAATTCATATTACTATGATACGAAGGGAAGTCCGCTCTTATCTGTCTATGACCAGCAACAACTGGGATCGGGAACCAACGAATACATTACTGCACAGACTGATTTTGTAAATCCTATCAGCGATAAATCAAAGATAGAAGCCGGAGCAAGAGCTGCAATCCGTAATGTCAGTAGTACAAGCGACCTCGGAGTAATTGATAAGAATGGAAATGTGATCCCCGAACCGCTTTTGTCTTCAGACTACAATTATCATGACAAAGTTTTTGCCGGATATCTTACATATTCGAATGCGATCAAAAACTTCGGTTACCAGTTGGGATTAAGGGCAGAGAGTTCGATGTATAATGGCAAGAGCAACTATGCAACCAAGGATTCGGCTTCAGGAGCTGTAATAGATACAGTGGGTGTTTTCAGCAATGAGTATCCAATCGATCTTTTTCCCAGTATTTTCCTTTCTCAAAAATTAGGTGGCCAACAGGAACTCCAACTCAATTATACACGGCGTATTGACCGCCCGAGTTTCTTCCAGTTGTTTCCATTCACAGATTATTCAGATTCCCTGAACCTGAGCAGGGGAAACCCGAATCTCAAACCGCAATTCACCAATTCATTCGAGCTTTCTTATCAGAAAACGTATAAGGGTAATAACACTTTCCTTGCTTCAGTATATTTTAAATATACCACTGATGTGATTACAAGATATCAAACCAAGGAAACAAATCCCCTGACCGACTCAGTTGTATTTGTCAATACTTATATCAATGGTAATTCGAGTTTTGTCGGAGGGCTTGAACTGATCGGCCGCAATTCCGTAACCAAATGGTGGGACATTACAAGCAATATTAATATTTTCACTTCTAAAATCAACGCCGGCGATAGTATTCAGACCACACCGCAAACCTGGAGCTGGTTTGGAAAGATCAACAACAGTTTCAAACTACCAAAAAATTTCACAATTCAATTGAGCGGCGATTATACCTCAAAGACAGTATTGCCTCCCGGAGGTAGTGCGGGCACTACCTCAACTGGTGGCAGAGGTTGGGGTCCAACAGTGAGCGGAAACTCACAGGGATATTCCAATCCTACCGGCGGAGTGGATATTGCAGTTAAATATGAATTCCTTAAAAATAAAGCGGCATCCATTACACTCAGCGTAAGTGATATCTTCCGCACGCGTGTAAGCGATGTCTTCACAGATGCTTCCTATTTTACACAGGAAGTGTACAGGAGAAGGGATCCGCAGTTCTTCCGCTTGCAATTCAATTACAGGTTTGGAAAATTTGACGCCAACCTGTTCAAACGCAAAAATCAAAAGGGAGATCTGGACAGCATGCAGAACAGTATGCAGGGTGTGCAACAATAAAACAGAACAGGAACAGTCATAGAAGTATCAGGGTTGGGAGTAAGTCCCAACCCTATTTTTTTAGATCACATGTTCTTCTTTATAATCGTACTGTTCTTTTATTTTTTTGATCAACTCACTGAGATCGGCTTTTTTATTTGTATTTCTTTCACCTTTTTCCCAATGTTCAATTTCATCGTTGATATGCTTACTTTGAAGTGCTGACAATTTTTCTATGATCTCATCCGAAACCTGCTTTTTCTTTTCATACATGCTGTTCAGCTTATCAAATACCAATTGTTTATTTTTTCTTATTTCATTTTCCGATTCAGCCATTTGTATCAATTCTGTTTTTGCCAAAGCCACATCATAAGGGCCTGCGTGCATGATCAGTTTGGACAGGATCGGACCCGTTTCAATTAAAATAATCAACAACGAAATGAAAAAGCCCGCCCAGAAAACACTGCTTTCGCTGTCGGAGAGGTCTGTCAATGCTTTATTGCGCTCGAGAAATCCGACATTTGCGGTTGCTGCTGCTTCGTATTGCCTGCGTTTTGCTTCCATTTGAGCATTTGCATTTTTCAAAATACTGTCCTGGTAACCGATTTGAGGAACGAGTGATTGTAATTCGGGCGTGAATTGTTGCAATGCCGCATCATAAGCCTGTTTCTTCATCAGCGTCAGGTTTTTAATTCCACGCTGCATGGATCCGCCTGTTCCGTCGGCTTCCTGTATATATGACTGTTGCAAATGATGCAGGCTGTCTTCAAGAGCCTGCTTTCTTGCGGTCAAATTTTCCCTCTCCTTCCCCGCCTGCATCAAAATATTTTTATTTTCTGTTTGCAGAAGACTGTCATTAAGTAAAATCTTTTTATGCCGGTTCTCTACGACTTTTGTATTAATTTCTTTTTCGAATATTTTTAATTCCAGCGGCCGCGCAATGGTAATGCTTATCAAAACAGCCAGCAGAATTCTGGGAACAGCCATCCAGACTTGTTTTTGAACAGATACGCCATATTTCCTCATGGTGGAAACAAGAAAGCGGTCGAAATTGAAAATAATAAGTCCCCAAACAACAGCAAATAAAATAGCGTACAGAATATTGTCGAATACGCTGTACACTGCGTAGCCTGCCGATAACGAAGCAAGCACAAAGGTCGCCAGGATTACACCTCCCAGCCCCGCATATTTGGTATGTTCGGAAGGGAAATCTTTTAACAATTTCTGGTGAGCCCCCGCACACCACCACAGGAAATGTCCATTTTTGTTTTTGTTCCCCGAAAAGGAATCGTAAGTGTACAGGCCATTCTGCCTGCCATTGTCAATAGAAGCCATAGGTTTGCTATTACAGTGAAAATAAAATTGTGGATAAGCGTTGAAGTGGGAACAAAGGAGAAACGCGAAAACTGACCGGAAATTGTAAAAGAAAAGCTAAAAGCGAAATCACCCTTAATACAGGAGATCATATGGTTGAAATAGCAATCCCGTTATTCTTAAGATGCTGATGTATACATACTGCGTAATCGTTGGCATGATTCGTATCTCCATGAATACAAATGGTGTCAGCAATAACCTGGATTTTTTTGCCTGATACCGACAAAATCTGACTTTTTTTAACAGCACAATAAGCCTGCTCCGCTGCTTCTTCCGGATTGCCCACCATCGAATTGGGCTCATTTCTCGGGCTCAGACTTCCGTCATCGCGATAGGTCCTGTCGGCAAATACTTCGTTTGCAAATTTGATTTGATAATTCCCGGCAATAGTCTTCATTTTGCTTCCACTCAATCCGTACAGAATCAATGACAAGCCGGATTGACAAATTGCTTCACAAATAATTACACTCAACTCTTCATCCCATGCTGCTCTGTTGTACAATGCCCCATGTGGTTTGACATGATGCAAACGATAGCCAAATTCCTCGCAAATATTTTCCAATGCCACGATCTGTTCTATGATCATGTCAAGAAGATCCCCAGGTTTTATCACAGAGTGGAGAATATCTGTTCTTCCAAAATTTTTTCTGTCGGGATATGATGGATGTGCACCGATGGCAACTCCGTTTCCAATCGCAAGTTCGACGGTTTGCCGCATACTATTCGAGTCACCTGCATGATAACCACAGGCAATATTTGCAGAACTGATATAAGACATGATGGAGCTGTCATTTGGGAAGCCTTCACCCATATCACAATTCAGATCAACCTTCAGCATACCATTTCATTTAAATGCGCGAGGCAGGCTCTTTGTAATATTTTCAATTCCTGCTGTTGACTGATCAATAGCTTCTCGGCTGTTTCGATATCCGTTATTTTGAAGTGGAGATTATCGCCAGGACAAAGCTGCGCCAGTTTCGGCAAATGTGCTGAGATGACATGACCAATGCGCGGGTAGCCACCTGTTGTCTGATGATCAGCCATTAGAACGATTAACTGGCCGTCTGGCAACAATTGCAGCGTTCCAAAGTTTACAGCAGTCGAGAGCAGTTCCATTGGATGATCCAACGCCAGTGAAGACCCTTTCAGATGATATCCCATCCTGTCCGACAAGGGGAGGATAACAAAATTATTTTCAAAAACCTGTCGCTGGGAATCTGATTTCAGGTTTTCCCATTCATTTCCCTTTGTTATTAAAATTTCATTTTGATGATGATACACATTTCGGACATCGGCCTGCCAGGGCAATATGCGGAGATTTTTTTCTTCAGGCAAAAGTCCGGCAAAATAAATTGTATTTTCTTTCAGCCTCAGCTCATCTCCTTTCTTTAAGGGCTGCCCTTTGTATCCCCCTACCACGGCTTTCAAATTAGTGCTGTAGCTATTCAGCCATTTTTCAGCGCATATCCCGCCATGCACACTCAGGTAACATCGGGAACCATAGTTCAATTCCGGGAAATGCAATAAAGTATTCTTTCGGGCAATAACAGGATGCCATAAAGGGATGGCTTCATCATTCAGCATGGGCGTAAAATCAGCCCCCGTGACAGCTATCATCACATTCTGTTCAAATAAAATCTGCGGCCCGGGAAAATGAATTTCGATAACGGCTTCAGTGCAACAATTTCCAACCAGCATATTCGCTACCTGCAAAGCGTAAGGGTCCATTGCTCCTCCCGGATTAATTCCCCAATTCCCATAACCAATACGGCCAATGTCCTGTACAGTGTCGAGTAACCCCGGTTTGATAAATGATAATGACATTTTATTAAATGCATGCAATGAATGCCTGCATGTGTTTGTTGCTTAGCGTTTCAACTGTTGCCACTCAGGAATTCCTTTTTTGAAATGGCATAGAACCGGACTTTGTTCCCTGCCTGCAACACAACCGGCGGCGAGGCTGCTGCATCAAATAATTTCAGAGGTGTTCTTCCGATTATCTGCCATCCGCCCGGGCAATTCAATGAATAAATGCCTGTCTGACTACCGGCTATGCCTACACTACCGGCAATAACCGGGACAGGTTTTGGCTTCCTGGGGATAATTAATTTTTCATCAACTTCTGCGAGGTAAGAGAACCCGGGCAAAAAACCGATCATATAAACATAGTAAATTTTTGATGAATGGAGTTGAATGATTTGGTCTATGCTTAAATTCTTTTCTTTTGATATATAAGCCAGATCACGACCGAATTCTTCATCATAACAAACGGGAATAGAAATAACAGGTTCGACATTTTCCTCATTCCCTGCCTCCGATTGGAGCCAGGCCTCCTCCAGCTTTTGCTTCACAAATTCGAATACAGAAGAGGAAAATAAATACCTGCTTTTGATCACAAAGGGATCATATAAAACAGAAACCGCGCAATAAGAAGCAATAACATCTTTCAACCCTTCAAACCGATGCATTAATAACCATTGCTGTATAGCCAGAATCTTGCGATTCAATTTTTCATCGATCTGATTACCCATGTCCAAAGTAATCCCGGCATCTCCAATAGAATAAATACGATACACGAATTACACAAATTATGTGAATTACATAAATTACGAATCTATGAAAATCAATGGAATTCATGAAAGCAGCCATGCAGCATCTTTTGTATGAACCCTGTCATCAAAACGACAATCATCTGAAATATCTATTCATAATAATGCCTTGCATTCATTGCATGTTTCTGATGACAAGTAACTATTTCTGAGGTTTTTACGTACTTATACAACGTGAACCAATTTTTTACTTTCACTGTTATACTGTAAAATTGCACGCAAACCGGACTTGTTTTAAATGATTTAATCGATTTATGGCGAAGAATTTATTGATTGTGGAATCCCCTGCGAAAGCAAAAACCATCGAAAGAATACTTGGCGAAGATTTTGAAGTCAGGAGCTGTTACGGGCATATCCGCGACCTTGAAAAAGAGGATATGGGTATTGATATTGAAAACAATTATAAACCCAGGTATATTGTGCCGGCCGACAAACAGAAAGTAGTCAAAGAACTGAAAAGTATTGCAAAAAAATCTGGTGAAGTCTGGCTCGCAACCGATGAAGATCGTGAAGGAGAAGCCATCAGCTGGCATTTATGTGAGGTACTTGGACTGGATCCCAAAACCACCAAGCGGATTGTTTTTCACGAAATCACCAAACCTGCTATTCAATCTGCGGTCAGGAAGCCCCGAACAGTGGATATGCATCTTGTGGATGCCCAGCAGGCCCGCCGGGTGCTCGACAGGATTGTAGGATTTCAGCTAAGCCCGGTATTGTGGCGCAAGATGAGTATGAAGAATAATCTGAGTGCAGGCCGAGTGCAAAGCGTAGCCGTTCGCCTGATTGCAGAGCGGGAAAGAGAAATCAATGCGTTTGCGCCCATCAGCAGCTTCAAAATCGATGCTCAGTTCAGCGCGAAAGAAATCAGCGGGAAAAATGTAAATTTTCCTGCCGAAGGAAAGAAGTATTCCTCAGAAGAAAATGCTGAAAAGTTTCTGAAAACCTGTGTTGGCGCCAACTACACAGTAACGGATATCCAGGTCAAGCCGGGAAAAAAATCTCCCTCGGCTCCTTTCACCACCTCTACTTTGCAGCAGGAAGCCTCACGTAAACTGGGTTATTCTGTCAACCGCACCATGGTACTTGCCCAAAAACTTTATGAAAGTGGTAAGATAACGTATATGCGTACCGACAGTGTCAATCTCAGTGATACAGCAATACAGGATATAAAAAATCAGATAGGCAGCCGCTTCGGAAATAATTATTATCAACCACGTCAATATAAAAATAAAAATGACTCCGCACAGGAAGCCCATGAAGCGATTCGTCCGACATACATGGAGAATACTTCTGTGGAAGATGCTGATTGCAGAAAATTATACGACCTGATCTGGAAACGAACAATGGCCAGCCAGATGGCAGATGCCGAACTTGAAAAAACAATTGCGAAAATAGAGATCTCAACAAATAAAGAAGAACTTACTGCGAATGGCGAAGTCTTGAAGTTCGACGGATTTCTCAAAGTGTATCGCGAAGATCGCGATGAAGAAGACATTACTGAAGATGAGCACGAGGAAGGCACCTTGCCTCCGTTGGCAGTAGGCCAGCAATTGTCATTGAGAGAGATGAAAGCAACTGAACGATTCACCCGCCCATTGCCGAGATATACTGAGGCTTCACTGGTGAAAAAATTAGAAGAACTCGGCATCGGCCGTCCTTCCACTTATGCGCCTACCATTTCAACCATTCTTAAAAGAGGATATGTAGAAAAAAGAGATAAGGAAGGTGTACAAAGAACTTTCAGGATATTACAATTAAAAAATAATGTGATCAGTAAATTGTCAGATCACGAAACGACGGGGGCAGAAAAATCAAAACTCTTTCCGACAGACCTGGGCCTGGTGGTGACCGACTTTTTGAAACAATATTTTGATGACATCATGGATTATAATTTCACTGCACGTATCGAAGAAGAGTTCGATGAAGTAGCTGCAGGGAAAATGAAATGGAATAATATGATCGATGATTTTTATACTCCTTTCAAAAAGGATGTAGAGAATACGATCGAAAAAGCGGAACGGATCAGTGGCGAAAGAGAATTAGGGACGGATTCAAAAACGGGGAAAAAAGTGATTACGAGAATGGGACGTTATGGCCCGATGGTGCAGATAGGCGATCAGAATGATGAAGAAAAACCCCGTTTCGCCAAACTCAAGAATACGCAGAGCATTGAGACAATCAGCTTTGATGAAGCAATGGAACTGTTCAAACTACCTCGCAACCTTGGGCAATTTGAGGGAGAAGATGTGACCATTAATATCGGGCGCTTTGGTCCATATATCGCGCATAACAAAAAGTTCTACTCGCTCGGCAAGGAATTCGATCCTTACACAATCAACCTGGAGGAGGCGACGCCAATTATTGTTGAAAAAAGAACGGCCAAAGAAGAAAGAACGATCAAGGTATTCGAAAAAGAAAAAATACAATTATTGCGTGGGCCCTATGGGCCTTATATCAAGCAGGGATTACGGAATTATAAAATTCCCAAAGAAAAACAGGATACTGCTGCCGACCTGAGCATTGAAGAAGTGAAAGAGATCATTGAAGAAATCAAGGCCAATCCCCCAAAGAGAGTTCCCCGGAAGAAAAAATAACATACACTAAAAATTCCGATCGGATCCGGCAACAAAATCAGGCCGAAATCCGTATTGCTAAGTATAATCCCCGACGCAAATATTGAAGGATACTAAGTTTTACGGTCTACTTACACAAGAATTTTATAAGTCGATCGTTAATAGCAAAAGAAGCAATAGTAAAGAAATAAACAACAGAAGGGGATTTGTGGAAAAAATTTTTGTTTAAGATTTACAACTTCTCCGATATTCATTTCTGTATCCGTTTGATTAGTTAGCAAAGAATGAATCCGGGAGAAGCGAAATATCCACCCCATGCAGGAAACCAAAGAAATTAAAGCATTGTTTCATCTTATTGACGACCCCGACGAGGAAGTGTTCGTTAACGTGAGTAACCGTATCGTGAGCTATGGCAGAGGCATTATTCCCAATCTTGAAAACCTCTGGGAGAATACAGTCAGTGAAAGTATTCAGGAACGCATTGAAATTCTCATTCACAAACTACATTACAGCGACCTTACAGAAGATTTTCAGCGCTGGAAAAACAGCAGCACCCATGATTTGTTGACGGCCTGTCTCCTGGTGGCTAAATTTCAATACCCGGAACTGGCCTCCACTTCTGTCCTGCAGGAAATAGAAAAACTGCGGAGGAATATCTGGCTTGAACTGAACACCTATCTCACCCCTCTTGAACAAATCAATGTACTGACAAGCATTCTGTATGGTTATTACAACCTGAAAGGAACCGAAGTAGGATACCAGCACCCGGAAGAATTCCTCATCAACAAGTTAATTGAAACAAAGAGAGGGAACACCATCATCAACGGAATCCTGTATTTAATTCTAAGTGAATTGCTGGAAATTCCCGTCAGGGCAATTAATATCCCGCGACAATTTGTATTGGGTTATATCAAACCGGAATATGAGAATGAAGAATCAATACACAAGGATGCTTTTCACAGGGTCGAATTCTTTATCGATCCGTTGAGCGGCCAGGTATTTACCCATAAGGATGTTGAAAATTATTTCAAACGCGTATCTGTTGCTCCGGTCGATTCGTATTTCAAACCGGTTTCGCGCATCCGAACTATCCAGATATTACTGGAAGAATTCAGTAAATGTTTCGATGATTCAAAAAATATTTACAAACAAAACGAACTTATTACACTTTCTGCTTTACTCAATGATTAACTATCTGGTTTTCCATTTTTGCTCAACTGCCCGCTTAAGGCAATCACAGGCAACAATTTTTTTGCTCGAAAAAATAAAGAGAAATTCAAGTCGTCCTGTATTTGACAAAAGAAAAAAATACTGGAATCAGTATTATTTTGTCAGCGCATTGCCTACAGAGAAAAGAAGGATCTGGAAAGACGGGATCCGCTAAGAAAAGGGCGCCTGATTTTCTGTTACTGAACTGGCAGGCGCCCGGTAATTACTTTGATTTCAGTATTGTCTCAGTTTCAAAAAAATTACCACATAGATACATAGGCTTATAGAAACACATAGCTATGTGAGAAACTATGTTTTGATGTGTCTATCCCGCTATAAGCGGGACAAGTTGTCGTGAAAATTTCAAATTGTGACACTCTACCTGGTTTCTCTTATTATTTTTCTCCGAAAAATATTCTCATGGCCATTTTGTTTCCCATCCACTGCGGTATTCCCTTTTTACAAACTGGTTGGCTTCCTCAAAGTTGGTGATCTTCATATTCGGCGCGTCCCATAATAATTTCTTCCTCCCCGGGAATCCGGATCCAACTTTCACATTCCAACTTCTCAGCGCCAGGTTACCCATCAGGATGGTTTCCGTCAGGGGACCCGCATATTCAAAAGGAGAGCTTACTTCCATTTTGCCATAACCGGCAATGCTTGCATTCACCCATTGTACATAGTGGCCTTCCGGCACTCTCGGCAGGGTTTTCGGAACGTTCACCTCGCTCATGCGGGATGTAGGCAGTAATTTGGGGTCACTTCCATAAGTGCCGCACATCATTTTACCTTTTGTGCCGACAATAAGAACTCCACCTCCGTCTCTGTCGCCAAAAATTTCATCGGGTCCCAGTTCATCGGGTCTTTCAGGACGAATGCCGCCATCCATCCAATACATTCTGACATCAGGCTTTCCGGCTTTTCCCGGAAATCTCAATTTGATTGAAGAAGCAGCAGGACAGGATTCAGGATAATAACTGGCTGTCCACATTTTTTCATAAATAGACACCTGGCTGCATTCCACTTCTGACGGATAACCGAGACCTGTGGTTTTGAAAGCAGGATCGATCAGGTGGCAGCCCATATCACCCAGCGCTCCTGTACCGAAGGCCCAGAAGCCCCGCCAACTGAACGGAACAAATTCCTTATGATAATCCTGCATCTGTGCCGGCCCCAGCCACAAATCCCAGTCAAGTTCTTTGGGAATATCATCTTTTGTTTTGGGATATCCCATTCCCTGCGGCCATACGGGCCTGTTAGTCCACACGTAGATCGCTGTAGCATCGCCTATGAGTCCTGCATTGTACCATTCCTGCATAGTTCTTACGCCGTCGCCTGAAGCGCCCTGGTTGCCCATCTGCGTCACCACCTTATAGCGTTTAGCCGCCTCCGTTAGCATGCGGGCTTCATAAATATCATGAGTCAATGGTTTTTGAACATATACATGCTTTCCGAGTTGCATGGCCGCCAGGGCAGCTACAGCATGGACGTTGTCGGGAGTGGACACGGAAACAGCATCTATATTCTTGTGTTCCTTATCCAACATCTCCCGGAAATCCTTATATCTTTTTGCATTCGGAAAACGTTTGACCGAATTGGCAGCCTGCCTGTCATCCACATCGCACAATACAACGATATTGGCATTGGGGCTTTTCGCAAATCCACTTAAATCGCTTTCGCCCTTACCCCCAACCCCGATTCCGGCAATATTCAGCTTATCGCTCGGAGCCACGTAACCACGTCCCAGCACATGCCTGGGCACAATGAAGAAACCGGCCGCAGCCATCGATGAATTTTTTAGGAATTCTCTTCTTGAATGATGAACCTGATTTTTCTTTTTCATTTTGTTTATAGCAATTGATGTTAGAAATAGTGTGTCTCTATCATGATTTAAAAAAACTTAGCGGCGAAACCTGGTTCTGTGTTTTTGAAGAAGGTCCCGCCGCCATGTCGAATGGATTATTTGAAACTATACACCAAGGCTCCAGCCATCACGGTAAGTCCTCTTTACATATTGGTTAGCATCATCAAAGTTAGTGATCTTCATGCTGGGTCCGTCCCATAATAATTTAATATTGCGGCCGGGAAAATCATCATCATTCCCTTTTTTCTTTTTGATATCATAACTGCGGATGGCCAGGTTGCCCATCAATACACTTTCTGTCAATGGACCTGCGATATCAAAATTTGAACTCAGATTTTTTGCCTTGTCACTCCCATATCCTGCCATCGCAGCTTCGATCCATGCAGCATAATGACCATCCTCTCCTCCCGGCACACGTGCAATGGTTTGCGGAACTTTTGTTTCATTTGTTTTCGAAGTGGGAAGTAATTGGGGATTGATTCCATAAGTACCGCACATCATCTTCCCTTTGGTACCAAGAAAAATCGCCCCATTGCCTCCATCGCCCATTATTTCATTTGCTCCCAATTCTGCAGGTCTTGTTGGCTGAATACCTCCATCCATCCAATGCAATTCCACATCAGGCTTTCCATTTTTTCCTTTAAAGACGAGGGTAATATGAGAAGCAATCGGGCCGCTTTCGGGAAAATATCCCCTGTTCCAGTTTTCAATGTATCTGCCGGCCACGCTGCATTCAGCGGAAACAGGATAACCAAGATCCAGTACTGCAAATGCGGGCGCCATGATATGACAGGCCATATCTCCTAACGCACCCGTACCATAATCCCACCAGCCGCGCCAATTAAATGGAAGTACCCCTTCAAAATAATCTTTTTTGGGAGCTGTCCCAAGCCACAGATCGTAATCAAGTCCCTGCGGGACCGGAGAAGCTGTTGTCGGCCTCGCGATTCCCTGCGGCCATATCGGTCTGTCAGTGTAACAAAAAATCGTATGCACATCCCCGATAATTCCGGCGCGGTACCAATCCTGCAACTGACGTACACCATCACCCGAAGATCCCTGGTTACCCATTTGCGTGACTACTTTATACCGGTGAGCCGCTTGGGTAAGCATGCGTGCTTCATAAATATCATGTGTCAGCGGTTTTTGAACATATACGTGCTTGCCCAGTTGCATGGCAGACATGGCCGCAACGGCATGCGTATGATCAGGTGTGGAGACAGATACTGCATCAATAGACTTTCCTTCTTTACTCAGCATTTCCCGAAAGTCTTTATAATATTTTGCTTTGGGGAAATTCTTACGGCTGTCGACGGCCTGCCTGTCATCCACATCGCAGAGATAGGCGATTTCGGCCTTGCCGCTTTTGGCAAAATAACTGATATCATCTGCACCTTTTCCGCCAGCGCCAATAGCAGCAATATTCAGTTTATCACTCGGAGCCACATAACCGCGGCCCAGCACATGTCTTGGCACAATAAAAAACCCCGCCGCAGCTAAGGATGAATCTCTCAGGAATTCCCTGCGCGACCGGTTGTTTTGAGTCTTTCTTTTCATCAGGCATTTTCTTTTAATAAATAATAAAATTGCGGGGGTAATTTATACAAAAGATTCATTCGCCGGAAAAAAAACCATATGACCGGGGAAATATTTTGATGATCAGCATAGGAATTACTATTGAGCATCGTTGTGTCACTCACTTCAACTGCGGTAACACCATTGAGCGGCGAAAATCGCAGTCGCACTGCCCCTGAAAAACATTCACTTACCATTTTACCGCAATCTTACCTACACTCTTCCTGCTTTCCAAAAAACGGTGTGCTTCGTCGATTTCTTTTGAGTCAAAAGTTTTGGCCACCAGGGGTTCAAAAACTTTTTGTGTTGCAAGTTGCACCACCTGCTGCAGGCAACGCTGCAATACTTCAGGCCTTGCATCGGAGATCTTCAGCATATTGACGCCGATCAATGACTTGGATGAAAGAATAAACTGCGCAGGATGATAAAATCCAAACCCGATACCCCTGGCTATCTTGCCGAAAATATTATTCGCCTCGGTCATTTTCGATGCGCCATAGCAAACTATTTTGCCGCCCGGAGACAGAATCTTTATCCCTCTTTTCACATAGTCGGCTCCCACTGCATCAAAAATGGCATCCACTCCCCCGTCCTTTGTGATGCGCATTACCGCTTCGTCAAATTTTTCTTCAGACGTATTGATCACATGCTGCACACCGGCTTTCTCCAACATATCTGTCTTGGCAGCAGAACCCGTTGTTCCAAAAATTTCGCATCCTTTGTGCCTGGCAAACTGAACAAGCGCCGTACCCACACCACCTGCTGCAGAATGAATCAATACTTTATCGCCTGCATAGAGAGTCATGCATTCGGCGGCGCAATAATAAGCTGTGCAATATTGTGTGGTAAGTGCAGTAGCCGCATTTGCTTCCATTGTCTCCGGTATTTTTGCTACGGCACGGGCATCCGTAACTGCATATTGTGCATATCCGCCAAAACGCGTCATGGCTGTGATACGATCACCCGGCCTGAACTGCTGCACATCGTTTGCAACATCTTCCACAGTTCCTGCTACATCATATCCCAAAATGCATGGAATTTTTGGTGCATCGCGATACATGCCTAGCCTGGCCAGTACATCCGCGTAATTAAGACCGAAGCAATCCACTTTGATTAATACCTGACCCTGTCTAATCAGGGGCTTCTCTGCTTCCCTGATTTCAAAAGCCTGAGAAGCATCGCCCGTCTTCACCAGATAAATCGCTTTCATGATTTTTAATTTTGTTCGAACAGATAATAAGGTCGGCCAGCAGAGCCGCGATCATGCCTGAACCCCGGGGCTCCCCTGGAAATCTTAAATTTGCGGACCATTAAGCTAAAAAATTTTTACACGATGGGAAAATTCCATGAAAAAATAACTGAAGAACACCAGTCTTTCATTGTAAAACAGCATCTTTTCTTTGTAGCCACTGCTCCATTAAACGGGCAGGGGCATGTCAATGTTTCGCCCAAGGGCCTGGATTGCTTTAAAGTTCTTTCTCCTAACCTCGTTGCCTACATGGATCTGATCAGCAGTGGAAACGAAACGTCGGCACACACCCTGGAAAACGGCCGCATTACTTTTATGTTCTGTTCATTTGATGCCGTGCCAAACATTCTTCGATTATATGGCAAAGGTTATACTGTGCTGCCTATGGATAAAGAGTGGGAAAAATTATCTCCGAACTTTACAATTTACCCCAGTACCCGCCAGATCATTGTAGCGGAGATCAGGAGGGTTCAGACTTCCTGCGGCTTCGGCGTACCTATGTACGAATATCTGGGAGAAAGACCTCAACATTTTGCATGGGCTGAAACCAAAGGAAGGTCGGGGCTGGATGAATATATGAAGGAAAAAAATTTATACAGCATGGATGGATTACCTACTCCATTGCTGAGGAAAAATGAAAAATAAGATTATTTTATACACTAGAATTTCCTATCGCCTGGTCCAGGCAATTTCAGCGCGTCATTATCGATCACAAGAAGCCAGTCGTTATTGGAAGGAGGAGTGAAATTTTTTGACCCTTTACTTGGAAACACTCCAATAAATGCTGATTTCCCTTTTCGCGGATCATACCACCAGGCTTTAGACTTCTGTCCGGACATATTGTTGAGGTTGACAGTAACCCGCCTGCCGACAGGCAGGTAAGCCATGAATGTACTTCTATCCGAACAGGCAGCCGCGCAAACATAGTCGATGCTTCCAAAAGATCCCCGCCCACCTGTAATAAAATTCCCTTCCCTGTCAGGAACCAGTTTATACCATGCACGTGATTCGAAAACTTTAAAACAATAGGATACTTCCCGCATTCCTCTCGTATTCATCAGCGGACGCCAGTTTGTAAATGTATAACACTGGTTATCTTTTTGTCCCGGACTGAAGCTGGTGCCGGCACAACCGCTCAACAGCCCATCATAATTTTTTCTACGGATCCACTGGTAGTCCTCATTATCAGATGAATGAGGAATATCATGCTCATAACTCTGATCCAGCTGGAAAATCATTTTGCCGTTAGCAAATCTGCTCAGTTCAGTTTTATATTGAGGCGAATCAATTCCAAGTGAGGACTCAGTAAAATCATACAAGCCATCAATATCTATATATGACGAGTATAACGAATCTCCTCTCGACCAGTTCGTCCCCTGCACAGATTCAAAATGTCCGGTCCATAAATGTTTCCTGTCATTTTGTTTTATTCCAAGAATGATATTGTTCATGTGATTGTACAAATTTCCGGCTCCCCTGTTATCGCCTCCTGCTTCCCAGATAATATTTGAAAAATCTTTGTATCGCTCGCCAAGGAATTGTCCATATAAAAAGCTTTTTGCGGGATCATTATTCGGACTAAGTAATTCGTCCCACCAACCCTGGTTCCCATCACCTTTGTAGCCAAGATAACAGGGGACGAGCAATACCAGCATTTCCTTGCTTTCTGCCAGATGAAGAAAGCGATCCACGTGTTCAAAATAGGGAAGATTATAAGTGGAAAAATCCCATTTTGTTTTGAAGGGCGGAACACCCTGCCAGTCAGGCGGATTGCCGGCAAACCGGGTATCAAAAGAAATAATGCTTACCATCAGTGTATTGAATCCTTTCCTTTTCACACTGTCAATGAATGCAGATTCATCCTCTTCTGACAGGGCCTGGATCAGGCCCCAGGCAGATATTTCCTTAACCAGGAATGGAGAATTATTCCTGTCAACAAGAT
>Ga0335076_10000861_pt1 | contig 28871 bp, 30 predicted proteins | sample Lox_Sample_25_FD_206717 | JGI IMG/M metagenome (GOLD analysis project Ga0335076, IMG submission 206717) | Soil microbial communities from Loxahatchee National Wildlife Refuge, Florida, United States - Lox_Sample_2.5 | ecosystem: Environmental > Terrestrial > Soil > Wetlands | place: USA... | reverse complement strand
TCGTCGTCGTGGCGGCGGGGCTGGCGATCGTCCGATGGCCGCCGCTGCTCGCGTGCGCCGTGATCGTGGCGCTTCCGTTCCGTATCCCGATCGAGGCGGGCGGCGTCACCTCGAACCTGCTCGTGCCGCTGTACTTCGTGGTCGCAGCGGGCTCGGTCGCGTTCATCGTCACAGGTCTCCGCGAGCGGCCGCCGCCGGACGCTCCGGAGGCGCCGTTGCCGGCCCGCCACGGCCCGGCCCGCTGGTTGGAGTGGCTGCTGGCGGGATATGTCGTGCTGTACGCGCTCCAGGCGGCGTACTCGCCGAAGTTCACGACAGCGCTCCAGCAGGTGGTGTTCTTCTACGTGCCGTTCGCGCTCGCCTACTGCCTGCTGCGCAGGCTCGACTGGACGCAGCGACTGACACGGACGTGCCTGGCGCTCGTCGCCGGCCTCGCGGTGGCGTTCGCGCTGGTCGGGTTCGTCGAGTACGAGACCAAGACGATCTTCCTGAACCCCAAGCTGATCGCCGCCAACCAGGTGCACGCCTACTTCACGGTCAACTCGGTGTTCTTCGACCCGAACATCTTCGGCCGGTTCCTCGCGCTCGTGATGATCCTGCTGGGCGCGGTGATCCTCTACGCGCGCCGGCAACGCACGCAGCTCGTCACGATCGTCGTGCTCGCGATCCTGTGGGCGGCGCTCGTGCTGACGCTGTCGCGGTCGTCGCTAGGGGCGCTGCTGGTCGGGTTGGGGGCGCTCGCGGCGCTCCGCTGGAAGGTCGGACGGGCCGTCTTCATCGCCGTTGGCGTGGTCGCGCTCGCGGCCGCGGCAATCGCGATCTCGCCGACAACGTTCGGGCTCAACCAGGGTCTGAACGGCGCGTCGAGCGGTCGTCCGAGCCTGGTCACTGGTGGGATCGATCTGTTCGGTGAGCGGCCACTGTGGGGGTACGGCTCGGGCTCGTTCGAGACCGAGTACAGCGCCCACCATCATCAGATCGGCCAGACCCTGTCGGCCTCGCACACGATCCCGGTGACGATCGCGGCCGAGCAGGGGCTGATCGGGTTGGTCGTGTACATCGCGCTCGTGCTCGCGGCGCTGGTCCTGCTGCTCCAGCGGTGCCGTGGCGATCCCGCGCGCGTCGCGATCGCGGCGGCGTTCATCGCCCTGGTGTTCCACACGCTGCTGTACGCGGACTTCCTCGAGGACCCGATCACGTGGACGCTGCTCGCGATCGGGACCGCGCTCGCGATCCGTCCCCGCGCGGATTCAGTCCGCGGGGACGCCGAACGCCGCGCTCGCGACCGCGAGCTGCACGAGCAGCTGGCCTGACCCGGGGGCCGGCTCGAGGAACCGTCCTGCGGAGGGCGTTGCGCAAATCCGGAGGCATCGATGTTGGTTGTGCTCGGTCCGGCGCGTGCTGATGGCGGGGTCGGTGGGCCGGCCGGCGGACGCCGAGGTGCTCGTGGACGGCCGGTGTGGCGGCTAACTGCGATCTCGACGTCTGCGTCGGGTCGAGATCCCGTAATCCCGCCACCATGGCCGCTAATCGGGATCTGGACGTCTGCGCCGGATCGAGATCCCGTTTTCCCGCCACTCGAAACGGCCATCTCGCAGCCGCTGGCACCGCGAGTTGATGTTATCCGCCATCACGACGCCCTGAGGTTTACGCAACACCCTCCACAGTTCGCTTTCTCGAGTCGGCCCCCGACGATCGAACAGCGCGTCCTCGCTTTGATCTCGGTTTGAACGGCCGCGGCCGCCGGCGGAGAGCGTCCAGGCGCGGCCCCGCCGGTGTCGAAGCCGCTCGAAAGGGTCGCGTCAGTTCGTTCGTGCGGCACGCTGGCGCCACGGCCCCCGCCGGGGTGACATCCCGGCCCGATCTCGGTAGGATCGACGGCCGTGACTTGGGGAATCATCTGGTTGATGTTCGCCCTGAAGATCCCTCTCGCCGGACTGATCTACATCGTCTGGTGGGCGATCAAGCAAGAGCCCGACGAGTCGTCTTCGCACGACGACGACGGCGGGATCAAGCGCTATCCGCCGCACCCGCGAAAGCCCTTCCCGCGCCACCCGCGCCGGGGCCCGCACGGTGACCCTGCGCCGCCTTCGCCACCGCGCGTCCGGACCGCCCGGGCCCGCACCCGCACCGTCGAGCGCTAGAGGTTTGATGCGGCGGCGGCGGCGGCGGCGGCGGTGGTGGCCGAACGCCGAACGGCGGGCACCTGAAGGGGTGTGGTTGGTCCGCCGGGATCGGTAGTCCGCGGGAGAACCTGCAAGACACGTCAATCAAGGCGATCGCGGTCGACCGTGCCGTCGTTGGCATGTGCGGCATGCGAGACACGGCACGGTCCCGCCGAACCTTCGCGACTGTCGTGATCTGCATGGCGGGCGTACCGCAGACCCCGCCCGGGGCCACCGCATCCACCGCCGTCATCGACTGCCGACCGAGAGACTCAGGTGAGACCACCGCCACGCAGTCCCTTAGCGGGCGAGCCTTGGGCCGTGACACGCGACGCGTGCGGCCGAAGCCGATGGCAGACTTGCGGACGATGAGCGCGCTGGCCTCCGTCCTGTCCGACGCGACGATCCTCGAGCTGGTGGACAGCGGCCGGATCAGGATCGACCCGTGGGACCCGGGCCTGGTCCAGCCGGCGAGCGTCGATTTGCGCCTCGGCGACTCGTTCCGCGTCTTCCACAACCATCGCGCCTCGGCGATCGACCTGCGCGAGCCCCCCGCTGGCCTCACCGAGGAGGTCGTCCTCAAGAACGACGAGTCGTTCGTGATCCACCCCGGCGAGTTCTGCCTCGGCCGCACGCTCGAGTGGGTCGAGTTGCCCGACGACATCGTGGCGCGCATAGAAGGAAAAAGTTCGATAGGCCGCCTCGGGCTGATCGTGCACGCCACCGCCGGCTTCTGCGACCCCGGCTGGAAGGGCACGTTGACGCTGGAGCTCAACAACCTGACGCGCATCCCGATCAAGCTCTACCCCGGGCTGCCGATCGCGCAACTGTCGTTCATGGCGCTCGACAGGCCGGCGCTTCGCCCGTACGGAAGCCCCGAGCTGGGCAGCCATTACCAGGGCCAGCGGGCCGCCACCGAGAGCCGCTACGAGGGCGCGCGCGCCGGCGCCGCGCCCCGTTCCCCCATCGAGTAGGCTCGCGGCCGTGGTCACGCTGATCGTCGCCGCCGGCGAGCCTTCGAAGGTCCCGTTCTACATCGCGGGCGGGCTGCTTGTGATCTGGGCGCTCGGCCTTGCGACCGTCGGGCTCACGCGCCCGGCATTCCCCTACAGCATCCGCGGCCAACGCGGCGTGATCGCCGTCAGCTTCGTGCTGATGCTGTTCGCGATGGCGATGGCGATCATCACGAGCGCCTTCCCCAAGTAGCAGACGCACCGCGCCAAACTCGGACTCGGGCACCCGCCGACGAGACGCCGTTCGTACACGGTCGGGACTAGCGTTTGCTCCAGGCCTTGCGGGTACTAAATTGATGACTGGTATTCCGCTCGGCTACGGCCCGGAAAACCCGCCCCCGGCCCTACCGCGCGAGAGGAGCGCCATGACGACTGAGACGCAGCAACGAGACGGCGCCGGCGCAGCGACTGCGACTGAGACCCTGACCGTCACCGACAACCGAACTGGGAAGCAGTACGAGATTCCGATCGAGGACGGAACGATCCGCGCCACCGAGCTTCGGAAGATCAAGGTCGACGACGACGACTTCGGGCTGATGAGCTACGACCCCGCCTTCATGGCGACCGCGTCGTGCCGGTCCGCGATCACGTACATCGACGGCGAGAAGGGGATCCTCGAGTACCGGGGCTACCCGATCGAGCAGCTCGCCGAGCAGTCGAGCTACCTCGAGGTGGCCTACCTGTTGATCCACGGCGAGCTTCCGACCCAGCAGCAGCTCGACGAGTGGACCCACCAGATCACGATCCACACGTTCGTGCACGAGAACGTCAAGGAGTTCATGCAGGGCTTCCGGTACGACGCCCATCCGATGGGGATGCTGCTGGCTTCGGTCGGCGCCCTGTCGACGTTCTATCCCGAGGCGAGCGCGATCAAGGACGAGGAGATCCGCTACATCCAGGTGATCCGGCTGCTGGCCAAGATGCCGACCCTGGCCGCGTTCTCGTTCCGCCACAACCAGGGCAAGCCGTACGTCTATCCGGACAACGAGCTGTCCTACCCGGGCAACTTCCTCTCGATGATCTACAAGATGACCGAGATCCGGTACGAGCCCGATCCGCGGCTCGAGCACGCGCTCGACGTGCTGTTCATCCTCCACGCCGACCACGAGCAGAACTGCTCGACGAGCGCCGTACGCGGCGTCGGCTCGTCCCAGGTCGACCCGTACTCGGCGGTGGCCGCCGGCGTGGCTGCGCTGTATGGACCCCTCCACGGCGGCGCCAACGAGGCGGCGTTGCGGATGCTGCGCCGGATCGAGACCAAGGACAACATCCCCGACTTCATCAAGGGGGTCAAGGACGGCCAGGAGCGACTGATGGGCTTCGGCCACCGGGTCTACAAGAACTACGACCCGCGCGCGAAGATCATCAAGAAGGCCGTCGACGAGGTGCTCGAGGTCACCGGGACCAACCCGCTCCTCGACATCGCGCTCGAGCTCGAGAAGATCGCGCTCGAGGACGAGTACTTCATCGACCGCAAGCTCTACCCGAATGTGGACTTCTACTCGGGCCTGATCTACGAGGCGCTGGGGATGCCGATGGAGATGTTCCCGGTCCTGTTCGCGATCGGCCGCACCAGCGGCTGGATCGCGCAGTGGCTCGAGATGATCGACGATAAGGAGCAGAAGATCGCCCGGCCGCGCCAGATCTACACCGGCGCCCGGGGCCGGGACTACGTCCCGATGAACCAGCGGTAGAGCACGTCTGGCACCGAGACCTGGACGCTCACCGTGCGCGTCGGACCACGCGTGGACCACGCGCGGTTCGACGCGCTCGACTCCGCCATCGACGCGCTCAAGACCCGCATCACCGCGCTCGCCGACGATGCCGCGCGGCACCCGACGCAAACGCAGCTCAAGCGCTACTCACCCGCCGAGCAGGTCGTGGCCAGGGCGGAGCTTGCCGGGCCCCAGCGCCGTCTGGCCAGCCGGCATGCCGGGATCGACGTCCACGGCGACGGCTCCTCAGAGCCCTATGTCGGGCGGGTCAGGCGGAAACCGCTCCAGACGCCGGACGGCGAGGACGCGTTCGCGGCGCTGCGCCGGGCGCTCGAGCGCAATAGACCTGGAGTCAACACTCGGTGAGATATCGTTTAGGTTCGATGGCGAGGTTTGATCCAATGGTTCCGGTCCGCTTCCTCGTCCGTCCACTTGGCTATCTCGCGTTCGTGCTGGCGCTGGCCTCGTTGTCGGTCGCGGCCAGGCTCCTCGGCGAAAAGGATGAGCTCGGGTTCTTCACGGGCCGCCTCGCGAACATGCTCTGGCGCTACCCCGAGGTCACCCGTAAGGGCGTTCAGATCGCGTGGGTCGTGTGGGCGCTCGCGTTCGTGATCGCGCTGCCGCCGCTCGACCCGCTGTCTACCCCGTGGGACGAGGTTGTGCTTGGGGCAGCTGCGATTGCCGTCCTCTGGCGCCGGACTGTCGGCGGGCGCCGAGCCGAGCGTTGAGGTTCTCGAGCGCCTGCTCGAGCCCGACTTCTGCCGGGTCGAGTTCGCGCATCGCGGCCGCCAGACGGTATTCCGCGAAGTAGTCGGGATCGACGCCGCACGCCGACGCGATCAGCTCCATCGCGCGCATCGACGGCTTGTCGTGCCCGTTCGCGAGCATGTTGATGTGCGCGTGCGTGATGCCCTTGCCGTCGAGCTTGCGCGTCGCCTCCGCGAGCCCCCGATAAGTGAGCGAGCGCTCGTCCATAAGAGCCCTGAGTGACTCACCGAACGGTTTCGTGCTGAAACGTGTCATCGAACGACCTCTTCTGATCGGGAGGGTACAGCCCTCACCAGACTGTCATTCCGCTGCCAAAACTTGACAGCCCTGTGTACAGCTTGGTAGGTTACCTAACACTGCTGCCGCAGGCAAGCCTCAAGGTCCAGCGGCGCTCCCCCTTGCGCAGGCGATAGACCGGCAGGCAGGCGCAAGGGGCTTACCGGGCCGAGACCTCAGACCTCGCAGGGGGTCACAGACGCAAGTCTGAGCGAGGTCCTCGGTCCGGTATTTATCGTCGATCCGCACCAACCCGCTCACTAGACCCGCTCCAGCGTTGCTCCGGCAGTCGCCCTGCGCGCGTCGGTCCGAGAGGGCCCATCCACGCGGCGGGCCGCGAGCCTACCAGCGGTTGTCAGGTCGGACAACGGCTTTACATTGCGGTGTCGTTACAGCACGAGTGTTGCGCCGTTAACGCGCAGCCACCGCTGGTGCTCCCGATACCCGGGGCTGCGCGACGCGAGCAAGCGCCAGAACCGCGGCGAGTGGTCCATTACCTCGAGATGGCATACCTCGTGCCAGACGACGTAGTCGAGTACGGGCTCCGGTGCCAGCAGGAGCCGCCAGTTGAAGCTCATCGCCCCGGACCGTGAGCAGCTGGCCCAGCGTGTCCGTTGTCCCCGGATTGTGAGCCGCGAATACGACGTGCCGGCGAGCGCGCACGCCCGCTCCAGACGCGGCTCGATCTCAGACCGTGCCGCCCGGCGGTACCAGCGCTCGAGCGACTGCGTCCGGGCCTCCCCGTCCGGGACGAGCAGCACTTCTCCCCGCCGCGTCACCCGTGAACGTCCGGCCTCACCACGCAGCGCGAGCGTCCGCCCCAGATATGGGACGGTGTCGCCGCGCGCAGCGAGCGCGGCGCGCGCCCCTTCGAGCTCCGCGACCCGCCGCTCGATCCACGGCCGAAGCTCGCGGATCGCGGCCGCCGCCTCGCGCTCGGCGGCCCGGCGCGGCAGCACCACCTCGACCCCGCGCGTGAGATCAACGGTGACGCGCACCCGGCGAGCCCGATCCGAGCGCCGCACCTGATAGACGACCGGTTCCACCGCGTGACAGGGTACGTTCCGTTTCCGACGGAGGTCGATCGACCCCACCCGCCCGATGAACTCACTACCCCGTCTGACCGAGCCGCTCACCGACGAGACCGTGGTCCTCCGCGACTACGCCGAGCGCGACATCCCGGAGATCCTGATCGCCCATCAGGACGATCCGCGGATGCACCTGCTCACGGGCGATGACCGCTCTCCGACGGGGGCCGAGCTCGGGCGCGCCGCGGAACGCGAAGCGGCCGACCGCGCGATCGGCGAACGCGCCACGCTGACGATCGTGGAGCCGGGCTCAGACACCTGTCGCGGCCAGATCCGGGTCCACCCGGTCGACTGGGACCAGTCCCGCGCCGAGATCGGGATCTGGGTGGCGCCGCAGCTCAGGGGCCGGGGACTCGGGCGCCGGGCCCTAAGGCTCGCCGGCGAATGGCTGCTCGGGCCGTGCGGGCTCGCTCGTCTGGAGCTCTTCGCCGAGCCCGACAATGAGCCGATGCTTCGCGCCGCCGAGCACGCCGGATTCGTCCGCGAGGGCGTCCTGCGCGAATATCTGCGCAAGCGCGGCGACGGAGTCGACGTCGTGATCATGTCCCTGATCCCCGATGACGTGTAAATCGCGATGCAGTACTGGCGCGTGAAACTTCCGCCGGCCGTCCGCTCGCCGTTCGAGGTCTACGTCAACGGCGTCCGCCAAGAGCTCGGCGTCGACTACCGGATCTCGTCCGGCGAGCTGCTGTTCGAGCGCGAGTTGGTCCGCCAGAAGCTGAGCGGATGGGCGTGGTTCCTCGGCTTCTGGGGCATCGGGACCTACAAGCGCAACGACGAGATCGACGTCCGCTACGAGGTCGACGGCGAGCCGCGGCTCGCCCACGCGCTCGACGTTATTCCTCCGTCTTGACGACCTCGCGACGCACCCACGGGCGCAGCAGCCGCAGCGCCGCCAGGATCGCGCGCGTCGCCGGCGAGCGGTTCAGCGTGTAGAAGTGGATGCCGGGCGCGCCGCGCGCCAGCAGCTCCGCGCACTGAAGCGTGGCGTAGGACACGCCGAGCTGGAGCACCTCACCGGGAAACGGAGCCCGCGCCTCGAGCTGCCGGAGCAGCGTCTCGGGGATGCACGCGCCGCACAGGCGCGTGATCGTCTTGATCTGGGCCACGTCGGTGATCGGCATGATCCCGGGGATGATCGGTACGTCGATCCCGGCCGCCCGCGCGTCCTCGACGAACTGGAAGTACGCGTCGTTGTCGTAGAACAGCTGCGTGACCAGGAACGTGGCCCCGGCCTCGACCTTCCGCTTGAGGAACCGCAGGTCGCTCGCCTTGTCGGGGGCCTCGGGATGGACCTCCGGGAAGCAGGCGCCGCCGATGCTCATCGGATACCGCTCGTCGATCAGCGCCGCGAGCTCGCTCGAGTAGCTCAGGCCGCCCGGGTGGGGCGTCCACTCGGTCTCGCCGCGCGGCGGGTCGCCTCGGAGCGCGAGGACGTTCTCGACCCCGGCGTCGGCAAGGCTGTCGAGGATCACACATAGCTCGTCGCGGCTCGCGCCGACGCAGCTCAGATGCGCCATCGCTTCGATCCCGAGCTCCTGCTTTATCCACTTGGTGAGCTCGAGCGTCAGGCCGCGAGTCGACCCGGCCGCTCCGTAGGTCACCGACACGAAATCGGGCTCGAGCTCGCGCAGCGCCGACAGCGTCGCGCGCAGATTCTGCTCACCTTCGTAGGTCTTTGGAGGGAAGAACTCGAACGAGAAGACCGGCTCGTCGGCGGTGGCGAGGATGTGATCGATTCGCATGGTGCGGGCACGATACCAACCTTGACAAGGTTGTGTCAAGGTTTAGCCGTGATCCCTCCCCAGGTGGCCAGGTCTCCCTCCGACTCGCGCGAAACTCGGCCTTGGAGCTCGAGATGGCGCAGGTAGCAGAGCGTCTCCTGCAGCCTCCAACCCGTGTTGGTCTCGGTCAGTTCCTCGCCGTAGATGCTCGGCGCGATCTCGACCGCTGGCTTCGGCTCATCCCGCACCGCCGCCACCGCCGCATCGAGCCGCTCGCGGACGAGCGTGCGGTTGGCCTCGATGTGGCCGCGAACGTCGATGAACGGCCTGCCGTGGCCGGACAGCGCCAGCCGCGCGTCGAGTAGGTCGACCAAATCGAGCGAGCTCAGGAACTCGCCGATCGGATCGTTGGTCCAGCCGTAGTCGAAGTACAGCGAGATGCGCCCAAGCAGGTGGTCCCCGGAGATCAGCAGTCGCCGCTCGGCCTGAAACAGGCAGACGTGCGACGGCGCGTGTCCCGGGGTTTCGAACGCCCGCCAGGTGCCCAGATCGGTGTCGATCTCGACGCCGGCGACCAGGGCCCGGTCGGGCTCGATCACCCGCGCGATCCCGGAGGCCATTCCCCGCGAGCGTTCGGCGTACCGCCGCAGGACCGCCTCGGGCACCCCGCTCTGCCGGCCGATCTCGAGCCGGCGCGCGAGCGCGAGCTCGGGGTCGATGGCGGTCGAAAAACCGTGCTGGTGGTTGGGGTGCAGCCAGAACTCGCATCCCGCCCGGTCGCGGATCGTCGCCGCCTGCCCCCAGTGATCGACATGCGCATGGGTGCACGCGAGCAGCCGCACCCGGTCAACGCTCAGACCCACCTGGGCCATCGACCGCTCGAGCTCGGCCATCGATCCCGGCTCGTGCATCCCGGTGTCGACCAGCACCACGCCGTCCCCGGCCGCGATCGCCCACGCGTTGCAGTGGGGCACCCCGGGAAGCGGCAGCGGCAGCCGCAGCCGCCACAGCCCCGGTATCACCCGCTCTCCACGGCCGAGCTCCTGTCTGCGCGGCATGCCCGCGCACGATATTCGGCCCGCCGCCTAGACTCGGCCCTCGCCGTGGCCAAACGCACCCGCAAGCAGGCGAAGCTCGCCGCCCCGACGTCGGAATACCGCGACGCCGATGGGAACGTGCTCGAGCTCCGGGGATCGATGACCCCCGGCTCGAGGACGCGTTACGCCGACACGCTCGCGGGCGGCCTCGAGCGCGAGGACGCCTGGCAGCGCGCCATCGAGCTCCTGTTCGAGTTCCTCGCGGTCTCGTGGACGATCTCCGGGCTCGAGATCACGCGCCAGAAGGAGCTGCTCGCGCGCTACCGGATGGCCACGACCGACGAGCGGCGGTTCGTCCGCGACGCCCTGCGCGAGCACGTCACGGAGCATTTCCCGGAGCTACAGGCGCCGTGATCGACCCCGACGCGTTCGCCCACCTCCTGTGCGACTGGTGTCTCGACGTGCGCGAGCGCGACTACGTGCTGGTCTTCACCACGACGCTCGCCGCGCCACTCATCCGCGCCTTCCACCGTGCGGCGATCGCGCGCGGGGCGTGGGCCCCGGGCCTCCGGATCTCGATCCCCGGCGTGGCCGAGGACTTCTACCGCCTGGCCCCCGATGAGCTTCTCGACAACTATCCGCCCCACGACCTCGCCGAGATGGAGCGGATCGACGCCTACCTTCGCATCGACGCTCCCGAGAACACGCGAGCGCTGGCCGGGATCGATCCGGCTACGCTCGCGCGTGCCGCCCGTGCTCGCTCGCCGATCCAGGAGGTGCGCCTGGGCAAGCGGTGGTGCGGCACGCTGTGGCCCACGTCGGCGCTCGCCCAGGAAGCCGGGATGAGCGACGACGACTACGCCGCGTTCGTCGAACGGGCGCTGTTCCTCGACCGGCCGGACCCGGTGGCCGCATGGCGCGAGTTGTCCGATCGACAGCAGGGGATCATCGAACGGCTGACGCCGGCCCGCGAGATCCGGATCGAGGCCGACGGGACCGATCTGCGCCTCCGAGTCGACGGCCGCACCTGGATCAACTCCAACGGCCGGCGCAACATGCCGAGCGGGGAGGTGTTCACCGGTCCGCTCGAGGACTCGGCCAACGGCACGATCCGCTTCACGATCCCGTCGAGCCCACGCGGCGTCTCGGTTGACGGGGTCACGCTGACGTTCGAGCAGGGCAAGGTCGTCAGCGCCGCCGCGGACCGCGGCCAGGACTACCTCGACGCGGCGCTCGCCACCGACGCCGGTGCCCGCTTCCTCGGAGAGCTCGGGATCGGAACGAACTTCGGGATCGACCGCGCCACGGGCTCGATCCTTCTGGACGAGAAGATCGGCGGAACCGTCCACCTGGCGCTCGGTCGCTCCTATCCGGAGACCGGCGGGACCAACGTCTCGGCGCTGCACTGGGACCTGATCTGCGATCTACGCGCCGGCGGCCGGCTGACCGCCGACGGCGAACCGATCGCGCTGGGGCGCGAGTAGACGGCATGCCCGGGGTTCGCGAGCTCACCGACGCCTTTCACGAGCGGTGGCTGGAGACGCATCCGTTCGCGGCCAGCACCTTCGGGGTCTCCGGCTATGACGATCTGGTGCCCGATGACAGCGAGGAGGGAGAGGCGTCCCGGCGCGCCGAGCTCGAGGCGACGCTGGCCGAGGCGGACCGGCTGGACTCCTCGAGCTTCTCCGAGGCTGACGCCATCACGCTGGCGTGCCTGCGCGAGAACATCGCCGGCGAGCTGCGCGATCTCGATGTCCGGCTGATCGAGCACACGGTCACCGCGATGCCGTTCAGCGGTCCTCCCGAGTTGCTTGCGACCGTAGCTCGTACGGTGCTCGCCGATGAGCCGGCGGCCGCCGATTACCTCGAGCGCCTCCGCGCCGGCGGGACCTGGATCGACCAGGAGACCGATCGCCTCCAGATCGGTGCCGCCAAGGGACGCCTACCGGTCGCGCCGCTCGTCCAGGAGGCGATCGAGTGGGCGGAGTACGTGCTCGGGCCGGATGTTCCGGTGGCGATCGCCACCCCCGAGCCCCCGGCGGGATGGGACGGTGAGGCCGCCTGGCGCGACGAGCGGGACGCGCTGGCCGCCGACGTCGTGAGGCCGGCGCTGATCCGGTGGCTCGAGCTACTGCGCGAGCTCCGACCGCGCGCCCGGTCGGGCGAGGAGCCGGGGCTGGTGTACCTACCGGACGGCGCGAACGACTACGCGCTGTGCGTGCAGTCGTCCACCACGCTCCCGTTGGCGCCCGAGGAGATCCATCGCATCGGGCTGAGCGAGGTCGAGGCGCTCGAGTCCCGCGCGGTCGAACTCGGCGCCGACCTGAACCTCCGTTCCCTGGTGGAGATCTACCAGGCGCTCCGGGAATCTTCCGGAAGCCGGTCTCCGACGGATGCGATGGCGGCCGCGACCGCGGCCATCCGCCGCGCCGAAGCTCATATCGGCGAGTCCGTGCCGGCGCCGTTCCCGCCCCCGTGCGAGGTGACGCCGATGCCCGACGTGGTCGCGGCGAGCGGGATGGCGCCCCACTACACGGCGCCAACGCTCGACGGGACCCGCCCCGGGACCTTCTGGTTCAACCTCGAGCGGCCGACGGCGGGAACCGGTTGGGATCTGGAAGGGGTCGCGTTCCACGAGGGCGTGCCGGGCCACCATCTCCAGATCTCCCGCCTCCAGATGCTCGACGGGCTGCCGGCGATGCAGCGCCAGCGCGGCCTGACGGTTTACCTCGAAGGCTGGGCGCTGTACGCCGAGCAACTCGCGGAGGAGATGGGTCTCTATCTCGGCACCGAGAGCCTGCTCGGGACGCTCGCGCCATTGCTGTTGCGCGCGGCGCGACTGGTCGTCGACACGGGGCTCCACGCGCTCGGCTGGAGCCGCCGGCAGGCGGTCGAGTTTATGGTGGCCCATGTGCCGCTCCCAGAACCGTTCTTGGCCAACGAGATCGATCGGTACATCGTCATGCCCGGGCAGGCGCTGTCCTATCTGATCGGGAAGCGGGAGATCTTGCGTATGCGAGACGACGCGAGCCGGCGACTCGGCTCGCGGTTCGCGCTTCCGGACTTCCACGCGGTCGTACTGGACAGCGGGTCGCTGCCAATGCCGGTGCTCGAGGACAAGGTCCGGAGCTGGGCGGGCGCCCTCACGGCCCCGTAACGAGCCCGCGTATCGCTTCCAGTAGCTTCCAGCCCGGAGATGCGCCGAACCAAGATCGTTGCCACCATCGGGCCCGCCTCGCGCGACCTCGAGACGCTCACACGCATGGCCGAGGCCGGCATGGACGTGGCGCGTCTGAACTTCTCGCACGGCAACCGCGAGATCCACGCCGAGAACGCCGAGCTGGTGCGCCGGGCCGCGTCGGCGGCGGGTAAGCAGGTCGCGATCCTCCAGGACCTTCCGGGGCCGAAGCTGCGGATCGGCGCGCTCAAGGACGACATCGCCGAGCTGAAGCCGGGGGAGAAGCTCGTGCTCGTGTGCGGCTCGACCGAGCCCGGTGACGGCGAGGTGATGTCGGTGAGCTGGGGCGGCCTTGCCGGCGCGGTTGATCCCGACGACGTGATCTACCTCGCCGACGGCGCGATCCGGCTGCGCGTCAACCAGGTGCGCGAGGGCGACGGTGAGGTCGAGACCGCGGTCGAGGTCGGCGGCACGGTGGCCTCGCGTCAGGGCCTGAACATCCCCGGCTCGACCCGCGGATTGCCGGCGGTGCCCGAGGAGGACCTCGAGATGCTGCGGTTCGGCGAGTCGATCGGGGTCGACCTGGTCGCGCTGTCGTTCGTGCGCACGGCCGAGGATGTGACCAGCGTGCGCCGGCACACGCGTCTGCCGCTGATCGCGAAGATCGAGAAGCCCCAGGCGGTCGACGCCGCCGAGGAGATCATCCGCGCCGCCGATTGCGTGATGGTGGCGCGCGGCGACCTGGGGATCGAGCTCCCTATCGAGGACGTCCCGATCGTCCAGAAGCAGCTGCTGCGGATCGCCGGCCGGCTCGCCCGCCCCTCGATCACCGCCACGCAGATGCTCGACTCGATGGTGAACTCCTCTCGGCCGACCCGCGCCGAGGTCGCCGACGTCGCCAACGCGATCCTCGACGGCACCGACGCGGTGATGCTCTCTCAGGAGACCGCGATCGGCGCCTGGCCGGTCAACGCGGTGGCGATGATGGCCTCGGTGGCGGAGCGCACCGAGCACACGCTCCCGTACCGGACCTGGAACGAGGAGCGCGTCCGCCGCGACGCCCGCGACCCGGCGTACACGGTGGCCTACAGCATGTGCGCGGCGGCGCGCGACCTGCACCTCGCCGCGCTCGTGGTGCCGACGCTGTCGGGCCGCTCTGCCCGCCTGATCTCAGCCCACCGTCCCCAGGTCCCGATCTACGCGCTGTCGCCGGGCAAGGAGACCGTCCGGCGCTGCAGCCTGATGTGGGGCGTCCAGGCCGGGTCGATGCGCCGGCACGAGGTCACCGAGGCGCTGATCGCGGACTCGGCGCGCCGCGTGGTCGAGCTCGGTTGGGTCAAGCCCGGCGCTCGCGTCGGCATCACCGCCGGCCTCCCCAGCGGCCGCCCCGGGACCACCAGCCTCATGCAGATCCAGCGGGTCTAGTTGGGGCCGCGCCTGCGGCGCGTCATCCATGGGGCCGTTCCGCCGGGCGTCCATGCCCGGCGGGGCAGCCGCGACTCAGGCCGCGGCTCGCGCGTAGAAATCGGCTTCCTGCGCCCCGAGCTCGGTCGCCGGCGGGTCGTCGTAGAACCACTCTCGCGCGATCCGGTGGAAGTTCCCGCGCGCGTGTAGCTGCGACAGCACTGCGAGCGTGAGCACCTCCATCCGCCGGCCGAAGATGTGGTCGGGCGGGGCGGTCTCCTGGCGGAGCTGGCCGAAGTACTCCGAGCGCGGATCGCTCATGTCGATCAGGACCTGGGTGGCGTAGTCGGGCGTGAGCTCGGTGTAGTGATCGACCGTGTACCACGAGGTCGCCGCGCGGAAGTGCGCGAGCACGCGCTGGGGGTCGAACTTGTCCGGCTCGGGGAAGAAGCCGACCTCGGCGCCCAGCTGCATGATCGTGTCGGTGTCGCCCTCGATGATCGCGCGCGCCACCTGGATCTCGAGCTCGACCGCGCCCGGGGGCATCCGCTTGAACAGGCCGAAGTCGTAAAACACCATGCGGCCGTCGTCGAGCAGCATCGAGTTGCCCGGGTGCGGGTCGCCCGAGAACTGGTGGTGGCGGTACAGGCACCCGAAGTAGAAGCGGAACAGGATCTCGCCGATCCGGTCGCGCTCCTCGTGCGCGTAGTTCTTGAGGTCCTCGAACTTGGTGCCGGAGATGAACTCCGAGACCATCACTCGCTCGCGCGACATCGACGTCACGACCTCCGGGATCACGATGAACGGATGGCCGCGGAAGATCCGGGCGAGCGTGCGCTGGTTCTGGGCCTCGAGCTCGTAGTCGAGCTCGTCGTGGATCCGCTCCGAGATCTCGCGCCCGATCGCCTTGGGCTCGAGCCCGGGCGCGATGCGCTTCGCCAGCCGGAGGATGAGGCCGAGGTTCTGCATGTCCGAGCGCACCGCGGCGGCGACGCCCGGATACTGGACCTTGACCGCCACCTCGCGGCCGTCCTGGAGCCGCGCCCGGTAGACCTGGCCGATCGAGGCGGCAGCCACCGGCTCCTCGTCGAATTCGGCGAAGGCCTCCTTGAGCGGTTCGTCGAGCTCCTCCTCGATCACCTTGCGTATGTCCTTGAAGGCGACGTTCGGCGCGGCGTCGCGGAGCGCCGCGAGCTTGTGCTGAAACTCCTCTCGGTACTCCTCGGGGACGAGGCCGACGTCGAGGAACGACAGCACCTGGCCGAGCTTCATCGCGGCGCCCTTCATCGTCCCGAGCGCGGCCACGATCTGCTCGGCGGCCTCGATCTGGCGCTTCTCGAGCGCTACCTTGCGCCCCTCTTCGTCGCGCGTAACGTTGGCCGCGAGCGTGCCCGCCTGCCGGATCGCCTGCCCCGCGGCCAGCCCCCCAATCCTTGCTGTGCGCCCCACGCGCGAAGTGGGGATCTTGTCCTTCGGCACTGACTAAATGTTAGTGCCGGGCTGAACGCGCGACCCTGGCACGATGTCGTCGGAACCGTCCGGCCAGCGGACCCAGGCCTTGTGACCGCCGTCGTAGTCGTCGCCGAGCAGGACCAGGGTGGCCGGCCGGCCGAGCGCGACGCAGGGCTCCGCCCCCTCCGCATCGAGCCCGCGCCAGATCCGGACGAACCGGTTGTGCTCGAGCTCGTCGGCGACCGTCGTCGGGTCGGTGTGACCGGGATGGATGTGGGTGCCCGGCGGAAGCTTCAGCAGCTTGTCCATGATCGAGGTCTTGATATCGGCGAAACCGGTGCTGCCCGGCGCGTGAACGCCGCCGACCGACCCTTTGAACAGCGTGTCGCCGGTGAACACGTCGGTGCCGCTCACGAGCAGCGACAGCATCCCGGCAGTGTGGCCGGGCGTGTGGATCGGCTCGATCGTCAGCGCGCCACTCTCGATCGGGGTTCCCGGGGCCATCGTCCCGGTGGTGGTGGGCACCTGCCCGCGCTCGAGTTCGTGGATCAGCACCGGCGTACCGGGGTGGCGTTCGAGCACCTGATCGACCTGCGACACGTGGTCGTGGTGGTGATGGGTGAGCAGCACGTGCGTGAGCGTGAGCTGCCCCCGGCGCAGGTAGTCGAGGAGCGGGCCGACCGGACCGCCGGCGTCAATCATCACCGCGTGCCCACCCGGCTCGTCGGCGACCAAGTACGTGTTCGACAGGAAGTCGTCGTTCATGGAGCGCTCAACGATCACGTCCGGCAGCGTACTCTTACGCGCCATGAGCCTCCTCCACACCTGTTACCGAATCACCGACATCGATCGTTCGGTCGCGTTCTACGAGGCGCTGGGCTTCGAGGAGCGTCGCCGCGCGCCGATCCGCGACGAAGCCGTCAACGTGTTCATGAGCCTGCCCGACGACGGCCCCGAGCCGCGGCTCGAGCTGACCTACAACTTCGGCGTCGACTCCTACGACGTTGGCACCGGTTACGGGCATATCGCGATCAGCACCGACGACATGGACGGCACGCTCGCGCGACTCAAGGAGCAGGGGATCGAGCCCGAGCGTCCGCCGTACACGATCCGCGAAGGCGGGAACCGGCTGTGCTTCGTCCGCGATCCCGACAATTACCGGATCGAGATCCTGGAGCGGTAGCCTAAAAGTCTCGATGGCGGATTCGAGCAAGATCGGCAAGCTGATTCAGCAGGTCGCGATGGGAGTCGCGGCTCACGACCGAGAGAACCCCGACCACAACACGTGGGGGATCGGCATGGCTCACTTCGACATCGAGCGGCTCGACCTCGATGAGGGCGAAGAGCTGATCCCCGGCATCGTCCTGCATGCCGACGGCGGGCAGACCGGTCAGTTCCGGATCCTGTGCGACGGCCAGCACGACCAGGGCGAGGTCGAGGAAGAGGAAGAGGTGGTCGACGCGGTCGCCGAACAGGAGCTCGCGCAGCCACTGCAGGCGCCCGGTCCCGCGCCTCGGGTCACCCCGCCCTTCTAACACGCCACCGGCGTGACGTACTCGATCGTCGCGCGCGACCAGGACACTGGCGAGCTCGGCGTCGCCGTCCAGTCGCACTGGTTCTCGGTCGGCTCGATCGTGACCTGGGCGCGACCCGGCGTCGGCGCCGTCGCCAGCCAGGCCAACGTGGATCCGGGCTACGGCCCGCGGCTGCTCGACCTTGTGGCAGCGGGCGCGCAGGCCGAGGAGGCGCTCGCGACGCTGGTCGCGAATGACCCGGCCGCGGCCACGCGGCAGGTGGCGGTGGTCGACGCGGCCGGCGACGTCGCCGCCCACACCGGGTCGAGCTGCATGACCTACGCCGGTCACATCACCGGCGCCGGCGTCTCCTGCCAGGCCAACATCATGGCCACCGAGCGGGTGTGGCCGGCGATGCTCGAGGTGTTCAGCGGCGCCGGCGGAACGCTCACGAGCCGTCTGCTCACCGCGCTCGACGCGGCCGAGCGCGAGGGCGGCGACCTGCGGGGCCGCCAATCCGCGGCGATTCTGGTCGTCGCGCCAGATGCCGAGCCCTGGCAGACCGTCGTCTCGCTGCGCGTCGAGGACCACCCCGATCCGCTCGCGGAGCTCCGCCGGCTGGTGGCGCTCCACGACGCCTACGCGCTCGCCGGGCAGGCCGACGAGCTGGCCGGCGCCGGCCGCCACGACGACGCCGGCCGCCTGTACGTGGAGGCGAGCGAGCGCGCCCCGGGCAACCACGAGCTGCGGTTCTGGGCCGGGCTCGGCACCGCCCTGGCCGGCGACCTCGACGGCGGGGCGGCCCAGGTCCGGGCGGCGATCGAGCTGCAGCCCACGTGGCGCGAGATGCTGCGCCGGCTTCCGCCCGGGGCCGCGCCGGCGGCGGCCGCGGTGCTGGCCCGGCTCGACGACAGCTAGCCGGCGGGCGCCTCGGTCAGGAGTTCGGCGAACGCGCGGGCGGTCAGCCGCTCCCTCTGGATGAAGCCACGCACCGGGGCCGCGGCGATCTGCGCCACGCGAGCAGCTCGGCGACCTCGAACCCATCGCGCCCGGTGCTCGTGGCGATCGGGACGGCTAGCGTGCGCGCCGGCGCTGGGCGTCGCGGTCCCGCCCGCGGCCCGGCGCCTGCTGCTCTCGCATCGCCTCCCGCTTGCGCGCCTGCTGCTCTCGCATCGCTCCTCGGGTCTCCTCGCGGATCTGGCGCCACGCGGTCCGCGCCTGCCTGAGCGCCTGCACGACCTGAGCGCGAGCATCCTCGGCGGCCTTGGCGGCGTCGAGCACCTGCTGCTTGGTGCGCCGGCCGTGGGTCAGCAGGTTGAACGACCACAGCCCGGTCTCGAGCAGCCGCGCCGCGCGCTCGACGTCCTCGAGCACCGCGTCCCGGAGCTCCGCGCCGCGCAGCCCATGCTCGATGTAGCGCACGCGCGAGGCCAGCGCCACCCCGCCCAGTCCGCTCAACGCCCGGGCCGCGATCATTGGCTCGGGGTCGCGCGGATCGACCTCGGCGCGCGCAGCGAGCGCTTCGGTGGCGACCGTGACGATCCGGTCGTACATCTCGAGCCACGCCGCGCGCAGCGTCGGCGTCGAGTCGATCAACTGCATGAACCTCGGCAGGAACATGACGAGGTCGTCGGGAACGTCGTCGAAGCGTTCCATGTCCTCCTTCATCGCCCGCACCACCGCAGCGGTCAGCGACTCGCTCGGAGGACATTCGCGGATCACGCGGGCGAGACTCTCGACGGTCTCGTCGGCCCAGTCGAGGACCATCGACTCCTTGGTCGGAAAGTAGTTGTAGACCGTCTTCTCGGAGACGCCGACGATGTCGGCAACCTCGGAGACCTTGACGTTGTCGAAGCCGCGGGCGCCGAACAGAATCGTGGCCACGTCCGATATTCGCTGGCGGGTCAAGCGGCGCTTGCGCTCGCGCAACCCCTCGTCGGGATGGCGCCGCAGTTCAGCCGCCTCCTGGAACCGCCGCACCCGGCGCAGCGACTCGGCCAGCTCCGGGCCGAGCTCGGCGACGAACACCCGGTGAACGCGGTCGTCGCTGAACGGATCGTCGAGCAGCTCTTCGTCGTGGTCCATCGATAACAGGATATTCCTAAAAATTCAGTTGCAGAATTTTTTCAGTGACTGTAGAGTTATCGCCATGAGCCAGATAACAGCTATTGAAACCGAGGGTCTGACCAAGCGCTTCGGCGATTTCACCGCGGTCGCGGATCTCGATCTCCGGGTCGACACTGGGACCGTCGTGTCGCTGCTCGGGCCCAACGGCGCCGGCAAGACGACGACCGTGCGCATGCTCGCGACGTTGCTGCGCCCGGACGCCGGGTCCGCGCGCGTCGCCGGATACGACGTCGTGCACGAGGCCACTCAGGTCAGGGCGCTGATCGCGCTGACCGGGCAGTTTGCCGCGCTCGACAAGAACCTCACGGCCCGCGAGAACCTCGTGCTGATGGCGCGGCTGCGCGGTCGCGGCCGCCGCGAGGCGGCCGCCGTGGCCGACCGCCTGATCGAGCGGTTCGCGATCGAGGAGTTCCGCAACCGGCTGGTAAAGAAGCTGTCCGGCGGCGAGCGCCGGCGCGTGGACCTCGCGGCCGGGCTCATCGACACGCCGCACGTACTCGTGCTGGACGAGCCGACCACGGGTCTTGACCCGCGCAGCCGTCAGGTCGTGTGGTCGACGATCCGCAGCCTCGTCGACGACGGGGTCACGTTGCTGCTGACCACCCAGTACCTCGAGGAGGCGGATGCGCTCGCCGACCGCGTGGTGCTGATCGACCGCGGCCGCGAGGTCGCGGCCGGCACGCCGGCGCAGCTGAAGACGCAGGTCGGGGCCCAGCGGGTCGACGTGATCGCCGCCGACGCCACCGAGTTCGCACGCGTCAGCGACCTGCTCCGCGACCGGTTCGACATTTCCGAGTCAGCCGAGCAGCGGACGGTGTCGGTGGCCGCGCCCGACGAGGCCGAAGACCTCGCTCGCGTGGCCGCCGTCGTGGCGGAGGCCGGTATCGGAGTCGACGAGGTCGCGCTCCGGCGTCCGACGCTCGACGACGCGTTCCTGGCGCTGACCGGTCACATCGCCCACGACGACCTGCAAACCGACGATTACGAACCAACGGAGGTGGCCGCATGAGTGCAATCGCAGCTTCCGCCCGTGCTCCCGTTCCCGGGTCGGGCCTCGCCGCGCCCGCTCGCTTCGTCCGCGACACGGCGCTGCTGACCGTCCGCAGCCTGCGAGCGATTCCGCGCGTGCCCGAGCGCCTGCTCGACGTCACGATCCAACCGATCGTGTTCATCCTGCTGTTCCTGTACGTGTTCGGCTCGGCGATCCACGTACCGGGGGTGAGCTACAAGGACTACCTGTTCCCCGGGATCATCGGCCAGTCGCTCGCGTTCGGGATCATCGGTGCGGGCGTGGCCACGTCCCACGACATGACCGAGGGCGTGATCGACCGCTTCCGCTCGATGCCGATCAGCCGGCTGTCGATCATCAGCGCCCAGGTCATGGGTCAGTTCTGCGAGCAGGTGCTCGGTCTGACGATCGTGGTCGTGTTCGGCCTGATCCTCGGCTGGAACCCGGACCTGACGGCCCCACATGCGATCGAGCTCGTCGGGCTGATGGCCCTCGGGATGTTCGCCTTCACGTGGATGGGCGTGCTGCTCGGGATGCTCGTGCGCTCGCCGGACGCGATGCAGGGCGTCGGCTTCATCGTGATCTTCCCGCTCGCGTTCCTGGCCGGGACGTTCGTGCCGATCGCCGGCATGGATGCGGTGCCGCGCGCGATCGCCCAGTGGGATCCGATCTCGGCGCTGGTGGGCACGGTCCGCGGGCTCACCGAGGGCGTGCACTCGAGCGGGTCATGGCAGCTCGTCCATCCCGAGCTCGCGATGGCGCTGTGGTGCCTGCTGATCATCGCCGTCTGCGTGCCGCTCGCTCTGCGGCGGTTCAACCGCACGCTCGCCGGCTGAGGCTTCGAAGCCCGGCCGGCGGGCGTGCGGCGATGAACGCTCGGGGCGTGCTGGATTTCCCACGTATGGCGTGGGTTTTCCAGCAACGCCCGTGTCAGGCGGAGTTCACGCCGGCTGGTGCGCGGGCGCTTCGACCACGCCGTTGCCGGCTCGCCACTTACCGAGCACGATCAACGAGCCGTCGATGATCCGGTCGACGAACATCTTGCTGTCGTTCAGGCGGGGGAACTCCGCCTGCGGCACGTCCACCTCCAGGAAGCGGCACAGCGGCTCCCATCCCTCCTGGACGTTCCACACCAGCAACCGATCCTCGGGGATGTGCCGCTGGACCTGCTGCTCGTAGCGGTAGATGGCTTCGGCTAGCTGTCCAGGCCGGAGCTCCGCTCCGCTGAACACGCCCTGGGCCGCCCACATTCTTCGCATCAGATTCATGTACGCCCGCCACTCAGGGTCGATTTCCTCTCGCGCTTTTGAGATGTGGGCCATCGGAGAATGCCCGTAGAGCACGTCCCAGATCGTGTCCAGCATGCTCTTCTCCCACGCCTCGGGATCGCGCGCGCTCAGCACCACCTTCGCGTCCGGGTACACCTCGGCCAGCTCTCGGTAGAAGAACGAGCCCGGCCAGTCGACAGTCGATTCGTGCTCGCCGAAGATCGCGTCCCAGTCGGCCCGTTCATCGATCGCCTCCGCCCATTGCTCGGTCAGCGGCAGGTTGGTGAGGACGTTCACCATGTGGTAGCAGGGGCCGAACCCCAGCATCTCCAGAGCCACCTTCTGCGAAAGCGTGCCGGTGCGCGGCAAGCCCGCTCCAATCACCTTCATGTACTTCCTCCTGTTCTGACGGCTGGCTCGGCGACGATGACGTAGTAGCCGAGGTCAAGCTCGCTCAGCTCGAGCAACGCGCGATGGCGCTGATGCCATCGACCGGTTTCCAGATCCGCTCGGAGCGCGCCGATCGCGCGGTCCGCCGCGGCCGAGGGTACTTGCGCAAAGACAGAAATGCCGGTTCGCACGTCCGGGTCAAGATATGCGCCGGGTCGGCGCCAGAACGCGCCGTAGAAGCCGTCCGTACAGTCGTGCGGGACCGGCACCGGCACGAGGTCGACCGTCCCGAGCACCGACCGCAGCTCGTCGGCCCAGGCATCGCGCCGGCGGAACCGCGGCCGAATCAGCTCGAGGAACTCCGGCAGGTACTCGGTGGTCAGCCAGAACAGGTCCGCCTCGCCGGGGTTCGCGTTGAACACCACCACCCGGTGGCGAGCCACGCGGCGCAGCTCGGCGAAACCCCGCCGGCGGTCGGTCCAGTGGTGGTCGGACAGCACCGCCATCACGGCGTCGAACTCGCCGTCTTCGAACGGAAGCTCCTCGGCGCGCCCGCGCACGACGGGCGCGGCCCCGTGCGGGCGCTGCGCGATCATCACCTCGGAGGGCTCGAGCGCTACCACCTCGCGGTCGGTCGGCTCGTAGGCGCCCGCGCCGGCGCCGACATTCAGCACGGTGCGCGCGTCGCCGAGAGCGTCCCGGATCGCTGCGGCGATCCGCGGATCGGGATGGCGGGTCGTCGTGTAGCTGCATCCGATTCGGTCGTAGAGCCAGGGCATCGTCACGGGTCGATCAGCACCCCTGGGTTGAGCGCACCCGAAGGGTCGACTGCGGCCTTGGCCCCGCGCAGCGCCGCCGCGAACGGCTCCGGACGCTGTTGGTCGTACCACGGCCGGTGCACGCGGCCGACCGCGTGGTGGTGGGTGATCGTGCCCCCGCCGGCGATCACCGCGTCCGAGGCGGCCCGCTTGAGCTCGGCCCACTGCTCGAGCTCGGCGCCGCGCCGCGCCGGCGCGAGCATCGTGTAGTACGGGGCGGGGCCGTCCGGGTAAACGTGCGTGAACCGGCACATGACCGACCCGCCGCCGCACACGTCGCGGAGCGCGGTGCTCACCTCGTCGACCACCCGTTCGTGGAACGCCGGAAAGCGCTCCCAGGTGATCGCGGTCTCGAACGTCTCCGACAGCACTCCAATCGCTATGAACACGTCGCGCAGATAAGGAGCGCGGAGAAACGCCTCGCGCCAGCTGCCGACGGCCTCGCGATCAGCCGGCCCACGTCGCTCCCACGTCCCGCCGTGATCGCCGCAGATCTCAAGCGCCGTCGTCATCCACCGCTCGACATCGTGCTCAGCGGACTCGAAGCCGAGCACGAGCAGCGCGTGCGAACCGTCGCCGACGCCCGTCACCTCGGCCTCCCGGGCGTCGATCAGGCGGCAGTTCGCCGGATACAAACCGGACTGCGACAATGCCCTCACGGCGTCGGCGCCGGACGAGAACTCCGCGAACCGCACCGGGGCGGAGGCACGACGCGTGGGGCGCGGGCGGACCCTGACCCACGCCTCGGTGATCACCCCGAGCGTTCCCTCCGAGCCGATCAGCATCCGGTCCGGCGAGACCCCGGCGCCGGATCCCGGCAGCCGGCGCGTCTCCCACGCCCCGACCGGCGTCAGCGCCCGCACCGACTCGACGAGGTCGTCGATGTGGGTGTAGAGCGTCGCGAAGTGGCCACCGGCGCGGGTGGCGATCCAACCCCCGAGCGTCGAGAACTGAAACGACTGCGGGAAGTGGCGGAGCGTGAGCCCGTGCGCGCCGAGTTGCTGCTCGAGGCGGGGACCGGTGGCGCCGGCCTGGATTCGCGCCGCCAGCGACACCGGGTCGACCTCGAGCACCCGGTCGAGCGATCTCAAATCGATCGTGACGACTCCCGCATAGCCCTCGCAGCCAGAAGGCTCGACGCCGCCGACCACGCTCGTGCCGCCGCCGAACGGGATCACGGCGGCACCCGCCGACACGGCCCAGTCCAGCGTGGCCCGCACCTCGTTCTCGTCGCGCGGGCGCGCCACGATGTCCGGCGGGTTATCGAACCGGCCGCGGAACGCGCGCACGACATCGACGTAGGAGCGGCCGTAGCAGTGCAGCGCCCGCTCGTGGCCGCCCGTGGCGCAGATCGGCGCGAGCGCGTCGGGCGGGCGCAGCCGTGGGGCCGGAAGCGACACCGCGCTCAGCGCGACCGGCACCTCAACCTCGGGCGAGCCGAACCCGAACCGATCGGAGAAGAACGCGGCGGCGCCGCGCAGTTCCGCAATCGACGGCTGCTCGTCCTCGTAGCCCCATCCCCAGTGTTTGAGCGCTCGCGCCACAGAAGCCGACCTTACCGGCGAACGTGTGCCATACGCTTGGCGCATGGATCTCGACCAGCTGCGCGCGTTCGTGACCGTGTCCGAGGAGCTTCACTTCGGCCGGGCGGCGCTTCGGCTCGGGTGCTCCCAGCCGCAGGTCAGCCGCCGCGTGCGTGCGCTCGAGGACGAGCTCGGGCTGCAGCTGTTCGTCCGCACCGCCCGCCGCACCGTGGTGACCGACGCCGGCGCCCGGCTGCTCGAGGACGCGCGCGACACGCTCGCCGCCGCCGAGCGGCTCGAGCGCCGCGCCTCCGCGGCGGGGCGCAGCGCCGCCGGCCGGGTCGTCGTCGGGTTCGTGTGGAGCACGCTCGGCGCCCACGTCGCGCCGCTGGTCGGCGCGGCCGCCGAGCGACACCCCGAGATCGAGCTGACGGTCGGCCAGCTGCGGTTCGTCGAGATCGTCCCGGCGCTGCGCCGCGGAGACGTCGACCTCGCGATCGTGCGGGCGCTGTTCGAGGAAAGCGAGATGATCGAGGTGACGCTGCGTCACGAGCCGTCGGTCCTGGCGATCCCCGCCGACCACGCGCTCGCGAGCGCCGACAAGATCGCGCTGGCGCAACTCGACGAACTGCCGATGGTCGCCCTCCAGCGCGACCTCGCGCCGACGGCCTATGACGCGGTGACGGCGGCCGCCGCTGAGCGCGGGGTGCGGCTGCGGATCGTCCAGCAGACGCGCTCGCCGTCGGAGGCGCTGGCGCTGGTCAGCGCCGGGATCGGCGTCTACCGGCTTCCGTCGAGTGCCGCCGTGCCGCAGCACGGGGTCGTCTATCGCGAGATTGAGGCCGCGCCGAGTCGCCTCGTCCTGATCCGGCGTCCAGAGCCGCCGGCGCCGGCAGTCGCGGCGATCGCAGCGCTTGCGCACGAGGTCTTCAACGATGCGGATCATGCATCGAACGATGGCGTCGGCGCTCTGGAACTGAGGTCGGCCACGACCTAGCCTCGCGGGCGGTGATCGCCACCCCGGGAAGGCGCCTGCGGGCATCCACGCGGCTGCGCGCGCTCGTGCTGCTCTGGCACGCGAGCCGCACGCTGAGCCTGTTCGCGGTCGTGTTCGTGGTCGCCGAGGGCGTGCTCCCGGTGCTCGTCCTGATCCTGATGGGGCGCGTGACCGGCGAGATCCCCGACGCGGTGACGTTCGGGCTGTCCTCCCCCCAGGGACACCGGCTGATCGTCACGCTCGCGCTCGCCGGGGCGGCGTACGCCGTGTCGCTGATGCGCGGGCCGTTCGAGGACGCGCTCACGGCCGCTGCCGCGGCGAAGGTCGACGTGCTGATGCAGGGGCAACTGGTCGAGGCAGTATCCGCGCCGGCGGGCGTCGAGCACCTCGAGGACGCACAGGTACTGGAACGGCTGTCCTCCGCCCGGGGCGAGCTTCTCGGCGGCAAGCCCGAGGGCGCGCCGATGGCGCTGATCTCCATGTTCGGCGACCGCCTCACGGGTGTGCTGGCGTGCGCTGTGCTCGCGACGTTTCGCTGGTGGCTCGGTCTGGCCATGCTCGTGATGTGGCTGCTCGTGCGACGCCCGCTCGGCACGCGCGTCCGCTTCCAGGCCACGCGGGCCAGGCAGGCGGCGACGCCGCTACGGCGCAGCTGGTATCTGCTCGGCCTCGCGTGGCGCCCGCACGCTGCGAAGGAGATGCGCTTGTTCGGCCTCGGCGACTGGACCGCCAACCGTCATCGCGAGGAGTGGCTCGCGGGGATGGCGCCAACGTGGCAGGAGCTACGGCGGCTGTCCAAGCAGGTGTGGGTGGCCGGCGGCCTCGTGCTCGCGGCCTACGCGCTCGCGGCGGGCACGATCGGGTGGGCCGCCGATCACGACGAGGTCACGCTGCGGACGATGGCGACGATGCTGATGATGCTGCCCGCCAGCATGGCGGTGGGATCGATCACGCTCGCCGACATCAGCCTCGCGCAGATGCTCGCGGCTCTTCCCGACCTCGACGCGCTGACGAGCTCGTTGCGACCCGGGACCGCAGTCGCGGACGCCGGCGACACACAGCTCCCGGCTGCGGGGCTGCCGCAAAGTCACGTGCGCTTCGAGCGGCTCACGTTCGCCTATCCCGGACGTGAGGAGCCCGTGTTGCGCGACCTCGACCTCGAGCTGCCGTTCGGAGAGTCGCTCGGTTTGGTGGGCGTCAACGGCGCGGGGAAGACGACGCTCGTGACGCTGCTCGCGCGGATGCGGGAGCCGACCGCCGGGGTCGTCACGGTCGACGGCGTCCCGCTGACTCGCCTGAGCGAGCGCGAGTGGCAGCGCCAGGTGGCGGTCGTCTACCAGGACTTCGCGCGGTTTCCGTTCAGCGCCGCCGAGAACATCGGGCTGTTCGCCGACGGTCCGCCCGATCCCGAGCTGCTGGCGGTGGCCGCCGAGCGCGCCGGCGCCGCGGAACTGATCGCTGAGCTTCCGCGGGGCTGGGACACCGTGCTCTCGCCCCACTACGAGGGAGGCGTCGGTCTCTCCGGCGGTCAGTGGCAGCGGATCGCGCTCGCCCGGGCGCTGTACGCGGTGCAGAACGGCGCCCGTGTGCTGGTGCTCGACGAGCCGACGGCCCAACTCGACGTGCGCTCCGAGGCGGCGTTCTACGACAGCTTCCTCGAGTTGACGGCCGGCGTCACCAGCATTGTGATCTCGCATCGCTTCGGCAGCGTGCGCCGCGCGCACCGAATCGCCGTACTCGACGGAGGCAGGATCGCCGAGCTCGGCACCCACGAGGAGCTGCTCGCGGCCGACGGGGCCTATGCCGAGATGTTTCGGATCCAGGCGGAGCGGTTCGCGGCATGATCGGCACCTGGCGCCGCCTCGCCGGCGTGCTTCTCGGCACCGGCTTCCGCGCCGCGAGGTGGACCTCGTTCGCGTGCCTGATCGTGAGCCTGGTCGCCGCGGTGGCGTCGGTCACCTACAGCATCGGATACCGCGTGATGATCGACGGCGCGATCGCGCAGGACACCACGCAGATCTTCCTGGGAGCGGCGCTGGTGGCGGGATTGTTCACGCTCAGCTGGCTGCTGGCACTCGTGTCGGGGACCGAGGGGTCGCTGCTGACCGACAAGACGAGCCTGGCGCTGGGCGTCCGGATCGCGCGGATCGCGGCGACGCTGCCGACGCTCGAGCACTTCGAGCGCCACGACTTGCTGGCGCGGGTCGAGCAGCTCACCCACAACCGCCGCATGCTGGCGGGCGCCCCGCGACAGCTGATCAGCCTCACCGGGCAGGCGGCACGGGCACTCGGCATCGTCGTGCTGCTGGCGACTATCTACCCGCCGGTGCTGGTCGTCCCGCTGCTGGCGCTCGCCCCGGCGCTGTCGGATCGCGCCGCCGGCACTCTGCAGCAGCGAGCCGACGACGAGCTCGCCTCGGATCGGCGCCTGCTCGACGAGCTGTTCGGACTCGCCACCAGCGCCGAAGAGGCGCGTGAGTTGCGCACCTACGGGATCACGGATGCCCTGGCGGTGCGCCACGCGGCGCTCGCCGAGCGCGTTCGCCACCGTAAGGTCCGAGCCGCGCTCATCAGCGCCGTGCTCGAAGGCGTCGGCTGGCTGGTGTTCGCCGTGGGCGTGGTGGCGGCGATAGTCGTGCTCGTGCTGCAGGCCGCCCAAGGCCACGTCAGCCCCGGCCAGGTGGTGATGGCGGTCACGCTGCTGCGCCGCGCCCAGACCCAGATCTCGCGCTCGACCGATACCGCCGGAAGTCTCAACACCTCGCTCGGGGCCGCGCGGCAGCTGTTGTGGCTCGAGGACCACGAGCGGTCGCTTCGCGTGACCGGCTCGCTTCGCGGCGCTGCGCCCGCGAGCCTGCGGTCGGGGATCATGCTCGACGGCCTGCGGTTCGCGTACCCCGGCAGCGAGGATCAGACCGTGCTCGGGCCGCTGTCGCTGGAGCTGCCCGCCGGCCGGGCGATCGCGCTCGTCGGCCACAACGGCGCCGGCAAGACGACGATGGTCAAGCTGCTGGCCGGGATGTACCGGCCGTCCGAGGGACGCATTCTGATCGACGGCGTAGACCTCGCGCAGATCGATCTCGCCGAGTGGCGCGGGCGGGTGAGCGCCGCCTTCCAGGACTTCGTGCGCTTCCAGCTTCGGTTGCGGGAGAGCGTCGGCGTCGGCGATCTGGCGCACATCGACGACCGCGACCTGGTTCGCGCGGCACTCGAGCGCGCGGGATCCGGGAAGCTCGAGCCGGAGCTTCCGGAGGGCCTCGAGACGCACATCGGCAACCGCTATACCGCCGGCCGGGAGCTCTCCGGCGGACAGTGGCAGCGGCTCGCTCTGGCCCGCGGACTGATGCGCCAGGCGCCGCTGCTGGTCGTGCTCGACGAGCCGACGGCGAGCCTCGACCCTCCGAC
>Ga0335076_10000860_pt1 | contig 28879 bp, 26 predicted proteins | sample Lox_Sample_25_FD_206717 | JGI IMG/M metagenome (GOLD analysis project Ga0335076, IMG submission 206717) | Soil microbial communities from Loxahatchee National Wildlife Refuge, Florida, United States - Lox_Sample_2.5 | ecosystem: Environmental > Terrestrial > Soil > Wetlands | place: USA... | reverse complement strand
AGCGGCCGAAGCCGACCGACGTCGTGCTGCCGCCGGATCTCGGCTCGGCGGTGTTCGGGCTGGCAGCCTGCACGCTCAACCCCTCGAAGGTGACGTTCCACAGCTCGACGCCGATCGCCGGCCATCCCGAGGCCTCGGTTTTCGATTCGCTTATGGCCGCGGGCGTGCCGTTCCGCTTCGCCGACGACATGCGCTCGGTCTCGATGGACCACGACGGGACGCCGCCCGAGGGCGGCCCGCTCGACTGCCGTGACATCCCGGACATGGTTCCGATCCTGTCGGTGCTCGCGAGCCGGGCTCGCGGTAGGAGCGCACTCGGCCACGTCGCGCATGTGCGCCTGAAGGAGTCGGACCGCGTGGCCTCGATGCTCCAGCTCCGCAAGATGGGCGCGAACATCGAGTTCGACGGCAACGACATGACGTTCGAAGGGGTGGAGCGGCTGCATGGCGCGACGCTGTCCTCGTTCAACGACCATCGGGTGCTGATGGCGCTGACGGTGGCTGGATCGATCGCCACCGGCGTGACCGAGCTTTCCTACCCCCACGCCTACCGGATCTCGTATCCCGAGTTCCTCGATCACATGAACGCGCTCGGGATTCCGGCGGCCGTGACAGGCGGCGTGCCCACGCTGGAACAGGCCCGATGATCCTCGACGATCTCGACAGGCACGCCCGTGAGCGACCGGGCGAGCGAGCGGTCGTCGAGATCAGCGCCGACGGCACCGTTCGCGAGCTGAGCTGGGGTGCTTTGAGGAACCAGTCAGACGAGGTCGCGTCAGCGTTGCTCCGGCTTGGCGTGCTGGAGGGCGAGCCCGTGGCCTTCCAGCTTCCGAACCGTCTCGAGTTCGTGACGATCGCCCTGGGCACGCTGCGCGCGGGCGCGGTGTGCGAGCCCTTGATGCCGATCTTCCGCGAGCGCGAGCTGGCGTTCATGCTGCGCGAGAGCGGCGCCCCGGTTCTGTTCGTGCCCGGCGTGTTCCGGGGGCGCGACTACGCGGCGATGGCCGACGGGCTGCGATCCGAGTTGCCGGCCCTCGAGGAAGTGATCGTGCTCGATGGGGACATCGCCGCCGGCGATCCGGCTCCGCTGAACGCCCCGTCCCCTCGCCCGGACCAGATCGCTCAGTTGCTGTTCACCTCGGGTACGTCCGGCGAGCCCAAGGGCGCGCTCCACCGCCACGACGTCCTCACCCGCGCCGCCGACCATCACATCGATCACTTCGGGCTCGGCGGCGACGACGTCGTGTACGTGCCCTCGCCGCTCGCCCACCAGACCGGCTTCCTCTACGGGATGTGGGTCGCCATCCGGCTCGGCGTGCCCCAGGTTCTCCAGGAGGTGTGGGACGCCGAGGTCGGGCTCGACGCGATGCGCCGGTTCGGGGTGACGTTCGTCCAGGCCGCGACTCCCTTCCTTGCCGACCTCACACGGGTCGCGGCCGACTCCGGACAAACCCCTGACGCCTTACGCACCTTCGTCGCCACCGGCGCCGCGATCCCGCGCGAGCTCGCGCGCCGGTCGCGAGAGGTTCTTGGCGCCGAGGTCGGCGGCGCGTGGGGCACGACCGAGAGCTGCCTCGGATGCGCGTTCGCACCGGGGGATCCGCCCGAGCGCGCCTGGGGGACCGACGGGCGAGCACTCGACGGCACCACCCTGCGGGTGGTCGACGACGACGGCCGCCCGCTGTCCGCCGGCGAGGAGGGCAATTTCGAGGTTCACACCGATTGCCTCTTCGTCGGCTACCTGAACCGGCCCGGGCTGACCGCGGAGGCGGTCACGGACGACGGCTTCTACCGCACCGGCGACCTCGCGCGGATCGACCAAAACGGCTATGTGCGGATCACCGGCCGGGTCAAGGACGTCATCAACCGCGGCGGCGAAAAGGTGCCGGTCGCCGAGATCGAGCAGCTTCTGCACGGCCACCCAGCGGTGCGCGACGTCGCGATCGTCGCAATGCCCGACGACCGGCTGGGGGAGCGCGCCTGCGTGTTCATCGTCGGCGAGCTGGACTTCGACTCGATGCTCGAGTACCTAGACTCACACCGCGTATCGAAGACGTACTGGCCCGAGCGCCTCGAGCTCGTCGACTCGCTTCCCCGCACGCCGTCCGGAAAGATCCAGAAGTTCGTCCTGCGCGACCGGGCGCGGCACCTCGTGACCGTATGACCACTGCCCCGACCACAGATTTCGAGACGCTGCGAGCGGAGGTCCGCGCGTACGTCGACGACGAGGGTGAGCGCTGGTCTGAGCTGATCGAGCGCGAGCACACCGTCCCACTCGCGTTATGGGACGAGCTCCGGGACCGTGGCTACTTGCGCCTCGCCGCGCCCGTTGAGTACGGGGGCGCCGCGATCCAATTCACGCGCTACCTCGAGCTGCTCGAGCTGTTCTCTATGTCGCACGCGTCGCTCCGGATGATCGTGCATGTCGCCAACGGCATCTGGCGGCCGATGGAGTCGCATGCCAACGACGACCAGCGCGACCGGTTCATCAAGCCTGCGGTCGCCGGCGACATCAAGGTCGCGTTCACACTGACCGAGCCCGGTGCCGGCAGCGGGGCCGACATCCGCTGTAGCGTGGCCAGGGAAGGGGACACTTACTACCTGAGCGGCGAGAAGCACCTGATCACGTTCGGGACGATCGCCGACTATCTGTTGACGTTCGCCCGAGTGGAGGGCACGCGTGGCACCGACGGGACCGTCGCGCTGATGGTCCCGACGCGAGGCGAGGGCGTGGACGCGCGCGAAATGGCCGAGACCATGGGTGTGCGGGGCACCGACCACGGTCACATCGTGTTCGACCGCACGCCGGTGCCGGTCGCCGACCGGTTCGGCGAGGAGGGCCAGGGCGTGGAGATCGCCCTGAGCGGGTTCCTGGGACCGAGCCGGATTTCGTTGGCGACGACTTGCGTCGGGCTCGCCCAGCGCGCGCTCGATCTCGCGCTCGATTACGCCCAGCGGCGCGAGACGTTCGGCAAGAAGATCGCCGAGCGGCAGGCGATCGCGTTCAAGCTCGCGGAGATGGCGACCGACGTCGAGGCCGGCCGCCGGCTCGTGTGGCACGCCGCGGCCAAATGGGAGCAGACCGGGCACGCGCCGATGGAGGCGGCGATGGCAAAGCTGTTCGCGAGCGAGATGCTCCAGCGCGTGACCGACGCCGCGCTCCAGGTGCACGGAGGGATCGGGTACTGGTCGACGAGCCCGATCGAGCGCGTGTACCGCGACGCCCGTGCCCAGCGGTTCGAGGAGGGCACTGCCGAAATCCAAAAGACCACGATCGCCCGGGACCTGTTGCGACGATGAGCGCGCCCGACCCCACGCTGCTCCCCGATCCCCGCCGCGGATTCGAAGGAAAGGTCGCGCTGATCACCGGCGCTTCGCGCGGGATCGGGCGGGCTCTCGCGCTTCGGCTGGCGGCCCGCGGCGCGATCCCGATCGTCAACTACAAGCAGAACGAGGAGGCGGCCGCCGACACCGTCGCCGAGATCCAGCGACTCGGCGCTGCCGGGATGGCGGTTCGCGCCGACCTCGAGAGCCTCGAGGAGATCGAGGCGATGTTCGACCAGGTGCAGGAGCGCTTCGGGCGCCTGGACTTCTTCGTCTCCAACGCATCGGCCAGCAACTTCCACCCCTTCATGGACCTGAAGCCACACCACCTCGAGCGGACGTTCAACCTCAACGTCCGCGCGTTCGTGGTCGGGACCCAGCGCGCGGTCCGCCTGATGCCGGACGGCGGCCGGGTCGTCGTGCTGTCGAGTTACGGGAGCATCCGCACCTTCCCGACGTACGCGAATCTCGGGTCGGCAAAGGCGGCGCTCGAGACCTGGGCTCGGTACATGGCGGTCGAGCTCGCGCCGCTCGGCGTCAACGTCAACGCGGTCAACGGCGGGATCATCGAGACGGACTCCTCGAGCTACTTCTATGCCACCGGCCGGGTACCGTCGCTCGACACGGTGCTCCCGAAGATCCCCAAGAAGCGGATGGGCACCGCCGCCGAGGTCGCCGAGTGCGTCCTGTTCCTCCTGTCGCCGGGCGCGGAGTACGTCACCGGGACGACGCTTCTGGTCGACGGCGGACTGACCGCGATCGCGCCGCCGTTCCACACGGACATGGCCGGTGCGGGCGCCGGGGCGCTGGGCGCTCTGTCCGAGGCGCTGCGCTAGCCCTACGCCGCGTGTTCGACCACGTGTGGCGGGCGGGTGCGATCGGCCTGCTGGCGCTGCCCCACCGGATCGTGATGGGTTCGATGCACCTCGGGCTCGAGGGCATCGACGACGGCGGGGCGGCACTGGCGGCGTTCTATCGCGAGCGCGCTTCGGGCGGAGCCGGCCTGATCGTCACCGGCGGGTCAGCGGTGAGCCGGGTCGGCGCCGGCGGTCGCAACTACAGCTTCGTCAACGAGGACGCTGACGCGGAGAAGCTCTCGGGCGTCGCCGCGGCGGTGCACGGCGCCGGCGGGCTCGTGCTGCTGCAGCTCTTTCATGCCGGCCGCTATGCGTATGAGGCGTCGTTCGGGCTGACCCCGGTGGCGCCGTCACCGGTGTACTCGCGCTACAGCCGGTGCGAGCCGCGCGAGCTCTCGGGCGCCGAGGTGCTCGCGACGATCGAGGACTTCGCTCGCGGGGCCAGGCGAGCCCGCGAACTCGGGTTCGATGGGGTCGAGATCATGGGCTCCGAGGGATATCTGATCGACCAGTTCCTCGCCCCGGTGACGAACTTGCGCGACGACGAGTGGGGCGGAGATCCGGAGCGGCGGATGCGGTTCCCCCTGGCGGTGGCGACCGCGGTCCGGGAGGCCGCCGGTCCAGGTCAGGCGATCGTGTTTCGGATGTCCGGCGCGAGCTTCGTCGAGGGCGGCGGCACCCAAGGCGATGTCCGCGAGCTCGCCCGCTCGCTCGCGGCGGAAGGGGCGATCGACGCAATCAACGTTGGCATGGGGTGGCACGAGTCGCGCGTGCCCACCGTCCAGGCGCTCGTGCCCCATGGCGCATGGCGCCCGTGGGCACGGGCTATTCGCGAAGCCGTCGATGTCCCGGTGATCGCCTCGAACCGGATCAACACGGTCGCGCTCGCCGAGGACGTGCTCGCCTCCGGCGATGCCGACTTCGTCTCGATGGCCCGGCCGTTCCTGGCCGACCCCGAGATCGTCGCCAAGGCGCGTGACCGCCGCAAGCTCAACATCTGCATCGCCTGCAACCAGGCGTGCATCGACCGCTCGATCTTCGACAAGCGCGTCTCGTGCCTCGTCAACCCGCGCGCCGGCTACGAGCTCGAGCTCGCCGCGCACGCAGCGCAAACGTGCGCGGTCGCGGTCGTGGGCGGCGGCCCCGCCGGCATGGAGGCCGCTCGGGCGCTGGCGTCCGCCGGCCATTCCGTAGAGCTGTTCGAGGCGTCCGACCGGCTGGGCGGCCAGTTCCGGATGGCGTGCCGGATTCCGGGGAAGGAGGACTTCGCGAGAACGATCGAGTACTTCGAGTGCGAGCTCGAGCGGCTGGGCGTGACCGTGCGGCTGGAGACTCCGGTGCGCGACCCCGCAGCGTTGAATGGGTTCGACGCCGCGGTCATCGCCACTGGCGTCGTGCCGCGGCCCGTCGGCCTCCCGGGCGCGGACCTACCCCACGTCGTCAGCTATGCCGAGCTCCTGCGCGCCGGCGGCGTTTGGGGCGAGAGCGTCGCGATTATCGGCGCCGGCGGTATCGGCGTCGACGTCGCGCACCTCGTCAGCCACCACAACGTCGACTTCTACGCCGCCTATGGCCTCGAGCCGCCCGGCTCCTCACCGCGCGAGCCGGCGCGGTCGCGTGGCGGACGGGTCACGCTCATGCGCCGCGGCTCCCGCGTCGGCGAGCGGATCGGCCCGTCGACGCGGTGGGCGGTCGTCCAGGAGCTACGGATGGCCGGCGTCGAGATCCTGACCGGCGTCGCTTATGAGCGGGTCGAGCCCGGCTCGGTGATCATCCATGGCGCCGACGGCGCAGAGCGCCGGGTGGAGGCGGACACGGTCGTGATCGCCGCCGGCCAGGAGCCCGAGACGGCGCTGGCCAGCTCCCTGGCGAGCGCGGCACCACCCCACGTGGTGATCGGTGGCGCCGCGGGCGCGGCTGAACTGGACGCCGAACGAGCGTTCAGAGAAGGCGCGCGGGCGCCGCTTGCCGTCGCCGAGTTGCTCGGTTAGATTGCTCGCGCTCAAAGGCAAGACGGTCTCGGTCAGATTCACGGTCTCGTGGTCTGAGCCGGCCGAGGGACCGGGGCGCCCCGGCCGAGGCCGCGACTCTAGGCGTTGCTGTCGCGGGTCCAGTGACCCGACCGGCCGCCGGATTTCTCGAGGAGCACGACATCCGTGATCTCGGCTCCACGCTCGAGTCCCTTGACCATGTCGTAGACGGTCAGCGCCGCCACCGACGCTGCGGTCATCGCCTCCATCTCGACGCCGGTTTGGCCGGTGGTCCGCGCCTCCGCGGTAAGCGTGATCGTGCCTGACGCCGCGTCGACCGACCCCTCGACGCCGACGAAGGTGAGCCCGAGCGGGTGGCACAGCGGGATCAGCTCCGCCGTCCGCTTGGCCGCCTGGATCCCGGCGATCCGCGCCACCCCGAGCACGTCGCCCTTGGGGGCGTCGCCGGCAAGGACGGCCTCCGCGGTCGAGGGCGAAACCCGCACGATCGCTCGCGCCACCGCGCGCCGCTCGCTCGCGGCCTTGGCGCCGACGTCGACCATCCGGGCGCGGCCGGCCGCGTCCAGATGCGTGAGCTCGCTCACCGCGCCGCGGGCACGAAAGACCGCTGCGCCTCCGCGATCACGTCCCGCACCGCCTGGACATCCCCCGCCCGCAAGAGTTCGATCGGGTCTGGATCGCCGTTGACGATCGCCTCGAAGAACTGCTTGCGGTCCTGATAGGTAGGGAGCGTCCCCTTCGCCCAGCCGCGGGCGTCGTTGAGCAGGATCGCCAGCAGCGCGTACGGCTCGCCGAACAGCTCGCCGATCTCGCGCTTCATCCGCTTGGCCAGCGCCGGCGAGGCGCCCGCGGTCGAGATCGCCACCGCGAGCGGGCCCGTGCGCACGATCGCGGGCAGGATGAAGTTGCAGAGCGGGGGGACGTCGACGACGTTGACGAGCATCGCGCGCGCCTCGGCGTCGTCGAACACGCGGATATTGAGGTCGGTGTCGTCGGTGGCCGCGATCGCGATCAGCGCGCCGTCGAGGTCACCGGAGGCGTACTCGCGGGGCTCCCACCGGATTGAGCCCTCGAGGGCGAGCTGCGTCAGCTCGGGATGGGCCTCGGGCGCGATCAGCGTCACGTCGGCGTCGCACGCCAGCAGGCCCTCGACCTTTTCGAGCCCGACGTCGCCGCCGCCGACGACCACGCAGCGCCGGCCGCTCAGGCGCAGGCAGGCCATGTAGAACGGCGTCTCCAGCATCCCCTGCACGCACGACTGATCACACGTGCCTTTGCGGAGCTGGCAGACGCACTCCTTGCCGGTATAGGCCTGGGCAGGCATATATCTACGAGCGTACCGCCGGCGCAGCCGTTACCGCCGGATCAGGTCTCGCGCCATCCGCGCGCCAACCTTGGTCAGCGGTACGGCACCGTCACGCAGGGCCGCCGCCCGCTCCGACGACCGGCCGTACAGGAGCTTCGCGCTCTGGCGAAACGCCTTCCCGAGCGTCTCGTCGTACGGATGCCACCACGGGTCGCGCATCGTCGCCCCCTCCCACACGCGCAGCTTCACGTTGACGCATTCGTACAGGCCGAACTTCGAATGGGTCCGGCCGAGGCCCGAGTCCTTGACGCCGCCCCACGCGCACTGGCAAGCGCCGTGGCTGAACATGTGATCGTTGATCCACACCATCCCAGACTGCAAATCGGCCGCGATCCGCTCACCGCGGGCGCGGTCCGAGGTCCACACGGACGCGCCCAGACCGAACTCGGAGTCGTTGGCGAGCGACACCGCCTCGGCCTCGGAGTCGACGACACTGATCGGCAGCACCGGGCCGAAGATCTCCTCACGCATGATCCGCATGTCGTGGGTCACGCCGGTCAGCACGGCCGGAGCGTAGAACGCGCCCGTCAGGCCGACCGGCGAGCCGACCGGGCCGCCGCAGTGCAGCGTGGCGCCGGCGGCGACCGCATCGTCGACCAGATCTCGGACGATCTCGAGCTGATCGCGAGAAACCATCGGGCCGATCTCGGTGTCCCAGCTCATCGGGTCGCCGACCCGCAGACGCTCGGCACCCGCGACCACCTCCGCGATGAAGCGATCGGCCACCGAGCGCATCACGTACACGCGCTCGATCCCCGAGCAGGTCTGGCCGGCGTTGGCGAAACCGCCCCAGATCGCCCCCGAGACGGCGTGCTCCATGCGCACGTCGTCGAGGACGATCATCGGGTCCTTGCCGCCGAGCTCGAGCACGCAGCCCTTCAGCTGGCTCGCGCACGCCTCGGCCACGGACCGCCCCGTCTCCACCGAACCGGTGAAGAACACCTTGCCGACCGTCGATGAGGCCAGCGCCGCGCCCGTGCCGGGGCCGTGGACGACACGAAACAGGCCGGCAGGTAGACCCGCGCGCTCGAACACTCGGGCGATCCGCTCGCCGATCAGTGGCGTCAGCGACGCCGGCTTGAGGACCACCCCGTTTCCGGCCATCAGCGCGAGCGCAACCTCACCCATCGGGATGCTCCACGGGTAGTTCCACGGCGAGATGACCCCAATCACCCCGAGCGGCTCGTACACGAACGACGAGCGCTTGGTCTTCAGGAACCACTGCGACATCGGGATCTTCTCCTCGGAGAGGATCTCGGCGCCGGCGCGCGCGATCCACTGCAGCGCGTCGATCGTCGGCAGGACCTCCATCGAGAACGCCTCGGTCCGCGGCTTGCCCTGCTCCCGAGCGAGCAGATCGCGGATCTCGTCGTCCTCGTCGAGCAGCACCTGCGAGGCACGCTCCAGGTAGCGGCCTCGCTGCTCGAGCGACAGCCGCCCCCAGTCTGGCTGGACGGCGGCTACGGAGTCGACAACGGCCTGGACATCCCCGGGCGGGGTGACCGGGACGGAGCCGAGCGACTCACCGGTGGCGGGGTTGAATGATTCGAGCTGCGCGGGGGCAGTGACGGTGGCGGCTTCCATCGACCGGAGGTTAGCCGTTACTAAGCTCGGCCCCGCGCGCGCCTGATCTGTTCGAGCCGCTCGCGCAGCATGGCCTCGGCCTCGTCGGGCTCGTAGAACCGCTGCCCAATGGCGGAGTCCGGCATCAGCTCCTGCGGCGAGAAATGGCCTGGACGGCGGTGGGGGTTGTCGTACCCGCCGTCGCTCCGCGTCGACGAGCGCAGCCACGGTGGCGGGACCTCGGCGCCGTGCTCGCGGATGTACTGCCGGGCTGCGCCCACCGCCCGCTTGGCCGCGTCCGACTTGGGAGCGAGCGACAGATACAAAGCGGCTTGGGCGAGCGCGAACTGCGCCTCGGGCATGCCGACGTGCTCGACCGCCGCGGCCGCGGCGGTGGCCACCGACAGCGCCACCGGATCCGCGTTGCCGATGTCCTCGGACGCGAGCACGACCATTCGGCGGACGATAAATCGCGGATCCTCGCCCCCCTCGAGCATCACGGCCAAGTAGTACAGCGACGCGTCCGGATCCGAACCCCGGGTCGCCTTGATCCAGGCGGAGATCGTGTCGTAGTGGCGATCGGCCTGCCGGTCGTACAGAAGCGCCCGCTGCTGGAGCGCGTCCTCGGCGTGGGCGAGCCCGACGACGCCGTCCGAGCCGGCCGTCTGGCAGGCGAGCTCCAGCGCGTTCAACGCCGTCCGCGCGTCGCCGCCGGACCGCTCGGCCAGGAAGTCGAGTGCCTCCGGCTCGACGCGCCCGGCTGGCCCACACTCGCCGCGATCAAGAGCCCGGTCGAGCAGCACGCGCACGTGCGCCGGCGAGAGCGGCTCCAGCTCGTAGACCCGCGCCCGCGACAGCAGCGCCGAATTGACCTCGAAGTACGGGTTCTCGGTCGTAGCCCCGATCAGCGTCACCAGACCATCCTCGACCGCCGGCAGCAGCGCATCCTGCTGGGCCTTGTTGAAGCGGTGGATCTCGTCGAGGAAGAAGATCGTCTTGCGGCCGCCGGCGGCAAGCCGCTCGCGGGCGCGCTCAATCACCCCGCGCACCTCGGCCCGGCCCGCCTGCACCGCGCTCTCCTCCTCGAACGCCGCGTCCGACGCCTCGGCGATCAGCCGCGCGAGCGTCGTCTTACCGCTGCCGGGCGGCCCGTGCAAGATCATCGAGTGAGGATGGCCATCCTCGATCGCGCGACGCAGCGACGACCCTGGCGCCAGCACCCGATCCTGGCCGACGAACTCGTCGAGCGTCCGCGGTCGCAGCCGGGTAGCGAGCGGAGCTCCTGGCAGCGTCGCAGAACCCGCCGGCGCTGGCGCGTCGTCCTCTCCGAACAGGCGATCCATCTCACAAGTATGCGACTCCCGGACGTTCAAACTGCGCGTATGCCACTTCGGAACCGCGTGACGCCCCTCGGCGACGTGATCGCCACGCCCGAGCGCGGGCTCGTGTACGCCAACCGCGGATGCATCCACGACGCGCACGGCCGGCTCCGCGAGCGCCGTTATCCGACGAAGCGCTGGATCGCGTGCCGCCTGGAGTTCAATGGGCGCTACCGCGGGCCCCTGATGGCCCCCGGCAAGTTCACCGAGCTCTTCTTCCTCGACGAGGCGACTGCGCTCGCTGCCGGCCACCGGCCATGCGGAGAGTGCCGGTACAAGGACTACGAGCACCTGACCGCGATGTGGGCCGTCCGCTACCCCGATCGGGTCGGCGCGGACGCGATCGATCAGCAACTCGACGCCGAGCGGCGTGACCCGAACACAAAGCGCCGTAGGTTGTACGAGACCAACCAGGACGAGCTTCCCGACGGAGCGTTCGTCCTGCACGACGGCGAGCCGCACCTCGTGCTCGGTTCAGAGCTCCTGCGCTGGTCGCCGGCGGGCTATACGACGAGGTGTGCCAGACCGGATGGCAGCGCGCGCGCGACGGTAATCACGCCACCGTCGCTGGTGGCGCTGCTCAGAACCGACCGGACCCCGCTGGTCCCGCTCCTGCATCCCTCAGCGATAGTCTGATCGCAATGAGTGACGACTGGAGACTCGAGATCGGGCTGTTCGAGCACGGCAGAGCGCACGCGCTGACCGAGCGCCTCGCAGCCGGCAAGCTGAGCGACGACCTCGAGGAGGCGTTTGGCACGCGACTCGTCGTCTCCGCCGACCCGCCCGACGTATTCGTCTATACGGGCGACCGCGAGCAGGCCGAGGCTGCCGAGGCCAAGATCCGCGAAGTCGCGGCGGAGCACGGCTGGGACATCGAGATCGAGCTCAAGCACTGGCACCCGGTCGCGGAGGAGTGGGAGGACCCGGACAAGCCGTTGCCCGCGACCGACGCCGAGCAGGTCGCCGAGCACCGTGAGCTACTGGCCCACGAAGACGAGGACTCGGCGATCCGCGGCTACCCCGAGTACGAGGTGAAGATCGAGTGCCCGTCGCATCACGACACGGTCAAGCTCGACAAGCGCCTCCACGAGGAGGGGTTCCCGACCGTCCGCCGATGGAAGTACCTGCTGGTCGGCGCCGACGACGAGGAGAGCGCCAACGCGCTCGCCGAGCGCCTCCGCGGCGAGGCCCCGAAGGGCAGTACCGTCACCGCCGAGCCGAGCCTGCGCCAGACCTACGACGATGAGCCCTCACGCGGCTCGTTCGCGATCTTCGGGGGGCTCGGCGGCTGAGCCGTCCTCGCTGGCCCTTCCCCGCCTTGGCGCGAGGCGCCGGCGGTCGCCACGTCCTCCGCGTAGGTGAAACGCGCCCGCGCCAAGAACAGGCCTGCAGCGAACAGCGTCGTGAGCAGAATGAGGAAGGTGACCTCGAGTCCCCGGGCTTCGCTCGACGACACGGCACCGGCATGGGTGCCGACCGGCGTCTGCACGGGCACGATGCCCGCGATCAGCTGCGACAGCCCGCCGAACACCAGCGGCGCGAGGGCCTGGGCGAGCGAGCGGAGGAACGTCCGGACGCTCTCGGCACGGCCCCACAACCCGGCCGGCATGATGTCGAGCCGCGCGGCGTCGAGTGGCGGGTTAGCGGCTGACAGGAGCGAGGCGCCGGCAACGTCGAACCACAGCGCCGGGGTCAGGTGGCTTCCGAGCACACCTGGGATCAGCAGCGTAGCGGCGGCGAAATAGCACAGCGCCGGAACCCAGACGCGCGCCTCGACAAACCCGCGGCGCACCATCGTGTCGGTGATCTTGCCGCTGATCAGCGTGCCGACCATCGCTCCCCCCACCAGCGCCGCCAGCACCACCTCGGCCGTCGCCTGGTTGACGTGATAGTGACCCCGGACGAACAGGAGAGCGAACGTCGACAGTCCCGAGAAGTAGAAGTACCCGAGCGACGAGCTGACGATCAGGTGCACGTTGGTCGGGACCGAGAGGATGTACCTCACCGCTCGAGCCAGCGGCATCTCGCGTGGATCCTCGGTCAGGACCCTGTCAGGATTGGGCGTGACGCCTCTCTTCTCGGCCGCCTGGCGGGCCAGGTCATCCTCGGCCGGAGCGCCCTCGCCCGCCTGCTCCCACTCCCAGTCCTGATTCGAGGCAGCCTGCGCGGCCGCTTCGTGTAGATCGATCACACCCGGCTCGAGGCGACTCTGCCCACCCCGCAGAGGCTCGGGGACGGTGCGCCAGAGCTCCCGCGCCAGGAAGAAACCCGGGATGGCCAGCAGCACGAACGCCGCCCGCCAATCGATCAGGCTCGCCACGCTGCTCGAGATGATGAAGCCGACCGCGGTCCCGGCGATCTCGCCACCGAGGATGTAGGCGTAGATCTGCCCGCGCTCGCGCGCAGGGAAGTAGTCGCCGGTGAGGGAGGCAATCGCCGGGCCGGCAGTGGCCGCCACCGCGCCGAGGAAGAAGCGCGTCAGGAGAAGAGTGCCGTAGCTGCCCGCGAACGCGCTGAGGAGGGAGGCGACGCTCCAGAGGACGATGCTGGCGCAAAGCATCGGCATCCGCTTGAACCGGTCCACGAGCAACCCCACCGGGATCGTGAACACCGCCCCGACGAGCAGCGAAACCGACACGAGCAACCCGATCTTGGTGTTCCCGATATGGAGGGCACTCTCGAGCTGGGGCGCGACCGCGCCCACCGTCGCCGTGTCCGCGCCGTTCAGCGCCAGCACCGCGCCGAACAGCACGATCACCCGTGCCCGGGCGGGGCCCCCGACACGTTTGACGACCTCGCCGCGCAACAGCCGGCCGGCCCATCGCGTCGCCCGCCCGAACGCACGCGCCGCCCGGGATGCCAATCCCCGCTCCTCGCGGCGGCTCGTCACGCTGTCAGCCCTCTCTGACGGCCTCGCGCGTGTCCAGTTCGGGGTCGGCGAGCCCCTCGCGTATCGCCTCGTCGGCCATCCGCCATCCGCGAACCGTGGAGCGCAATGTGACGTAGCCCCCGATGCCCGGCAGCGTTGGCAGCCAGAACGAGATCGCGCGGTATGCGAGCACCGCGATCACGGCGCGTCCGGCGGGCTCGCCGAACGCCGCGAACGCCCCGATCATGCCTCCCTCGACGCCGCCGATGCCGCCCGGGAGGGGGAGCAGGCTCCCGAGCGTGCCGAGGAAGTACCCCATCACGAGCACGGCCCCCGGCACGACTGTGCCAAACGCCCGGAACGAGGCGCCTAGACACGCGATGTCGAAGGCCCAGTACGCCACCGCGCCCAGGAGGCCCCAGTGGCGATCGCGGATCAGGCCGATCGCCGTGCGGACTCCCGAGCCGAGCGTCGCGGGCAGCGTCGCGAATCGGTGCGCGAGCCGGCCGATCCGGCCCTTTCGCCGGGCCAGGTGCTCCAACCGCCGCTCGAAGTCCCCCGGCACGAGCCCCATCGCCGCCCCGAGGATCAGGGCCACCGCGCTCAGGACCGCGGGGATCAGCGTAAGCGCAGCCGGTCCCCCGCCGGCGAACGCGCCAGTCCACAGCCCGAACCCCGCCACCACCATCGCGAGCAGATAGAGCGAGTACTGAACTGAGTAGTTGGCAGCGATCCGGCATGCGATCACCCGCGGCGACATCCCGGCGCGGCGCAACGCCCAGACGGTGACCGCGACGCCGCCGGCGCCAGCCGCCGCGAGCAGCCGGATCGCCGCGATCCCGGCCAGCGGGATCTCGATGCTCGCGCGCCAGCTGAGCCGGGACACGCCGCGCGCGAACACGGTCCGGAACAGCACCGCGTAGCCGGCTATCGACAACATCTCGAACCCGGCCGCCACCGCCAGCCACAGCGGATCGCCGCGCTTGAGCCGCCCCCACGTTTGGTTTAGGCCGGTGAGCTTCGGAACCAGGAAATACAGCCCGACGAGCGCGGCGGTGATGAATAACGCCCCGAATGCGATCTTGCGCCCAGTGAGAGGGCCGGTCGGCCCTCCCGACGGCATCTCCGGGATCTCCACCTCACCATCCCCGGAACCCGGTTCGACGTGCGAATCGGTCGGCGGCTCCCACGTCGGGGTGGGGTCCTCACGGTCCGCCGTCGGATGAATTTCGCCGCCCATACCAGACTCTCTCCACTGTTCACGTTACCCCCTGCATTTCCGCACAAGCGGATCGGCCCCTGCTTACTCTGTGTGAACATGCCGCCGCTCGACCTCCGCTTGATCCCTCTCGAAGCGACCCGCGAACTTCGCCGCGATGTTCTGCGCCCGTACATGAGCGTCGACCAGCTCGCCGAAACCGAACCGGACGAGGCGGTCGCGTTTGGCGTGTTCGACGGCGACGAACTGGTGGCAGTCGGTCTTGTCGGACCCGACGGCGAGCCCGGAGACTGGCGGGTACGGGGGATGGCGACGCGGCCGGACGCGCGCGGTCGCGGAGCGGGAACCAAGGTTCTGCGAGCGCTCGTGCGGCACGCGACCGAACAAGGCGCGGCGCGTGTGTGGTGCAACGCACGGACGCCGGCGCGCTCGCTATACGAGCGTGCCGGGTTCGAGGCGACCTCTGACGAGTTCGAGACGCCGCGGATCGGCCCGCACTACCGGATGGAGCTTCGAACGGGCCGACCGGGGTAGGCTCCCGCCCCGTGGCAGGCACGTCTCGAGTCGAACCCGTGCGCACCCCCGATGGGTCGCTGGACGCGTATGTCGTGCTGCCTGAATCGGGCTCGGGCCCCGGGATCGTCGTGCTCCAGGAGATCTTCGGCGTCGGCGGCTATATCAAGGAGGCGGCCGAGCGGCTCGCCGGTCTCGGCTACGTCACGCTCGCGCCGGACCTCTACTGGCGGATCGAGCCGGGCATCGCGCTCGACCACGACGAGGCGGGGCTCGGCCGCGCCTTCGAGACATCTCAGAAGCTCGACCCCGCGCTGGCGATCAAGGACTCGGTCGACGCGCTCGCAACCGTGCGCGAGCTCCCGGAGGTCACGGGCGGCGTGGCCGGCGTGCTCGGCTTCTGCCTCGGCGGAACGCTGGCGTTCGGCGTCGCGATCGAAAGCGATCCGGACGTCGCGGTCTGCTACTACGGGTCCGGGATCCCGGGCATGCTCGCCCTCGCGGACACGATCGACTGCCCCGTGCTGTTCCACTTCGGCGGTCAGGATCCATACATCCCGCGGGACCAGGTCGAGCGGGTGCAGGCGTTCGCCGATGAGCATGAGGGCATGGAATGCCACGTCCAGCCGGACGCCGGCCACGCGTTCGACAACCACGAGGCGCCGATGTTCCACCAGCCCGAGCCCGCCGCCCGCGCGTGGGCGATCACGAAGGACTTCCTGGCGCGCACGCTTCCGGCGTAAGCCGGAAGGGGACGCCGTCAGCGCCTCACGAGCGCGAGGGCCGCCTCGTGCAGAAGCCCGTTGGTCGCGAGCGCGTCGCCACCGTCCGGCGTGGGCACCCCTCCGAGATCGGTGAAGATCCCGCCCGCCTCCTCCACGATCACCTGCGGCGCGGCAAGGTCCCACAGCGACACGACCGCCTCGCACCCGATCTCGGCCACCCCCTCGGCGACCATCATGTACGTCCAGAAGTCGCCGAAGCCTCGGGTCCGCCAGCACCGCCGGCTGAGCGTCAGCAACTGCTCGAGCCGGCCATTCTCCTCCCACCCGTCGAACCCTGAGATGCACAGCTGCGCGTCCTCGAGGGCGCGCACGGCCGAGACCCGCAGGCGGCGCGGCTCCTGGGACAGGCGGTCGGACCCGAATGCGCCGGCGCCCTTGGAGGCCCACCACCGCCGCCCTAGCGCGGGCGCGGAAACGACCCCGACCGCCGCCCCGTCACCTTCCTGCAGAGCCAGCAGCGTCGCCCACACCGGGATCCCACGCACGTAGTTCTTCGTCCCGTCGATCGGATCGACGATCCACCGACGCCCGCCGTCAGACGCCTCGGAACTGCCGTACTCCTCGCCCACGATCGCGTCGTCTGGACGCGCCTCCGCCAGCCGCGAACGCACCGCCCGCTCGACGGCGGTGTCGGCCTCGGACACCGGCGTCAGGTCGGGCTTCGTCTCGACCACCAGGTCCGCGGCCCGGAAGCGGGCCAGCGTGATCGAGTCGGCGACGTCGGCGAGCTCGAGCGCGAGCGCCAGGTCCTCAGTTGCTGGGGCCATCACCCCGGATCCTACGGATGATGCCGCCCGCTACGCTCACGCCCTGAATGGCCGCCGACGACCTCGAGCGCGAGACCACCGACGTCCTCCGGGAGTTGGTTCGCTTCAAGACCGTCAACCCTCCCGGCGACGAGCGGCCGGCGATCGAGTTCCTGGCCGGCTACCTCTCGCAGGCGGGCTTCCGGACCGAATTGCTCGCGGACGACGAGGACCGCCCGAACCTCGTCGCGGACCTCGGAGGCATCCACGACGGCGAACCAACGCTGTGCTACCTGGGTCACGTGGACACGGTGCTCGCCGACCCGTCTGAGTGGGACCACGACCCCTGGTCCGCCGAAGTCATCGACGGCGTCCTCTGGGGCCGCGGCGCTCTCGACATGAAGTCCCAGGTGGCGGCGGAGGCGGTCGCCGGCGCGACCCTCGCGCGTGGCGGCTGGACACCACGGAACGGCGGGCTGAAGCTCGTGTTCGTCTCGGACGAGGAGACCGGAGGTGCCATCGGCGCCGACTGGCTGACCTCCGAGCACCCGGACCGGGTCCGCTGCGACATGCTCCTCAACGAGGGCGCCGGCGACGTGTTCGAGTGGGCCGGCTCCCGCCGTTATGGGGTGTGCTGCGCCGAGAAGGGGATCTTCCGTTTCAAGTTGACCGCCCGCGGCGTCGCCGGCCACGCTTCGCTTCCGAGGACCGGCGAGAACGCCCTGCTCAAACTGGCGCCCGCGCTCCAGCGGATCGCGGACGCCAGTCCCACCTTCGACCTGACCGAGGCGCCGGCCGCGCTGCTAGCCGGGCTGGGCGCGGACCCGAATGACCCGGCGCAAGCATTGGAATTGATCGCAAGAGTCGATCCGAGGTTGCTGGTGCTGTTCGAGCCGATGCTCGGCGTGACCCTGACCCCGACGATGGCGCACGCGTCCGACAAGATCAACGTGATTCCGTCCCAGGCCTACCTGAAGGTCGACTGCCGCGTGCCGCCCGGCCTCGGCGAGGAGGCCGCGCGCCGGCGGATCGGTGACGTGCTCGGCGACGCGGCTTCGGACCTCGAGATCGAGTTCACCGAGATGGTCACAGGCAACAGCTCGCCGCTCGACACTCCGCTGATGGACGCGATCGACCGGTGGGTCCGCGCCAACGATCCCGGTGCCGAGACCGTCCCGATGATCCTGCCCGGCTTCTCGGACTCGCGCTGGTTCCGCGAGCAGTTCCCGGAGTGCACTGCCTACGGCTTCTTCCCGCAGCGCCACATGACCCTGCTCCAGACCGCGCCGCTCGTCCACAGCGCCAACGAGCGAATCGATGTCCGCGATCTCGGGTTCGCGGCAGCGTGCTACAGCGACCTGGCGCGCGAGCTGCTCGGCTGAGTCAGCCCGCGCGCCACGAAGGCGTCAGCCCCGCCGCGAATACGACTGCTCGCGCTCGTCGGACCGGTCCCAGGAAATCGTCCCTCCGGCCCGTATGCACCGCAAACGGTTGTGCACTGATCGGCAAGACTCGGACCATCGGCTGGCGAGCCGCGAACCGCATTTAGACTTCCCCCATGGCGACGCAGATCTCGACGCGGCTCGACCCGTCGATTTTTCGGCTCCCGGTCGATCGGATCCGGCAGGGTTACTACTCCGACCAGTACTTCGTTTACACGAAGGCGCTGCTCGAGGCCGAGGGCCACCACCCGCACGTCGTCATGCAGGTCTTCCAGAAGAAGGAGTCGGTCCTCGGGGGCATCGACGAGGCGATCGCGGTGCTGAAGCTGTGCTGTGGCCACGAGCGGGACGGCGAGTGGGTCTCGGGATGGAACGACCTCGAGGTGCACGCGCTCCGGGAGGGCGACCAGATCGCCCCCCGTGAGACCGTGATGACGATCGAGGGCGACTACAGCCTGTTCGCTCACCTCGAGACGGTCTACCTCGGGTCGCTCGCGCGCCGCTCGCTGATCATGCGCAACGTCCTCCAGGTTGTCGAAGCGGCCCGCGGCAAGCAGATCTTCTACTTCCCGGCTCGCCACGATCACTGGCTGGTCCAGACCGGCGACGGCTGGAGCGCGCACGTCGCCGGTGCGATCGGCGTCTCCACCGACGCGCAGGCCTCGTGGTGGGGCGGCCGGGGGATCGGCACCGTCCCCCACGGGCTGATCGCCGCCTACGGGGGCGACACCGTCAAGGCCGCGAGGTTGTTCGCCGACCGCTACCACGAGGAGATGAACGTCACCGTGCTCGTCGACTTCGAAAATGACTCGGTGCGGACCGCGCTCGAGGTCGCCGCGGCGCTCGGACCGAAGCTCTGGGGAGTGCGACTGGACACCAGCGAGGATCTCGTCGACCGCTCGCTGTTCGAGGAAATGGGCGGTTTCAAGCCTTCCGGGGTGAACCCCCGCCTCGTCGAGAAGGTGCGGGGCGCGCTGGACGGCGCCGGCTTCCCGGACGTGCGGATCGTCGCCAGCGGCGGCTTCACGGCGGAGCGGATCCGCGAGTTTGAATCCGCCGGGATCCCCGTCGATGCTTACGGAGTCGGCTCATCGCTGATCCGCGGCGACAACGACTTCACGGCGGACGTCGTGTGCGTGGACGGACGCCCCGGCGGGAAGGTCGGAAGGCGCTATTCGCCGAATCCTCGCCTGGAGAGGGTTGAGTGATCCGGGAGCCGTGCCGATGAGCTTCTTGCTCGCATGATCCAGGCATTGAGCATGATCAACGGTGGACCGAATGCGACACAGCTTGCCCACACCACCACCCAGCATCTGATCGTGCCGATCTTCCACACCCCCAGCACGTTCATGGGCTACCCGGACGTGAGCGCGTTCCTCCAGGCCTGGCTGCCGATCGTCTTCATGGGACTGCTGGTCGTGGCGGTGTTCGCGCTGATGCGGTTCATGCCGCGCACCCGCCCAGCCGAGATCAAGCCCGACTCCGCACCGCCAATCGCCTGGGCCGACATCGCCGGCGCCGAGGAGGCCAAGGACGAGCTCCGCGAGGTCGTCGACTACCTGCGCGACCCGGCGCGCTTCCGCGACCTCGGTGCCAAGGTCCCCAAGGGCATCCTGCTTCACGGACCGCCTGGCACCGGCAAGACGCTGCTGGCCAAGGCGGTCGCGCACGAATCGGGGGCCACATTCTTCGCCCAGTCGGCGGCCTCGTTCGTCGAGACGTTCGTCGGCGTGGGCGCCGCCCGCATCCGCCATCTGTTCAAGGCCGCGCGCAAGAAGGCGCCGGCGATCGTCTTCATCGACGAGCTCGATGCCGTCGGCGGACACCGCGGCTTCGACGTCTCCGGCGAGCGCGACCAGACGCTGAACCAGCTGCTGGTCGAGATGGACGGCTTCACGGCGCGCAAGGACGTGGTCGTCATCGCCGCCTCGAACCTGCTCGAGAAGCTCGACCCGGCGCTGCTCCGGCCCGGCCGGTTCGACCGGCAGATCTTCGTCTCGCCGCCCGACGTGCTCGGACGCGAGAAGATCTTTCACGTCCATTCGCGCAACAAGCCGCTCGCCGACGGCGTCGACCTGAAGATCTTGGCGCGGCAGACCTCCGGCCTCACCGGCGCCGATCTGGCGAACATCTGCAACGAAGCGGCCATTTTCGCCGGGCGCCGCGGCGCGGACCGGCTGGAGATGCGCGACTTTGACGCCGCGCTCGAGCGGGTGATCGCCGGGATGCAGTCGCGGCGGGCCCTGACGGACCACGAAAAGCGCGTCGTGGCTTACCACGAGGCCGGGCACGCGCTGTGCGGCGAGCTCCTCCCGAGCGTCGACCGCGTCCACCGGATCTCGATCGTCCCGCGCGGCCGGGCGCTCGGCTACACGCTGAATCTGCCCGAGGAGGACCGCTACTTGAAGACCCGCGAGGAGCTGATCGACTTCATGACGATGCTGTTGGGCGGCCGCGCCGCCGAGCAGCTCGTGTTCGGCTCGATCACCACGGGTGCCTCGGACGATCTAAGGCGTGTCGCGGGCATCGCCCGCTCAATGGTTCACGAGTACGCGATGGGCACGGGCTCGAGCTCTCTGCGCGCGATCGACGAAGGCGCCGCCGAGGCCACGCGCCGTGTCCGCGATGCCGAGGTGCAGGAGCTCGCCGACGAGGCCTACCGGGCGGCCCAGGCGCTGGTCGACAACCACCGGGTCCAGCTCGACGAGCTGGCAGCCACGCTGCTGGCCAACGAGGTGCTCGAGCGGCCCGACATCGACCGCATCATGGGCGACGTCCCGCGCGCCGCGCCACGGCGGATCGGCGAGCTGTCGATCGCCGCCGCCACCGCTATCAACCCGACGCACCCCGAGCGCCGCTAACCTGCGCGCGGTGCTGTCCGCAGTCGACCACGTCGGCGTGGCGGTCGAGGACATCGACGCCGCGCTCGCGATCTACCGCGACGTTCTCGGGATGCCGCTCGTTCACCGCGAGACCGTCTCCGAGCAGGGGGTGGATGCGGCCCTGCTCGACGTAGGCGACTCACATGTCGAGCTCCTCCAGCCACTCGGCCCGGACACGGGCGTGGGCAGGTTCCTCGCCCGTCGCGGCCCCGGCCTGCACCACGTCGCCTACCGGGTCGAGTCGATCGAGGACACCCTCGAGACGTTGCGCGCGGCGGGCGTGCGCCTGATCGACGAGCGGCCGCGGACCGGCATTCGCGGCTCCCAGGTAGCCTTCATCCATCCTTCCTCGACCGGCGGCGTCCTCACCGAGATCGTCCAGCCGGCCCACTGAACATGGCAGACGAAAAGCCTCAAAAGATCAGCATCGGATTCGACGGCGGCCAGGTCCTCGTTGCCCGCGTCCAACCGGACGCGCTCGCCGATCTCCGCAAGGCGCTCGGGTCGATGGGCTGGCACGAACTGACCGCGGAGGACGGCACGGTGGCGCTCGACCTCAGCCGCGTGCTGTACGTGCTCGTCGACCACGAAGAGCACCGCGTCGGCTTCGGCACCCGCTAGCCCACTGGGACGTTGGCGGCGTTCGAGACCCTCCTGTACGACACGGACGGGCCGGTCGCGACGATCACGTTGAACCGCCCCGAGCGGCTGAACACGATCGTCCCGCCGATGCCCGACGAGTTCGAGGCCGCGGTGCGCGACGCCACGCTCGACCCCGAGGTGAAGGTGATCGTGCTCCGCGGCGCCGGCCGGTCGTTCTGCGCCGGCTATGACTTCGCCGGCGGCTTTCACCACTGGGACGACATGGTCGCAACCAATTCGAGCTGGGACCCGGGCAAGGACTTCGCCTGGGCGACGTCGCCGTACGGGCCGACCCAGAGGTTCATGAGCATCTGGAGAACGCCCAAGCCGGTGATCGCCCAGGTCCACGGCTGGTGCGTCGGCGGCGGCAGCGACATGGCGTTGTGCGCCGATCTCATCATCGCGTCCGAGGACGCACAGATCGGGACGCCCTACTCGCGGATCTGGGGTTGCTACCTGTCGGGTATGTGGCTGTACCGGCTCGGTTTGACCAAGGCCAAGGAGCATGCGCTGACCGGCAAGCCGCTATCCGGGCGTGAGGCGGCCGACATCGAGTTGATCAACGAGGCGGTGCCATTCTCGGAGCTGGAGGCTGTGGTCGGGCGGCAGGCCGCGCAGCTCGCGAGCATTCCGTCCTCCCAGCTCGCCGCGATGAAGCTGGTCGTCAACCAGGCGTACGAGAACATGGGGCTCCGCGCCGCCCAGACGCTTGGCCCGATCATCGACGGGCTGATGCGGAACTCGCCCGACGGGCTGGCGTTCATCGAACGGGCGACGACCGAGGGCGTACGCGCCGCCACCCACGAGCGCGACGCGCCGTTCGCCGACTACAGCGCCGCAAGCGGCGAGCGCCGCCCGGACCCGGAGCACGTCATCGAGCCCTGAGCAGCGCGTCCACCTCGGCGGCCGTCGGCAGCGACGGCTGCGCGCCGGGACGCGACGCGGCGAGAGCGCCGGCCGCGCAGGCTCGCTCGAGCGCCGCGCCCCGCTCCCGGCCCTCGAGCAGCGACACGACGAGCGCGGCGGAGAACGCGTCGCCGGCGGCCGTCCCGTCGACGGCCTCGACCCTGGGCGGGGTCGCCCGCGCGATCTCGCTCCCGGCCTCGAGCAACACCGCCCCCTCGGCCCCAAGCGTGAGCGCGACGAGGCCGTCGTACGGAGTCACCTGGTCGTACTCGTACCGGTTGACGATCAGCAGATCCGGCTCGGTCTCGAGCTCGATTCGGCCCCGTGCCGGCGCGGCGTTCAGGCAGAAGAAGCGGGCGTTCGCGGCCGCCGCCGCCACCGCGTCGTACGGGATCTCCAGCTGCGAGATGACCGCATCGGACCCGGGCACGTGGACGTCGTTCGCCGCCAGCCGGCGGTTGGCTCCGGGCGCGACCACGATCACGTTCTCGCCGGTGCGGTCGACGATGATCAGCGCGACGCCGGTCTCGCCCTCGTCACGCACGACCCCGCTCGTGTCGACGCCCTCGTGTTCGAGCGACCGGAGCACGAGGTCATCCCGCCCAATCCGCCCGACGAACGTGACCGCGGCGCCGAGCCGCGCGGCCGCCACGGCCTGGTTGGCGCCCTTCCCGCCCGGGATGCGCTCGAACTCCGCGTCGCTCACCGTCTCCCCCGGCCGTGGAAGCCGCTCGCAGCGAGCGACGTGGTCGATGTTCGCCGACCCGACGACGGTGATCCGAGGAGCCACGTCCGGGACACTAATCACCATGATCGATCGCTCGCAGCTTCCCTACGGGGGCGCCGGCGATGCCCAGGCCGGGCGACTTGAGCTCTCCGACCGCTTTCGCCGGCATGCCGATTCGCTCGTGAGCTCGGGGCGCTCGCCGCTCTACATCGTTCTGATGCGGGCCGCCGCCGATGACATCGATGCCCGCGGTGTCGTGGCCCGCCTGTTCGCCGGCATCCCCACAACTCCCGGGTCGGTCCCTCAGCTCCGCCTGATGGGCGCACTCCACTACCTGGTCCTCTCCGGGGAGGCGCCGGCACTGGCGGCCTATTACCCGAGCGCCGGCGGTGATCGGCCGGTCGATGGCGTCTGGCCGGTCGCCGAGACGGCCATGGAGGAGCACTTCGATCAGGTGCGCGCACGGCTCCACCGCACGGTCCAAACCAATGAGCCCGGCCGCTCGGCCGTCCTGTTCGCCGGGCTGCTGTGGCTGACCGACCGCCACCGGCGCCCGATCCGTCTGCTCGAGGTCGGCGCGAGCGCCGGCCTGAACCTGCTCGCTGACCGGTACTCCTACGTCGTGGCAGGCCGGGAGCTCGGCGATGCCGCGTCGCCGCTGCGGTTCGAGGACCCGTGGACGCCGCCGCCACCGATCGACTTGGAGGCTACGGCCTCGGCGCTTCGGATCGTGGCGCGGGCCGGCTGCGATCTGTCGCCGCTCGACCCAACCCGGGCCGACGATCGGCTCACGCTGCTCTCCTACATCTGGCCCGATGAGACGCGCCGGATCGACCGGATGCGAGCCGCCCTGTCGGTGGCAGAGCGAGATCCGATCCCGGTGGCGGCGGCGCGGGCGTCGGAGTGGCTGCGTTCGGCGCTCGACGAGGTCCGCGACGGCGAGCTGACTATCGTGTGGCATTCGGTCATGCGGCAGTACGTCGAGCCCGACGAGTGGGCGGCGATCGAACGCGCGCTCGAGAGACGGCCCGATGCCGTCCGGCTGAGCATGGAGCCGGCGTTCGCCCAGCATGCGCGCATGCAGCTGACCGTCCACGATCCGGCGAGCGCGCCCGAGATGCGGCTCGCCCTGTGCGACGACCACGGGCTCCCAATCCGCTGGGAGACGTAGAGTCCGCCCGCGTGGCGCTGAGGGACATCGACAAGGCGGGCCTCGTGTTCGCGCGCACCCGTGGCCACAGTCCTCGGCTCGAGCGCACGGTCGCCGCATACTCACGCGCCGGCGAACACGCGGCGTGCTGGATCGCGCTGGGCCTGTTCGGCGCGCTCGTCTGCAAGGACCGAGATCGCCGGCATGCCTGGCTCCGCGGGGTCGGCGTCGTCGCCGGCTCCTACGGTGTGAACCAGGCGATCAAGTTCGTGGTCCGCCGGCGCCGGCCCGACCTCGCGGGATTGCCGCCCCTGACCCCGGTGGTCACCCAGCTGTCGTTCCCGAGCGCGCACGCCACCACCTCATTCGCGGCCGCGCGCGCATACCGCGGACTGGCGCCGGCACGGCTGCTGTACCTCGCCGCCGGCGCGTTCGCGGTCAGCCGTCCGTATCTCGGCGTCCACTACCCGAGCGACGTCGTCGCGGGCGCAGCGCTCGGCACCGCGGTGGCGAAGCTGTCGGCGGCCGCGGTTGCCGGGAGCGCCGGCGGGCCTCCGTGATCGGCTCGACTCCCCGGGGGTGGGGGCGGACCGTTCTGGCCCGCCCCCACCCGAGCTCGCGCCCCCTTACTCGGCCCCCATACGGCGTGCGGCCATTCGGCGCTCCCAGCCCTTGGCCAGACGTCGAGTGTGGCGTGCCACTCGCGCGAGTACTGAGGAGAATTCTGCAACCGGCGTGGGGAATTTTCTGCCCACCCGCCTAAGTCGGGGGTCGGGTCAGGGCCTCCTCTCGTCGTAGCCGTTCCGCGGCGACCACGGCCTCGCGGCGTGAGTTCACGCCGAGCTTCCGCAGGATGCTCTTCGTGTGGCTGTACACCGTCATCGGCGAAAGCACGAGGCGGTCGGCGATCCGCTGGGTCGTGGCGCCTTCGCTGAGCAGCTCGACAATCTCCCATTCACGGGTTGTGAGTCGGCTGCGCAGCGGCCTCCACCCGGCGTCCGGAACCCCTCGCAGCGCGTCGAGCAGGGCGGGCATCAGCCGTTGCGAGACGATCACCTCGCCGTTTGCCGCGCGCACGACCAATTCCGCGAGACCCTCTGGGTCGGTGTCCCTGGCGATATGGCCGACCGCACCCGCTCGGAGGGCGGCGATCGCGGTGCGGTCGTCGTTGACCGACACCGTCAGTACCCGCATGTCGGGGGCGGCGTGCAGGAGCGTCCGAACCAGCTCGGGTCCTCCGGTCGGTGGCACGATCGTGTCGACGATCGCGACGCCGGGACGAAAGTAGCGGGCGAGCTCGAGCGCCTCGCGCGCGTTCCCGGCGGCATGCACCACCCCGATCCGATCGCTGCTGGAGAGCGCGAATCGCATCATCCCGCGTGCGAGTCCGTCGGCGACGGCGACGAGTACCCGCACACCCGCGTCGGCCTCGCCTCGTGGTCGGGGCAGGTTGAGGACCGCCCCCAACTGCGTGCGTTCTGGCGAGCGGTTCATTGGTGCCCTTTCTCGGCGACGCTGAGTCCGAACGCGAGCGCTTGCGCGCGGGAGCGTGCGAGCTCGGCGATTTCCGGGTCTCGGGATCTTTGGGCGCGCTGGTATGCCTCGAGCGCGGAGTGGTAGTCGCCGTGGCGCTCGAGGAGCATCCCGAGTCTGGCTGCCGCTTTGGGATCGCCCCGTTGGTCAGCGCGTTCATAGGCGTCGGCCGCGCTTGCCGGGTCGCCGTGTTCCGAGTAGAGGCCGCCGAGGTTGTACGCGCCGTCGGCGCTCCCTCGGGCATCGGCCCGGCGGTACGCGGCCTCCGCTCCCGCGAGGTCACCTCGACGTTCGAGCAGCACTCCGAGATTGACGGCGGCGCCCGCGTCACCTCGCTCGTCAGCTCTGCTGTAGGCGTCGCATGCCCCGGCCTCGTCCCCCTTCTCCACCAACAGCAGCCCGAGGGTCGCCGCCGCCGCCGCGTCCCCCCTTAGGTCGGCGCGATGAAGAGCAGCCATCCCGGCGTCGGCGTCGCCGCGCTCGAGCAGCAACCCGGCCAGGTTGAACGCGCCTTCGGCGCTGCCCCGCGCGTCCGCCCGGCGGTACGCCGCCTCGGCGCCCGCCAGGTCACCTCGGCGCTCGAGTATCACGCCGAGGTTGGACGCGGCGACCGCATCGCCCCGCTGGTCCGCACTGCGGTAGTCAAGCTCCGCTGCCTCCCCGTACTCGGGCGTTCTGGAGCTCGCCGGTCCCGATGCGACGGGGTCGACGACGGCGGGTTGGACGGCAGCCTTTGCCGCTCGCCGGCGGCGCGCGACGAGCCACACCCCGGACACGAGCGCCGCGAGACAGAGCAGTCCGACGACGACCAGCGCCACCGGCCAAGAGGTCCCGTTGGGCCGGCTCGTCCGCCCCTGATGCGCCGGAGCGGTGGCGGCAGGCTGAGCTGGTTGCGGAACGGTCGGATGCGACGGCTTCGGGTGAAGCTTCCGCGGGGGATGCGGGGGGGCCGGGTGCGCTTTCGGGCGTGAGGGCGTTTTCGGGCGTGAGGACGTTTTCGGGCGTGAGGGCGTTTTCGGGCGTGAGGACGCGGTCGGGCGTGAGGACGCGGTCGGTCGTCCAGCAGCGAGGCGCGTCAGCTCGCCGAACGTGTGCGGGCCGGCGATCCCGTCGACGTGCAGCCCGTGGGCCTCCTGGAAGCGGCGTACCGCGCCCTCGGTCAGAGGTCCGTACCGGCCGTCGATCGGCCCAGGGTTGACCCCGTCGCGGCGAAGCTGCCGCTGGAGCCGGCGGACCTTCGACGACCCGGCGCCCGCGTAGCCGGTCCCGGGGTAAAGCACGGTCGTGTGCAACGCCGTCAGCGTCAGTGGCCCGGCGCGCCCGTCAACACGCAGGCCACGCGCGCTCTGGAACGTCTCCACGGCGGTTTCGGTCCTCGGGCCGTAACGCCCGTCCACCGGCCCCGGGGAATAGCCCTGGGCCTCGAGACGACGCTGCAGCGAGCGGACGAGCGCGGCGTCCTTCCCGCCGCCATAGCCGCTGCCCGGTGCGAGCACAACCGGGTCGGTCGCCCGATTCGCCTGCGGCGCAGCTTGCGCTGTCCGCCGCGACGAGGCGAGTGCCCGAGCCGGCTCCACGGCCATCACCAACATTCCGGCTGCCGCCAATATGGCGGCGCATTTCGCGGCCGAGACTGCACCAGGCAGGAGCCGCGGTCCGAACCGTGACCGACCGTCGAACCGACGTCGCTCCCCGGCGCCGCGGACCAATCGGCCGCGCCGCCGAGCCTCAGCCAGCGCCCAACGTGAGCGTGACATGAGTTCGTTCTCCTGTTGCTAGATGGAGATGCACCCGGGCTCAGGCCCGGCTGCCACTACCTGGGGACCGACGTCGGTCTCAGCCAGGCCGCTCTAGCAAGAGGAGAAACGGCTCGGGCGCATGCGACCACGCAAACACCCGCAGCGGGACAGTCACGCGCTGCGCGTAGGCGACGGCCCTCGAGCAAATCTCGGCGGCGCCCGAGAACCCTCCGGCGCCGACGCCGGTGGCACCGTCGCCACCACTTCCGATTCCGAGCGCAGACGGGAACGGCGCCGGGGGAGCGGCGGGCGTACGGTCTTCCCGTCGCGCCGTTCCACCTGGTGTGCGCGGGGCGGGAGCGCTGTTCGCGAGCCCCGCGGTCGACCCGGCCGAGCGGCGGGCCTGCGCCGCGCCGTTCATCGATACCGGGTTCTTGATGGCGGCCCAAATCCTCTCGGCGCGACGCGCCCGGGTCGTCGTCGTGCTCGGGCGGGTCGCTTGGGGCTGCGGAGCGGCGGCGCCTTGGGTTGACCGCACCACCGCGCCGGGCCCCGACGCGGTTGCCGGGATCCGCGAGGACGCGGTCGTGACGTTGGAAGCCGGCGCGACCGTGGTCGCGGGCGTCCTCGACGCGGTGCCGCTGCCGGCTGCTCTCGGTCCGGCCACAGACCCGGACGACGCGGTGTGCGCTGGCGCCGGTGGCGCGGGATTGAACGAGCCGCCCGCGACAACGGGGACAGCCGCTTGCACGACCGGCGCCACGGCCTGCAGCACCGGAGCAACCACGTGGGCCGCAGGAGCCACTGCCTGCGCCACCGGAGCCGCCGCCTGCGCCACCGGAGCCACCACCGGAGCCACCGCCTGCGCCACCGGAGCCACCGCCTGCGCCACCCTCTGCACCACCGGAGCCGCCGCCGTCGCCACCGTCCCCACCACCGGAGCCACCGCCTGCGCCACCGGAGCCGCCGCCTTCGCCACCGTCTGCACCACAGGAGCCACCGTCTTCGCGGCTGTCTGGACCACAGGAGCGGCCGCCTTGGCGACGGTCTGGGTCACGGGCGCCACGACCTTCGTAGCCGCCTGCGCCACCGGAGCCACCGCCTGCGCCACCGGTGCGGCCGTCTTCGCGGCTGTCTGCACCACAGGAGCGGCCGCCTTGGCGACGGTCTGGGTCACGGGCGCCACGACCTTCGTAGCCGCCTGCACCACCGGAGCGGCCGTCTTCGCGGCTGTCTGCACCACAGG
>Ga0335076_10000859_pt1 | contig 28894 bp, 25 predicted proteins | sample Lox_Sample_25_FD_206717 | JGI IMG/M metagenome (GOLD analysis project Ga0335076, IMG submission 206717) | Soil microbial communities from Loxahatchee National Wildlife Refuge, Florida, United States - Lox_Sample_2.5 | ecosystem: Environmental > Terrestrial > Soil > Wetlands | place: USA... | reverse complement strand
CCGCCAGACTCCGTGGATGAAAATTATCGGCGACGACTACATCGAGAAGGCCTTCGAGTACGCTCACCAGGCTGATCCCGCCGCCGAGCTTTACTACAACGACTATTCAGTCGAGAACGAGGCGAAAAGAAACGGCGCTGTCGACCTGATTCGCCGCCTGCGAGCGAAAGGAGTGCCGGTCACTGGCGTCGGCATTCAAGGCCACGACAACCTCGACTGGCCTTCTGTCGAGCAGGAAGAAGCGACCATCATGGCGTTTGGCCAACTTGGTGTGAAAGTGATGATCACCGAGTTGGACATCGATGTATTGCCCGCCGCGACTACGAGCGGCTCAGCCGATGTCTCGCTCAACTTGGCCTCACGCCCCGAACTCAATCCGTACGCCGCAGGTCTGCCCGATTCCGTTCAGCAAGCCTTGGCCAAACGCTATGCCGATTTGTTCCGTGTGTATGTCAAGCACCGCGACGTGCTCGAGCGCGTCACATTTTGGGGAGTGACCGACGCAGGCTCATGGAAGAATAATTGGCCTATCAAGGGCAGAACGAACTACCCGCTACTGTTCGATCGAAACGGAAAGCCGAAGCCGGCGTTTGAGGCAGTTGTCAAAGCAGCAAAGTAGCTAGATCGGCGCAAGGCTGCATCGGAATTCACTCTTCTCTGTGCCTCTGTGTCTCTGTGGTGAAGAAGCTTTTTCTCACCACGAATGCATCGTCCCATCCAACTTCCGATTTACCGGCAGATATGCCCGCTGATAGGGATACTTGGCCGCCAGCGCCTCATCAATATCGACCCCAAGCCCCGGCGCTTCGCCCGGATGCATGAATCCGCTGTCAAACGCGTATGCGTGCGGAAACACCTTGTCCGTCTCGGGCGTGTGCCGCATGTATTCCTGAATTCCGAAGTTGTGCACGCTAAGATCGAAGTGCAGCGCCGCCGCCATGCACACTGGACTCAAGTCTGTGGCACCGTGCGATCCAGTTCGTACCTGATACATCTCTGCCAGACTGGCGATCTTACGCAGGTGCGTGATGCCGCCCGCATGCACAACCGTCGTGCGGATATAGTCGATCAACTGCTCCTGGATCAATTGCTGGCAGTCGAAGACAGTGTTGAACACTTCGCCGACCGCAAGCGGCGTCGTCGTGTGACGGCGAATCAGACGGAAACTTTCCTGCAACTCCGCCGGAGTGGGATCCTCCAACCAGAAAAGATGGAAGGGCTCCAGTTCCTTCCCCAACCGGCCCGCCTCAATAGGTGTCAGCCGATGATGCGCGTCATGCAGCAGGTGAATCTCCGACCCGAACTCCTTGCGCAGCCGGGCGAAAAGCTGCGGCGCAAAATCCAGATAGTGCTCTGACGACCAGCGGTTTTCCGGAGGCGAATCTTTCTCCGCCGGTTCGTAATGCATCGCGCCTCGGCCGACTCCGTAGGTGCTCACCAGACCGGGAATGCCCGATTGGGCGCGAATCGCCTTGTACCCGAGCTTGATATATTGCGCGACCGCCTCAACCGTCTTCTCGATGTCGTCACCACTCGCGTGTCCATATACCAACACTGCATCGCGCGAAGCGCCCCCAAGCAGTTGATAGAGAGGAACGCCCAGACTCTTGGATTTGAGGTCCCATAGCGCTGTATCCACCGCGCTGATCGCGCTCATCGTCACTGGGCCGCGCCGCCAATATGCGCCCTTGTAGAGGTACTGCCAGATATCCTCGATTCGCCGGGCGTCACGCCCGATGAGTAACGGCACGACATGGTCCGAGAGATACGACGCAACGGAGAGCTCACGTCCATTAAGGGTTGCGTCGCCGAGTCCAAAGCTGCCGTCGTCGGCGACGATCTTCAGCGTGACAAAGTTCCTGCCGGGACAGCAGACAATCACTTTCGCATCAGAAATCTTCATTTATGAAGTCCTCATTCAAAAAGCCATAGTGGGTCTTTCCGCGCCCGTTTCTGCAAGATTCTCTGCCGAAGTGCGAAATCTGACTTGACACTGGAATCGTGACAGCATATAGTTCGCGCCACAAACTTATTCGCGTGCGAGGCCGAGAGAAGGCGCTTCGGCATCGCAAGGCCAATTACGTTGGACGCTCATTGTTACTGATTGAGCGCTGCCCGAGCAAGAGCGGAATCGAATGCGGCAGATTGATTTCACGAACACCCAGGTCGCTTCGAGCGAGACGGCGCGGAATATCAACCGCGGGGTCGTTCTTAACCTCATCCGTAAGCGTCAGCCGATTTCACGCGCGGATTTGGCGCGGGTGTCGGGACTCCAGCGCAGCACAGTATCCCTGATTACCGAGCAACTGATTCGCGAGAAATGGGTGGTCTATGGCCCAACGGGCAGGCTGCCACGCGGCCGCCGACCAACCTATCTTCGCCTGAATGACAGCCGCGGCATCCTGGTCGCTGATGTCCGCCCGACTGAAATTACGCTGGCGGTTGCCGATGTCAATGGCCGCTTCCTGTCGCACCAGGCAATTCCAACGCCCCAGAATCCTGGTGCGGCCGTGGCGGATCTCAGTTCCCGAATGCGCCACCTGATGGAAGTGCATTCCAACTTGATCTTTGAAGGCATCGGCATCAGCGTGCCGGGTCGTTTTGATCCGGTGACTCATCACATCGTGTTCGCTCCCAACTTGCACTGGCCCGAGTTTGACCTGAAAGGCCCCCTGGAAAAGGCTACCGGAATGCGTGTGGACCTGGAAAACGCAGCTAACGCCTGCGTGCTGGCGGAAGTGTGGTTCGGGCAAGGGGAAAAGCTCCGCGATCTGGTGGTAGTGACAGTGTCAGAGGGCTTGGGCACGGGAATCTTTACCAATGGCCAACTGGTAAAGGGACGGAATGGTATGGCGGGGGAGTTTGGACACGCCCCGATGGATCCCAATGGCCCGGAGTGCACCTGCGGTGGCCGCGGGTGTTGGGAAGTGTACGCTTCCAATCGCGCGGCACTCCGCTATTACCAGGAATCTGGTGCATCTCCCAATGGCCCAACCTTTCAGGATCTCCTGTCCCTGGCCGATGCGGGCGATGCTTTGGCCATGAGAGCTCTGGAGAAGATGGCGCATGCCATCGGCCGGGGCATGAGGATGCTCGTCGCGGGGGTCGCTCCCGAGGAGATCGTACTCGTGGGTGAATTCACGCGTCAGTGGAAACGTCTCGGCCCGATTATTGAAGGCGAAGTGGCGGCCGCATCGCTGGTGGGGAACGCTCCCCGGGTCCGACCTGCGGCCGCAGAGCCACGTATGGCGCGGTTACGCGGCACCGTAGCATTGGTTCTACAGAAACACTTTGGGCCATCAGGGCAGGCTCTGCCGGCGCGGTCGCGACCCGCCGGACGTGTCCTGGTTCGAACTCAGTAAGTGAGCAGGAATCAGCAATCGTGTGGGCCGTGCCGCCCACTGGCAAGCTAGGTCATTCCGAGAGGAGGCATTCCATGTTGAATCAGGCTGAGCGCCAGCCATCTCTATTTAGTACGAGACTCAAACAATTAACTATCACTTTGTTGTTCTTCGTTTTGGGAACGCTCCAAGTCGCCAGCCACGCCCAAGTGCTGTACGGATCGCTGACGGGAAATGTCACGGATCCGAACGGAGCCGCCGTCGCTGGCGTGAAAGTGGAGGCGCGCAACGTACACACCGGCACGGCACAAGAAGCCACCACTGACAGCAATGGCCTCTATCGATTTGTCACCGTCCTTCCGGGTACCTACACGATCACCATCACCGCTCCCGGCTTTGCCAAGCAGGAAAACCAGAACGTGCTGGTCGTCGTGAATACAGTGCGACGCCTCGACGTCTCCCTCACGCTGGCCAAAGTGAACGAGAGTGTCACGGTAACGTCGGAGGCGCCAATCCTTCAGACGGACAAAGCGGACGTGCATACCGATCTGACCGCGCAGCAGATTGAGAGTCTGCCCGACGCCGGGTCCCAAGGGCGAAACTTCCAGTCGCTGCTGCGCATCATCCCGGGCGTAGGACTAACGGCAGAGACCAACTCACTTGCCGGCAACCCTCAGCGGGCAATCAACGCCAACGTGAACGGGCAGTCGAATCAAACGAACAACACGCGAATCGACGGCGCGCAGGACACGTATGTCTGGCTGCCCGCCAATGTCGCTTACGTCCCTCCAGCGGACGCGATCGAGACGGTCAATGTCGTGACCAATGCGTTCGACGCTGAACAGGGCATGGCGGGCGGCGCTGCGGTAAATGTCCAGATCAAATCCGGCTCGAACCAGTTCCATGGTAGCGGCCACTGGTTTCATTTCGATCAGAATTTCGCGGCCCGGAACTACTTCCAGACCGACAAATCCAGATTCCCCAAGATCAACCGAAACAACCAGAACCAGTTTGGCGGCACGTTTGGCGGTCCGATCATAAAGAACAAGCTGTTCTTCTTTGGCGACTACGAGCGAACCACGCAGCGCGGACTCGCTGGTCCCCAGACCCGGACATTGCCTACGGCTGCCATGGCGCAGGGTGATTTCCGCGGTCTGCCAGGAAGCCCGATCATCTACGACCCAGCGACCGGCGACGCCCATGGAGCCGGTAAGCAGCAGATCTCGTGTGACGGAGTGCTGAACGTCATCTGTCCCGACCGATTCGATCCGGCAGCAGTAGCGATGATTACGCTGTTACAGCCGAAACTGGACGAAGTTGTCGACACCTCGAATGAGTTGAACAACTTCTCCGGCAGCGGTACCCAAAAGTTCAACCGCGACACCGCCGATATCAAGGTCAACTACGTTCCCAACCAGAAGTCGATGGTCTTCGCGCGCTATAGCTTCTCCAAGAGCCTGGTGTTCGACCCACCTTTGCTGGGAGAGGCGGGAGGTGATGCGACCGCTGGCGGCCAACTTGGGAACGCTCCCGGACTGATTCAGAGTGTCGGCTTGGGTGCGACCTACACCTTCACTCCCTCGCTGTTGCTGGATTGGAACTTCGGGTTCACTCGGCAACGATTGGGGGCCGAGTTTGATCTCGGCTCACCGAAGGGCCTTGAACTGCTCGGGATCCCCGGTACCAACGGGGACGGCGTACCCGGCGGAGATTCGTTCCTCTACAATGGGCTTCCGTCGTTTCAATTTCTGGACGCGAATGGAAATTCGGTGGGTGCGAACATGGGAAACCCGAATACGGGCAATCCATTCCTATTTCGCGACAACCAGTTCGTCAGCGGCGCGAACCTCAGCTGGATCAAGGGCAAGCACGCCCTGCGTGGCGGCATCGAATGGAACCACGGGCAGATCAATCACTTCCAGCCACAGGGCGCGGCATTTCAGACGGCCCGCGGCACTCTACGTTTCAATGGCAACGTCACTTCTCTGCAGGGGACGACTCCCGCCTGGTTCAACGATTGGGCTGACTTCCTGCTCGGTCTGCCGAGTTCGACCGGTAAGGCGACCCAACTCTTCAACCCCATTGCTCTGCGATGGTCGCAGTGGGCGTGGTACTTGCGTGACCAGTGGCAGGTAACTCCGAAGCTGACGTTGTCTCTGGGCGTTCGCTGGGAGATCTACCCCTTCGGATACAGCGACAACGGCAAGGGTCTTCGCTACTTCAATTTGAACACTGGCAACGTTCTGCTCGGCGGGTACGGTAGCACTCCGGTCGACGACGGCATCGACGTGGGACACGGACGGTTCTTGCCGCGATTGGGTCTTGCCTATCGTCTCGGATCGTCGACGGTGATTCGCGCCGGCTACGGTCAGAGCGCCGATCCCAACAACTGGAGGTACTTCCGCAACGCGTATCCCTCCGTCGTCATCGTGACGAACCAGCCGGCGAACACGGCAGATTTCATTCCCGCTGCAAGTCTGACTGGTCTGAACGGCACTGGACTAGGTGGGGGAAACTACTCCGTCCCGACCGGTATCCAGTTGCTGCCACTTCCAGACCTGACCAGCGGCGCGATCCCGCTGCCAACCAGCGCGGGCACGACGACCATCCCGAATCCCTTCGAACGCGGGTACATTAACTCGTTCAACTTCATGGTCCAACATGAGGTAAAGGGCTTCGTTGTCGAAACCGGCTACGTCGGCGCGCGTGGTATCCGGCCGTTGGTGAATATGAATGCCAATGCTTCGCTGCCGGGAACCGGCACCGCTGGCGGATTGTTGAGCGTTGCCCTCGGCCAGAACTACACGGGGACAATTAACAAGCTACAACCGTTCAAGAACAACTACTATGATTCGCTGCAGACGAAGGTCACACGACGGTTCGCCGGGGGATCGACGGCCGGCTTCGTGTGGACGTGGTCGAAGGCTACCGACTACCAGGGAAATGAAGAGCTCTCCGGTTTGCGGTTCCCGCACCCGGATTTCTGGCAGAAGGACCGCGCTGTTGCCGACTTTGACCGTACCCATAACATCAAAATCTACGGCACGTTCCAACTGCCCTTCGGCAAGGGACAGCGCTGGGCCGAGAACGGGGTTGCCAATCACATCCTGGGAGGATGGCAGATTAGTCCCGTCGTCACTTACCTCACCGGACTGCCATTGACCGTGGGTGCTGGCGGCAATCTGAATGCGAACGGCTCGGGACAAACCGCTGATCTCGTTGGCAATTTCCACATCACGAATGGCAAACCGCCGCGCACCGGCCAGACCTGCGCGCAAGACGACCTCAGTTGCCACTACTTCGACGCGAGCGCGTTCGCGGCGCCCCTGATTACCAGCCCCGACAACGCTCATTACGGAAACACGAACCGCAACGAGTTCCGCGGTCCGGGCTATTTCGAAATGGATCTGAGTGTGGCCCGCAACTTCAAACTGACGGAGAGGTTCACGTTGCAAGTGCGTGCCGACGCATTCAGCCTGACCAACACGCCCCATTTCGCCAACCCGAACCTCTCCTGTCCGGGCAGTGCAACGGTGGAAGGTCCGGTTCCGGGCAGCGGCCAGTTGTGCACAACGGGAAGCAACAACAACTTCGGAGTGATTACCGGGACCCTGTCACCCGGTGGTTTCTTTGGCCCCGACCCAGGCAATCGAACGATGTGGTTGGCGGCAAAGCTGACCTTCTGAATCGATTTCCGAACACTCGGGCGCGTCGAACCTGGCGCGCCCGATCTTTCGTCGTGCCACGCCACTTCTTAGCAGGGGGCTCTTGCCGCGCAAGAGTCGGCTTCGTGTATCATCGTGGGTTCGCAATAAATGCGGTGCCCGAACAATATCAGGTACTGGGACACGCCCGATTAGCGTAAACGTTCACGTCGTCAGCTTTCGCTTGCAGCCTTCGACGGTATTGTTGCACCGATTGTGTGCCATCTCAAATACAGGACTCTTAACCGATGACTAACTCCTATCAGCCAAAGCCAGAACACAGGTTTTCTTTCGGCCTTTGGACCTTGGCCAACCGCGGCCGCGATCCGTTTGGCGATGCCGTCCGTCCAACTCTTTCTCCCGTCGACAACGTGGCCATGCTTGCCGAAGTCGGCGCATGGGGCGTCAATCTTCATGACAACGACCTTGTCCCCATCGACGCCGCTCCTGCAGAGCGCGACCGCATCGTACGCGAATTCAAGAGCGCCTGCCAGAAGAATGGCATCGTCGTTCCGATGGCAACGGTCTCTCTGTTCTTTCATCCCGTCTTTCGCGACGGCGCCTTCACCGCCAACGATCCGGAAGTACGCGCCTATGCCGTGCAGAAGACCATGCGCGCCATGGACATCGGTGCCGAGCTGGGCGCCAAGATATTTGTTCTCTGGGGTGGGCGCGAAGGCACAGAAACCGATGCCTGTCGCCGTGCCGACGAAGCTGTGAAACGACTGCGCGAGGCGGTCGACTATCTCTGCGAATACAGTATCGACCGCGGCTACGGATTCAAATTCGCTCTCGAAGCCAAGCCCAACGAGCCTCGTGCCGACATCTATATGGCGACGACTGGCCACTATCTCGGCTTCATCCCCACGCTCGCCCATCCAGAAATGGTGGGTGTGAATCCCGAGGTGGCCCACGAACACATGGCTGGACTAAATTTTATGCACGGGGTCGCGCAAGCCTGGGAGGCGGGCAAGCTCTTCCACATCGATCTCAACGATCAGATGCCGGGCCGTTATGACCAGGACCTCCGCTTCGGTTCCGCCAACCTGAAGTCTGCGTTTTGGCTGGTGAAATTTCTGGAAGACGTCGGATACCAGGGCCCGCGCCACTTCGACGCTCACGCCTATCGCACTGAGAACTATGAAGGCGTCAAGGACTTCGCCCGCGGGTGCATGCGAACCTACCTGATCCTAAAAGAGAAGGCTGCTCGCTGGAACGCCGACAAAGAGATTCAGGCGATCTTGAGCGAACTCTCGAGCAGTCCCAACGGCGCTCCGAACGTCGGCAGATATTCAAAGCAGGGTGGCGCCGCGTTGTTAGCTCACGAATTCGACAAAGATGCCATCATGAAGAAATGTTTGCCGTACGAACGCCTGGATCAGCTGACGATTGACATTCTCGCGGGCATCCGCTGAGGTAGAGGAACGTAGCTGTCGACCGCGGCACGTTCGGAATGCGCGCGCGACGGTGGAAGAGCGGTTGCTGATAGGGTTTCTCGGTTTAGATTAGAGTGGTTTCAGCCCTGACGGCGGGGCGCAATCTGATGGACTTCATCCACGACGACTTCCTGTTGCAGTCCGAAAGCGCGCGCCGCCTGTACCACGGCTATGCCGCCGGCGAACCGATCCTCGACTATCATGGGCACCTCCCCCCAGCAGATATCGCGCGGAATCGCTCCTTTCGCAACCTGTCCGAGATCTGGCTCGAAGGCGATCACTACAAGTGGAGGGCGATGCGAGCCAACGGAATCGCCGAACGGTATTGCACCGGCGAGGCCTCTCCGTATGAAAAATTTCAAGCGTGGGCCCGCACGGTTCCTTTCACCCTTCGGAATCCCCTGTACCACTGGACTCACCTCGAACTGCAACGTTATTTCGGAATTCGCAACTTGCTCGACGATTCGACTGCCGCCGCGATTTGGCAAGCCGCAAATTCGCAACTGTGCCAGCCCGAACTTTCCGCCCAGGGAATCCTGCGTCGGTTCAAGGTCCGGGCGTTGTGCACAACGGATGACCCTTGCGACGATCTTGCTCATCATCGCGCGCTCGCGGCGTCGGATCTGGGTTGCGCTGTCTATCCTTGCTTTCGTCCCGACAAAGCATTGCTCGTTACCGATCCGCAGACCTTCAACCTGTGGGTGGCAAGACTTGAGCGAGCCGCAAATCGTGAAATCAAGTCCTTTGGGAGTTTCTTAGACGCGCTCAAGCAGCGTCATGAGTACTTTCATGGGAATGGTTGCAGGTTGTCGGATCACGGGCTGTCCAGCTGCTATGCCCTTTCCTGCTCAGAATCGGAAGCGGCAAAGATCTTCGCCGATGCGCGGCGGCGCCTCTGTGCTTCTCCAGACGAGGGAGAACGCTTTGCTTCCTTCATGATGCTCTTCTTCGGCCAACTCGATGCGGAAAAAGGCTGGACCAAGCAACTGCATCTTGGAGCGTTACGCGCAGTCAACACCCGCGCACTGCTGGAAATCGGACCCGACACTGGCTTCGACACGATCGGCGATGAAAAACAGGCGAAGCGCTTGTGCTCCTACCTCGATCTGCTGGAGCGGCATCACGCGCTGCCCAAGATGATTGTCTACAACGTCAATCCCACGGACAACTACTCTTTCGCCACCGCGGTCGGCAATTTCCAGGATGGTTCACTCGCAGGGAAGATTCAGTTCGGCGGCGCATGGTGGTTCCTTGATCAGAAACAGGGGATCGAAGCGCAACTCAACGCGCTTTCGAACACAGGTTTGCTGGCCCGTTTCATCGGCATGGTGACGGACTCGCGTTCTTTTATGTCTTTTCCGCGCCACGAGTACTTTCGCCGCGTGCTCTGTAATCTCATCGGCCAGGAGATGGAAAACGGCGAACTGCCAAACGACGAAACTCTGCTGGGAAACATGGTGCGCAATCTCTGTTTTGAGAACGCTCGCCAATATCTTGGGCTGCCGGTGTCGGGGGATTCTGTCCCTGACGCCGTGGCCATTCAATCTCAACTCGATCGCAGTTGAACAGCGCCGTACTCGATATGAGAAAGTCAACTCTCGACCTGACGTCAAGAACGGCGGTCGTTATCGGCGGCACCTCCGGAATTGGACTGGCTATCGCCAGGGGTCTGGCAAAAGCGGGAGCGGATGTGATCCCCACCGGCCGCCGCCTCGACCACCTGGAGCGTGCCGCAGCCGAGATTCGCCAGATTGGGCGCCGTTCCCTTACCGCCGTCTGCGATGTTACCGAGCTCACCAGCATCGAACACTTCCGTGACGCTGTCTCCCGCGAATTCGAACGTGTCGACATCCTGGTCAACTGCGCGGGAATCACGATGAAAGTCCCAACCCTCGATGTGAGTGAGTCGGATTGGCACCGCGTGATCGACACGAACCTGAATGGCACTCTTCGCACATGTCAGGTTTTTGGCCGTCCGATGATCGAACGCCGCTACGGACGCATTATCAACATTGCCTCGCTGACGTCGTTTGTCGGCTTTTACCAGGTCGCCGCCTATGCCGCGAGTAAAGCTGCCGTCGTATCCCTGACCCAGACTCTGGCGGTGGAATGGGCGCAGTACGGAGTATGCGTGAACGCAATCGCCCCCGGAGTATTCCGCACGGATTTGAACCAGGCCCTCCTCGACGGAACCCCGCGCGGACAAGAGCTGCTCATGCGGACGCCCATGCAACGCTTCGGCGAAGTTGAGGAGTTGGTGCCGGCAGCCGTGTTTCTCGCGTCCGAGGCCGCCAGCTTTGTCACAGGCCATGTTTTGGCGGTGGATGGAGGATTTCTGGCCAGCGGCGTGAATCAGTAGATAGACGGATCCAGACGTTGAACTTCAGTCCGGAGCGACTACCGTTCCCGATCTCAAGCCCAACCCGCGACACCCGACAGAGCCACATCCCGGCCAGCGTCGCTGGTTCATCTGTGCTCTCCTGTTTTTGGCGACCACGATCAACTACACGGATCGCCAAGTGCTCGGACTACTCGCGCCCCTTCTACAAGTCAAGATCGGCTGGGACGAAAAACAATACGCACATATCTCAGCTGCCTTCCTGATTGCCTACGCGATCGGCTTGCCGCTCATGGGCAGGTTTATCGACCAGGTTGGCACGCGTCTCGGATACTCCGCAGCGATCGGCGTCTGGAGCCTCGCGGCCATGTTGCATTCGCTAGTGCGATCTCCGTTTGGGTTCGGCGTCGCCCGTTTCGCGCTGGGATTGGGCGAGTCTGGCAACTTCCCAGCGGCGATCAAGACGGTAGCGGAGTGGTTTCCGAAAAAGGAGCGCGCGCACGCCACCGGCATTTTCAATTCCGGCACCAATGCCGGAGCCACGATCGGTCCGCTCGTCGTGCCTTGGATTGCCATTCGCTTCGGATGGCAGTTTGCGTTTCTGTTTACCGGCATCTTCAGCGCGATTTGGATTGTGTGCTGGCTGACTTTTTATCGCCGGCCGCAGGATGATCCGCGACTTTCGCCGGCCGAACTGAATTACATTCTCAGTGATCCAGTCGAAGCAAACATGCAATTGTCCTGGTCGAACCTGTTGGCGCACCGCCAGACCTGGGCGTTTCTTTTTGGCAAGTTCCTGACCGACCCTATCTGGTGGTTCTTCCTCTTCTGGCTGCCAAAGTTCTTTTTCACGGTTCACGGCGTGTCGCTGCTCGGCTTGGGGCTGCCGCTGGTGGTGATCTACAACTCGGCCACGGTCGGCAGCATCTTCGGAGGCTGGTTGCCGGCACGCTTCTTGAAAGCGGGCTGGTCCGTCAACCGCGCCCGGAAGACGGCGATGTTGATTTGCGCGCTCGCGGTCATTCCCGTCATGCTGGCAGTCAAGGTTCAGAGCCTTTGGGGATCAATCGCCTTGATCAGCCTTGCAGTTGCGGCGCATCAGGGATGGTCCGCCAACCTGTTCACGCTCAGTTCCGATCTCTTTCCGAAAAACGCTGTCGCTTCGGTAGTCGGCATCGGCAGTTTCGGCGGGGCCATTGGAGGCGCCCTCATTGCCACCTTCACCGGGTACCTGCTGCAACTGACGCACAGCTATTTCCCGATTTTCTTCATCGCCGCTTTCATTTACTTGCTCGCATTGCTCGTGATTCATGCGCTGACTCCACGCCTGCAACCGGTGGCAATGTTTTGAGCTGAAGGCCTGCGTGCACCTCCGGGTCCCCCGTGGTTTAATGTTTTTTGTCGACAAGGCAACGCCTATGGCACTGAAGATCAAAGCGAAAGAGGTATGCCGCTGGGACCTGGTTGCGCTTGGCGAGGTCATGCTGCGCTTCGATCCTGGGGACCGCCGCATCTGGACCACCCGCAGCTTCGAAGTCTCCGAAGGTGGCGGCGAGTACAACGTGGCGCGCGGCCTGAAACGCTGCTTCGGCCTCGACACCGCGATCGCCACAGCGTTCGCCGACAACCCCATTGGCCGTCTCGCGCAGGATCTCATCTATGAAGGTGGAGTCGATCAATCCTTGATCCGCTGGGAAGAATATGACGGCATAGGACGTACAGTTCGCAACGGCCTGAATTTCACCGAGCGTGGATTTGGCATCCGTCCAGCGCTTGGTTGCTCTGATCGTGGCCACACAGCCATCTCCCAACTGAAGCCCGGCCAGATCGACTGGGAAGAAATCTTCGGAAAACACGGCGCGCGGTGGTTTCACACGGGTGGCATCTTCTGTGCGCTGTCCGATACAACTCCGGAGGTCGCGATCGAAGCCATGCAAGCCGCCCGCAATCACGGCGTGATCGTCTCTTATGACTTGAACTATCGCGAGTCACTGTGGAAGGGAATTGGCGGCAAACAACGCGCCCAGCAAGTGAATCGCCGCCTCGCGCCGCTGGTCGATGTCATGCTCGGCAATGAGGAAGATTTCACGGCCGCGCTCGGCTTCAAGGTTCCGGGCCTCGACGAACACATCGCCAATGTCGAGGCTGAGTCCTTCAAGAAGATGATCGAAGCAGTCAGAAGGGAGTTTCCATTCCAGGTTGTCGCGACAACTCTCCGCAAGGCGAAGACCGCAACGCTCAATGACTGGGGAGCAATCTGCTGGAGTGACGGCGCCTTCTACGAAGCAAAGTGTCGTGAGAACCTCGAGATTTTTGACCGGGTCGGCGGCGGCGACTCCTTTGCTTCTGGGCTAGTTTACGGTTTCCTGGCTGGACAAGATCCACAGTGGGCTGTCGAGTGTGGTGCCGCGCATGGCGCACTCGCCATGACCACTCCTGGCGACACAACCATGGTCACTCTGAAGGAAGTGACACAGGCAATGCGGGGAGTCGGCGCCCGTATCGCGCGCTAGCCAGACAAACAAGAATCATGACGCGAGAAGAGACTCAGAAACGCATTATCGACGTCGGGATTATCCCGGTAGTACGTGCTGCGTCAGCGGAGTTGGCGATACGCGCTGCCGATGCCGTGTGTGCGGGCGGAATCCCCATCGTCGAGATCACAATGACGGTCCCTGGCGCGGTCGATGTCATTGCGCGCCTGGCCCACAGCGTCGGCAAAGGCGTTTTGATCGGCGCCGGAACTGTCTTCGACGCCAAGACTGCCCGGCACTGCATCGACGCAGGCGCCCAGTTTATTGTCAGCCCGGGATTCGACGCCGATACCGTCAAGCTGGTGCGTTCGAAAAATGTTCTCGTGATTCCGGGCGTCCTTACTCCCACGGAGATCATCGCTGCCCTCCAGACCGGCGCCGATATGGTCAAGATCTTCCCCTGTGGCACGGTCGGCGGAGCCAAATATATTGCTGCCCTAAGGGGCCCTTTCCCGGACGTTCCCATGATCCCGACCGGCGGAGTGAGCCTGCAGACTGCAGCCGATTTCATTCGCGCAGGAGCTGTCGCGCTCGGTGTCGGCGGCGAGTTGGTTTCAGGGGCTGCACTGAAATCCGGTGTCACCGCGGGAATTACCGAGACCGCCAGACAGTTCGTCACCATCGTGCGAGACGCACGGCAGGCGTCGACGACAAACAACTAGACCGTCTCAGAGCGAGGTCTTGGCTTCGCGCCTTCTCACGCGGGCGCGTGATTTTAATCACTGTCTCGCCAGCGGCTGGCGAGTATAAGAAAGTTGAAACCCACCTGTTCGCCTGAGAGGAGGGCGTCATGACGACTTCCCAGGCAAGTACCCGTCTTACCTTCAAGACCATTCTGTTCGCTACCGACTTTTCACCCATTTCCGAGGCGGCCCTGCCGTACGTGCTGAGCCTCGGAAACAACCCCGACGCGAAGGTGATCGTGACCCATGCCGTGCCGATCGAGCCCGTGGCCGGAATCACTCCTTCTCCCCCACCCATCGATATGGATCTGGATTGGCAGGATGCGAAGCGCGGCATGCAAGGCTACGCGGATCGCAATGTCTTCGCCGGCGTCCGCCACGAATTCGTGCTGGAGCGGGGTAATGTGCTCGAGATTATCGCCGACCTCATCGCGCACGAGGGTGTGGATCTGATCGTACTCGGCACGCATGGACGCAAAGGACTGCGCAAAGTGTTTGCCGGATCCATGGCGGAGCAGATTTTCCGCCGAGCTACCTGCCCGGTTCTGACCATCGGCCCGGTATCGGATGACGTTCCGTTCCAGGCATGGTGTCCAAAGCGAATTCTCTTCGCCACCGACTTTTCCGCCGGCTCTCTCCATGCATTGCCCTATGCGCTCTCGTTGGCCGACGAGAAACGCACCGCCCTGGTCCTCCTGCACGCGGCTCCCATGGTTCCCTGGGAGCAGCAGGCCGAAGTCGCGCCGCGCTATGAGAAGCGTCTGCGCGAACTCGTCACCCAGTTACCGGAATACAACTGCAATTCAGATTACTTGGTCCGTTTTGATTTGGCGGTGCCGGCCATTCTCGACACTGCAAAAGAAAAACAAGCCGATCTGATCGTGATGGGGGTGCATCACTCCGCGCTGCCGGCCATCGAGTCGCACGTTCCGTGGGCCACGGCTGGTGAAGTGATCAGTGCCGCGCCCTGTCCCGTACTCACGGTGCGCGGTTGAAGCGGCAGAGAGGATTCTATGCAACTTCACTTCGCGCCCGAAGAGCTTAGCCTGCTGGCCGACATCCTTCTCAACCAGCGCGATCCCATCGGCGTACTCGATCGGGTGATGGCCCGAGACCTTCGCCTCGATTCTGACGAACTCGACCAGTTGCGCGACGCGCTCATTGCCAATCAAAAGCGCACACGCGCTGATCTGGCGGATACGAAGAACCCACAGAGGACAAAAGGTCTGCTTGCGCGTCAGATTCTGCTGGAGTCGATGGTAGAGAAGGTCAGCGAAGCCTGCGCGATGCTGTAGGAAGCTGTGGAATCCGCCGTTGGGTGTCTCCCCGTAACGGAATCGGCGGATTCTACCGCTTGTAGCCGATCTTGCGCAGCAGGTCACTTCGCCATGCGATGTCCCTCGGCCCCTCAACTCCTTTGGGGGAGCTTCCGTCAATCACACCCAGCACGCCGCGACCCTGCTCACTTCCTGCCACGATGATGTCGACTGGGTTCGCGGTGGCGCAAAAAATGCCGCAGACCTCGGGAACATTCCGAATCGCGTTCAGCACGTTGATCGGATAAGCATTCTGGATGACGACCACAAACGTGTGCCCGGCGCCAAGCGCCTGCGCATTGCGGACAGCCACATCACGCAATGCGTCTTCATTTCCTTCGGACCGCGTGAGGCACGCGCCGGAAGCTTCATTGAATGCCAGACCGAACTTGGCCTGCGGTACAGTGGTCGCGATTGCTTCATAAAGATCTTCAACTGTCTTGATGAAGTGCGACTGGCCGACGATGATGTTGGCATCGGCTGGAAACTCCATCCGCACAGCTTTGATCTCGAGCATGCTGGTCCTCCAGTGGCTCCGCGAACATCCTATGCGATTCGCTTCCGTTCCGGGTGCGCTCGCTCGAGGTAACGCCCGGTCCGCAGGTCCACGCGCACACTGTCTCCTGAACCGATGAAGAGCGGAACACGGATAACTACGCCATTGTCGAGCCTGGCGTCTTTCCATGCACTATCTTGCTGGGAGCGCGTGGGTGGCGCTGTTTCCGAAACTCGCGCCTCCATGATATCCGGCAAAATGGCGCTGATGGGCGCCTCCTCCGAGAATTCTACCGGCACCTCCATTCCCGCCTGAAGAAATTGCTCGGCGGGTCCCAGGATTTCCCGCGCGATCTGGATCTGCTCGTAGGTATTGGGGTTCATGAAGACACACACGTCCCCCTCGCGAAACAGAAACTCCAGCATTTGCCGCTCAACCTGGAGTTCCTCGATGCGTTCCTGTGGCCGGAGATGCGGTTCCCACATGCGCCCGCTGCGGACATTGCTCAGCTTCGCCCTGACCACGCCCCCAAGTTTTGCGGCTCCCGCCTTGCTCTCAACATCCAGGACCCTGTAAGTCTGACCTTCGATCCGGATCACCATTCCCGCTTTCAATTCCGATGCGATCAGCATGAGGAGACTCCTCGCGGCAACAGTCGTTACCGATATGGGGCTGAAATCACTTGCAGCTCGAGGCCAGCTCGAAACTAGGCTTGGTCAACGCTCTTGTCTGTGATTCACGGCACAGAACCCAGCCCATGCATGGGGACCTGCGGCTATACTATTCGGCATTTCCACCAAGGAGCTACGATGCGCGCAAGCCCAACTGGGAGCAACAATTGCGGGTCACGTTACACTCAACCACTCGTCGCCATCCTGGTCCTCCTGCTTGTTGCGTTATCGAATGCTCAGGACGCAAAACTTGCCCCCGAGAGGCAGAAGCAGATCGAAAGCGCGGTTGCCCGCTTTATGGAGGCAAAAAGCGCGCCGGGCGTGTCTGTGGCCGTCGTGGAGAATGGCGCCTACGAGTGGTCGGCAGGCTTCGGCATGGCCGACCTTGAGAATTTCGTTCCTGCCACCTCACAGACTCTTTACCGACTGGCTTCCATTTCTAAACCAATCACTGCTACCGCCGCCCTGGTGCTCTGGCAGGAACGAAAGCTCGATCTCGATGCTCCGGTACAGAAGTACTGTCCGGCATTTCCGCAAAAAGACGCCGTCGTTACTACCCGCCAGGTGCTGGGACATCTTGGTGGGATTCGTCACTACAAATCAGGATCACAGGATGATCCCGAAATCGGCAACACTCACCATTTCGACGACACGGTTCAGTCCGGACTGAAGTTCTTCGCCGCTGACCCTCTGGTCGACAAGCCTGGCGCCGCCTTTCATTACTCCACGCAAGGTTTCACGATCGTCGCCTGTGCTATCGAAGGAGCCTCAGGCGAGAAATACGTGGACTTTGTGCAGAAGGACGTTCTGCGGCCCGCCGGCATGACCCACACCGTGACAGACGACCGCTTTGCCCTCATTCCTCATCGCACGCGCTTCTATCAGAAAGACAAGACGGGGCACGTCCTCAACGCTGACTTTCTCGATTCCAGCTACAAGGTCGCGGGTGGCGGATGGCTCTCCTCTGCCGAAGACATGGCGCGATTTGCTGTCGCGATGCTTAACGACCGCGTGGTGCAGCATTCCACGCGGGAGTTGATGTGGACTTCGCTCCGTGCCGGTGACGGCAAACCCACAGGCTACGGTCTGGGCTGGGGGCTGGGACATGATCTCGGCGTTCCTGACGTCGGCCACGATGGCGGACAGCAGGGGACCAGTACCTCACTGTTGATGGTTCCCGAACGTAAAACGGGCGTCGTAGTTCTGATCAACATGGAAGGTGCCGACTCTTCGGCCCTGGCCAACGAGATCATGAAGATCCTGCTCGGCATCGGCAATACGTCGGCAAAGTAGTCGCCGCGAGGGCTCTATCGCATCTCTCGTAACTGAGGAACAGCTCCGACCTGTGAGAGAAACCCAAACGTGTCCAAGATCTGCCAAACTTCCGTGCACTTCCCACCGCTGAAGAGATGAATATGTACGCCCGACGCGCGCACCGTCTTCCCCGTGGCCGGAATTTTCAGAAATTCTCCTTTATGCGTCCCGTTAAAGGTGAACCGGTGCACTACCTTCTCGCCGTCGGCGATGATGTCGTCAATGTTCACCAGCATGTCTGGAAAGCCCTTCAACAGATTCGTGTAGTGATCACGCAAACCGGGCACACCCGGACGGATACGACTGGAAAATCCGTGATGGATCACAGACGGAGAATAGAGCTCGAGGTGGCCTTCCAGGTCCCGGGCCTTGAAGCGAAGCGAAGCCCGCTGCAGAGCCTCAATATTGTCGATCCGTGACATGTGACTAGATTAGGGCGAAACCGCGCCTCGAAAAGACCAAAAATAGTTCATGTATCAATCTGGTTACGAAATGGTGAGATCACACCGTTCGGTGCGCCCCATCGATTCGATTCCGAGATCGAACGCCTGAAAGAGGAGGGCTCCGCGGATGAACGGAGCCCAGATGGAAAACACGGAGTTGACGGAGCTAGTTCTTGGGTGTGGCCTCAACTTCTTTGGTGACCTTCACGACACCATGCTGGCGTTTGCCGCTGGCCTGGCCCGTAGCGGCATCACGCGGCGATTTTACGTCGCTGCTGCTGGCTGCTGCCTTGTCCGCCTTGCCGTCACCATCGACGTCGCCAGTTGCCACTGAGGTCTTTCCGAGCGAAGCCTTGGTAGGGCTCTCGCGAACGGCCGTCTGATCGCCGTTGGTGTCTCCAGTGGACACGTTCTGCATGTGCGGATCGCCGCTGGTCTCGGTCTTCTTGCCAGTTGCCATTCCGCTTCCGGCTTCGCGTGCTGTGGCAGGCTGGCCGGATTGCTCTTCCGCCTGCTGGTTCATCTTGCGTCCCGAAGCCTGGCCGGTCGCCATGTCGCGTGGCGCCTTGACTTCGTGGCTGGCCGGTTGGTCAGTCTTCTTTTCGGACTGCTGTGCGGATGCCCCTACCGCCAGACATGCCAGGGCTGCAACCAAAATCCTGGTTCTCATTCTCTTTTTTCTCCTTTTTATGGAAACCTAACCCCGCGACTCAGGCTGTCCTCTCACACGCGGGGATACACCCCAGATCGAGTCATATTCAGCGGTTGCGCCCGTAGCAGCAAGTTACGAAGGTACAAAGCAGCGCGCAGCGGCAGCCGTCGACTCACACAGCTGTTTAGGCAAAGCCCGTTGACACCTATTCCGGACGCGCTCATAATCAGCCTCACTTCCCCTCGGAATCCAGGGCCCCTGCACACGCAGTACTCACTTCACACAACTCGAAAAGGGAGGTTCCTATGTCTTCGCGACCTACTTTTGGCGCGTTTAACCAAGGGGAAATTCCAACTATTGCATGCTTTAACCAGGCCACGGTCGATCTGCAAGTCGACTATGACGCTTTGATCGCAGCCATGCAGAACTACATTGACGACTTTATCGTTCCGGTCTGGGGAACGCCGGCAAAACTCGTCAAAACCGACGGTTTCCAGAAGGCGGCGTGGGCTATGGTGTTTCTCGATGACGCCGATCAGGCCGGCGCCCTCGCCTATCACGACTTGACTCCGGACGGATTCCCCGTTTCGAAGGTCTTTGTCCGGACCACATTGGAAAACAACGACCTGGTCAGTGTTTCAGCCTCGCATGAACTGGTTGAAATGCTTGTTGATCCCGCCATCAACCTCATGACCACGGGTCCCAATGCCAAGCTCGTTTACGCTTATGAGAGCGCCGATCCCGTAGAAGCGCTCAGCTTTGACGTGGACGGAATTCCCATGAGCGACTTTGTCTATCCGTCGTACTTCGAGGTGTTCCATCCCGCTGGCTCGGTGCGCTTCGATCAGATGGACAAAGTCAACAAGCCGTTTCAGATCCTCTCCGGCGGATACCAGATCGTCTTCAAGAACGGGAAGTGGAGCCAGGTTTTTGGTTCTGAGAAAAAGAAGAAGGCCTTCGCAAAAGAGGATCGCAGACAGCATCGCAGCGAGCAGCGGCTCCGAGCTCAGAAAGACAAGCTCGTCCGCTCACGACCGCGGCGCGCAAGAATCGCAGCCTAGAGGTTTCACCAGACCCACAACAGGCCCCGCTCGCCGGAGCGGGGCATTTTTTTCGCGGAACTAACGCGGCCAGAGCCAGCCAAAGCAGCCTGCAGTCAGCAGTCCGTAGACGAGGCCGTCAATCACTTCTTTGATCGTTGCGGACCAGCGTTGTCCTTTCCATATGCCATTGCTCAGATTTCCCAGACCGTAAGCCAGAAAGGCAGCGGTGCCGGCGACGCGAAACACTTTCAGATAGTGCGCCCCAAAATCCACCGTGTGCGCTGTCAGATAAGCCACGAAAAATCCGACCAGCAGGCAAAACACGAACCACTGGATCAGGAACTTCGGCATGTTCGGCGGCCCGCTGGGTAGGATCGTCAGGAATCCGACCGGGCCCTGCTTGTACTTCTCCATCAACGCCGGCGATTTCATATCCTTGTGTGTGCAATAAGGAAAGATGTAAAGGCCCGGCATGAGGTTCGCGGGTCGGAGTACGTCGCGGACCTTGTCTTCGTCCGGTAGTTGCCTGTAATCGCTCTTGTGGTAGGTCAGCAGCATGTGCATGAGCGAGCTGGCGACGAAGATGATGACCGCGGACAGCACAATCGGGAGCCACAAAGCAGCAAGAGAAACCATGTGCGCAGCCTCCTTTTGGGTGCGAGGACAGCCAGGAAAAGTTTGCAGGTGAGACTACGCCGTAACCGCGGGCGCGGTCAAGCAGTAGCCCACCAGAGGGCGAGTGCCACGCATACGTGTCGCGTTTGAAAAGCGGACGGTCTCACTTGGTTCGGTCACCCCGCGTAAGCATGTCCATCTCTTCCGGTGTCTTGGGCCAGTCTTCGCGCAGCAATCGGGACAGGGCACGGTCGGCCAGAAGTCTGCCGCCGGTCTGGCAACTGGGGCAGTAATTCGTTTCGTTGGAGGCGTAGCGGATCCGCTGGATCTTTGCCCCACAACGTGGACAGATTTCTTTGTAGCGTCCGTGAACCGCCATGCCGGAGCGGAAGGCAGTGACTTTTTCCGGGAACGCGTCGCCCGTTTCTTTGCGCAGGCGGTCGACCCAGTCGTTTAAGCTTCTCCGGACCGCCTGGTAAAGGCGCTCGATCTCTTGCGGCTTGAGCTTCTGCGTCAATGCCAGAGGCGACAGCCGCGCTTCAAACAGAATCTCGTCGGAATAAGCGTTGCCGATCCCGCTGAACAGGCGCGGGTCGGTCAAAGCACGTTTGAGCGTGTGGTTGGCTGAGGTGAGAGCGGCAGTGAATTGCTCCAGATCGGCTTGCAGCACTTCCAGTCCGCCAGGGTCGAGCTGACTCAGCCCTTCGACGCCGTCCACGACGTGCAGGGAAGCGCGCTTCTTGGATCCGGCCTCGGTCCACAGCAGCGTTCCTTTGCGGAAATCGAAAGCCGCCAAGCCGCGTGGCGGCGACACCTTGGTTCCCGGCTTCTTCCAGTGCAAGCGTCCGGCGATCATCAAGTGGAGGACCAGCCACAGGTCATCGTCTACGCCGATGCAGATTCGCTTGCCCATGCGGCGTAACTTGACTACTTTCTTACCCTCGACTCGCTCCAGCGGAGGCGTCACGCTGCGCAGCAGGAAGGGGCTCGCAATGCGCACGCGTGCCAGCGTTTCGCCGAGAATCCTCGTTCCGAGCGCTTCGATGTAAACGACGATGTCGGGCAGTTCGGGCATTGGAGCCTGTGAGGCAATTCGCTCAAGTATCGTACATTTCCTCGACAGACGCGCACCAAGCCTCAATTTCCTTCTGCGCTAGTCCACCCTGCATTTGCTATTCTTCGCTTTCCATCGACCGTGGAGCAGAGGAGGCAAATGGCGCGCAAATTCAAAGACCTGACTGAACGTGAGATTCTCGCCCTGGCGATTGCGCTGGAAGAAGAAGATGGGCGCGTTTACGCCGATTTTGCCGACGGCCTGCGCGAAGCCTATCCCGCCACCGCCCGGCTGTTTGAAGACATGCGTGAAGAAGAGTCGCAACACCGGTCCAGCCTGATCGAGACCTATCGCGCGCGCTTCGGCGAGCACATCCCGCTGATCCGGCGGCAGGATGTGAAGGGTTTCGTGCAGCGACGTCCGTTCTGGCTGACGCGTCCGCTGAAGATCGCGGATGTGCGCAAGCAGGCCGAAATCATGGAACTGGAGACACGTCGGTTCTATGAACGCGCCATCAGCCAGGTGACGGATGCCGGAATTCGCAAACTGCTCGGCGATCTTGCCGAGATCGAGCGCAAGCACCAGGTTCAAGCGGAGGCGATGCAGGAGCACATCGCGGCCGACGAGGGGAAGTCAGAAGACGAAGCGCAGCGGCGCTTGTTCGTGCTGCAGATCGTGCAGCCGGGTTTGGCCGGCCTGATGGATGGATCGGTTTCGACTCTTGCCCCTGTTTTCGCCGCGGCTTTCGCGACCAGAAGCAGCCACGACGCATTTGTCGTCGGCCTGGCAGCGTCGATCGGCGCGGGCATTTCGATGGCCTTCGCCGAGGCCTTGTCAGACGACGGTTCGCTTACGGGACGCGGCCGCCCGGTTCTGCGCGGTGCCGTAACCGGCCTGATGACCGCAGCGGGCGGCATCGGCCACACCCTGCCATTCCTGATTCGCGATTTCCACGTGGCTTTCATCGCCGCTGTAATTATCGTGGCCATCGAGTTGGGAGCGATTGCGTGGATTCGCAATCGCTACATGGACACGCCGCTGCTCTCGGCGGCGTTTCAGGTCGTGGTAGGCGGAGTGCTGGTGTTCATTACCGGGATATGGATTGGGAGTTCGTAGGCTATCTACCGATCAAGGTTGCGCCAGCGGCTGCGCCGTCCTCAATGCCTGCCACTTGTCATACACCCATTGCGGAAACACCGGCGCTCCCTGCGGAGGCTTGCCCTGCGTGATGGCCCAGTGTTCGATCCATCCTGTTCCCTCTTCTCCGACATATGTGTCCGCCAGGCTGTACGCCTGATCGCTCAGCGCGTCTTCCAGCGTGATAAAGCGATAACCCCGCTTGCGCAGGAGGGCTAGCAGGTCGCCGATATGATCGGCCTCCAGTTGATTGGCGTGCAGCAACAGAATTTGTTTTGGTTCGTAACCGATCGTCTGCTTCGCCAGTTGCTCGTCGTAGGCGAACGCCGCGTCGCTGTATGCGAGGTAACTGTCTGCCAGTTGCTTCTGCAACGCGTCATCGCCGCGTTTCTTGGCGTCTTCGTAGACGCTCGCATAGGCCCAGTCCCATGCATCCAGCGTGATGGGCGCGATCCGGTAGCCTCGGGCGATCAGAAACGCTTCGGCTTCGCGGCGAGTGAGCAGGTCGCGTCCAGTATCCAGGAACGGATGCCGGAAATAACGCATCTTCATCTTGTGTTCCGCAAGCAGCAGAGTCGTCACGCTCTCACCCTGGATGACATCGTCCTCCCACGCCTTTAGCCCGCCTTTGTTGAGCGACATGTGGCTAAAGGTATGATTGCCGAGTTCAAAGCCATAGTCGAGCCACATGCGAAGGGCCGTGATGCGCTCATCGGTTTCGCCTGTCCGGTAGAGTTTCTTCTCGTTAACGAATCCGACCACCGGCACTTTCTGATCGCGCAGCGTGCCCAATAGCTTGGCGGTCATCTGCGTGATATCCGCAGCGGGAAGGATATTGGAGCCGGCTGGCAGATCGTCGATCGTGATCGCCACCTGGCGCTCGGGCGGCTTGGCCTGTGCCCACACCGTGCTCGAACCCGCAATTGCAGATATCAAGCAAACCGCAACGACCCACACCCAGATCAGTTTCATGAAGACACTTTTCCCTCGGTTCCGAGAAATCGTGGCGCACTATGCATGGGTGATCCACCCGATCAATGCAGCGGCGGCAATCAACCACACAGAATTGACACGAAAGCGAACCAACGCGATCAAGCTCGCTACTGCGAGTATAAACGCGAGCCAATCCACAATTGCCGCTTTCGCCAGTTGCCACGCCACTACTGCCATGAGGCTGACCGAGCCAACCACAACGCCATCCAGAACGGCGCCCGCAATTGCCGACCGCCGAATGCGTGGAACCAGGGGCCCGCTCACTGCCACAAGCAGAAATCCCGGCATGAAGATGGCCACCGTCGCGACAACGGCTCCGCGCAGGCCAGCAAGAATGTAACCAATAAAGGTAGCCGTGGTGAAGACCGGGCCGGGCGTGAATTGTCCCACGGCCACCGCGTCGATCAACTGCTTCTCCGTCAGCCAATGCAGGCGGGTGATGAATTCGGCTCTCAAAAAGGCGAGCAGCACGTATCCGCTGCCGAACACCACCGCGCCGATTTTCAGAAACGACAGGAACAGTCCAGCGAGGCTGATGGGTACTACCGAGGCTGCCGCAGGCCCGCCCAACGAAGCACCAGGCAGCGCAGCCAACATCGACGCCGCGCCTGTCTTCATTCTCGCTGCTATGAACAAACCTGAGACCAGCCCGGCAAAGGCCAGAACGGCAAGCGGGTCCAAGTTCAGAAAGCTCAAGGTCACGCACGCCACCGCTAGCAATCCGAGCCACCACATCTTCACCGCCGTGCGTCCGAGGTTCCACACGGCTTGGGCCACGATTGCGATCACAACCGGCTTGATCGCATACAAGATGCCTTCCATCCGCGGCAATGAACCATAGCGGACATAGGCTGCAGCGATCAACGAGACGAGCACCGCCGCTGGAATAATGAAGCAACTGCCGGCAACGAGCAGCCCGCGCCACCCCCGCTTCATGTAGCCAATGAAAATTGCTAACTCGGTCGAACTCGGCCCGGGAATCAGATTGGCTGCGGCAAGCCGGTCGGCGAAGTCTTCGGCGCTCAGCCACTGGCGTTTGCGCACGAATTCGTCTTCCATCATCGCGATGTGTGCAGCCGGACCGCCAAAGGCGACGGTGCCAAGTTTCAGGAAGACCAGTGCCAGTTCGCGCAGGGAAGGCTGCTCAGAAGCGCTCATACAGTTTCCGTTACCAGCCTATGGTTTGGGTGGAGGCGGCGGTGTGAACTGGCCGAGATCGGCCAGGCCGAGCGAGCCCTCGATACCGTTGATGGTCTTTTCGGCGTCCTCAAATCCGTCCTTTCCAAACATGCGGTGTTCGATGTCTTCAAACTCGTCGGACAACTCGTCAAGTTGCTTCTCGGTGAAGTTCTTTTTCCACGCGGGAAAGATGATGGTGTCTTCCCGGGCTGCATGGTTTTCGTACATGCGGACAAATCCTTCAAAGATGCGAGCGAGCGGTTCCGCGTGAGCCGCAGCGATCTTGGTTCCGTTGGTTACGGCGAGGATATAGTCCGTGATTTCGCGTCCACGCGCGTGCTGGGCAATAAGGATTTCAGCGTAATGAGCCAGGTCCGCGTTCATCTTCCGGATCGTCGGGAAGATGTGTTGCTCTTCCAGCATCTTCTCGTGGTAGTCCTCTCCGAAATGGCGAAACAGTTGAGCGGTGCGGCGGAGGGCGGCGGGATCCACGTCGGCCGCGTTCTGACGTAGCCGAGGGACACACTCCGCGTAAACAAGGAGGGCACGGCGAATCACTCCGTGCTCCCGCATCAAATCTTCAGTGGCTGTGACCTCGGTCTCTTTCGTCGTAACCGTTTCCGCCAACAACACCGCAGGGGCGGACAGGATTACCGGAGCAGCAAGTAACGACTGATGAAGAAGGTTGCGGCGTGTGCAATCGGTGTTCATACGACCCCCTGCACAATACTATGCCCAGAAGGTTCGTCGAATTGCCAGCCGGCTATCGCGAGGAATCTTTCCATCGATGATGCCTGAGTCATCGACTACGCACCGCGTTCTCCCCCGACTACTTCGCGGTCATCTGGTCGTGATCGTAGTATTCGTACGCTGACATCGGCTTCGCCCCGCCCTTCTTCCAGATGCGAGAATCAGCCGGCAGCTTTCCGAGCACGCGCGCCATCTCCCGCACGTGTTCGGCGACCGAACCGCAGCACGAGCCGATATAGTTGATGCCAATCTCCCGAGCCTTGAGCGCGTAGTCGCCCATCTTCTTCCGCGTGAGCTGCAGCGGATCGAGCGCGTAGGGAAACTCCGGCAGGCTGGTGAAATCAGGTTTATCCTTTGGCGTGCGATAGCCAACGGGCTGGCAGGCAAGATAGCCATCGACCGCTTTGCGCATCTGTTCCATTGCCGGTAAGGTGTGTTCGGGCGGGCGCAAGCAGTTGAGTCCGACGATGTCGGCCCCCGCGTCAAGCAGCGCTTTGGCGGCATCGGCGGGATTCTTGCCTTCCAGCGTCTCTTCTTTCTTTTCAAAGCAGACGGTCACCATGACGGGCAGTCCGGTTTTCTTGGCTCGCTCTACACACAAGAGCGCTTCGCCAAGCCAGGAGAACGTCTCGCCTATGATGAAGTCCACGCCCTCTTCGCATTGCACGCGCAGTTGTTCATCGAACGTCTCCCGAACGCGATCCGCGGCAGACGCGCTGCCGTGTTCGTACATCCACGTCAGGGAGAGATTGCCCGCAACCAGGCACTGATCACCGGCAACTTCCTTCGCCACACGGACCGCCGACCGATTGATGTCCTCGACGCGATCTTCGAGACCAACGGTCGCGAGCTTGTCGCGGCTGGCGTAGAAGGTCAGAGCCTGGAGAACTTCGGCGCCGGCTTCCCGGAACTCGATATGCAGTTCCCGTAACGCGTTCGGATAGACGATCGCCACTTCGGGTGTGAAGGGGCCAGGACGAACCCATCCCCGCTTTTCGAGCTCGAGCAGATATCCGCCGTCGCCGAGGACCGGTCCTTCCTTCAGTCGTTCAAGAATGCCTTTCTTGGCCATGTAAGCTCCTTAGTAGTAGCACCGGCGTCCCGCCGGCTGTCGCGAGGGAGTTCGCCCCTCGTGCCTCAACCGAAATTCCGTTTTCTAATCGTCCTGGTACTCAAACTCTGCCTTGATCGGAATCCCTTGGGCGAACCGTGCCGCCCGGAACGCCGAGACATCCACCGTCGACGCCACGCCGTCGAGAATCAATTCCGACATTACAAGGCCGACCGCAGGTGAAATCTTGAAACCCATGCCCGAAAACCCCGCGCAAACATGCAATCCCTCGATGTCGGGCAGGGGCCCAAGCAGTGGCCGCGAATCCGGTGTCATGTCATAGACTCCGGTCACGCCGCGAATCACTTCGGCATGCTCGAGCTTAGGCACGCGGCGGCTCGCCCGCTCGATACTTTCCTCCAGCTCAGTTTCCGATGCCCGCTGCGGAAAATTATCTGGATCCGCCGGCCGCTTGCCGTAGAAATCCCCGACCAGGAACTTGTCGCTGCCGTCCGAGCGGAAGTAAGTGGCCGTGACCGAGTCGATGCAGGCACAACCTCCCGCGTTCATGTCCGGTGGGTTCTTGAGGATCGCGACCTGGTGATATTCGATCTCGATCGGTGGATCGAATCCGATCTGCTGGAACAGAGGCCGGGTCCAAGGTCCGGTGGCCACAACAACCATGGGGGCAGAGATCTCTCCGCCGGCAGTCTGCACGCCACGCACTCTGCCGCGCTCAACCAGCAATCGAGTCGCGCAAGCCTTGGGAACATACGCGGCGCCCATGTCTCTGGCACGGCTCAGGAAATCGTTCGCCACGACATTGCCGTCACCGTAGCCGGAGTCAGGTTCATAAGCGGCAAGTTCAACATCCCCCACGGCCCAGTCGGGCTCGAGTTCCCGCAACTGTCGCTGATCGATCAGTTCGACGTGTGCGCCGAGCCCACGCTGCATCTCGACATTCGCCTTCAGCCGCTCTCGCTCACTGGGATGAACGATGCGCACGAACCCTGTCTTGCGAAACGCGCCTTCTTCGCCCACGACGTCGCGCCAGTGCTGGAACATCTTCAGGCTCACGAGTGCCAGCTGCACTTCCGGGGGAAAGCTGTAGTGCATGCGAATCAGCGCCGACGACCGGCTGCTACCGCCGCTGCCCACGTGATCTTTGTCCAGAACAACGATCCGTCCCGCCTTACGCCTGGCGAGGTGAAAAGCAATGGATGCTCCCATGACGCCCGCGCCGAGGATGACGATATCGGCGGTTTGCGGCACACCATTCCCGCTCATGCCGCCGTCTCCTTCAACATGCCTTTCTTCCAGTCGCGCAGCACTTGTTGCGCAGCATTGTGCCCCGGCGCGCCGGTCACGCCGCCACCCGGATGCGCGCCTGCACCGCAGAGGTAGAGTCCTCGAATCGGCGTGCGGTACTGCGACCACCCTGCAACCGGCCGGTTGAAGAACAGTTGTTCCAGCGTGAGATCACCGTGGAATATGTTGCCTTCGGTCAGCCCGTAAGTGCGTTCGAGATCGAGCGGCGTGAGAACTTGCCGCGCCACGATCGCGCTCGGCACATTAGGGGCGTACTCGGCAATCTTCTTGACCACGCGCTCGCCGAGCAACACGCGATTCTCATCCCACGTTCCTGTCCGCAGTCTGTATGGAACGTATTGCACAAAGCAGGTCATGACATGCTTGCCCGTGGGCGCGAGCGACGGATCGGCATTCGAAGCGACCACGCAATCCACCCACAGCTGTTCGGGAATCTCGCCGAACTTGGCAACGTCATAGCAACGTTCGGCAAATTCAAGCGACGGAACCAGCGTAAACAGCGACCGCTGCTGCGGATCGTAATTCGGAGGGGTTCCCGTGAACCGGGGCTCTTCCGAGAGCACCACGTTCACCTTGGCGCAGGGGCCGTCCATCTTGATTCCCCGCACAGCGTCAACGAAATCAGGCGGTAGCTCGCGAAGGTCAACCATTTTCAGGAAAGTTCGCTTCGGATCTGCATTCGAAAGCACGGCCCGCGCGCGAATCTCGGTTCCATCCTCCAGCACGATTCCGCGCGCACGCCCGTCGCGCGAATCGATCTGAGCCACTGGCGCGGCGGTACGGATTTCCACTCCGAATCCGCGCGCCGCCGTCGC
>Ga0335076_10000858_pt1 | contig 28932 bp, 23 predicted proteins | sample Lox_Sample_25_FD_206717 | JGI IMG/M metagenome (GOLD analysis project Ga0335076, IMG submission 206717) | Soil microbial communities from Loxahatchee National Wildlife Refuge, Florida, United States - Lox_Sample_2.5 | ecosystem: Environmental > Terrestrial > Soil > Wetlands | place: USA... | reverse complement strand
TCCTTTCGAGCGGAGCATCGGGGCTAGTCCGAGTTCTCCTTGGTAGTAGTCGTCCAGTTCCCGGACCAGTGCCCCGTAGCCGGCCGCGGTCGGCAGTCCCATTTTCTGGGCTGCATGCTCAAGGCGGCCGGCGCTGCTGCGCCGCAGGACGTAGAGGCGGGCAACGCGGGCATGGTGGCTACTCGAGCCCGGGCTCGAGTAGCCACCATGCCTGGGCGGCAGCTTCGAGCGCTGCACGGGCCTGGGCGTCCAGGGCGAGGGTAGATGTCGCACGTGATTCCAGCAGCACGTGGATGGCGTCGGTGTTCTGGATCACCGTGTCGATCAGCATCCCTGATACCGGGAAGACGGTGGACAGCGGGCTTTCTCCCCAAGGGCTGCCGTCGGTGCGAAGCAGCCGGGAGGTTGCCTTGACCTCGTCTTCTGCGTCCGAACGCCACGCCGGCGTCCAGGTTGTCGGAATTCGCCTGCGCACCGTGCTGAGGAGCTTCCCGAGGGCGGTGTGCATCCGGTGGACATCGCTGAGGTCGACTTGCGGGTAAGTGGTGGTCACGACACCCCTGGAGTGTGGATCGGCTGAGTTTACTCAGGTGACTGAGTAGCGGAATCTGCTGCTGAAGCGCTCATAGGGCACCGGGAGCCGTCGCGAGGTCGGCTGCGCGCCGGCCGACATAGGCGCCCCAGTCTCGCTTGGCCCACTGGGACCAGCGTTCGGCGGTACTGACGCTGATGCCGGTCAGGTCGGCCAGCACCGAGGCGGGCAGTTCGGCGGCCAGAACGCGGCGTCCGGCGTTGCGGCCGGCATGAGCGTCGATCCCGTAGCGGTGCAGACGGACACCAAACAGGATATCCACGGCCGGGCGAGCCGGGCTCTGGCCCGGGAAGAGCCACGGCGCGGGAGTTCCCAGGCGGCCCAGCGTCCATCGCGGCTCGTCCTGGTCACGGAGCTGGCGGACGAGGTGCGCGAGCCGCGGTGGCAGCATGAGGCGGTGCCCGTCGACGGAAAGGCAGGTGGCCTGGCCGTCCTCGATCACGTCGTCCTTGGTCAGCTGGGTGATCCGGCTGACCAGCATCCCGAACAGCAGGACGAGCGCTCCCCCGGCTCGCAGGTCCAAGGGCATCGCCTCGTCGGTGAGGCACCGGTCAAGCTGCCGGATGTGGTCGTCCTCGGCGAGCAGCCGGGCAGGTTCCTGGCGCGGGGGAAGCGGCACCACCAGGTCGCCGCCCAGGCCGCGGCTATGAGCCCACTGGAGGAAGTAGCGCACCGCCCGGCGGCTCGTAGTGCCGTTGGTCAGCCACCGGTCCAGATCCGCCTGGGTGAGGTCGCACAGGTCGTGGTCGTGCTGGTCGAGCCAGGACAGCAGGTCAAGGGCGGCCAAGACGCGGGCCCGGGCGAAATCAGCTGATCCCCGGGTGAAGGTCCGGCGGGCGGCAGCCCGGCGAGCGCGGCGCAGCACGAACCAGTGGGCGAAGGGCCGGATGAGCCGGGCATGGTGGGCTGGCTTGCCGGCCAGCAGGTGCTCCAGCCAGGGTGCCAGGCGCTCCAGGTGCTCGTTGCGCGCGGGCAGGACGCCCGAGCTGACCAGCACTTCCCTGACGTAGTGCAGGGCCTGGTCCTGCGGCAGATCATCGAGCAGGTCGTGGGTGATCGGGCCGCCTGTCCTGGCCAGGCGGCCGAGCAACCGGGCCGACCGGCTCGCGCCGAGCCACTTCACCACGGTGGCCGGGTTGGTGACCGTGCTGAGCGCCTCGAGCAGGGGATGCAGTTGGGCGGAGACGTCCCCGCCGGGACCGGCGAGCAGGATCCGGGCGCGTTCGGCCAGGACGCAGCCGAAGCAGCGCCGGCTGCTGTGGATCTGGCCTCCCCGGCCGCACTCGCGGCAGGTGTAGTCCAGCCCGGGAGCTCCGGCGCACGGGCCGCAGACCGGCCTTCCCTGCTCGTCGCCGCCGATCAGCGGCCGCACCACCCCGCATCCTGCGCACCCGGCGGGGTGACGGCGGACATGCTCGTAGCAGCCGGCGCAGACCGGCCCGGCGGGCCATTCCGCCTGGACCGGGCGGTCACGCCCGCACCGGAAGCACGGCCGGGGAGGGCGGGTCCGGCAGCTGCGGCAGATCGGGCTGCCCGAGGAGATCCGCTGGCAGGGCCGGGTCTCCCCGCAGGCCGAGCAGGCCGCCACCGCGCCCTGGTAGCAGCCGTAGCACAGGTCAGGAGCGGTTGCTGTCGCCCGCCTGGCGATCGTGCGGGTCCGCCCGCAGCCCCCGCACGGGCGCTGCGGAGCCTGGTAGCACGAGGCGCAGACCGGGCCGGCGTCGGTGCTTCCGGCGACCGTGCGCTGCTGGCCGCAGGCCGAGCACGTGCGGACCGGGCGGGTAGCGCAGAACTGGCAGCGGGCGCTGCCGTCGGGCATCCGAGCGGCCGGCCGGCCGGCGCCTCCGGCCGCACCCGCTGCATTCCGTCACGACCTGCTCGTCCTTGTCATAGCACGCCGAGCAGATCCCGCCCTCCGGGCGACGGGCGTTGATCCGCCTGGCCCGGCCGCAGCGCGCACACGTTCCGGTGCTGCCGCGGGCCGCGCAGGTTCCGCAGACCCGGCCGAAGTCGGTCTTGCGCCGCAGGTCGGTCGTGATCTTGCCGCACCCGGCGCAGGCCGGGGCCGCGACCGCCTGATACCCGGCCGCGATCAGCGCGTGCGCCAGCCGGACCAGCGCCAGCGGATACGCGGCCGGGGTCGCTACCAGGGCGCCGGGATGCTCCTTCAGGAACGTGTCAACCTCACGCAGCGCCCGCCCGCGGTCCGCCCCGGCCGTGGTGAGGGCGGACCGGGCGGCCACAGTGTCCAGCCCCGGCACGGAGGCGACCAGGCACGAGATGACACGAGCCCGCGACCCGCCATCCAGGTCGGCCGTCGTCACGACAGGTCCGGGCGGCGGATCGTGCTGCGCCGCACCGGCGGCGCCGCCCGGCCGGATCCGCCGACCGCCTTACGGACCTGCTTGCTGACCACCTCGACCTCGATCAGGTCGTTAGGCTGGCAGTCCAGGATGTCGCACAACGCCGCCAGCGTGTCGGTTGACAGCCGCTGCGGGACCTGGGTCACCAGCCGGTAGACCTGCTCACGGGACAGGTGGATGCCGCGCTCGGCCAGCAGCGGCACCAGATCCGAGGTCTGGAACAGGCCCTTCTCGGCCATCCGCAGCCGCAGGTGCCACCGGATACCCATCTTCTTCGTCATGGCTGCTCTTCCCACGCCCGGGCATGCCGCTCTCGCAGGGCCGCCGCCAGGAGGCGATTGCGGAACTCGTCCGACACCCCCGTGTAGATCGCGGTCGTGCTCGCATAGGAGTGGCCGGCCTGGTCTTGCGCGAACCGCTCCGGGTAGCCGAACTCGATCAGGTGCGTGATATAGGAATGCCGCAGGCAGTGCAGATCCAGCACCGGATCCAGCCCGGCCGCGCCGCGGGCCTCCTCAAATGCCTCGTTGATCGCCCGCCGCGACAGTCGGCCCCGCCGCTCAGTCACCCACAGCGCCGGATGATTTCCAGGAGCGAAAAGCGAGCGGACCTCCTCAACCCACTGCTGCAACACGGACACCACCCAGTCCATCTCCGGCACCGTGAGCACGGTGCGCCGCTTCGGCGGGCTGCCATTGGATGACTTGCCCCACCGCACGAACACCGCCCCGTAGCCAGCGAACTGGGGCACCTGCGGATTGCGGCGCAGGTCGGAAAGGTCCAGGCCCCATGCCTCGCGGCGCCGTAGCCCGAACGCGTAGACCGTCTTCAGCAGCGCCGCGTCACGCTGCGCCGCCAGCGCGCCCTTCCGGCCGCGGGACCGGATCTCCTCCACCCGCCCGTCAGCCGCATCGAACAAGGCCTGCACCTCGTCGTAAGTCAGCGGGCGCCGGTGCGGCTGCCCCTCGAACTCGGTCACATGCGCGACCGTGTTCCACTCATCCAGGATCTGCCGCGGCACCGCCCCGAACTGCTCCAGGCACCTGGCCGCCCACCCGTAACGGACATCGGCCGCGTAGCCGCAGAACAGCCGCAGCGTGTTCTGATAGTTCCTGGCCGTGGACACCGCGACCGGCGAACTGGTGATGAACGCCTCAGCCTCCGCCGGCTCCCACTGCCACGGGTACTGGTTCGTGAACGCAGCGAACCGCCGCACCAGCTCTACCCTCGGCCCGATCGTGTTGTCCTTCAGGAACCGGGCCCGCTGCTGCGTAGCCCACCCCTCCGGCATCGCGTCGAACACCGCCGACGCCGGATCAAGGTGCACCACCCCGTCCGCCAGAGAGAGACGGGCAGCACCGGGAAGTCCCGCCATCCGGAGATCATTCACGGTTGCATCTAACACAACATTGATGCTTCTTGCCAAGCAGGCGCGCCGGAGCCTGCCGGCGTCACCGATCAGCCGCCCCGAGTGCAGGCTCAGGGCAGCCTCGATCACTTCCTCTTGCCGCTGGCGCGGAACGGCGCCTGCGCCAGCGCGCTGCCGGCAGCGGACCGCTCAGCGCTCGTAGCCGCAGGGTCCCTCAGCACCCTGGCGGCATCCGACGCCACCTGAGCACGGGTCTGCCGCGCCTGGTGAGCCGCCTGCGCCAGCGCGCTTGCAGCCGCAGACCGCTCAGCGCCGGTCGCGTTGGGGTCTCCCAGGACCCTGGCAGCGTCCGACGCGGCAACAGCGCCAGTCATACGCAGATTCCTCGTCATGCCATCACCTCCCCTCCGTCAGCCTTGATTTGCGGCGCGGAGTGTGATGTCATCCAGGTTCCAGCCAGGCACGACATCAGCTCGCGCCGCACCGCACGCCCGAGTCCCTGCAGACCCGGGCGTGCGGCGTTTTAGCAGATCAGATACTCAGCCGCTCTCGCGAGCGCTTGTTGCATCTGATGCAATACCGCTCACTTTTAGCTGCAGCCGCTGGTGGAGCCGCAGCCTTCGCAGACGTAGCAGCTGCCGGCCGGGCGCATCTTGGTGCCGCAGGTGAGGCACAGCGGAGCGTCGGCGGTCCGGCCCTGCTGGGACTCGATCAGTTCGGCCGTGCTGTGCGGTCCTTGCAGAAAGGGGGCGACCGCCTGCGGGGCCTGAGCCGGGGCCGGGGCGGGTACCGCGGCCCGTTCGGCATGATGGGGCTGTTCAACGGCGGCCGACTGGGCAAGTTCGGTGGGATCGACCTCCTCGGCCAGCCCGGCCGGCTCGTGCCCCGCCACCTCGGCGGCCCGCTCGGCCGCGGACAGGATGCCGAGCTCGGCGCGGTCCTCGTGGGGCAGGTGATCCAGCGCGAGGCGGCGGAAGATGTAGTCCATCACCGAGCTGGCGATCCTGATGTCCGGGTCGTCGGTCAGGCCGGCCGGCTCGAACCGCATGTTGGTGAACTTGGCCACATAGGAATCCAGCGGGATGCCGTACTGCAGGCCGACCGAGATGGCCATGGAGAAGGCGTCCATCACGCCGGCCAGCGTGGAGCCCTGCTTGCCGAGCTTGAGGAACACCTCGCCCACGCCGTCGTCCGGGTAGCTGGAGACAGTCATGTAGCCTTCGGCGCCCGCGACGGAGAACCTGGTCACGGTAGCCGGCCGCTGCCTGGGCAGGCGGCGGCGGACCGGGCGGTGCTCGTGCGGCGCGGCCTGCACGGTCTGGGCGGGTAGGGCGGCTTGAGCGCCTTGCGCGCTGGCCTCGGCGGGCTTCTTCTTCGCGTCCGAAAGCGGCTGGCCGACCTTGCAGTTGTCGCGGTAGATGGCCAGCGCCTTCAGGCCGAGCTTCCAGCCCTCGAAGTAGATCTTCTCGATGTCCTCGACGGTGGCGCTTTCCGGCATGTTAACAGTCTTGCTGATGGCGCCGGACAGGTGCGACTGGACGGCGGCCATCATCCGGACGTGGCCCATCGGGCTGATCGCGCGCTCACCCACCGCGCAGTCGAACACCTCGTAGTGTTCGGGCCGCAGGCCGGGGGCGTTGACCACGTGGCCGTGCTCGGCGATGTACTCGGTGATCGCCTCGACCTGCTCGTGCGGGTAGCCCAGGTTCTTCAGCGCGCGCGGCACGGTCTGGTTGACGATCTGCATGGAGCCGCCGCCGACCAGCTTCTTGAACTTGACCAGGGCCAGGTCGGGCTCGATGCCGGTGGTGTCGCAGCCAAGCATGAGGCCTATGGTCCCGGTCGGCGCGAGAAGCGAGGCTTGGGCGTTTCTGTACCCATTTGCCTCGCCCAGGTCGATGCACTCCTGCCAGGTCTGGCGGGCCAGATCGAGGATCTCGCGCTCCATGGTGCCGACCGGCCGGATGCTCTCGCCGGCGTCTGTGTGCTTGCGAATGACCCGCTTGTGCCGGCGGGCGTTGCGCTCGTAGCCGTCGTAGGGGCCGACGGCGGCGGCAAGTTCGGCCGAGGTTCTGTAGGCGGCACCGGTCATCAGCGAAGTGATCGCGGCGGCGATGGCGCGGCCGCCCTCAGAGTCGTAGGCGTGGCCGGTGGCCATCAGCAAAGCGCCGAGGTTAGCGTAGCCGATGCCCAACTGGCGGTAGGCCCGGGTGACCTCGGCAATTTTCGCGGTCGGGAAGTCGGCGAAGCAGATGGAGATGTCCATCGCCGTAATGATCAGCTGCGTGATCTTCGCGAACCGCTCGGCGTCGAAGGTGTTGTCCTCGCGGAGGAACTTGAGCAAGTTGATACTGGCCAGATTGCAACTGGAGTTGTCCAGGTGAACGTATTCACTACATGGGTTACTTGCGGTTATCCGTCCCGATTCTGGGCAAGTATGCCAATCGTTGATCGTTCCGTCGTACTGGATGCCGGGGTCTGCGCACTCCCATGCGGCCTGGGCCATCGAGCGCATCAGCTTCCGCGCGTCGACCTGTTCGACGACCTCGCCGGTGCGGCGGGCCAGCAGGTCGAACTCCTTGCCTTCCTCCACCGCACGCATGAACTCATCGGAGACCCGGACGGAGTTGTTGGCATTCTGATACTGGACGCTGACGATGTCCTTGCCGCCGAGGTCCATGTCGAACCCGGCGTCGCGCAGAGCGCGGATCTTATCTTCCTCGCGCGCCTTGGTCTCGATGAACTCAGCGATGTCCGGGTGGTCGACGTCGAGCACGACCATCTTGGCCGCGCGCCGGGTGGCGCCGCCGGACTTGATGGTGCCCGCCGAGGCGTCGGCGCCGCGCATGAAGGAGACCGGGCCGCTCGCGGTGCCGCCGGAGGACAGCAGTTCCTTACTGGACCGGATCCGGGACAGGTTGACGCCTGCGCCGGACCCGCCCTTGAAGATCAGGCCCTCTTCCCGGTACCACTCCAAGATGGAGTCCATGGTGTCGTCCACGGCGAGGATAAAGCAGTTGTGGACCCGCATGTTGCCGGAGAGATATTCGCCGCTCTGGGTCTGTATGTCGTAGACCTCCATGACGCCGAGTTCCTCGATCCGGTCGATCTCCAGGCCCTTCGTCTCACGCGCCGCGAGCCCGGGAAGGTCGAAGCTCTGGTCGAGCTTGGCCGCCTTGACCGGGTCGATAAAGCCGATCGCATCGGCGAAGATGCGCCTGTCGCCGGCTGTCTGGATGCGAAGAGTCCAGCATCCGTGGCGGTCGGCGCGGGCATCCGGCTTGAAGCCGACCCGCGAGTAAATGCCAAACCGGAGCAGTAGTTGTTGCATCCCGCGGATGAGGCGCTCGGAGATCATGTCGACCTCTACAACCGTGGAGGACCTGCGCGCCGACACGAAGCCCTCGGCCTGGAAGATGCTCCTCAGGTAGGCGGCCACGACAGGAAGCGGTGCCGTGAAGAGCTGGTCCGGGACGGTCTTCTCAGTACCGCGCGTCAGCAGTTCCCAGCGATGCACGAAGTCTGGCAAAGCCACTCCATACAACCGCGTGCGCCTGCAGTCAAGTAGGTCATCCTTCGTGCTGACAAGCCGCTCATGACGATGCACGCCTGGGAAGACCGCGTCCAGTGCCTCGATTACCCAGGCCAGCTCCGCGTCGGTAACCGTCATGGCTTCGATGGTCAGCGCCTTGTTCGTGCCGCTGTACTGACCGACGAACCCGTCTGATTGCAGCCAGCCAGCCAGAGCTGCTTCGGCGATCTCGTACCGGCTGATCTCGGCCTCGCCGTGGCTGTCGCGCCGGTACCACTGCAGACGGTCTCCGGGCTTGAGGCTTCCGGCTGGCAGGAAGCGGCCTTCATCGCCACTAGACGACCGCCAGACGAGATGATCCGACGTTACGTCGAGCGCATAGCCCGCCTTGGTGTGCAGCCGGAGCACTGGCTTGACGCCGTTGGCCTTGGCCGCGACAATCTGGGTCACGCCGTGGGCATCGTAGACCTTGGTACCCACGGCATTCTCATCGACCAGCTTGCCGATGGGCACGAGACCTGCTGGCGTGCTGACCAGGGCCTCGTACGGCTGGCATGCGCTGACCTGCTGGGGGGAAGCGGTGCCGACGTTGAACCAGACCGGGGAGTTGAAGCTGAAGACCTGGTGGACCAGGGCGTACTTGAGCTCGTGATCGAAGATCTCGGCGTCCTCGCCGGTGGCGAAGTAGCCATGCTCGCGGCCGGTCCGGGTATAGACGCCGACGACCCGGTCGACGAGCTGCTTGAGGCTCCACTCGCGCTGCGGCGAGCCCACCGCGCCGCGGAAGTACTTGGTGGTCACGATGCTGGCCGCGTTCACCGACCAGAAGTCGGGGAACTCCACGCCGTGCTGCTCGAAGTTGACCGAGCCGTCCCGCCAGTTCGTCATCACGACATCGCGCCGCTCCCAGGTCACCTGGTCATAGGGGTGCACGCCCGGCGTGGTGTGGACGCGGTTGATGGTGAGCCGGTTGCGCGCGGTCCCGGCCCCTTGGGAAACCTTCCCCTTGCTGGTCGTCGCGCCGCTCACCGTCTCCGTCATGTTCGTTCCCCTTCCGGGATCTGTCCGGATCCCCGCCAGGCTTGCGTGGCCGTCTGCTGATGCGTGCCGGTACGTTCTGCGCCTATTGCTCCGTGCTAGTGCTGCCCTGGGGACGCCGGGTCCGTGGCGACCGCGCTGTCGGTCACGGCGTCACGGCGGCCCTGGCGCAGGGCGGTGATCTCATCCTCGAAGTCGGCGAGCGACTCGAACCCTCGGTAGACCGAGGCGAACCTCAGGTAGGCCACCTCATCCAGATCCCGCAGCGGGCCCAGGATGGCCAGGCCCACCTCGTGCGAGGGCACTTCGCCCAGCCCCCGCGCCCTGATCGTCTCCTCCACCTGCTGGGCCAGGATCGCCAGCTTGTCCTCACTGACCGGCCGTCCCTGGCACGCGCGCTGCACGCCACGGACGATCTTGTCCCGGGTGAAGGGCTCGGTGACACCGCTGCGCTTGGCCACCATCAAGATGACCGTCTCCTGGGTGGTGAACCGGCGGCCGCAGTTCGGGCACGACCTGCGGCGGCGGATCGCGGCGCCGTCGTCGGCGGTCCTGCTGTCCACCACCCGGCTGTCCGGGTGCCGGCAGAAGGGGCAGTGCACGCGATCACCTCCCTGGGCCCACCGTGCGTACTCACTGATCATTCTACCTGTGAACACAACTTGTGGAAAAAATACAGCGGTGTAAGTACCAGATGTTGTGGTTACCGTACCACAAGGACGGCCGGAGGCAAGAGGCGCGAGCGGGGAATCGGGAAGCGCGGCCTTGGTGCCGCCACGGCGGGCCGCCGGGGACGCGGCCGCTGGCGGGGCGCGACTGGAAGGTTCGCGGGTCGTGTGCCTGCGGGACTCAGTTGCGCGGCACCCACAGTTGCTGGCCGGCGGACACCACGTCACTGCCCAGTCCGTTCAGCTCGACGATCTGCTGGATGACGGCGCGGGGGTCCTGGTCCGGATCCGTGCTCTCGGCCACCGACCACAGGCTCTGGCCAGGACGGACGACCACCTGGACGAGATTCTGCCGCGCCGCGCGCGTCGGCGGGGCGTGGCTCGTCGCCTGTACCGCCCCGGCCGCGAGCAGTGATATCACCGTCACGAGCAGCGCGACCGCGACCACGACCACGACCCGGCCCCGCCGGGTCAGCCGCAGCGGGACGGCCGGTACTTCGCGCGGACGCGGTGTGGCCGACGTGCCGCGCGGGCGCAGGGCAGCCGGCGTGCCGCGCGGGCGCAGGGCAGCCGGCGTGCCGCGCGGGCGGGGCGCGGCCGGCGTGCCGCGCGGGGCGGCCGGGCGGGAGGGGCGGAGCGGGAGGATCCCCGCGTCGCCATGGCAGCCGGTCTCGGCGCGGCGCGGCCGGACGTCGGAATCGCAGGTCAGCGCCGCCGCTGGCATCGCATTCATGGCGACCTCCCGGTCAAATCTTCATTCGATCTGCACTGCGTTCGATCGTACACCCATTCGATCGCATTATTGTTCGATCGAACGGGGTATGTAGCCGTGTAGCCGTTGTACACGGCAGGTCTGACATTTTGGCGACACGTCGAACAGATGTTTGGGATCTCGAATTAGAACCGTTACTCTCTACTCAGCACGCTAGAACTCGGACACGGAAGGTCATCAGATGGAGGAAACCGCCACGGGAGGCGCCGCGGCCGGCGCTTCCGGCACCGATCCAGGGACAGCCAGACCCAAGGGGCGGCCAGGGCGCAAGCCGAAGGGCAGCGTGCCGGTCGTCGCGCTGGAGACGCCGGACAAACCCGATCCCGATCACGTCCTGACCTGGCGGCAGCGCAAGGTGCTGCAGGTCATCCGCGAGTCGGTGCAGAAACGGGGTTACCCGCCGTCGATGCGCGAGATCGGCGAGGCCGTCGGCCTGACCAGCACATCCAGCGTCTCGTACCAGCTCAGCACGCTGCAGAAGAAGGGGTACCTGCACCGGGACGTGGGCCGGCCGCGGACGGTCGAGGTGCGGCTGCCCGGTCACCCGGCGGTACGGCCGGAGCCGAGCCGGGAGCCCCCTCCGGACGAGGAGGAACCCGCCGAGATCCCGGGCATCGACATCGCCTCGCAGGCGGCCGCGTACGTCCCGCTGGTCGGCCGGATCGCCGCGGGTGGTCCCATCCTGGCCGAGCAGGCGATCGAAGACGTGTTCCCGCTGCCCAGGCAGCTGGTCGGCGAGGGCACGCTGTTCCTGCTCAAGGTGGCCGGGGATTCGATGATGAACGCCGCCATCACCGACGGGGACTGGGTGGTGGTCCGGCAGCAGGAGGATGCGGAGAACGGCGAGATCGTGGCCGCGATGCTGGATGGCGAGGCCACGGTGAAGACGTTCAAGCGGAGCGACGGGCACGTCTGGCTGATTCCGCACAACCCGGCCTACACGCCGATCCTCGGCGACGAGGCCACCATCCTCGGCAAGGTCGTCGCGGTACTCCGCCGCGTCTGAGCCGCGCTGCCGGATCGGGGCTACCGGGGCGGGCTGTCCGAGCGAGGTGCCTGAGCCGGGCCGCGGGCCAGGACGCGGCCCGGGCGGGCGCTACGCCGCGACGATGCTGACCAGCTTCGGCGGTCGCACGATGACCCGGCTCACCTGCTGGCCCCCTAGCGTGCGGACAACGCCGGGGGCGATCAGCGCGAGCTCCCGGAGCTCGGCCTCCCCGATCTGCGGCGGGACTTCCAGCTTGTCGCGGACCTTGCCGTTGACCTGCACCACGCAGGTCACCTTCTCCTGGGCTAGCAGGGCCTGGTCGGCCACGGGCCACGTGCTGCGCGCCACCGACGGCTCGTGCCCGAGCAGCTGCCAGGCCTCCTCGGCGGTGTACGGGACGAACACCGACAGCAGCACCGCTAGCACCTGCGCAGCCTCGCGGACGGCCGGGTCGGCCGCTCCCGGCCCGGAATCGATGGCCTTCCGGGTGGCGCTGACCAGTTCCATCAGCCGGGCGACGGCCACGTTCAGCCGGTACGCCTCGACCTGGCGGGTGACCTCGTCGATGGTCCGGTGCGTGACCCGGCGCAGTTCGGTGTCGCCCGGGCTGGCCGCCTGATCCGCGGCGGCCGGGGCCGTGTCGGCCACGTCGGCGGCGATCCGCCACACCCGGCCGAGGAACTTGACCATGGCCTCCGGGTGCATGTCCGCCCAGTCGATGTCATCCTCGGGCGGACTGGCGAAGATCATGGTCAGCCTGACCGCGTCCACGCCGAACCGCTCGATCTGCTCGCCCAGGTCGACGCCGTTGCCGAGCGACTTGGACATGGCCTTGCCGTGGTTGATCACCTGACCCTGGTTGATCAGCCGGGTGAACGGCTCGGTGAAGTCGACCAGGCCCATGTCGTAGAGGATCTTGGTGAAGAACCTGCTGTAGAGCAGGTGCAGGATGGCGTGCTCGACGCCGCCCACGTACATGTCCACCGGCGCCCAGCGGCGGACTTCGGCCGGATCGAACGGGCCGTCGGTGTACCCGGGCGAGCAGTACCGGAACATGTACCAGGAGGAATCCACGAACGTGTCCATGGTGTCCGTGTCCCGCCTGGCCGGCTCACCGCAGGACGGGCAGGGCACGTTCACCCAGTCCTCGGCCGCGGCCAGCGGGGACACGCCGCGGGGCACCAGGTCCTGGCCGCGCAGGTCGGGCAGCTCCACGGGAAGCTGATCGTCGGGCACCGGGACCTCGCCGCAGGACGGGCAGTGCACGATCGGGATCGGAGTGCCCCAGAAGCGCTGCCTGGACACCAGCCAGTCCCGTAGCCGGTAGTTGACCGCCGCCCGGCCCTGGCCCTTGTCCTCCAGGACGGCGGTGATCGCGGCGATCGCCTCCGCCTTGGCCAGCCCGTTGATCGGACCGGAGTTCACCAGCGTGCCGTCGCCGGGGGTGGCGACCCAGGTCTGCGCCGGATCCGGCAGCCCGGTGTCCACCACGACCCGGACATCGAGCCCGTACGCGCGGGCGAAGTCCAGGTCGCGCTGGTCGTGCGCGGGCACCGCCATGATCGCCCCGGTGCCGTAGTCCGGCAGCACGTAATCGGCGGCCCATGCCGGGATCTGCTCGCCGTTCACCGGGTTGATCGCGTGCCGGCCCAGGAAGACCCCGGTCTTCTCACGTTCGGTGGACTGGCGCTCGATGTCGGTCAGCTTCCTGACCTGCTCCACGTAGGCGCGAAGCTCGGGCAGGCGATCGGGAGCGCAGATCTCCTCGGCCAGCGGCGAATCCGCCGCGACCACGAAGAAGGTGGCCCCGTACAGGGTGTCGGGCCTGGTGGTGAACACGGTGACCGGCTCGTCGCGGCCTTCCACGGCGAAGCGGACCTCGGCGCCCTCGGACCGGCCGATCCAGTTGCGCTGCATCAGCAGCACGCGGTCCGGCCAGCAGCCCTCGAGCTGCTTGGCGTCCTCCAGCAGCCGGTCCGCGTACTCGGTGATCTTGAAGTACCACTGGTTCAGCATCCGGCGCACCACGTCGGCGCCGCACCGCTCGCACTTGCCCGCGATGACCTGCTCGTTGGCCAGGACAGTCTGGTCCACCGGGCACCAGTTCACGTAGCCGTCCCGGCGGTAGGCCAGGCCGCGCTGGTAGAAGCGCAGGAACAGCCACTGGTTCCAGCGGTAATACGCGGGGTCGCAGGTCTGCAGCCGCCGGCTCCAGTCGAACGAGGTCGCGTACCGCCGGAACGAGGCGGCCTGGGTCTCGATGTTCGCGTAGGTCCAGTCGGCCGGGTGCGAGTTGTTCCTGATGGCGGCGTTCTCGGCGGGCAGGCCGAAGGCGTCCCAGCCGATGGGGTGCAGGACGTTCTCGCCGCGCAGGAAGCGATAGCGGGCGAGGGCATCGCCGATGGCGTACGCCTCGGCGTGGCCCATGTGCAGGTCACCCGACGGGTAGGGGAACATATCCACCAGGTAGAAGCGCCCCCGGGGATCGGCGGGATCCTCGCTGGCGCGGAACGGGTCTAGCTCGGCCCAGCGCGCCTGCCACTTCTCCTGGACATCACGGGGATCATAGCGGTGCGCCAGGTCCGCGCTCTCGGCCGCTGTCATCGTTCCCTCACCATTGAATCGGTCCGGACCTGCCGATAATCATCACCGGCAATGAAAACGCCCCTCGAGACGAGGGGCAGCCGCGCCAACGACGGTAAGTCGGCGCGGCTAGGTAAGAAGCAGCCGGACGGCACGCATGCGCACAGGATAGCGCACCTGCCGCGGATCCGCGGTGCGGCGGGGAGGCGGTTCTGGCGGCGGCCTGACGGCTGGTGGCGGGTCACTCGAGGCCGGTAGCGGCGGTGGGGAGGATCCCGGCCCGTTCGGTAAATTAACCGGCCAGGATGCCGGGCCGATCCCAGTCGGGCCGCAGCGGCATGCCGGACATTCCGTCCGGCGCCAGCCGCACGCCCAGCATCTGGTGCAGTTCGATGTGGTTGCGGTCGAAGCCCAGCCGCGACCCGGCCATGTACAGCCGCCAGACCCGGGCGGTACCCGGACCGACCTCCCCGACCGCCTCCGGCCAGTGCGCGTCCAGGTTGGCGCACCAGGCGGCCAGGGTCTTGGCGTAGTGCTCGCGCAGGTTCTCCTCGTGCCGGACCTCGAAGCCGGTGTCGTGCATGAGCGAGATCAGGTAGCCCGGTCCCTCCAGCTCGCCGTCGGGGAAGACGTAGCGGTTGATGAAGCCGCCCCTGCGGATGGCAGGCTCGGTGTTGTCCGGGCGGGTGATGCAGTGGTTCAGCAGGCGCCCGCCGGCCTTCAGCTTGCCGAGCAGGAACGAGAAGTAGTCCGGCAGGTTCTGCTTGCCGATGTGCTCGGTCAGCCCGATCGAGCTGACCGCGTCGAAGCCGGCCTCCGGCACGTCGCGGTAATCCAGGTGGCGCACCTCGGCGAGGCTGGCCAGCCCCTCCCGCTCGATCGCGGCCTGCGCCCACGCGGCCTGCTGGGCGGACAGCGTGACGCCGAGCGCCTTGACGCCGTACTCCCGGGCCGCGTGCCGCACCATGCCGCCCCAGCCGCAGCCCACGTCGAGCAGCCGCATGCCCTCGGTGAGCCCGAGCTTGCGCGCGACCAGGTCGTGCTTGTACGCCTGCGCCTGTTCCAGGGTCGCGTCCTCGTGCGGGTAGCAGGCGCAGGTGTACGCCATCGACGGCCCGAGCACCCACTCGTAGAACCGGTTGGACACGTCGTAGTGATGGGAGATCGCTCTGGCGTCGCGGCGCTTGGAGTGCAGCCGCCCGGACAGCCGGCGGCGGTGCTGCCTGACCTCCTGCGGCGGCGGCGGCATCCGGTGGATCAGCAGCTTGGGGCCGCCGAGGTCGTGCAGCAGGCGCAGCTTCTCGGTCCCGCCGAGGCTGATCGACTGAGCCTTGGTCATCCTGCTCAGCGCCTCGTACATGTCGCCCTCGACGTCCAGGTGACCGGCCACGTAGGCGCGGGCCAGGCCGAGCGCCCCGGGCGCCTGCGCCAGGTAGGCCACGGCCACCGGCGAGCGGACCGTGATCCGCACCGGGGACCCGGGCGTCCCGGCGTGACTGCCGTCGTAGGCGGTGAACTCCACCGGGGCGTCCGGCCCCGCGAACGACTCGAAGACCTCAGCTAGTGCCATAGGTGTGGCGATCCTTTCCGTCAGCGTCCGCTGACGCACTTCTCGTGCAGGCCGAGCAGCCGGCCCTCGCCGTCGTAGGCGCGCTTGAGCGCGTGGTACGCCGCGCCGTTGTAGCGCCGGTAGAACTCGTCCTCGGCGTAGAACGACGTGGAGTACAGCGACTTGTGCCCGTTCAGCCAGGCCACTTCGTCCTGGACGAGGCGGTTGTAGTGTCCGTAGGCCGGGTCTGCCCGGCCCGCGGGCAGCGGTACGGTCCCCCAGAACCCGAAGTTCACGTACGCCTCGCCGGGCTGGAGCGGGTAGAGGGGCCAGGCCTGCTCGCCGCGCAGCCGCAGCGGGCACATCCATACCGGACTCATCCCCACATTTGCCGCAAAATATCGCAGGAACTCGGCACCGCGTTCGACCGGGATCTCCACGTCCTGGATGACCGGTTCCCGTTGCGGGCGGTTGCGCCTGGCGTTCAGGCGGCCGGTCAGCTGGTAACGGCGGTCCAGGGCGACCAGCTTGCGGTACACGTCCGAGCGCCGGTAGCGGCGCGGCCACAGCCTCCTGACCAGCGGGTTCTGCACCCCGAAGGCTTGCGAGCACCAGAACCAGTCGGTGTCCCAGCGCCACAGGTAGTCGCGGATGGTGAGGAAGTCCTCCTTGTCCCGCCGGACCGACTGGTAGTAGATCTGCTGGCCGGTGTAGTCACTGCGCCACGGTGCCACGGCGCTGAACGCCCCGACGGTGAGGTAGAGCTCGCCGGGAGCGAACGCGGTCCCGTCGAGGAAATCCGCCTTGTGACCGCGGTAGCTGCCCTCGGCGGCGATCCGGGCGATGGCGTCCATGCAGGCTTCGGCGGTCTGGAACGGGAAGTGGCGGAGGTGCACGAACGGCCGGACCGGCTCGAGCTCGATGGTGAGCGACAGTGCGTAGCCGAGCGTCCCGTAGGAGTTCGGGAAGCCGCGGAACAGGTCGGCGTACTCGTTGACGGCGGTGGCCTGGACCACGCGCCCGTCGCCGGTCAGGATCTCCATCTCGGTGACGGACTCGTGCGGCAAGCCGTTGCGGAACGAGGTGGACTCGATACCGAGCCCGGTGACCGCGCCGCCGAGGGTGATGGTCTTCAGCTGCGGCACCACCAGCGGCATCAGCTGGTACGGGAGCGTCGCGTCGCAGAGGTCCTCGTAGGTGGTCATGCCGCCGACCCGGGCCGTCCTGGTGACCGGATCGACGGACCGGACGTGACCGAACGCGGAGGCGTCCAGGCTGCCCCGCCGGGTACCGGCCTGCCCCTGCGACGGGCCGCGGAACCGGAACAGGTTGGAGGTCCGCTTGGCCAGCCGCACCGGGACCCCGGGCGGCAGGGCCGCGTAGGCCTCGCGCAGCCTGGCTACCTCGATCTCGTGCGCGTCTTCGGCGTCGCGCGCCTTCCCGGCATCGTATGTGCGGGTATCCGACACGGGCATCCTTCCGTTAAGGGCTGTCATCCATTATGTCGGCCGCGTCCTCGTCGGCTTCGTCGTAGCTGGCGGCCACCTCCTGTGGGGTCATCGGCAGCCGGGCCAGGGCCGGCGGCGCCCCGGCGGCGATCACCTGCCGCAGCAGCTGGGCCATCGAGTACCGGGGCTCGTCGGCCAGGGCCCGGTCGAGCGCCACGTTGGCCAGCGCCCCGTCACCGGACTGCCAGGCCACGAAGGCGAGCAGGGAGGCGGGCGCGGCCACGTACCCGGGCTGCGCCCGCCGGGTCACGTCGGTCCACAGCTGGCGGTGCGCGTCCAGGTGGGCCGGGTCCATCCGGGCCCACGCGTCGTCCCTGATCCGCAGGTCGCGTAGCGCCACCGTGAGCCACGCGAGCTGGTCGTCGGTGGTGTAACTGCCGCCCGCGCGGTAGGCGGCGATCATGCCGCCCACCGCGTTCAGCCCTTCCGCCGCGATCACCCGCCGGGCGGCGCCGAGGCGGGCGGTCTTGCGGACCCTGGCTATCAGCCGGTCGGCGTGCCGCTCGGCCCGGCGGGTCGCCCGCCGCATGGACTCCGCGGCCGGGCCGCCGAGCGGCGCGACCAGCGCCGCCACCCCGGCCCGGTCGGCCAGCACCGCCCGCCCGTGGCCGGCCACGGCGTCCGCCGCGGCATGCGCGCCGGGGTCGAACGGCGTGCCCGCGGCCGGGCAGCATTCCTCGTCGGCGCACAGGTAGGACCAGTAGCGCCCGTTCTCCGCGCGCAGGATGTCCGTCACCTCGATACCGGCGGTCCCGGCCGCGGCGGCCAGCGCGGCGGCCACCGAGCCGACCAGCCCCGAAGGGCCGTAGCCGACCGCCACCAGCGCGGCCAGCCGCTGCGAGCCGAGCACGCCGACGGCGTGCGCGGCGATGTCCGCCGCCACCCCGGCGCCGGGCGGATCGGGCAGGTCGTAGCGGAGCGTGACCTTGATCAGGTGGCTCGGCGGCTGGATGCCGATCACGACCAGGCTGGCCCGCGGGACGAAGCCGAGCAGGTGCGGCACGATCGCGAGCAGCGCCTCCGGCGATCCGGCCCGGTCCCGGACCGGATCGGGCGGCGGCGGCGAGAGGTCCGGGTCGTGCCGGGTGTCCGGCGTCAGGTGCGGGGAGTCGTCACCCGCGGCAAGCGTTTGTATCATTACGCCAGCGTCCGGCGCTCGGTGGTGCGCGGTCCAGGCAACGGTGCGGGCTGTGGATAACCGGAGGCGTTATCCACAGGGTGCACACGGCGACTTGACAGCCTCCCGCCCCGCGACGATCTCAGAGGCGCACGCCAAGCAGGGCGTCGACGGTGGCCTGGACCAGGCGGGCCCCGGCCAGGTGGGCGGGGGTGATGCGGGTGGGGGGTTCGGCGAGCAGGGCGTCGGCCCAGCGGTCCACCACGGCGAGCGCGCCCGGGGCGTCGAGGTCGTCACGCAGCCGGGCGCGCACCCCGGCCAGCACCAGGTCACCCGGGCCGGGCCGCGGGGAGGCGGCGGCCTCGGGCAGATCGGCTTCGGGGACCGCGGCCTCGGCCCGGGCCAGGGCGGCACGCCAGCGGCCCAGGCGGGCCTGAGCGTCGCCGGGGACGGCGTCGGTCCACTCCCAGTCCGAACGGTAGTGGTGCGCGAGCAGCGCCATCCGGATGGCCATCGGGTCGACCCGGGCCTCCAGCAGCCGGTTCACCAAGACGAGGTTACCCAGCGACTTGGACATCTTCTCGCCGTGATAGCCGACCATCCCGGCATGGGCGTACACCCGGGCGAATACGCCCTCGGCCGGCGCCCTGCCGGCTCTAGGGGGGCCGGCTCCGGGGGGGACCACCCCACCGGAGGCCAGCGCCACCCGGGCATGGGACGCGCTCATCTCGTGATGCGGGAACACCAGGTCCGAGCCGCCGGCCTGGACGTCGAAGGATGTGCCCAGGTATTCGGTGGCGATCGCCGCGCATTCCACGTGCCAGCCGGGCCTGCCCAGGCCGAACCGCGAGTCCCAGGCCGGCTCGCCGGGCCGCTCGGCGCGCCAGACCACGACGTCGAGCGGGTCCTTCTTGCCCGGACGGTCCGGGTCGCCACCGCGCTGCGCGGAGAGTTCGGCCATCTCGGCCAGGCTGTAGCCGCAGGCCGTGCCGGGCCCGGACAGCGAGCCGAACCGGGGGTCGGCCGACTTGGCGAAGTAGACGTCCTCGTCCACGTTGTACAGGGCGCCCCGGTCGGCCATCCGGGCCGAGAACCGCTCGATGGTGGGCAGCGCCTCGACCGCCCCGACCAGGCGGGTCGGCGGCAGGACGCGCAGCGCCGCCATGTCCTCGCGGTACCGCTGGGTTTCCCGGCGGGCCAGCTCGCGCCAGTCCTCGCCGTCCCGGTCGGCCCGCTCGAGCAGCGGGTCATCGACATCGGTCACGTTCTGCACGTAGCTGACGGCGTACCGGGCGGCGGGCTCCGGGTGGTCCGGGGTCTCCGGGCGCTCCGGCGCGGCGTCCAGCCAGGCCCGGACGAGCAGGTCCCACGCGGTGTAGGTGGCGGCGTGCCCGATGTGCGTCGCGTCGTAGGGGGTGATGCCGCAGGCATACAGCGTGGCCACCGGACCCGCCGCGGCCAGGACCAGCTCACCGGCGGCGGTGTCATGCAGCCGCGGCGCCGGACCGCTCCCCGGTAGCACGGGGACATCCGCTCGCCGCCAGGACTCCATGATTTTCAGGTTATCGCGCGGCCTTGGCCAGGTCGTCCGCTCCGGCCGAGGCGCCGGGGGGCGGGGTCAGCGGATGCCGGGGGCAAGAGCGGGGGGCTGGCGGGCCTGGGTGGCCTGCTCGAAGGCATAGGCCAGGGCGATCAGCCGGGGCTCGGTCCAGCGCGGACCGAAGAACGACACGCCGACCGGGAGCCCGGACACCGAGCCGGCCGGCACCGTGACCGACGGGCAGCCGGCCACCGCGGCCGGGCCCGAGCTGTGGAACACGTCGTGGTCGCCGAGCACGTAGTCGGTCAGGCAGGCCGGGTTGGCGGTCAGCGCCACGATGGCCTCGATCCCGTGGTCGGCCAGCGGCGCGGAGATGGCGGCGCGGGCCAGCCGGGTGGCGTCCCGCCGCGCGGACAGGTAGCCGCGGTCGGACAGGTCACCGCTGGTGGCTTCGGCGTGCTCGAACATCTCCTGGCCGAACCGGGAGAGCACCAGGTCCGCGTTCCGCTTGTTGAAGTCGATCAGCTCGGCCAGCGTGCCTGGCAGCGGCGCGCCCGCGCCGAAATCCGCGACGTAGGCCAGGTAGGCATTGATCCCGTACTTGAACTCGTAGCGTAGCGCGGTGAGCTCCGGCTCGGTGATCTTCTCCGCGTCGGGCAGCGGCACCGGGTCGGTGACGACAGCGCCGAGCGAGCGGAGCCGGGCTACCGTCTCGTCAAGCACCGCGGCGGTGGCGGGCGCGGCCGCGGCCGAGGCGTCCCGCCAGATGCCCAGCCGGGCGCCCTCCAGCGCGGCGACATCCAGGCTGTGCAGGTAACAGGCGCCGGAAGGGTGGAGCCCGGCTCGTTCGGCCAATTCGTTCTCGGCCGCCGAGACGGGGTCCTCGGGGTCGGCGGCGGCCAGCACGGACAGCAGGGCCGCCGCGCCCGCCACGGACGCCGCCATCGGCCCGGCGGTGTCCTGCACCGGCGAGATCGGCACGATGCCGCGCCGGCTGATCAGCCCGCTGGTGGGCTTGATGCCGACGATCCCGCAGGCGCTGGCCGGGCAGACGATCGACCCGTCGGTCTCGGTGCCGACCGCGAGCGGCGCCAGGGCGGCCGCCACCCCGGCCGCGGAGCCCGAACTCGACCCGGACGGGTTGCGGTCCAGCGCGTACGGGTTGGCGGTCTGGCCGCCGAGCGTGGACCAGCCGCTGGTCGAGTGGGTGGAGCGGAAGTTGGCCCATTCGGACAGGTTCGCCTTGCCGACGATCACCGCGCCGGCCGCGCGCAGCCGGCCGACGAGGAAGGCGTCGTCGGGTTCGGCGGCCAGCAGGGCGGGCGAGCCCGCGGTGGTCGGCATGCCGGTGACCTGGATGTTGTCCTTGACAAGCACGGGTATGCCGTCGAGCGGCCCGCGCGGGCCGCTCCTGGCCCGGGTCGCGTCGCTGGCCGCCGCCTCGGCCAGCGCGCCGGAGTTCACCGTGATGACCGCGTGCAAGGCCGGGTTCAGCCGGTCGATGCGCTGCAGGTAATAGCTGGTCAGAGCGGCGGACGTGAGCGTGCCCGCGGTCATCGCGGCCTGCAGCCCGGTCAGCGACGGCTGGCTGACGCTGACCTGGGTGCCCGGGATCGCGTCACGGATTTCCGGCATGCGGGAAGGATAGCGGCGGGAGCGGCGGCCGATGAATCGGGCCATACGCGTTCATAACGCCTTAATGGTTACCGCCGGGCGGCGCGCAGGCTGTCCTCGATGGCCCGGGCCGCGGCCCTGACCTGGCTCATCAGCAGTGCCCGCTGCTCGCCGGGCGCCCGGACCAGCGGGGACGGCACGGTGAGCACGGCCATCATCCGCTTGCCCTGCAGCACCTGGGCGGCCGCCGCGAACACGCCCTGGTGGATTTCCTCCTCGCTGGTGGCGTAGCCCTGCTGGCCGGCCAGGACGATCCTGTTCTCGAGGAGGACGGCGGCTTCCGGGTCCCGTTCGGCCAGCGGGGCCAGGTATTCCCGGCGGACGCTGGGCGGCAGGCTGGACAGCAGCAGCCGGGAGCTGGCGCCGCGCTCGAGCGGGAGCGGCTGGCCCGGCTCGAACGAGATGCGCAGCCGGTGGCCGGACTCGACCCGGTGGACGCACACCGCCGAGCGCCCGATGAGCCGGACCAGGATGACGGTCTCCCCGGTCCGTTCGGCCAGGTCACGCATGATGGGGTCGGCTACGTCGATGATGCTCTCCGCGGCCTGCGCCGCCGAGGCCAGGCCGATGAGCCGGGCGGAGAGCCGGTAGCGGCCGCGCTCGTCGCCGGCCAGCAGCCCGGTCTCGCGCAGCAGCGTGATATAGCGGTACACGCTGGGCAGTGCGATACCGGTACGCTCGGCGAGCTGGCGGGCAGTGAGGGTGTTCTCGTCGGCGGAGAACGCGAGCATGAGCGCGAGGACGCGGCGTGCGCCCTCACACCCGTGCGCGGCGTTCGCCTCCGGAGGCATTTTGACCGCGGAAGCCCTGGCCATCGACTCTTCTCAGTTAGTCAGAACAGTACTATCGGGTGATGATAACGAGCCGGCCGTATACCGTCAACAGAATTCAGGATTCGCGCGAAATAATGGCGAATTAAGCGCGGCGGCAGGGAACCGCCCGGTACCGCCAGTCCCATAGCTCACCCGGTTTCCGCCGGTCACAGATAACGCGGAAACTCTGGCTTACGCGGAACATCCGGGCCTCCCTGGGGCACCGGAATTACCGCACAGGCCGGAAGTTCCGTGTTAAGTCCCGCGATGCGGGAGCCGCGTCCCCGATTGCGGGCGGGAACAAGCCGCCGGGGTCTGCGGGAGACGCATTGGCCTGGCCGGGCGGGCTCACCCTGGCCGGGCGGCTCACCGTGGCAGGCCGGGGTGCCAGCCGGGCGGCACGAGCAGGACGGCACCGGCGATCAGCGCGGCGAAGGCGACCAGGATGAACAGCGTGATCCAGAGGCCGGCCGGGGTGCCGGTCAGCCGGGCGAGCTGGTCGGCGTCGGAGCCGCGCGCCCACCGGCGTCGCCGCCGCGAGCCGCGGGCCAGCTCAAGCACCGGGCGAACCCCGCCGAACAGCAGGAACCACGCGGCCAGGTAGGCGAAGCCGGCCTGCACGCCGGGTGCGGCGTAGTAGCTCACCGCGAACACCGCGCCCGCGGTGACCAGCACCGCCCCCGCGCCGAACACGTTCCTGACCGCCAGGAACGTCGCGGCCAGCAGCGCCAGGGCGAGCCAGAGCATGGCGGTCAGGTGCCCCGCCGCCAGCAGCCCGGCAGCGCCCGCGCCGAGCAGCGACGGCATGACGTAGCCGGCCGTGGCGGTGAGCACCAGGCCGGGCCCGGCCCGCCGGCCCCGGGAGTAGGTCACCCCGGAACTGTCCGCGTGCAGCCTGATGCCGTCGAGCCGCCGCCCGGACAGCACCGATACCAGCGCGTGCCCGCCCTCGTGGGCGATCGTGATGACCTTCCCGGCCACCCGCCACGATCGCGAATCCAGCACGACCGCCAGGGCCAGGAGTCCGGTCAGCCCGATCACCCAGGCCGACGGCAGCGGCTGGCTGCCCGACACCCGGTCCCAGAGCCGCGCGAGCACGTTCACGGGGCAGGCAGCCAGGACACGTGACCGGCCAGGATCGCGTAGCCGACGAAGGCCACCGCGTCGATCAGGAAGTGCGCGATGAACATCGGCATCACCCGGCCCCAGCGACGGAACAGGACGCCGAAGACCACGCCCATGACGGCGTTCCCGACGAATCCGCCGACGCCCTGGTACAGGTGGTAAGAGCCGCGGATCACCGCGCTGATGGCGATGGCCCACCGCGGCCGGACGCCGAGCTTGTCCAGCCTGCTCAGCAGGTACCCGAGGACCACGACCTCTTCCACGGCGGCGTTCTGGAACGCGGAGAGCAGCAGCACCGGGATGCGCCACCAGACGTCGGGCAGGTCCTCCGCCACGACGTTCAGCTCCACGCCGACGTGGTACGCGATCAGGTACAGGCCCAGGCCGCTGCCGCCGATGACGGCGGCGAGCGCGGCACCCCGGGCCAGGTCCCGGCCCGGCTGACGGGTGTCCACGCCGATCGCGGACGGCCCCTCTCCGGCCCGGGCCAGCAGGTAGAACACGAGCAGCACCGGGGCGAGCGACAGGATGATGTTCAGCAGGTGCAGGCTCAGGTCGAGCAGCGGGCGGCCGGGGGCCATCGAGCCGTTCAGCACCGCGGTCTGGCTGCTCAGCGACTGTTTGGCGGTCAGCGAGCCGATGAGGTTGACCAGCGCGTACAGGCCGCTGGCGCCCAGCGAGACGGCGAAGACCGCGACGATCTCCCAGATCTGCAACCGCCTGTCCGGCGGGGCGGGGGCGGCCGGACCAGACGGCGGGGACGAGGAGGCGGAACCGGGCGGCGCCGCGGGGGCGGCCAGGGTCGTCTGGCCGTCGGGCGTCGTGGGGGGCGTCCTGGTCTCGTCGGTCATCGCCTCTCAGTATCACCGAACCGGCGGGCCGGATGACCCGCCAACCCGAGGAGCCAGATAGCCCGTCCCGGGGCGACCCACTATTCTCGGTAGAACAGCGCGGAACGCAAACTCGTTCGGCATCGTCAGCAAGCAGAGGTCGCCATGTACCAGCCCTACCCGTCGAGCGGCAAGCCGGTCGAGCCGGAGCGGCCTGCCCCGCCACAGTCGGTGCTGAACGCGGTCAAGCTGATGTACGTCGGCGCCGCCATCAGCACGGTCAGCCTGGTCATCTCGCTGCTCGACATCGGCGGCACCAAGGCCGCCATCAGGAGGGCGCGCCCCACCCTCAGCACAGCCCAGGTCAACCAGCTGGACACGTTCATCATCACGCTGGCCATCGTGTCCGGCGTGGTCGGCGTCGCGCTGTGGCTGTGGATGGCCCGGGCGAACAGCCAGGGCCGGAACTGGGCCCGGATCTTGTCCACCGTGCTGTTCGGGCTGGCCACCCTGGACCTGTACGGCGTGGTCGCCCAGCCCAAGACCCTGCTTGGCCTGATATTCCCGGTGCTGACCTGGCTCGTCGGCCTGGGCGCGGTCATCTTCTTGTGGCGGAAGGAATCCACGGAGTTCTTCAAGGCGCGGCGCTTCGGGTGACCCAGGCCCCGGTCGTATTCTCCGCTGTCCCGACCTTGTTCGCAGCCGATGGCGAGCTTGACCCCGACGCCAACCGCGCGCTGTATACGCTGGTGGCCGGCCTGGTGGACGGGCTGTTCGCGGCCGGCACCAGCGGCGAGTTCCCGGCGCTGGAGGACACCGAGCGGCTGTCGCTGTTCGAGCTGGCGCTGGCCGAAGCCGGTCCGGACCGGGTGATCGCGCACATCGGCGCGCCGGACGCCAGGCACGCGGGCCGGCTGGCCCGGTCGGCGGCCGCGCTCGGCGCCACGCGCATCGCCGCGATCACGCCCTACTACCTGCCCGCCCGCCCCGATGAGCTGGCCGCGCACTACCGGCGGATCCGCGACGCCGCCCCCGGCCCGGAGCTCTACGCCTATATTTTTCCCGAACGGACCGGGCTGCACGTCTCCCCGCCGCTGTTCGCCGAGGTGGCGGAGGCGGCAGGCCTGGCCGGCGCCAAGATCAGCGGGTCCGCCTCGGCCGACCTGGCCGGCTACGTCGCCGCAGCCCCTGGGCTGCGGATCTTCTCCGGCAACGACGCCGACCCGTGGGCCAGCATGCGGGCCGGCGCCGCGGGCGTGATCTCCGGGCGCAGCGCCGCCTATCCCGAGCTCTACGCCGCGCTCGGCAAGGATCCCGCGGAGCAGGGCCGTCTTGACCGGATCGTCGCCCTGGGCGCGAGCATCGGCCGGGTCAAGCACGCGCTCCAGGTCCGCGGGCTGGTTTCCGGGTCCAGCCCGGCCGCCCGGATGACGGTCGATCCCCCGGACGCTGGCACGGCCGCCGCCATCGCGGCGGCTGTGACCACCGTGATCGGTTCGTTATCCAATCGCGCGTGAACCTGGCGCGAGGGTGGCGCGTCCTTTCTGTAGAGGTCCGGCGTAAGCGGGGCGCCGGGCCTCTACAAGCTCGGCAGGCGGAAGCCGAGCGGCAGGGCCCGGCGAGAGCGGGGCGCCGGGCCCTGGCCTGGCGTGAGCGGGGCGCCGGAGCCTGTCGATCCTCCGCCGCCGGGCTTACGACGTGACGCGCTGGCAGCCTACCGGCTGCCAGCCCGCGCGCGCTGGCCTACCCGGTATCTGCGCCCAGCATCTCGTGCCGGTCCGGCCGGCCAGCAGGGACGGGCTGGGAATACCCGGAAGAGCGCTGGTCACGGTCATGATCTGCCGAATCGTCGCACGGACAGGACCCAAAATCTTAACGCCGCGCCTATGGACTATTCAGGAGCGGTGACGTAAGCAGGTGAAAGGGAGCTAGAAGGTCTAGACCGTTCGAAGCCGGGAGGGAACCCTTTGGCCGACGCGTGGATGCCGGGCGCCAGATGCATCCGAGCCCAGACCGACGGGGGACAACTGAGAGGGGGAGCACCGCGCGCGGTCTGGCTGACGCTGGACGCCGACCCGGGTGGCGTTTCCGTCTGGTCGGCCGCGCAGCGGCTCAACCAGGAGAACCGGTCACCCCACCTGGTGTGGGACCCGCTGACCGGTGACATCGCGCAACTGCTGCCGATCGTCCGGGCCGGCTGTGCCCTCGGCACGCCGGAATACCTGGACTACGCGCCGGACCGGCTGCCCGACCGGGTGGCCGTGGTGAACCGCGAAGGCCGGCTGTGCGTGCAGATCGGCGTGCTCGGCACGCCGCGCGAGCCGTTCACCGGTTTCCAGATGATCGGGCTGGCGGCCATCCTCGGCTGGTTGGACTCGTGGCAGATCCCGCGGCGCTGGCCGGCCGGGCCGCCGGCCCCGTTCCGGCAGCTGAACCGGCCCCGCAGCCGGGCGCTGTGGGCGCGCGGCGGTCACTACGGCGCCTCCCAGGTTCCCGAGTGCGACAACATCGGCCCGGGCGGCATCGATATCGACCACCTCACCCGGCTCGACGTCGGCATTACCCGGGAACTGCCCGGGCCCGCCACCGTCAACGGGTCCCCCATCCGGCTGGGCCCGCGCACCGCGCGCGGGCTCCCGGGGCTGAGCGCCGCGGCCGTCTGACCGCCCGCGAGCCGCGGTGCGGTGCGGTGCGCGCATCACGCGCCACCGCTGTCACAGCGCCCTCGGGTTTTACCGCAGCATGGCCGTTGGTATCGAAAGAGTTGGTATCGAAAGAACAGTACCGGTGCCATCGGTGCGGTTTGCGGGGGTGGGGAGCCGGGGGCTGCCGCTTGCGGGGCGCGGGGAACCGGGGATGGAGGAGTGCGTGAGGCTTGTGGGGCAGCCGGGAAGGAGGCGCTGTGCCGTCCGTTTGGCTAAAAGCGGTTTCCGCTGGCAGCAGACGGCAGTCGAGGCCATACTCTGTGAGAATGAACGACCGGCTGGTGTGGATCGACTGTGAGATGACGGGGCTCGACAGCCAACGCGACGCCCTCATCGAGATCGCCTGCCTGGTGACCGACGCCGAGCTGAACCTGCTCGACGAGGGGATCGACCTGGTCATCAAGCCGCCGGCCGAGGCCCTCGAGTCGATGCAGGACGTGGTGCGCGAGATGCACACCGCTTCCGGGCTGCTCGCCGAGCTGCCCGGCGGGATCGCGGTGACCGAGGCCCAAGAGCTCGTGCTCGGCTATGTGCGCGGGCACGTCACCGAGGCCAGGCGGGCACCGCTGTGCGGCAACTCGATCGCCACCGACCGCTGGTTCATCGCCCGGGACATGCCCGAGCTCGACGCCTACCTGCACTACCGGATGGTCGACGTGTCCAGCATCAAGGAGCTGGCACGGCGCTGGTACCCGCGGGCTTACTTCGCCTCCCCGGTCAAGCACGGCGGGCACCGGGCGCTGGCGGACATCAGGGAGAGCGTGCAGGAGCTCAGGTACTACCGGGAGGTCCTGTTCGTGCCGCAGCCGGGGCCTGACTCGGCCACGGCCCGGGAGATCGCGGCGCGGTACGCCGAGCCGGGTTCGGCGGGTACCCCGGCCATGTGACGCACGCGGGCCTCCGGACCGCTATACTTTTGTCAGCCGCGCGATGCCCCTCGGGACAGCGCGCGTTCTGCTGTCGCCCCGGCCACCCGGCCAGGTCGACGATGGTGGGCGTAGCTCAGCTGGTCAGAGCGCCAGGTTGTGGTCCTGGATGTCGTGGGTTCGAATCCCATCGCTCACCCCATGTTGGATAGCAGGTTACCTGCGGATTCGCCAGGAGCGCCAAGCTTTCCCCAACCGTGTGGTTAGGATTTTGGTTAGGACATCTGTGTGACGTCGATCACATGGAGCCTCGTGGCCTGTGGTGCCGTACTGTGTTGCGCAGCGTCAAGGCTGTCTATCCAGGCGCCTCACCGGGAGTTGACGCGGACCCGCCGACCAGGCCGACACGAAGACCGCTTGCTTCCAGCAGACGGAACACGAACGAGACCAGTTGGAACGAGACCCCAAGGGCGACCTCCGTCGCGTATGCCAACACTGATCACCGGACCACATGTTGCAGCCACGGTTGGTGTACACGATGGCGTCGGGCGACCGGCACGGAAGTTATGGCCATGGGAAGTGGTAGGGTCGGGGGCTGGCGCGGTGGCGTTGCCCGGCGTGAGGTCTCGCAGCCACTTTTCCCTGGGTTTCCCCTGCGGGCCGCTTCACTGCGTGACCATGGCCGGGTGCTCCGTTTCCAGCCCCCGCCGCATCGAACCGTGCATGCGGTTCTCCCGCACACGGCTCACCGACGCCGTTCACCGGCGGTATTCGGCTTGACCCGCCAGTCCCGGAAGGGATAGGGGGCGACGACGATTCCTGACAAGGTGATCAGTCCGAGCTGGTCCGGGGACCGGCAGACGAGGACCGCTCAGCCGGACTTCCGGGACGGGCGGGAGCGCTTGGCGATGAACAGCGCCATCCGCATCTGCGCGTATCTCCTGATCTTCCCGAAGCGGTCCGCGGAGTTGCCGAACCGGAAGTACGCGGCCCAGCCGCGCAGGAACCGGTTCAGGTCTTCCGCGATCCACTCCGGAGCCAGCAGCAGCCGGGACCGGCGGGTCAGTTCCCTGATCCGGTCGCGGGCCTGCTGCATGGCCTTGTCCGAGGGCCAGCGGGCCAGGAACGCCACTGGTTTCTTCCCGTGCAGCCCCCGCGAGCGCACCATCCGGTGGTGAAAGCCGAGGAAATCAAAACCCTCGCCGCCTTCCTCCAGATGCACGATGCGGGTCTTGGCCGCCTTCGGCTCCAGGCCGAGACCGGCCAGCACGGCGGTCAGCCGCGCCAGCGCGGCCCCGGCC